>Ga0207648_10008227_pt1 | contig 10127 bp, 8 predicted proteins | sample KBSMisM32_FD_184310 | JGI IMG/M metagenome (GOLD analysis project Ga0207648, IMG submission 184310) | Miscanthus rhizosphere microbial communities from Kellogg Biological Station, Michigan, USA - KBS Miscanthus M3-2 (SPAdes) (version 2) | ecosystem: Host-associated > Plants > Roots > Rhizosphere... | reverse complement strand
AAGCCGCCGCCCATCGCCTCCAGCAGGACGAGATCGCCCCGCTTGATACGGCCATCTTCCACCGCGGTGACCAGCGCCAAAGGCACCGAGGCGGCCGAGGTGTTGCCATGCAGGGCGACCGTCGAAATCACCCGGTTGGGATCGATGCCCAGCTTGCGGGCGGTGCCATCCAAAATGCGCTGATTGGCCTGGTGCGGCACGAACCAGTCGATCTCGGTGACGGGAATATGGGCGGTCTCGGCGCTGGCGGTGATGGCGGCGGCGATATTGGTTACCGCATGCTTGAACACTTCCTTGCCCTGCATGCGCAGCTTGCCCGCGGTCTGGGTCGAGGACACGCCGCCATCGGCATAGAGCATGTCGTGCAGCCGGCCGTCGGAAAACAGCCTGGTGTTCAGGATGCCTTGGTCGGAATTGGTGCCGATGCCGTCATGGGCCTGCAGCACAATGGCCCCTGCCCCGTCGCCGAACAGCACGCAGGTGGCGCGGTCGCTCCAGTCCAGCAGGCGCGACATGGTCTCGGCCCCGATCAGCAGGATGGTGGAGGCAGCGCCAGTGCGGATCAGGCTGTCGGCCACCGCCATGCCATAGATGAAGCCCGAGCACACTGCCTGCACGTCGAACGCCGCGCCATGCGCCATGCCCAGCCGCGATTGCACCACCGTGGCCGTGGCGGGAAAGCTTTCGTCCGGCGTGGTGGTGGCGCAGATGATCATGTCCAACTCGCCGGCATCGATGCCGGCATCGCTCAAGGCTGCACGCGCCGCGCCCACCGCCAGGTCCGAGGTCTTTTCGCCGGGCAGCGCGATGCGGCGCTCGCGGATGCCGGTGCGCTCGCGGATCCATTGGTCCGACGTGTCCATCTTTTTGGCCAGATCGTCATTGGTGACGATGTTGGCCGGCAGGCACGCACCGCAACCTATGACACGCGACCTGATCATATTTCGCTGGCCCTGATGCCGGCGCTTTCCGCCGCGATGGCGGAACGGTCGGCGGTGATGCGGGCATTGAGATCGGCCCTGGCCATGTCGATGGCGAGGTCCACCGCGCTGGCAAAGCCCACCGCGTCGGCGCTGCCATGGCTTTTCACCACAATGCCGTTGAGGCCCAAAAACACGCCGCCATTCTGGGCGCGCGGGTCCATCTTGCGTTTCAGCGCGTTCAGCGCGCCCGAGGCGATCACGGCGCCGAACTTGGAAAACAGCGAACGCCTGAGAGCTTGGCGGAGCCAGGAGCCCACCAGCCGCGCGGTGCCTTCGGCGGTCTTGAGCGCGATATTGCCGGTGAAGCCGTCGGTCACCACCACATCCACCGTGCCCTTGGAGATATCGTCGCCCTCGACGAAACCGTAAAAGGCCATGGGAAGATTGGACTCGCGCAGAATTTGCGAGGCGCCGCGCACGCCTTCATGGCCCTTTTGCTCTTCGGCCCCAACATTGAGGATACCGACGGTGGGCTTGGCCAGGCCGAACACGACATGGGCAAAGGCCTCACCCATCACCGCGAAATCCACCAGCTGTTCCTCGGTGGCGCTGACATTGGCGCCCACATCCAGCACCACGCATTGGCCCTTTAAAGTGGGCCAGATCACCGCGATGGCAGGACGCGAAATGCCGTCGATGATTCCCAATCCGAACATCGACACCGCCATTAGCGCGCCGGTATTGCCGGCCGAGACCGCGACATCGGCTGCGCCGGTCTTGACGGTATTGATGGTGTGCCACATCGACGTGTCTTTGCCACGGCGCAGCACATAGCTGGGCTTGTCCTCCATGGTGACGCGGCCCGGCGCGTGGCGCACGGCGACGCGGCCCGCAAGCTTGGGCTGGCGCGCGACGATTCCCTTCAGTTGAGCTTCATCGCCATGCAGGATGAAATTGACGTCGGTGTGGCGCTGGATGGTTTTGAGCAGCGCGCTCACGACGGTGCCGGGGCCGGCATCGCCACCCATGGCATCTATCGAGACGGTCAGGGCGCGGGTCACAGCCACCTTCCGGGAAGGCGGTTCAGCTCTTCGCCTTTACGACTTCGCGATCGGCATAATGGCCGCAGGACCCGCAGACATGATGCGGGCGCTTGGGCTCGCCGCAGTTGGGGCAGTCGCCATGGGCGGCCGCCGAAAGCGCGTGATGCGAGCGGCGCATGTTGCGGCGCGACGGCGAGGTTTTTCGTTTCGGAACCGCCATAGCGGAAAACTCCATCAGAGCGCGGCAGCCGGCCCTCCGGGCGCCACGGGCCCCCCGGCCATCCGGATGGGCAAAACAGGGGGCGTGGGTAGCAGGAAAGCCGGGGCGGTTTCAAGCCAAAAGCCGGGCTCTTTAAGGAGTTAAGAGCCTTGCTGGAGGCCTTTCAGGACCGCAAACGGGCTTTCCTGAGGGGGCGAATCCGGGCTTTTGGGGGCGAATTCTACACCTGGACGGCGTGGATAAGGGTCCAAGGAGAGGACGAATTCCTCAAGAACGGGGCCGGCCAGGTCGATGTGCAGGCTATCGATCTCCTCCGGCCCGTCCTCGGATTCGCTATCCAGCACCACATCCGCTCCCGGCTGGGCCGCGTCGCGGTGCCGCGAGGCCCCTGCAAACACCATTTCGCGGCTGAAGCTCTTTTCCATATGGCTGGGGACCGGCTCCAGGGTGACGACACAGGCCTGGTTGAGATCGGCGCTTAACCGAAACGCCAGGCCGAAACGGTTGGGGGCAAGCTTCTTGATCTCCACCCCGATCTCGAAATTTTCCAAGGACAGGATTCCCGACCATTTGGCGATCGCGGCGCGCTGCTCGGCATCGGCCCCGAATTGCACCGTGTCGCCGGCATTGCCCAGCCGGGCGAGATTGTAGCCATGGGAAAAAGGAAGGCCTTGGGTCATGGGCTCTATATAGTCGGAAGCGGCCCGAAATCGAGGCCGTTGGGCAAGGACCGGCTTAAGCTTTGCTTGGCCCGTGAGGCATAGGCAGCCAGCGCGAGCGCGCGATCGTCGACCTTGCCGCCGCGCCACAAATTCTTCGCCAGCGCCGCTGCCAATTCCGGCTCGTCCTTGGCGGCGTCATAGACCGCCAACCGCCCGTAAAAAGCATTGGCCATGGCCTTGAGTTTGTGACCGATGCCTATGTCGCCAGCGCCTTGCTCGCGCATGGCTTCATCAAAGCCGGTGAAGATCATGTTGGTCAGCTCTTGCGCCAGGGGGCTGCCCTTGAGTTCCCGCAAGCCCAGCCAGGCATGGAACACCAGCAGATCGAACCGGCCATCCAGGCTGTCGGCCACGCCAAAGGCGGAAAAAAACACGGGTTCCCGGGACCGCCTAACCAGGCCGTCATAAAAGCGGGCCGCTTCCTGCTTGCGCGCGGCGAAATCCTTGAGCAAATTCAACATCGACTATTCCCTGCCGCGGGTAGGGCCTTGCCAGCCCGCGGCTTGAAGGGTAGCACATCAGCGCCGCCGAAGGTTTACGCCATGAAATTCGCGATCGTCCCATTTGCCGCCGTGACCCTGCTGATCGCCTGCGCCCCGGTGATTAGCCAGCGCGGCTATTTGCCCGACACGGACATCGAGGCGGCGATCAAGCCCGGGACCGACACCAAGACCAGCGTGCAAGGCCGGCTGGGTTATGCCTCCACCACCGCCACTTTCGGCAATGACAGCTGGTATTACATCTCGGCCACCGAAAAGCAGGTCGCCTTCTTTACCCCCACCGTGTTGAAGCGTCAGATCCTGGCGGTCTATTTCGACAAGAACAACAAGGTGACCGACGTTCGGCATTACACGCTTCGGGACGGTCATGTGATCACCTTCGAAGCGCGCGAGACTCCGGCGCGCGGCCGCGAGACTACCTTCCTGCAGGAATTGCTCAAGGCGACACCGGGCAGCTCCGCTACCAATATCCAGGAAACCAATCCGGGCAACGGCGGCGGGCCGATTCCGTAGCTCTCATACGTCAGAGCTGGTTTTTTTATTGAACCCCCTCCGGCTGCGACTATCACGCATCCGCTTCGCGGATGCGCCCGTCGCAGCCACCTCCCCCTTTGATGCGCTTCGCGCAATAGGGGGAGGCGGGTCATTTGCCTTAGCGGATGGTCGCCGTGCGAAATGCACGGCTCAAGATTCCTGGATGTCTCATCCATCGTAGCTCACTCCAAAAGCGAATGACGCTATAGTCGCCAGCGTAGTGAGGCGGGGCGGAAGCATGAAAGTTCTGGCATCTGTTTTTGCGTTGTTGACGGTTTCGCCAGCCAGCGCACAGACCCTCCTGCATCCTATGTTCGCGGATCATGCGGTGCTGCAACGCGACCAGCCCATCCGCATCTATGGCCAGGCGCCGTCCGGCAGCGAGATTCGGGTGCAGCTGGGCGGCGCCAATGCTTCCACGCGCGCCGCAGCCAAATGGGCAATGGCAGGCCACCTTGCCGGCGATGCCGGCCGGGGGACCTTACACCTTGCAAGTCACCGGCGGCGGCCAAAGCCAACAGGCCGGCGATATCCTGATCGGCGATGTCTTTCTTTGCACCGGCCAGTCCAACATGCAGCTCAGTGTGCGCCGCGCCGCCAATGCCGATGCCGAAATCGCGGCGGCCACCGACAGCGCGGTGCGCGAGCTGGCGATAGACCGGGTGCCTAGCCCGTTGGAACTGGCGACATTCCAGACGCCCGTCTCCTGGAAGGTGGAGTCGCCCCAGACCGCCGGGGATTTCTCGGCGAGCTGTTTTTTCTTCGCCCGCGAGTTGCGCAAGCATGTGAAAACGCCGATCGGCCTGATCACGGCGGCTTGGGGCGGTACACGCGTGAGCGGCTGGGTGAGTCACCACAGCTTGCGCTCGGTGGGCTTCAACGACGATGTCGAAATGCTGGCGCTGTATGAGCGCGATCCTGCCGCCGCCTCGCGCCGCTGGGATGCGGCCTGGGAAAATTGGTGGCGCGCCAATGGAAGGGGCGAACCCTGGAAGGAAGACACCTCATCCTGGCCGATGGCGCCCCAAGCGCTTGGTCCGTGGAATGACTGGCCGGGGCTATCCTTGCCGGAAGGGAGTGCCGAACCGGGCGTGGGTTTTGTGGGACAGCTGTGGCTATCCACCCATGTCACGCTGACCACGGCGCAAGCGGCACAGCCCGCGACGCTGATATTGGGCCGCGCCAATGAAGAAGAGAAAAGCTGGGTGAATGGCGTAGGTGTCGGCGGCAGCTCGCAACAGCCGGATGCCCGCCACGAATTGCCGCGCGGGCTGCTGCATGCGGGCGATAACAACGTCACGCTCAACATCTTTTGCAGCTGGAAGAATTGCGGGTTGAGCGGACCCGCATCCACCCGCGCCATCCGCTTCGCCGACGGCAGCAGCGTGGCGCTGGATCAACCATGGCATTACAGGCCTGTCGAAACGCTGATTGCACCACAGATACCCTGGGGACCCATGCATGGGGTGGGACTGCAATTTGGCGGCATGATCAAGCCGATCGGACCGTATGGCGTGAAGGCGGCGATCTGGTACCAGGGCGAGTCCAACATCTATTTCGCCAAGACCTACCAGCCGGTTCTGACCGCGATGATGGCGGACTGGCGCGGGCAATTCGGCGCCGCCCTGCCCTTTTTGATCGTGCAGATTCCACAGTACGGCTCCGCTCCCACAAAACCGGCAGACTCTCTGTGGTCGGACGTGCGCGAGGCACAGCGGCGGACGGCGGAAGCCGACGCCAACGCCGCCCTGGTCGTCACTATCGATGCCGGCGATCCCAAAAATCTTCATCCCAGCAACAAGCAGGAGATCGGGCGGCGTCTCTCCATCGCTGCGCGGCACCTTTTGTATGGCGAAGCGCTTGCGCCTTCCGGGGCACGTGTCTCCTCCGCGCGCCGCACTGGCAGCAGTGTCACCATAAGCTTCAAGGACGTAACCGGCGCCTTGACCGCCTATAACGGCGAACCCAATGCGTTCGAGCTGTGCGATGCCGGTTCTTGCCGCTGGGCCCGAGCGACAATCGCGGCCGACCACGTCACATTGGCCGATCCAGGCCAAGCCAACCGCGTTCGCTATTGCTGGGGAGATAGTCCGGTCTGCACCATTTCCGACGCTTCCGGCCTGCCCGCCGGACCGTTCGAGGTGCCGATCCAGCCTTAGTCAGAAGGTCGCGCGCAGACTGACGCCAGCCATGCGCGGATCGGCCGGCGTTCCCAGCACCAGGCCGGAATTGCCCGCCTGCACTGTGACATTCACCAGATAGTGCTCATTGGTGAGATTGCGGACCCATAAGGCCAAGTCCCAGCGGCCGTCGCGCAGGCCCAGACTGGTATTGAGCAGGTTATATCCGGGCATCAGGGTGTAGCGGGAATCCGAAGGGTCGCCATACATCTTGCTGCGATAGCTATACTCGCCGTGCAAATAGATCTGTCCCGCGGCATCGAGCAAGGCAACGGGGTAGCTGTATTCGCCGCCAAGAGATACGGCCCAAACCGGTGTTCCGGTCAGCGGCCGTCCACTCAGATCGCATACCGTCGTCGAACTTGCGATCGATTCCAGCGGGCAGGGTCCGTTCTTATAAGAAGCGTATTTGCCGGCGGTATAGGTCGCCGAAAAATGCCCGGACAAATGCTCGTCCACCACGACGACGCCGTCCACTTCCACGCCTTGGACACGTACCTTCTCGACATTGGCAAGGTAACCGCGCAGGGCGCCGGGACCGTTATCCACCACATTGGCCTGGAAATCGCGCACCATGGTGTCGAAGCCGTCAATGTTGAAAAGCAGATGATCGTCCAAGAGCCGCGTCTTGAGGCCGACCTCCCAGCTGGTGTTCTGCTCCGGTTTGATTGCGGCAGCGGAAAGCGCCGGCAGGTTCGACGAATTGAGCGGCAGGCCCGACATGTTGATGCCGCCCGACTTGCTGCCGCGCGAATAGGTCCCATAGGCCATGATGCTGTCGGTGATCTGGTAAGAAATGCTGCCGCGTCCCGAAGCACTGCCGTCGTTCACCGTCGCGGTGTAGGACTGCGGCCGCAGTATCGAGAGCTTTGCGTTGATCAATGTTTGATTGGAGGTGGCAAGGCCTCCAGAGACATCGGATGCAAAACTGCCGTCCTTGTCCTCGTAGGTATAACGGACACCGCCCGTGACACTGAGCGCTTCCGTGACATGCCAGGTGGCTTCGCCGAAGGCGGCATAGCTGAAGGTGTTAAATCGCGTGTTGCCGTCGGTGCGGTAGCCATCCAATAGATTGGTCGGAAATTGAGGCGCCGGTCCCAATAGCCAAAACGTCGCTTGCCGCCCATAGCCGGTGATGGGCGTGCCGGTAATGCGTTGAGTGAACCAGTAAAGCCCGCCGACATAATCGATGGTGTTGCTGCCGTTGGAGGCGATGCGGAATTCCTGGCTGAATTGGCGTTGATAGGAAGGAATGTGCTGCAGCAGCTGAACAGGGACAGAAGTGTAGTCCCGGTCGTTGGCGGCATCCCAATTCCACCAGCGATAGGCGCTGATCGAACTCAGCGTCACGGCGCCTAAATTCCAGTCCGCGTTGGCGGCCAGGCCCCCTTCATTCGTGTTGACGCCCAAGGCCGCGTCGATATCGGCAATCCGTCTGTAAGGATCGGTGCTGGGCGGAGTGTAATTCAACGCCGCCGCCATGGCGGGAAACTGGCGCGCCGCGGGCTTCAGCGTCTGTCCGACCGTCACATAAACCTGCGTGCAGCAATGATTGACGAACTGGGCATAGTCCGCCGATAGGCGGAGATGGAAATTGCTGTTTGGCTGGTAGAGCAGCTCGCCCCGTACCGCCAGATTGCCGAGATCGTTGTCTCTGTCGCTATTGAACGCGTTGTAAAGCACGCCGCCGCGCCGGGTGATGGCGCCCGACAGGCGGAATGCCGCCGCTCGGGAGATCGGTCCGGTGACATAGCCTTTGGCCTGAAAATAGCTGAAATCCCCGGCAGCCAATTCGCCCCCTGTTTCGAACTCGAAGCTGGGGACCTTGGTCGTGATGCTGACGGCGCCGGCGGTCGTGTTCTTGCCGAACACGGTGCCTTGCGGCCCGCGCAAGACCTCCACCCGTTCCAGATCCATGAAATCGAAGGCAGCGGTGGCGGGCCTGGCGTGATAGACGCCGTCGACATAGAAGCCCACGCCCGGCTCCAATCCATCGTTGGACTGAGCAATGGCGACCACGCTGCTGCCCAGTCCACGAATGGTCATCGACGTATTGCGGGGATTGGGCGAGGAATAATTGAGGCTGGCCACCAGCACTTGCAGTTGATTGACATTGTCGGTGCGGCTGATGCTCAAGTCGCTGCCGCTCACCACCGACATGGAGATCGGTATGGTTTGCGGGTCTTCCTGCCTCAGCCGGGCGGTGACCACGATCGATTCCATGCCGGCGGCGGCAAGCAACTGGCCGTTGGCCGGAGCCGCCACCATGCAGAGACTTGCAGCGAGGATTGCCCCTTGCGCTCCGATACCACGCACTGAAAGTCCCCGCCTTGGCGCCCTTTTCGGGGCGCCCTTTCCATTATGTACGTTCGTACATCACGGGGATCGTTATATACAGATGGACATAGGAGAGGCAAGAATCCGTGTCGGTAAGTCGGGTCTGACGCGAATTAGCTGTGCCGGCGCGCCCAGATCGGGAAGGTGCCCTTCTCCCGGTCACGGCCACCTTCGGTGGCGGCGAACCAGGCCACGGCAGCACCGGCAAACAGGGCGGCGCCGATGAAGAAGGCCTGCAGCACCGCAGCCACCCGGGCGCGATGCAGCGCGTCCCGCGACGCCGCGATGGCGTGATCGACACGCGGCACGGACTGATCCGGCAGCAGACCGACCGAGGACTCAATCATGGCGTACAGATAGCGCCGTTCGGGATTGAGCACGCCGGTACGGCTGGAGGATTTCAGCAGAATGCGCGCCGCTTCCGCGCGGCGGTATTCGCGGTCCGCGATGGGATGGTTGCTGCGAAACAGTTCATCCAGTTCGGCGGCGATGACGTTTTCGCCGGCGACCGATTGCGCCGCGCCGGCCGTCCCGCCGGACGGGGCCATGGCGGACGTGGCGGTAGCGGCGGCGCCCAAGGCCAGAATGGCCGCGATCACCACAGCCAAGGCCCAGGTGATCAAGCCATGCATGCCGTCGGTGCCCTCGACTTCCGTGGAATCGATGCTCAAGCGGCGGCGCATCCGGCCGGCGATATAGCCGCCGACGGCAAAGGCGCACACGGACGCGAAGACCACGTATATACCCGACAGCGACCACAGCGCCGCCGAACTCTCCCGCCAGGTCGGTGCCGCGGACAGCACCGACAAGCCGATGCCGGCGGCAAAGGCATGAAGGGTGAAGGACACGCCGGCCGCGGCGACGGCGCCAGCGATAATCGCGGGCCAGCGGATGCGGGAGACCGGCTCTTCGGTCAAAACGGCGGCGGCGCTACTCATTTAGCGCAGTCCGACGAAGGACAGAATCGCCATGACCACAACAATCAAACCGACCAGATAGATGATGCCATTCATGTTAGTTCCCCATTGTTTGGCCGTACAGCAAACGCGGCTTTTGGGGACGAGTTCCACCGGGCTCGCGAATTGGGAACGAGCCCTCCACTTTTGTTAGTCGGCTGAGCCGATCAGCTGGGGAAGCAGGCCTGGGCGGTCAGGGTACGGGTGGGGATGGGGAAGCTGGGGAGATAGGTCGGCGAAAAACTGGCCTGCACCATGTTGCCGCAAGCGGGTGTGGTGACCGTAAAGGCCGATGTCGGCGGCGTCAGACCATAGCTTTGGGCCGAGGCATAGCTCTGGATCTGGCTGGCGGTGGAACAGCTGTTCTTGTTGATGCTGGCGCAGCGCGCGGCCGCTTCCACGCCTTGCTGCAGCGCCAGCTGCATCCAGACCAGCAAGCCGCCCTGGACGATGCCCATCACCAGCATGAAGAAGGCCGGCGCGCACATGGCGAATTCCAGCGCCGTGGCGCCGCTGATGTCAATCGTGAAACGCCGCTTTTTCATTTGATGCGCACAGTGGAGGTTGCGGTTTGGCTATAGCTGGCGGGAAAGCCGGGATAGGAAATCAGCGTGGAATAGGTGCGCGCCGCCGAAACGCTGACATAGGTGCCGGCGCTCATGCCGTTGGCACAGACCGAGCCGCAGGTGGCAGTCGTGACTGCCGATCCAAC
>Ga0207648_10008224_pt1 | contig 10128 bp, 9 predicted proteins | sample KBSMisM32_FD_184310 | JGI IMG/M metagenome (GOLD analysis project Ga0207648, IMG submission 184310) | Miscanthus rhizosphere microbial communities from Kellogg Biological Station, Michigan, USA - KBS Miscanthus M3-2 (SPAdes) (version 2) | ecosystem: Host-associated > Plants > Roots > Rhizosphere... | reverse complement strand
GGCGGTCTTCCCGCGCCGGAGCGTCGCGATCGGAGAGCGCTGGCAGCGCGAGATGCCGCTCGTCTCCTCCCATGCGCTCGGCGGAACGGGCCCGGGCGCTCACGTGCGCGCCGAGTTCCGACTGGACTCGCTCGGCCGGCACGGCGAGGTGGCGTACGTCTCGATGCGCGGCGAGATCGTGCCCGACGACGACCGGCCGGCGGCCGATATGTCGGGGCGCATGTCCGGCGAGATGCAGGTCGACCGCCGCCGCGGGTGGATGACCGATTCACGGTTCACGCTCGTCGTCACCTCGCTCGTCGCGGCGCCGGGCGCTGCCGCTGCTGCGCCGATGCGATTCCTGACGAAGGTGACCCAGCGGTTGCGCACCATGGACAAGTGGTGAACCGCCGCTAGACTTTCACGAGTGGCGGAGTGAGTCAACCTCCGCGCGCGCAATCGCTTAGCGCGCCGAGCACCACCCGACCCAGGCCCCCGAGCTTCTGCGCCTCGTCCACCTCGCCGATCTGCACCTGGGATACCGCCAGTATCAGCGGCTGACTCCGCGTGGGATCAATCAACGCGAAGCGGACGTTGCGCTGTCGTTCACGCGTGCGATCGACAAGATCATCGAGCTCGCGCCCGAGGTCGTACTCATCGCCGGCGACGTGTTCCATCAGGTACGCCCGACGAACACGGCGATCCTGCACGCGTACCTCCAGTTCGCGCGTCTGCGCGCTGCACTGCCGCAGAGCGAAGTGCTGATGATCGCGGGCAACCACGACACGCCGCGCTCCGCCGAGACGGGCTGCATCCTGCGCCTCTTCGTGCCGCTCGGCCTCCACGTCGTGGAGGCGGAGCCGCGCGCGCTCGATTTTCCCGAGCTGAACCTCTCGGTGCTCGCCGTGGCCGACAACCAGCACCCACGGCCGAAGCTCGCACCGGCGGGCACGCGCCGGTGGAACGTGCTGCTCCTGCACGGCGAGGTCGAAGGGATGCTCGGACCGTTCGCCACGACGCACGAGATGGCGACGCAGGAGATCCCGCAGGAGGATCTCCACGCCTCGCGCTGGGATTACATCGCGCTCGGGCACTATCACGTCTATCGACGGATGTCGCCCAACCAGTTCTACGCCGGCTCGCTCGACTACACGAGCACGAACAGCTGGGGTGAGCGCATCGAGGAAGAGATGGCGGGCGTGCCGGGCAAGGGGATCATCGAGCACGATCTCGCCGCAGGCACGCACACCTTCCATCCGCTGCAGCCATCGCGCGAGTTCGTCGACCTGCCGATGGTGTCGGCGCGCGGCCTGACGACGGAGGAGGTGAACGCGCGCATCGCCGCGGTGATCGAGGCGTGTCCGGGTGGAATCGACGACAAGGTCGTGCGGCTGGTGATCCGCGACCTGCCGCGTCACATCACGCGACAGCTGGACCACAAGCAGCTTCGCGAGTTCCGCCGGCGCGCGCTGCACTTCCATCTCGACACGCGTCGCCCGGAGATCATCCGCTCCGTCGGCCACGGCGCACCGGGGCGGCGTCCCTCGCTCGCCGACTTCGTGCGCGACAAGCTGCGTGAGCGCATGGTGTCGGCCGACATAGATCGTGATGCGCTCGTGACGCTGGGGCTGCGCTACCTGAAGGAAGCCGAGGAGCGCGACAGTCCCTCCGCGGCGCTGCCGAGCGTCGGGGGCTAGATGCGGCTCAACAGCCTGCGACTGCAGAACTTCCGGCAGCATCTCGACACGTACGTCACCTTCGACACCGGACTGACCGGGATCATCGGCGCGAACGGGTCGGGGAAGTCGACGCTGCTCGAGGCGATCGCGTGGGCGCTGTATGGGCAGGATGCGGCGCGCGGGAAGAAGGAGACCATTCGCTCCCTGCGCGCCGGCCCGAACGCACGCGTGAAGGTGGAGCTCGATTTCGAGCTGGGCGGACATCGCTATCGCGTCGAGCGCGGACTCACGACGGCGGAGCTCTACCTCGACGGGTCGGACGCGCCGATCGCCAACTCGCTCACCGGCGTCACGGAGCTGCTGCGCCGCCGGCTCGGCATGAGCCGCGACGAGTTCTTCAACACGTACTTCACCGGGCAGAAGGAGCTCGACGTGATGGCGGCGATGGCGCCGTCGGAGCGTGCGCAGTTCCTCTCACGCGTGCTCGGCTACGAGCGGTTGCGCACCGCGCAGCGACTCGTGAAGGAGCGCGGGCGCCTGCTCGCCGCCGAGGCGGCGGGGGTGCGCGCGGCGATGCCCGATGCGGGAAGCGTCGAGCGCATGCACGCCGACGCGAGCGAGCGCCTGAAGCGCGCCAATCAGCGGGTACGAGAGAGTGGCGCGCGGCGCGATCGCGCTGCCGCCGAGCTGGCGGACATCGTGCCGCGCTGGATCGCGGCGCAGCGCGAGCGCGAGCAGCTCCAGGAGGCGCTCGCCGAGCTGCGCGTCGCGGAGAGCGAAGCCGCCGCCTACTCCCGCGACGCCGAACGTGTCGGCCGCGAGCTCACGGAGGTGTTGAACGCCGAGGCGGAGCTGGCGCGACTCGCCGAGGAGCTCGCGCCGCTCGGCACTTTGAGCGACGAGCTGCAGCGCCTCGACCGGCTGGCCAGCGACGAGGGACGCCGCCGCACGCTCCTCGACACAGAGCGTTCGCTCGAGGACGAGGTGCGTTCGCTGCGCGAGCGGCGCGCGCGCATCGAGTCCGCACCGGCGCTCGAGGAAGAGGTGACGCTCGAGCTGGAGCAGCGGCGCGCGATGCTCGACCTCGTCGAGGGCGAGCTCGAAGCCAAGCGCACCGAGTGGGTACGCGATCGTCAGGAGGCGGAGACGAAGCGCCGCGCGCTGCTCGATCAATACGGCGAAGCGCGCCAGACCCGCGAGCGGTTGGTGCAGGCAGGGGAGGATGGCACGTGCCCGACCTGCGAGCGTCCGCTGCACGACCACTATCGCAAGGTGCTCGATCACCTCGACGAGCAGATCGACACGCTCGTCGCGGACGGGAAGTACTTCAAGGGACGTCTCGAGCAGCTCGAGGACATGCCGCCCGAAGTGCGGGAGCTCGACGAGCGCCGCCGCGCGGTGTTCGACGATGTGAGCAAGCTGGAACGCCGGCTGACGAAGGTACAGCTCGCGGTCCAGGAGCTCGGTCAGACGACGCGCGATCTCACGCTGAAGGAGCAGCGCTTCACACTGGTGCGCAGCGAGCGCGAGCAGATTCCCGGTGGTTACGACGCGGCGCGTCACGCCGCGGCACGCCGCGAGCTGGAGCGGCTTCGCCCTCTCGACGCGCGCGCGACGCGTCTCGCCGCGCAGCTCGAGCGGCGCGGTGCGCTCGAGGCGGAGCGGAGCCGCGCGGCGGCCGGACTCGCCGCCGCACAGGCGCGTGCCGCGGCACTGTCGGCACGGCGCGACGTGCTCTCGTTCTCCGAGCAGAGCTACGCCGAGCTGCGCAGCCGGCACGACGGCGCGGCCGCAGCCCTGCGCGTCGCGGAGCTCGACGCCGTCGCGGCGACGGGCGAGGCCGCCGGCGCTCTGGCGGCGCAGGGCCGCGCCGATCAGATGCGCGAGGAGCTGATGCGCGCGCGGTCGCAGCTCGAGGGGCTCGAGCGCGAAAAGCGCCTGCACGACGAGCTCGATCGCGCCTACACCGATCTCCGCACCGATCTCAACGTCCAGCTCCGGCCGGAGATGAGCGAGCTGGCGAGCGCCTTCCTCACCGAACTCACCGACGCGCGCTACGACGAGCTGGAGCTCGACGACAGCTACAACCTCACCGTGATCGAGGACGGCGTGCCCAAGCCGGTGATCTCGGGCGGTGAGCAGGACATCGCGAACCTCTGCCTCCGCCTCGCGATCTCGCAGATGATCGCGGAGCGTGCCGGTCAGAGCTTCTCGCTGCTGATCCTCGACGAGGTGTTCGGCTCGCTCGACGAAGCGCGGCGCCAGAACGTCGTCGAGCTGCTGCGCGGACTGCAGGACCGGTTCGAGCAGGTCATCCTCATCACGCACATCGAGCAGGTGCGCGAGGGACTCGACCGCGTGATCAACGTGCGCTACGACGAGGAATCCGGTGCGTCGGTGGTGACGCAGTCGGATCCGAACGACGTCGACGGCTCGGCGCTGCTCGCCGGGGCGGGAGCGGAAGACTGATGGCCAGCGCGAGGAACTGGCGTCCGCTCGCCCAGATCGAGGGCCCGTTCGTGGCGAAGCTGGAGGAGATTCCCGCGCTCAACGTCGTCTTCAGCGACGCGTTCACCGAGCGGTATCGTCGCGACGGGATGGTGGGCGTGCGCGTGCCGTATCTCAATCCCGCCGTCTGGCGTTACGCGATCGAGGACGCGGCCGGCGGCGCGATGGTGTGGCGCGATGCGCGCGGTGAGATCGCCGCGTTCAACATGGTACACCGTTCCGGTGTCGAGGGGTGGATGGGGCCACTCGCCGTGCGGACGGAGTATCAGGGCAGCGGAGTAGGGAAGGAGGTCGTCGAACGCGGGATCGCCTGGCTCAAGCAGCAGGGCGCGAGTGTGATCGGTCTCGAGACGATGCCCCGCACGATGGACAACATCGGCTTCTACTCCGCGCTCGGCTTCGTGCCGGGCCGATTGACCATCACGCTGACCGTCGATGCTGCCGCGGCTGATCGTCCGCCCGAGCTGCTCGCCCGGCTGGGCGCACGCGATCGCGAGGAGACGCTCGACGAAGTGCGCGCGCTCGTGGAGCGTCTCGCGCCCGGCTACGATTTCACGCGCGAGATCGAGCTCACCGAAACGCTCGCGCTCGGCGACACGGTGATCGTGCGCAAGGATGGCAACGTCGTGGGCGTCGCGCTGTGCCACACGGCGCCGCTCGTGGAAGGCCGCACGCGCGAAGAGCTCCGCGTGCTCAAGCTCGCGCTGGCCGGCGACGAGATCCTCGATCCGATGGTCACGGCCCTGTGCGACTTCGCCAAGCGCAGCGGCACGCGACGCGTCGCGCTGCGCGTCCAGGGTGACTACCCGGCGATGTACCGCGCGCTCGTCGCTCTCGGCGCGCGCGTCCGCTGGACTGATCTGCGCATGTCGCTCGGCGGATATGAGGAGCAGCCGGTTGGACGGGGGATCATCCTGTCGAACTGGGAGATCTGAGCCGAGCTAGCGAGATCATCCATAGTAACTGCGATCTAGCGCGCCTCTTGCGGCAAACGCCGGGGTAAGGCAGCGTGTAGGGGGTCGCGTCGTCGACGTCCCCTGTCACGCGGCGGCGAAGCCGGGGCGGAAACGTTTGGCAAGCAAGCGCGTCTATTCTTGGACTCTTCGGGTGCCATAGTGGGTCCCGAACTGGAGGTCCAGAACCGCCCGGCGGCGATGCCGGGAGCGCCATCGGTCGACCGAGCCGATGACGCCGAGAATGCTCGGGCCCAGAAGAAGACGATGCAGCACATTCAGCATCTGACCCAGGGTCTGTCTTGGTTGCGCAAACCGCCCGCGCGAGTGGTCGAGCCGAAGGCTCCGCCACTCGAGCTGCCGGATCGTGAGCGCATCCAGCGGTTGGCTCGGTTGTTTCATCGTCAGCTCGTGAGCGCGAAGCAGGACAATCGCGTCTACTACGAGCTGCTCCATCAACAGACGGAAGCGCTGCGTCAGTTCACGATCGAGCTGACACCCGAGCAGGCCGACGCGTTCATGAACATGTACACCGAGGAAAGCAGCGCGGTGGAACGCGAATGGCAGACGAAGAAGGGCAAGTGGCGCTCGAACGACCCGCTGCCCCCCACGCTCGTCGGCGTGCTCACCTTCGCCGTGACGGTCTGCGCGATCGCACTGGCGATCTACTACGCCGTCTGAGCGACCCTGTCACAACGTGGTGACGCGCGCGAGACGCGCGCGTCATCGAGAAGAGCGCTAGCGCGTCGGCGGTGATTTCGCCGGACTGCTCGTGCGCACGACGATGCGATAGATGAGCAGCGACACGCCGGCGGTGAGCAGCAAGTGAATCCAACCGGGCCCTTGCATCACGAGTGCGCCGATCGCCCACATGATCAACATGATGATGGCGACGATGATACCGAGATCCATGAATTGACCCGTGTAATTCCGAGGGCTAGATTTCACGAAGGAAATAAAGGTACGACCGGAACGGAGAGCTACGTTTTTGAGCCGATAAGTCCTTCGAGTGGGTTCGACAATCTATACTGACGTCACGCCCCCAGTGCGGGGGTAGACGGAAGGTGTGGTGAGAGCCTCATAATTTCGACTGGGCTTCAAAAAACCCTCTCCGTTCCAGTTCTTCCCCGGGCCCCGCAGCACCATGCGGGGCCCGGTTTTCTTTCGCCCGGGGGAGGGCGGCGCCATCTTTGCGACCCCGACGGGAACGGCGGCGCGCGACACGGCATTCGTATCGCGCCGCCCCGAGGACCTTCACCGCCGACCAGCATGCCTGTCGTCACCGTGACTCGCCGTCTGCAGTTCAATGCGGCGCACCGCGTGCACAACCCCGCGCTCTCGGACGAGGAGAACAGTCGCCTCTTCGGCAAGTGCAACAACCCGAACTGGCACGGGCACAATTACACGCTCGACGTCTCCGTGGCGGGCGAGATCGACGAGAAGACGGGCTACGTCATCGACCTCGCGGTGCTCAAGCGCATCGCCGAGCAGAAGGCCGTCGACCTGATCGACCACAAGAATCTCAACCTCGACGTCGCATTCATGCGCGGCGTCATTCCCACGTCCGAGAACATCATCGTCGCCATCTGGCGCGAGCTCGCGCCCGCGATCGAGCGGGGGAAGCTCGTGCGCCTGGTGCTCTGGGAGACGCCGAACAACTATGTCGAGTACACCGGCGAGTAGCCGCATCCCCGTCGTTCCCCTCCACGCGTCGACCATCGCACCGCATCACGGCGACATCGATGCGGCGGATGGCCAGGACCTGTACGCCGATCTCGTGCGACAGCAGCTCGCGCTGCTCGGCGAGGATCCGGATCGCGAGGGGCTCGTCCGCACTCCGGAGCGCGTCGCCAAGGCGATGAGCTTCCTCACCGGCGGCTACGCCATGACGGTCGACGACGTGGTCGGCAGCGCCCTGTTCGAGGAGGAGCACGAGAACATGGTGATGGTGCGCGACATCGAGCTCTACTCGATGTGCGAGCATCACATGCTGCCTTTCTTCGGGAAGGCGCACGTCGCCTACATCCCGAACGGAAAGATCGTCGGGCTGTCGAAGCTGCCGCGCATCGTCGAGATCTTCGCGCGGCGCCTCCAGGTGCAGGAGCGCCTCACCGAGCAGGTCGCCAAGGCGATCGAGGAGGTGCTCGCGCCGCGCGGCGTGGGCGTCGTGATCGAGGCGTTCCACATGTGCATGATGATGCGCGGCGTGGAGAAGCAGAACTCGCGCACCATCACCTCGGCGCTGCGCGGCGTGTTCCGCGACGACGCGAAGACGCGCGACGAGTTCCTGCGCCTCGCCTACGCGACGGCGCGGTGACGCCAACGTCGAATGCCGGCCCGCTCGCGGGCCGCTGGGCGGTGATCACCGGTGCCTCGCGCGGCATCGGCGCCGAGCTGGCACGCCGCCTCGCGGCGGATGGCGCTCGGCTCGTGCTCCTCGCGCGCGGCCGCGAGGCGCTCGCGGCGCTCGCTGGTGAGCTGGGCGCAGAGCCGGTCGTCTGCGACGTCAGCGATCTGGCACAGGTCGAGGATGCGGCGACGCGAATCGAGAAGATCGCCGGCGGAGCGCCGGACATCATCGTCAACAACGCGGGCATCTTCGAGATCGGGGCGGCGCACAAGCTGTCGGTGGACATCTTCCGCCGCACGCTCGACGTGAATCTCGTCGCGCCGTTCGCGCTCGTGCGCGCCTTCCTGCCGCGCATGCGCGAGCGTGGCAGCGGGCATCTCGTCACCATCGGGTCGGTCGCGGATCGCAATATCTTTCCGGGCAACGCCGCATACTCGGCGAGCAAGTACGGCCTCCGCGCGCTCCACGAGGTGCTGCGCGCGGAGCTGCGCGGCACCGGCGTGCGCACCACGCTCGTGTCGCCCGGTCCGGTGGACACGGAGCTGTGGGACCCGATCGATCCCGACAATCGGACGGGCTTCACGCCGCGCGCGGAGATGCTGACCGCGGCGGAGGTCGCGGAGGCGATCCGGTGGGCGCTCACCGCGCCGGCCGGCGTGAACATCGGAGAGCTTCGCCTCTCGAAGAGCTGAGGCGACGGCAACGGTGTTCGTCGAGATCGTGGATGCCCTGCGCTGTCCTCGGCCGCACGAGGAGAGCTGGCTCGTACTCGCCGCGCGGCGCACGGAGGATCGCCACGTGCTCGAGGGGACGCTGGGCTGTCCCGTGTGTCGCGCCGAGTATCCGATCCATGACGGCATCGCCGACTTCACCGCCGACACGCCGGTCGATCATTCGGCCACAGGTGCGCTGACTACTCTGCCGCCTGCCGATCACCTCGCGGCGATGTTGAACCTCGGCGACGCGCTCGGCTTCGCGGTGCTGATCGGCGCGTGGGGCACTCGCGCCGACGACCTGGTGGAGTTGCTCGATGCGCCGCCGCTCCTGCTCGTCGAGCCGCCGGCCGGCGTGAAGATGGGCCATGGGCTCTCGGGGATCCGCGCGGGCGCGACTCTGCCCCTCGCCACCGGCGCGGCGCGCGCCGTCGCCACCGATTCGGTGGATCCCGCTCGGGTCGCGGATGCGGCTCGGGTGGCGCGCGTCGGCGGACGCCTGGTCGCACCCGCGGAGTCGCGCGTGCCGGAAGGAGTGCGCGAGCTCGTGCGCGACGCGAGCGTGTGGGTCGGCGAGCGGCAAGCGCTGCCGAGCGCGCCGGTCACGCTGCACGTCCGCCGCGGCTGAAGCGCGGGATGCGGTGATGAGGGGATGCGGACTGCCTCGGGAATCAGCCGCCCCCCGAGGGAGTCCGCTGAGCCGTTACGCCGCGGCGCTCTCGTCCATGTACAGCCGGTCGATCACCTCGCGATAGCTCTTGTCGATCACGCGGCGCTTGACCTTGAGCGTCGGTGTGAGCTCGCCGCGCTCGATCGAGAAGTCGTGCTCGAGCAACGCGACCTTCTTCGGCGTCTCGAACTTCGCGAGCCCCTGCAGCTTGCCGAACACTTCCTTCTCGATCTTGGCGTGCACGATCGGCATCGCGAGGAGCTGCGAGCGATCGGTCCAGAGCAGGTTCTTGATCTTCGCCCACTTCTCCAGCTGCTCCCAGTTCGGCACGACGAGCACCGCGGGGAACTTGCGGTTGTCGCCGATCAGCACGGCCTGCGAGATGTACTTGTTCGTCTTGAGCGTGTTCTCGATCGGCTGCGGGGCGATCTTCTTGCCGCCGGCCGTGACAATGATGTCCTTCTTGCGATCGGTGATGGCGAGGTAGCCATCGCGCAGCTCGCCGATGTCGCCCGTGTGGAACCATCCCTCGTCGTCGATGGCCTCGCGCGTCGCCTCGGGCTTGTTGAAGTAGCCCTTCATGATGTTCGGACCGCGCGCGAGAATCTCGCCGTCGGACGCGATCATCACTTCCACGCCGGGAAAGATCTTTCCGACCGTGCCGATCCGGAACGCCGATGGAACGTTCACGGCGATCACCGGTGAGGTCTCGGTCAGCCCGTACCCCTCGAGGATCACGAGACCGGCCGCGTAGAAGAATTTGTTGATATCGGGAGCGAGCGGCGCTCCGCCCGACACGAAGTACCGCAGACGCCCGCCCGTTCTCGCCTTCAGCTTCGAGAAGACGAGCCGCTGCGCAATCCTGTACTTCAAGGCGAGCAGTCCGCGCGGCGTGCCCCCGCCGAGCTTCACATCCGCCCATTTCTCGGCCACGCCGCGCGCCCAGAAGAAGATGCGCTTCTTGATCGCGCCGCCCGAGAGCGCGTTCTCCAGCACGCGCGCGTACATCTTCTCGTAAAGCCGCGGCACGGAGAGCACAATCGTGGGGCGAACGATCTGCATGTCCACGGGCACCGTATCCATGGACTCGGCGTAGCAGATCGAACACCCGACGTGCAGCATGAGGTAGTGCCCCGCCATGCGCTCGAAGATGTGCGAGAGCGGGAGAAAGCTCAGGCAGACGTCCTTCCCGGCGAACGGGATCTGAACCGCCGCCGTCATCGTGTTCGAGTAGAGGTTGTCATGCGTCAGCATGACCCCTTTCGGCTCGCCGGTC
>Ga0207648_10008223_pt1 | contig 10129 bp, 9 predicted proteins | sample KBSMisM32_FD_184310 | JGI IMG/M metagenome (GOLD analysis project Ga0207648, IMG submission 184310) | Miscanthus rhizosphere microbial communities from Kellogg Biological Station, Michigan, USA - KBS Miscanthus M3-2 (SPAdes) (version 2) | ecosystem: Host-associated > Plants > Roots > Rhizosphere... | reverse complement strand
GCACCAGGCCGGAATCCTCCCTCTTCGGCAGATCGATTTGCGTCTTGTCGCCGGTAATTACCGCCTTCGAGTTAACGCCGAGGCGAGTAAGGAACATCTTCATCTGCGCAGTGGTGGCATTCTGCGCTTCGTCGAGGATGACGAAAGCGTCGGCTAGCGTGCGGCCGCGCATGTACGCCAGTGGAGCGATCTCGATAGTGCGGGTCTCCAGCGACTTCTGCACCCGCTCGTGCGGCATCATGTCTTCGAGAGCGTCGTACAGCGGGCGGAGATAAGGATCCACCTTGGCCTGCATGTCTCCGGGGAGGAATCCCAGACTTTCACCGGCTTCGACGGCCGGACGCGCAAGGACGATCCGACGCACCCGCTTGCGCGCGAGCGCGTCGACAGCGGCGGCCACGGCCAGATAGGTCTTCCCCGTTCCCGCCGGTCCAATGCCAACGACGATGTCGTTGTCGGCCATCAGCTTCATGTACTCGGCCTGGCCGCTCGTCTTCGCCTGGATGATTTTGCGGACGCCTGGCAGAACGATGCGCGTGCCGTCGGCGCCGTTCCCGTTACCATTGCCATCGCGCGGGCCCTCGATGCTCATTCGGAGCACGTCGTCCGCCGTAAGCGGCATCTGTTGTTTTGCGGTGTCGATCATTCGCTGTGCGATGGGGATCGCGCGGGCAACCGCGTCCCCGTTTCCACTAATCGCCAGCGTTTCGCCTCGGAGTGCTACTTTCGCTCCGGTCTGACGGGCCAGCTCGATGAGATTCTCATCGTTAACGCCGGCAAGCGTCAGCATGTCCGCGCCTTCGGTCGAAAGACGCTGAATGGTTGTCTCTTCGGTCACGTCAGCTCGTCATGTTTTGAAGATGGAGTTCCCTCAGGTCTTCAGGTGGCACGGCCGACGGCGCGTCTTCGAAGAGCGCCCTCGCCGCGGTGGTTTTTGGAAAGGCGATTACATCGCGAAGTGATTGCGCGCCCGCCAGCATCATTGCGATTCTGTCGAAGCCGAGTGCAATTCCGCCGTGTGGCGGCGCACCCGAGCTGAGCGCCTCGAGGAGGAAGCCGAAGCGGGTCTGCGCGTTCTGCGCATCGACCCCGAGCAGCGCCAGCACCTTTCGCTGCAGCGAAGGATCATTGATGCGGATGCTGCCGCCGCCGAGCTCGGTGCCGTTGAGCACGACATCGTAGGCGAGCGCGCGCACCTTCTCCGGCGTCGAATCGAGAAGACCAAGGTCTTCCGGATTCGGCGAAGTGAATGGGTGATGAACCGAGCTGAGCGTTCCGTTCGCCTCGCGAATGAACAGTGGAAAGTCGGTGACCCAGAGGAATTCCCTCTTCCCTTCGGACACCATCTGCAGCCTTTGGGCAACATCCTGGCGAACGCGGTCCAGCGCCGGGCTCGTGATCTGGTCCGGACCCGCAACCATCAGCGCCAGCTCGCCGTCGGACAAGCCGAGGCGCCCCGCGTTGCCCTCGGACAGGAATTTCGCCGCCGGACCCTCGAGGCCGGCGGTTCCCTTCTTCAGCCGGATCAGTCCACCCGCGCCGGCGGTTTTGGCAATCGCCTCGATCTCGTCGACCTGTTTGCGCGACAGCGACGCGCCGCCCGGGATTCGGATGCCGCGGATCCGGCCGCCTTCCGCCAGCACCTTGTTGGCGACTCCGAATTCCGACCCGCGAAAGATTTCGCTGAAATCCACCAGCTCGAGCGCGTAACGCATGTCCGGCCGGTCGGAGCCGAATCGCTCCATCGCCTCGGCGTAAGTGAGCGTCGGAAACTTCGGCGGAATGTCGACGCCTGCTTCCTTGAAGACAGCGCCCAACATTCCTTCTGTAAGCGCAACGATGTCTGCGCGCTCGATGAACGAAGCTTCGATGTCGATCTGGGTGAATTCCGGCTGGCGATCCGCGCGAAGATCCTCGTCGCGAAAGCAGCGCGCGATCTGGAAGTATCTATCGAAGCCCGCGATCATCAGCAGCTGCTTGTACAGCTGCGGCGATTGCGGCAGCGCATAGAACTCGCCCGGATGAACCCTGCTCGGCACTAAGTAATCGCGCGCGCCTTCGGGTGTCGGCTTGGTGAGAATCGGTGTCTCGATCTCGAGGAAGCCTCTCTCATCGAGGAAGCGGCGGGTCGCCTGCTGCAGGCGATGCCGAAGAATCAGATTCTTCTGCAGATCGCTTCGCCGCAGGTCGAGATTCCGATGTTTGAGACGAAGCTCCTCTGCCGGAAGCTTCTCGCCCTTGCCGCGAGCGACCGGGATTGCAGGCGTCTCCGCCGGGCCGACGATCTGGAATTCGCGAGCCCTCACTTCGATCTCCCCGGTTTCCATTTCGGCGTTCCGCATTTCCGTCGGACGCGCAGCGACTTCCCCGTCGACAATGATCACCGTCTCCAGCCCAAGCTTGCCGGCGCGCTCGATTACGTCGGCGGGCGTCGACTTGGGATCGAAGGAAACCTGAACGATTCCACCCCGATCGCGAAGATCGAGGAAGACGATGCCGCCGAGGTTACGGGTTCTGTGGACCCAGCCGCCAAGTTTGACCTGGCCGCCGACGTGGGAAGGTCTGAGCTCGCCGCCCAGATGGGTGCGCTTGGCCGTCGCGAAGCGGGATGCCGATGCCGTGTTGGTCAGTGCCGGATCTGGTGGGTCGAAGAAGGGATCGAGAGGGGTTAAATTTAGTAACTGCATACACTTGTTGGAAGCTCCGCGGTGTGCGCTTCGCGCACAGCGCTTCGCCGTTGGAAAGCCTTCTCCCCGCCCACTGGCCATGAAGCAAAACCTGCTCAATATCCTGCCTTCAGAGGCGGAAGAGCTGCTGCGAGGCTTCGCCGTCAAGCACGGAGAAAAGCCTTTCCGCGGTTCCCAGGTGGCTAGGCATTTGTGGCAGAGTCCGGTCGGCACCTTCGCGGAAATGACCGATGTGCCGACCGCCTTCCGGGCGTTGCTGGAGGAGCACTTCACAATCCCCCGGTTGACCGTCGCGACCCGCCAGACCTCGAGCGACGGCACCGAAAAGTTTCTCTTCCGCCTCGACGACGGAGAGTTCATCGAAACCGTCGCAATTCCCGAAGGGTCGCGACTTACACTCTGCATCTCGTCGCAGGCAGGTTGCGCGCTGCAGTGCGCGTTCTGCGCTACGGGCGCGATGGGGTTCACACGGAACCTCCAGATGTTCGAGATCGCCGGGCAGGTTCGCGAGATGCGGTTGCTCTCACCGCCAAAGCAGGTGACAAACATCGTCTTCATGGGGATGGGCGAGCCGCTCATGAACTGGAAGGCCGTCGATCCGGCGCTCACCGTCCTCAACGCGGCAAACGGTCTTGGTATCGGGGCACGACACATAACAGTCTCGACCGTCGGTGTTCTGCCCGGCATCGTCGCACTCGGCGAGCGCCCCGAACAGTTCCGGCTCGCCATCTCCATCCACGCGCCGAACGACGAGCTGCGCCAAACGCTGATGCCGATCAACACCAAGTATCCACTGGCCAGCGTAATCGACGCGGCGAAAGTCTTCGACCGGCGGGTGACCTTCGAGTACGTGATGCTTGGAGGCATCAACGACGGTGCCGAGCACGCCGAGCAGCTGGCCGCGCTCGCGCGCGAGTGCAAGGCATTCGTCAATCTGATTCCGCTGCATCCGGGTGGCGCGGGCAATTTCACGCCGACTTCCCCCGCGCAGATTCAATGGTTCTCGCGCCAGCTCCGCAATCGCGGAGTGGAGGTTGCCGTGAGGAAGAGCCGTGGCATGGACATAGCTGCCGCGTGCGGGCAGCTACGGGTTGAACGGCAGCGCCGGCGGCCGCCAGTCAGCGCCGATCAGGACGGTAACATCCAGGTAGCGTGAGCTGTCTGGTCGCGCCACCACTGGCGCGTTCATCGCCCTGCCCACCAGTCGCGCCCATTCCAGATGTCCCGACCGATCGTAGACAATCGATTTCGCTCGTTGCTCGCTGACGTTGCCCGAGCCGACGACATCGAATCCTCTGCCGCGTAAGTAGAGCGTCGCCTTTCTCGCAAGACCGCGCGTCTGCGTCGCGTTCAGAACTTCGACTTTGATGCGAGTTCCCTCCGGCGCTTTCGCATCGCTCGGCGCCGAGGAAGCATCAGATCCGGGTCTGAGAGCGAGGAGCTGCCACGCGATCCATGCAATCCCGCAAAGAATCAGGAAAATGACAATGATTCTTCCGTAGCGGCGCCGACGAGGCCGGGTCCCAGCGTCCCACTTCCCTCTTCCGTCGTCCCCCTGCCCGCCAATCACCGCAAGCTATTCCAGAGCTCGACGGTTTCCGGAAAAATGTGGTTGCCCTCGCGAACGGACCATTCGAGACGGAATCGCACAACCTGACGGAATACTCCGTCGAAATTGTGAGGGACCTGGCTGGCGAGAAAGCCGCGGTCCTCCGCCAGAAACTTGCGACCCGGCTCGAGGTAGTCGGCCATGTACAGAGCGCGACCAGTCCGGTCCCAACGCGCGTGTCCCACAGTGTGGTAACGAATCGCGTCGAGAAGACCTTTTCTCTTTTCGCCTTCCTCCTCGAGTTTGATCGCGACCGCCGGTCCGTGGATCAATCCGTCAGGCGAGGTTCGATCCCCGGTGATGCGACGCAGCTCCTCGAGGGGCGCATCGCGCAGAGCATCGTGCCAGGTTCCGGCATCGATCCACGCGTTCGCCTCTTCGGCGGGAACACGCATCGCTGCGGCCCATGCCCGCAACAATGACGTTACTCTCTGGATGTGCGCAAAGCGGCGCTCGGAAACCTGCGCCCAGGTCGGCAGCCCCGATGCCTGAAGTTCGATCATCAGAAAATGATGTTGTCGATCAGCTTGGTTTCGCCAACCCGAACCGCGCCGACAGCGGCATCGCCGTGCCGGACAGTGTTGACGCGCTGAAAGGTGTCGGCGTTCACGACTGCCAGATAGCGCGGGGTTAGTCCGACGATGCGCTCCAGCATTCGCCAGCCCACAGCCTCCAGCGCGCTGGCCCGGCGCTCGCCGCGAGCGAACGTATCGCGCATTGCGAACAATGCCTTCGACAGCATCAGCGCCAGCTCGCGCTCCTTCGGCTGCAAGTAGCGGTTACGGCTGGACATCGCCAGGCCGTCAGGATCCCTCACAATCGGCGCCACGAGAATTCCAATCGGAAAATTCAGATCCCGCACCATCGCCTTCACCACCGCGACCTGCTGCAGATCCTTCTGACCGAACACGGCGACGTCGGGCATCACGATGTGAAAGAGCTTGGCGACGACAGTGAGTACGCCCTCGAAGTGGTGGGGGCGAACCGCGCCCTCCCACTCCTTGCCGACGCTTCCCGGATGGATGAGCACCACCGGTGCGTGCGACGGATACATGTCCGCCTGACGCGGGGTGAACATGAAATCCACGCCGCGCTCAGAGGCGAGGCGCGAATCATCCTCGAGCGTTCTCGGATATCGCGCGAAATCTTCCGTCGGGCCGAATTGCAGCGGATTCACGAACACACTCATGACCACGGCATCCGCCACCCGCTTCGCTTCATCGACGAGCGTGAGGTGACCTTCGTGGAGAGCGCCCATCGTTGGCACGAAGGCAATGCTCTGTCCCTTCCCGCGCAGATCGGCGATGACGTGCCGCATCTCGTCGATCGTATCGACTTGCTGCATCTAGAAGCTGTGTTCGGCGTCGGGGTAGGAGCCGTTGCGAACGTCGCGCGCCCAGGCACCGATGGCATCACGAACTTCCTGCGCCATCTCCGCATAACGCTTCAGAAACTTTGGCGAGAACGTGTCGTTGAGGCCCAGCACGTCCGGCAGCACCAGCACCTGACCGTCGCACCCCGCGCCAGCGCCGATTCCGATCGTCGGAATTCCGACCGCCGCCGTGATGCGCTGAGAGACAGCGGCGGGCACGAGCTCGAGCACGATCGCGAACGCGCCGGCTTGCTCAAGGCCCTTCGCCTCGGCGATCAACCGCTCAGCGCCTTCGGCCTCGCGTCCCTGCACGCGAGCGCCACCGATGGTGTTCACCGATTGCGGAGTGAAACCGATGTGCGCGATCACAGGAATCCCCGTGCGCACGAGCGCGTGGACAGTATCGAGCATTTCGGGGCTGCCGCCTTCGACCTTCACCGCTCCGGCACCTGTTTCCTGAATCGCCCGCCCGCAGTTCAGCACGGCGCTCTCGATACTCGCCTGGTAAGACAGGAACGGCATGTCGATGATGACGAGCGCACGCTTCACACCGCGACGAACCGCCGACGCATGGTAAATCATGTGATCGAGCGTGACCGGCAGCGTCGAGGGATAGCCCATGATCGCCGTCCCAACCGAATCGCCAACCAGAATCGAATCGACTCCTGATTCATCGACCAGTCGACCAAACAGAGCGTCGTAAGCAGTCATCATCACCAGCTTCTCGCCCTTCTGTTTCTTGTCGGCGAAATCGCGCACGGTAACCGGCCGGTCGCTTCGCACCGGCTTGGCTGTTGCGGTCCCGGAATCGTTCTTATCCAACGCGCGCGCTCCTCAATGTCGTCAACTCCCTCAGCCAGAAATCCCGATTCGAGAGCTCAGGGTGTGGGATCGTCAATCCCGGCTCGCGCACGCTCTGCTGCTCGAACAGCACAATGTCGAGATCGAGAGTTCGCGGGCCCCAGCGCATGGTGCGTTCTCTTCCCGCATCTGCCTCGATTCGCTTGAGCTCGGCGAGCAGATCCTGGGGCGACAGCTCGGTTTCAATGGCGACCATCTGATTGAGAAAAGGTCCCTGTGCAATGGGTCCGATGGGGGCGGTTTCTTCTGCTTCGGTTTGACCCAGCACTCGCGTGTTGGCGAGCGCGGCGATTGCACGTCGCGCCTGCGCCAAAAATACCTCACGCTGGCCCAGATTGGAGCCAAGTGCTATGTAGGCGACATCCCTCACGCACGCGCTCTCTCGAGCGCCACCTCGGCGTACGCCAGTGGACCGGGCAACGCAACGTTGGGTTTTCTCACCGCGATGCGAACCTTTTCCACCAGGGGTAGCTCGAGGGCGCGGGTGGCGATCCGCTCGCCAACTTCCTCCAGGAAGTTTGTGTGGCCGCCGGTAACCACCTCCGCCACGAGATCGTAAACGCGGCGGTAGTCCACGATGTCCTTTGCGGTCGGCGGCGAGGGGCCGCGGCGCACCCAGAGCGATGCATCGACTTCTATCGACTGAGCGATCTCCGCTTCGTGCGGCAACACGCCGATGCGCGCGTGGAAGCGCATCGCCTTGAGCGTCACTACGTCTGTCTCACTCGCGGAGCTGCTCGCCATCAAGACCCTCTCGTAGGCTGCGTGTTAGCTGGAGGACTGCGTCGGGGCGATTCGAGGCCGCTCTCACCAGCGCGCTTCCCACCACTACGCCGTCAGCGAGCTCGCCAACCCTGCGCGCCTGCGCCGGAGTCGAAATTCCAAACCCGACACAGATCGGAAGCTTCGTCGCTGCACGAAGACGCTCGATCGTCCCGGGCAGCGTCGCGGCTGTGGTCTCCTGCACACCGGTGACTCCGAGCCGACTGATAAGATAAACGAATCCGCTCCCGTGCCGCGCAATCTCCGCCATTCGCTCACTGGGCGTCGTTGGCGCTACGAGTCGAATGAAAGAGAGCGGACTGTTTCCCAGCCACTCTTCGCGAGCGGGATCGGCGCCGACGGGAATGTCCGTGACAAGTATGCCGCTGACGCCGGCATCGGCGGCGCGAGAAAGTGCGTCCGTACCGGCGGCGAGAATGGGGTTGAGATAGCTGAATAGCACCACCGGCACGGAGAGCCTCGCGGCCTCGACCAGGTCGAGCGCGCGATCGTAATTCATTCCCTTCTCAAGCGCCGTCTGCGAGCTGGCCTGAATGATCGGACCATCGGCGATCGGATCCGAGAACGGCACGCCGAGCTCGATGATATCCGCTCCTCCTTCCTCGAGCGCCCGCAACGTCTCGAGGGAACGCTCTGGATCGGGATGCCCAGCGGTCACGTAACAGACCAGCGCCGTGCGATTCGTTTTTTTCAGCGCGTCGAAGCGACGCGCGATGGCGTTAGATGAGATAGTCGCCTGGGGTGATGCCATACCGGTCAGGATCAGCCGTCTTGATGATGGTCCGGCCATATTGGCCTCCCGCTTCCGGAACGGCTAGGTCCACCTGTAAAGGCGGAGCGATCCTGTTTCCCTGCGCATCGCTGATGATCTTCACGATGGGCCTCGAGAGCGCCTCCGGATTCGGATTGGCGGCCGACACAACGGCAAGCTCGAACGTGTCGAGCACGACCAGCGTTCCTACGGGATAGATGCCAAGGAGGTTGATGAAGGCTTTCACCAGCACCTGGTCGAGGCCGCGGCGTGGATTGTCCCGCATCTCCTCGAGCACGGCCGAAGGCGTGATCGCTTCAGTCATATAGGCGCGGCGAGTAGTTGCCGCATCGTAGCCGTCGGCGATAGAAACGATCTTGCTCAACAGGCTGACCTGCCGCGGCCTCACCGCTTTCGGGTAACCGGTGAGATCGATTTTCATGTGATGCTCGTGACAAACCGTCATCGCGCGGTACGAGAGCTCCTCCTGCTGCCGGCGGAATTGAAACAGCACCAGCACCCCGAGCCACGGATGCGCCGCCATCCATTTCCACTCTTCGTCAGTCAGACCACCGGCCTTCTGCAGCAGATCGAGGGGGACGCGCGATTTGCCGATGTCGTGCATCAGCGCCGCCAGGCCAAGCTCATACAACTGGAGCTTGGTCATTCCGAGTCGTCGGCCCAGCGCGATCGAGAAGATGCAGACGTTGACGGAGTGGGTGAACGTGTACTCGTCGTAGTCACGGATCGCCGTCAGGCCGATGAGGGAAGTCTCCTCGTTCAAAACCTGGTCGACGATTCCCTGCACAACGCGCTTGATCTTTCGAATGTTGGGAGTCTTCCCGATGCGGACCGAGTTGATGACGTCCTTGGTGACCGCCACCGACTGCGAATAAGTCCGATTCGCTGCCGCTTTCGCTTCCTCGTTGAATTCCTTGTCGCTGGCCGTCTCTGCCGGCGGGTCCAGCTGGAAAGTTTCGATCTTCGCCTCCGACAGACGGGCGATGATTTCCTTGTAGCGGTCCGCGGGCGCGTTCTTGGTTTCGGCCCCCATCAGCGAGAGCAGCAGCTGCCAGTCGCGCGCGGTGCCGCTGGTGCCGACGTGAATCCCACCGATTCCCGCCAGCTTCGCCAGCGTCAGGATGTGTCCGAACGTCGCGTAATTGCTCAGATCCAACCGGAGCCGCGTCTCGTTGAGGAAGATGAATTCTCCGGAAATTCTGAATTCCAGATCCCCTTCCTCGGCGCGCAGCTCTTCCGCCACCTGCGCCAGATCGGCGACCGTTTTCTGCACAGCGCTGTGCTCGAGTGGGTACAGCTTGATGGCGCGCAATGCGGCGTAGAAGGCGATCATGAAGCTGCGACCGCCCCTCCGGACGTTGGCGCCCGATTGCTTCTCCGCTGGTGTGCGCGATCTCGCTGCCGAAGACGTCAACTGGCTGACCCGCGAATCGCCTTGCTCACGGCGTTTCTCACGATCACATCCTTTTCACCGGTGGCGCGATTGAGCGCCTCACTCGATTTGGCGGTGTTGATCTTTCCGAGCGCCATCGCCGCGCAGGCACGGATCTCTGAATCGTCCTTCTTACCCATGAATCCCTTCGAGTTCAACAGACTGTCCAGCAGCGGAACGCCGGCGTCGCCACACAATAGGCCGTAGGCTTCGAAGAACGCCATCTTCTCGGTCAGATTGCCTTCGCGCAGATCCTTCCCTTTTATCGCGGCTTCGATCTTCGGCGCCGACGCCCGCGCATTACGTGCACCGAGCGCGCGCACCGCAACAATCCGGACCTCACGATCTTCGTCGGAGATGGCTCGCTCCAGAATCTGCATCGCTCCCGGCGAGCCGATTTCGTTGAGCGCCACAACCGCCGCCAACCGCATGTCTGATTCGCCCACCGTCAGCATCTTCCCCAGTGCTGGAACCGCCGCCGGTGACTTGAGCGCGGCGGCCCTGCGAATCGCCTCCAGCACCACCGCCTCGTCGTCGGAGCCGATCAGGCGAATGAGCTCGGCGCTGTTGCTGGACGCCAGGCGTCCGGCCGCCACTTCGAGCAGCATCTTCA
>Ga0207648_10008222_pt1 | contig 10129 bp, 5 predicted proteins | sample KBSMisM32_FD_184310 | JGI IMG/M metagenome (GOLD analysis project Ga0207648, IMG submission 184310) | Miscanthus rhizosphere microbial communities from Kellogg Biological Station, Michigan, USA - KBS Miscanthus M3-2 (SPAdes) (version 2) | ecosystem: Host-associated > Plants > Roots > Rhizosphere... | reverse complement strand
ATAGTCCCGGCGCGTCTCGACATGGCCCAGCATGTCTGCGGCCATGTCCACTCGGTGCATCCTGACCAGGGTCGGCTTGTCTGGGGCGATCCTGCCCTTGCTCAGCACCACATGCTCGGTGCCGTCGACGCTCCGATCACGCTCGTCGAGTACGGGGACTTCCAGTGCCCGCACTGCCGGCGTGCGCACGGCATCCTGCCGCGCGTGCTGAAGCGCATGGGCGACCGGACCCGCTTCGTCTTCCGGCACTTCCCTCTCACCGAGTCCCATCCCAATGCGCTGCACGCGGCGGAAGCGGCGGAGAGCGTCGCGGCGCAGGTCGGTGAGACCGGCTTCTGGAAGATCCACGATCTGCTCTACGAGCATCAACCCGAGTGGGAAGACGCGCAGGACGACGCACGGATCCTCGAGCTGGCGCGCGAGGCGGGCGCGGGCCCGGACGTCGTCGCCGCCGACCTCGATTCCGACAAGTACGAGGAGCACGTGAAGGCGGACTTCATGAGCGGCGTCCGCAGCGGCGTGAACGGAACGCCCACCTTCTTCATCAACGGCCGTCGCTACGACGGTGACTGGACGAGCGTCGATGCGTTCGTCGCCGCGCTGGAGGAGGCGGGGCCATGACCGACGCCGGCTCGATCAAGGGCGACGCGATCGCCAACCCGATCGACAGCCGCAACGCGACGGACGAGCGCGAGTGGATCTCCGCGACCGTCGGCGCCTCGGGCTTTCGCGCCGACGTGCAGGCCGGCCCGCACGCCTTCATCGCCGACGAACCGATCCCGCTCGGCGGCACGGGACTCGGCCCGACGCCCTACGAGCTGCTGCTCGGCGCTCTGAGCTCCTGCATGGCGATGACGCTGCGCATGTACGCCGACCGCAAGAAGTGGCCACTCCAGAGCGTGACGGTCCAGCTCCGCACCGACCGCCCGCATCAGAAGGACTGCGAGGCGTGCGAGACGTCCGAGGTCGGACCGCCCCGCATCGCCCGGCGCATCGAGCTCGCCGGCCCACTCAGCGATGAACAGCGCAAGCGCCTGTTACAGATCGCGGATCGGTGTCCGGTGAAGCAGACGCTCGAACGAGGGCTGAAAGTCGAGCCAGTGAGTCAGTGAGTTGGTGACTTGGTTGCCGGCCTCGGAAAGCTTTTACGCGCGAGGCTGACCACGAGAGCACGGAGGCGTGTTGTTTCACGCGGAGACGCGGACAACAGCCCGAGAACGCTGAGAACTGCCCCGGCGAAAAAGATCTCTCCGCCGGACCATTGAAGAATTTTGGGGTTGTGGGTGGAGAGGAGCCGTGCGCCGATGCACGAGCGCGACCCAGATAGCGGTTCCCCGTGTTCTCTGGTCGTTGTCCGCGTCTCCGCGCGAAACTTTCGCTCTCTCGCCCGTATGCAAACGGCCTCGGCGCACCAGAGCGTCCCGAGGCCGTTCTCCAACTCACCAACTCACTAACTCACCAACTCACCGCGTTCACGGCAGCGCGAACGCGATGTAACTATCCCCGGCCTGCGAACCGAGCTTTGCTCCCGCCGACGAGATCACGACGTACTGCTTTCCATTCACGCGATACGTGCTCGGCGACGCGTACGCCGGTAGCGGGAGCTGGTACTCCCACAGCAGTGCTCCCGTGTCCTTGTCGAACGCGCGGAACTTGCCGTCCATCGTCGCGCCGATGAAGACGAGGCCGCCCGCCGTGACGATCGGGCCGCCGTACTGCTCCGAGCCCGTCGTCGGGATGCCGCGCGCCTTCAGCTCCGGACGTTCGCCGAGCGGGATGCGCCAGCGATACTCGCCCGTGTTGAGATCGATCGCGCTCAGCGATCCCCACGGTGGCTTGATCGCCGGATAGCCGGCCGCGTCGCGCCAGCGCTCGTAGCCGAGGAACTGGAAGCGTGATGGCGTCACACCGGCCGACGGCGACGCGTCGTCCGAGCGCGCCGGCGCCACCGCGGCGACGGACACGTTGCGGCCGTCGAGGTAGGCGATGATCGCGTTCTTCTGCGCTTCGCTCAGGTTCGCGAACGCGGGCATGAAGTTGCGTCCGCGCTCGATGACCTGCTTGATCTCCGGCGTCGAGCGCCGCTGCGTCACGCCGATCAGTGAGGGCACGCGGCCGCCGTCCCCCCCGCGGTCGGCGCGGTGGCAGGAGGAGCAGCTCGCCGCGTAGAGCGCTTCGCCAGTCTGCGCCGAGCTCGCCGTTGCAGCGGCGCGCTCCTTCAGCGCGGCGATCCACGGCACGTCGCTCCCGTTCACGTAGATCACGCCCGTCGCGCGGTCGACGGCCGCACCGCCCCACTCTCCGCCACCATCGAAGCCGGGAAGGATCACCGTGCCCTCGCGGCTCGGCGGCGTGAACAGCTCGTCGTGCTTCATGCGACGGAAGCGCGCGAGCGCGGAGTCGTGCGCGGCGGGAGAGAGGTCCGTGATGTCCGCCTCGGTCATGCGCTGCCGCGCGAAGGGGGCCGGCTTCGTCGGGATCGGCTGCGTCGGCCAGGTCTCCTCGCCCGCGACATCCGACGACGGCACGCGTCGCTCCTCGATCGGGAAGAGCGGCTGTCCGGTCACGCGATCGAAGAGGAAGACGAATCCCGACTTCGTGATCTGCGAGACGGCGTCGATGCGCCGGCCGTCGTGCGTCACGGTCAGGAGGTTGGGAACGGCGGGCAGGTCGCGGTCCCACACGTCGTGGTGCACCGTCTGGAAGTGCCAGAGGCGCTTCCCCGTGTTGGCGTCGAGCGCGACGAGCGAGTTGGCGTAGAGGTTCTGCCCGAGCCGCTCGCCGCCGTAGAAGTCCGGCGACGCAGAGCCGAGTGGGACGAACACGATGCCGCGCGCGACGTCCACCGTCATCCCCGACCACGAGTTCGCGCCGCCCGCGGCCTTCCATGCCTCGGGCGCCCACGTCTCCGCGCCGGCCTCGCCCGTGTGCGGGATCGTGTGGAAGACCCAGCGCAATTCTCCGGTGCGCGCGTCGAAGGCGCGGACGTCGCCGGGCGCGGCACCCTCGCCCTCGCCGACGCGCGAGCCCTGGATGAGCAAGTCCTTGTAGATCACTCCGGGGCTCGTCGCGACGAGCTGCGTGCGCGAGACGTCGCGATCGATTCCGGTCGCGAGGTCGATCCAGCCCTTGCCGCCGAAGCTCGGCGCCGGCTTTCCGGTCGTCGCGTCGATCGAGTAGATGCGTCGTCCGGCGGCGTAGAACAGCCGGCGCTCCGCGCCATTCTCGCTCTCCCAATACGCAACCCCGCGGTTGGCGTGGCGCTCCGGCGCGCGCCCCTCGAAGGGATCGAATCGCCACAACACTCGGCCGCTGTCGGCGCGCAGCGCGAACAGCACGAGCGACGGCGACGTCGCGTACAACACGCCGCGCACGATGATCGGCGGCGCCTGGATCTCGCCCATGCTCGACGGAGAGCCGTTCGCGGAGTGGTACGTCCACGCGACCTGCAGCGACTTCACGTTCGCGCGATTGATCTGATCGAGCGGCGACCAGCGCGACTGACCGGGCTCGCCTCCTGTGACACGCCAGTCCTGATCGGGTGTGCGGTCGGGCGTCGGATGCTTCGCGCACGAAATGGCGAGAATCGCGAGCGCGACAGAGATCACGGACACGCGGAACTCCGACCGGAGGTGCGAAGCGCCGGAGGGAGGAGCAATAATTTTCATGTCTGGAGCGAGAGAGTTACGGGACTGCTCCGCCTCTGGCACTTCGCCTTCAGTCGGAGTTCCACGGCGCCAGATGATCGCTCCTCCCTCCGGCGCTACGCGCCTTCGGTCGGAGTTCGGCATTCACTCAACTTTGATTGTCCGCCACTTCCCCTGATCGAAGCGGATCACGTTCAGCGTGCAGCGCGTGATGTGGCCGATCAGGATCGCGATCCAGATGTGCATCGCGTCCAGCTTGCCCATGCGCTGCACGACGAAGCAGATCCCGAGCGGGACGATCACCTGGGAGATGATCGAGATGTACAGCGGACTCTTCGTGTCGCCAGTCCCCTGGAGTCCGCCCTGGAAGGTGAGCGCCACCGTGATGAACAGCCCGGACACGCTCAGTACGCGCAGGAGCTGCGTGCCGAGACGGAGAACGTCGGCGTCCGTCTGGCCGAACACCCCGAGCAGCTGCTGCGGGATAAAGAAGAACGCCAGACCGAGCAACACCGCGACGCCGAGCCCGAGACGTGCTGCGGCGTGCACTCCCGCGATGGCGCGGTCGGGCCGTCCCGCGCCGAGGTTCTGTCCCGCGATCGCGGCGGACGCGCCCATGAGACCGAACGACGTCCACGTCACGAGCGAGAAGAGCTGCGAGTAGCCGATGGCGAACGCCGCCTGCGCCGCCGCGCTCTGCGCGAGCGAGCCGATGAAGCCGAGCATCAGCACGCCGCCGATGTTCATCATGATTCCCTGCGCGCCCGCCGGCAGACCGAAGCGGAACAGTTGCCGGATGATCGTCCAGTCCGGGCCGTAGGGCCCGTTCCGCGGGAATGACACGACCCATCCGCCACGCCACAGCTTGTAGATCGAGTAGAGCGCGACCGACCCCGACGCCAGGCACGTTCCCATCGCGGCGCCTCGCGTGCCGAACGAAGGAATCGGGCCGAGTCCGCGGATCAGAACGATGTTGAAGCCGATCGTGCACAGCGTCGTCGCCACCCCGAGGATCATCGGCGTGCGCGCGTCTCCAGCCGAACGGAGCGCGCCGCCGAGCATGAAGAAGACGAGCATGCCGCTGCTGAACAGGAACATGATGCGCAGGAACGGCAGCGCCTGCTCCTTCACAGCCGGCGCCGCGTGCACCAGGTCGAGCAGGTACGGCGAGGCGAAGTATCCGATGGGCGCCATGATGAACAGCGACAGCCCGATCGCGGTCAGGAAGGCCTGATAGACGGTGCGGTCGACCCTGGCATCGTCGCCCTGTCCCGCGAAGCGCGCCACGAGCACGCTCATCCCGGTGAACAGCGACGTGATGAAGACGATGACGATGACGAAGATCTGCCAGGCGACGCCGATCGCCGCGTTGCCGGCGAAGCCGACGAGGTGGCCGACCATGATGTGGTCGATCATCCCCTGGAGCCCGCCGATCACATTGGCCAGGATCGTCGGCCAGCCGAGCTTCCAGACGGCGGAGCGGAGCGGCCCTTCGACGATCGATCGGTCGTAGCGTGCCCCGGACGGCGCGCGCTGCGCCGGCGGGAGAGCGCCGTCGCGCGCGGGAGTGGTTCCGGAGACGGCGGCCGCATCGCTCACCCGGGGAAGGTAAGTTCACGGCATGGCTCTGGCGAGCGTCGAGCCTACGGTCGGGGTCGTTGTTCCCCGACCGCCGACACGGAGAATCCCCGACGCCAACCGGCGCTCGCGCCGGCTAGTCTGTACAGTTTCTCCACCCTCAACGAGGATCACCCGAATGAACTCTCGCATCAGTCGACGCATCGCCGCCGCGGCGGCCCTCGTCACCTTCGCGGCCGGCGTCGGCGCGGCTACCAGCATCGACACGCGTCCCGTCGCCCCGAAAACGGTCGAGGTCCAGATGATCGGCGACGCCACCGGCTACAAGTTCTCGCCGGCGAAAGTCACGATCGCGCGCGGCGACAAGGTGAAGTTCACCCTGGTGTCCGGCCCGCCGCACAACGTGGTGTTCTGGGAAGACAGCATCCCCAAGGGCGCCGCCGCGAAGCTCGGCAAGGCGATGCCGAACACGGTCGGTCCACTCACGGGCCCATTCCTTCTGAACGCGAAGGACACCTACGAGATCTCCTTCGCCGGCCTCCCGGCCGGCACCTACAAGTTCTACTGCGCGCCCCACCTCGCGCTCGGCATGCACGCCGTCATCGAAGTGAAGTGACGGCGCAGCCGTCATGAAGTGACGGCGTAGCCGTCATCCCGAGCGAGCGAAGCGAGTCGAGGGATCTGCACGTGTCGTTTCGAAGTGCAGATCCCTCGACTTCGCTCGGGATGACAGCGTTCCTACCGCATTCGTGTGACTCGGAACCAGTACTGTCCCGATCCCACTTCGTACACGACACGATCTCCCTCGACTCGCAGGAGCCTGACTCCGGTGGCACGCTCCGCCACGACGTCGGCTCCGCCGCGGATCTCTCGCACAGCGGCTGCATTCGCCGCGGGAACGTAGATTCGCGCCGTCGACGTCGCGGGCACGATGACGTCGAGCTCGAGGCCCTGCCCCGTGCGATGCCAGCGCGACGCCACGAGTCCGCGCACCGTCTCGATCGAAGCCGAGACCGAGTCCAGACCGGCTGGCACGAGCGGACGGATGTCGATCTTCGCGTAGCCCGGCGCGGCGGGGCGAATGCCGGCGAGCCCTTCGTAGAACCACTGCGCGATCGAGCCGAACATGTGGTGGTTCCGCGACCGCGAGCTCGCCTCCCAGTTCTCCCCCAGGCTCGTCCAGTGGAGCGAGTCGGCCCAGTAGCCGTAGCTCGGGTAGTCGGTCTGCGTCGCGATCGTGAACGCCGCGTCGCCGAAGCCTGCAGTGGTGAGCACGGGGAAGACGTACCGGATGCCGAGGATGCCGACGTACGCGTTCCCGCCGCGCGTCTGCGTCACGTCGCGCGCGAGCTTCCCCACCAGCGCGCCGCGTATGCTGTCCGGCACCAGCCCGAACGCGAGCGGGAGGATCTGCGCGCTCTGCTGGATCGCGCCTGCCGGCGGACGTTTCGCCTGCTCCGCTACCGCCATCCCCGCAGGGCCGGAGCGCGGCGTCGAGTCGCGATACACGCCGTCGGGGCCGAGGAACTGCGCGTTGAACGCCGAGCGAATCTTCAGGAACAACGTTTCATAGCGCGCCTCATTCGCCGAGTCGCCGAGCACATGTGCCGCTGCGGACGCGACGCGCGCGAACTGCGCGTAGTACGCCGTCGCCGAGAGATGCGTCACCGGATCCGTCCCCGTCGGCGGATCCCAGTCGCCGAGTCCAGCGGTGAGCGTGAACGATGACGAGTCGCCATCGCGTCCCGTCCAGCGCGGGATCCAGTCGTCGAGGTACGCTTTCATGGCCGGATACGTCGCCTGGAGTGCGCGCTTGTCCCCGTACCGCAGATACGACTCCCACGGCACGAGGAACCAGAAGGCGTCCCACGGCGGCGTCGCGCCACAGCAGTTCTCCGGCTTGAACGCCGGCTTGCCGACGTAGCCGTAGTTCTCGTTGCTCGGCGCGAGCAGCGGCACTTCGCCCGTCGAGTGCTGCGCGTCGCGCATGTCCTGGAACAACTTCCCGTACAGCCGCCGCGTGTCGAACATCATCGACGCGGCGCCCGACGAGAGCTGCGCGTCTCCCGTCCAGGGATTCTTCTCATAGATCGGCGTATCGGTGATGACGCCCGACACGGTGTTGCTCTGCAGCGCCCACGACGTCATCGCGTGGATGCGGTCGATGAGTGGATTCGAAGACGCGAACGTCGACGTCGTGGCGAAGCCGTCGCGCACCTGCTGCGCCGACTCGAGCGACGCGGTCACTCCGCTCGGCAGCGGCTTGCCACCGGGCCCGCTGATGCGCACGTACTGGAATCCCTTGTAGGTGAACCGCGGCGCGAAGCGCTCGTCGCCCGCGCCGCGCGCGACGTAGTAGTCCGTCTGCAACTGCCCGCCGACGAGCGCATTCCCCTCCGTGCTCGGCACACCGTCCTTGTCGAGGCGCTCACTGTAGAAGACCTCGATCGGCGTGCCGCGCGGCGCGCGCACGCGCAGCGTCCCCCACCCGCTCAGGTTCTGTCCCACGTCGTACACGACTACGCCGCGCACCGGCTCCGAGCGCTTCCCCGCCCTGCGCGTCGCGACGACACGCGTCGGCTCGGCCGATTCGGCTCGCAGCACGCCCACCGGACCGCCGACGAGCCGCGCCGCCCCCCACGCCGCGTCGTTGAAGCCTGGCGCGTCCCAACCGCGCCGCTCGCGCCGCGCGTCATAGGTCTCGCCCAGATAGTAGTTGTCGTAGCGCAGCGGCCCACCGACGTCGACGCGCCAGCTCGCGTCGCTCGAAACGACTTGCGTGCTCCCGTCCACGTACGTGACGACGAGGTCAGCGCGCAACCGTGGCGTTGCACGCCATTCCGCCTTCTCCCAGCCCCAGTCCCAGGTCCGCGCCGCGTCGTCGAACTTCCCCGAGCCGAGCACGGCACCGATCACGTTCGCACCGCGGCGCACGACCGGAGTGACGTCGGTGGTGGTGTAGAGCACCGTCTTCGTGTAGTCGGTGAATTGCGGATCGAGGACGCGGTCGGAGACGCGCTTTCCATTGAGCGTGAAGTCGCCGTAACCGAGCCCCGAGGCGTAGAGGCGTGCCCGAGCCACCGGCTTGGAAACTGTGAACGAGCGGCGCAGCATCGGTGCGGGCCGGAGCTCGCGGCACTCCCCCTGATCGCTCGGCCGCAGCCGCATCAGCGGCACCGTCGGCCACGCGGCCGGCCGGCAGAACTCGCCCGCGGCGCGGATGCGTGCGTCGTCGGCCACGCCTTCTTCCGGCGTGAGCGACTTCGTGCGCTCGGGCCCCGCGATCCATTGGCCGTGCCAATCGGTGGAGTCGAGATATGCCGTCTCGAACGACGCAGGACGCGACCAGGCGCTCGCGAGCCCGTTCGCGGCGCGCGCCTGCACCGTCCAGAAGTACCGCGTGCGCGACGTGAGCGGCTTCCCCCCGTAGAACGTCCACGGCTCGGCGGCGACGACATCTCTCGAGTCCCAGAGGTCGGCACGTCCCTCGCGCAGCAGCTCTGGCCGCGACGCCACGAGGACGCGGTAGCCGGACTGCAGCACACCGCGTTGAGGGCTCTCGAGATGCCAGCTCAGTCGCGGCGTCCGGTCGTCGATGCCGAGTGGATCGGTCGCCGCGTCGGTCTCGAGGTGCGTGGCAGTGAGTTGCGGAGCGGTCGCGCCCTGAGCGTGCAGCGGACGGAGGGACGCGACGACGAGCGTCGCGACGGCGAGCGCGCAGCGGAGCGCGCGATGGTTCGTCGAGTTCATCGGGCGAATCTGCGCCCGCGTCACCCTTCAGGCAATTGCAGCGCTGTCATCCCCAGCGAGCGCAATAAGTGCAGATCCCTCGACTTCGCTCGGGATGACAACGGGTGTCGCGCGAGGGACGACAACGCTGTCATCCCGAGCGAGCGGAGCGAGTCGAGGGATCTGCACCTCCAGACCCGCGCTGAGGTCAGTCGCGCGCGCCGGCCACGCGCCGGTACCTGGTGATGCGATCCGTGCGGAAGTTCGGATCCTTGGGCGCCCACCCGCGTGCCTCGCGCGCGACGACCAGCGTCTCCCCGTCGATGCGTCCCTTCAGCACCACGAGCGCCGCGAGCCCCTTGAACAGCGGCAGTCCCCACTCGAGCACTCCGGCATCCGTCACGCGGATGACGTAATCGTCGGCGTCGTATGGCGGCCCCTCGGGATACACGACGCGATCGTGCACGACGATCGTGTCGCGGGAGGCCCGGATGTCGATCTCGTGCGCGTCATGGCCGTCTACGGAGCGCCACCTTCCGATGAACGCCGCCGCCTGCGCTGGTGTTGGGCGACGAGCAGGGATCTCGAGCGGGATGAAGTTGGCCGGCGTGGGCGCTCGGCGCTCCTCCTCGAGCTGACTGCGCAGCTCTCGGCTGCTTCCCGAGACACCAAAGGTGTGCTCCATCGCGTCGATCGTTCGCCGCGCGTCGTCGAATCGCCGGCTGTCGATCGACATGCGCGCGACGACCTCGTACGACTGGGGCGGGATCGAGACGCGATAGCCAACGCGCGCCTCGAGCGAGTCGAAGTGTGTCAGCATCGCGACCGGTGCGGTTCCCGGACGCCACTGCGGCGCGCGGAAGTCCTCGAACATCCGTCGCAGCGCCGTCGCCATGCCGATCGCCGCCATGCTCTCGTGCGATTCGTCGGCGACGCGGATCTGGCGCACCATCGGCCGCACCCCACCCCACGCCGTCGTGTCTGACGAGAGGGAGGGCGCATTCACCAGCATCACACGCGCCCGCCGCGCGGCGGGCGTGCGCAGCGCTTCACGCGCGGCGAGCAGCGGCTGCTGGTTGTTCCACCACGTGGCGGGTTCCATCACGACGTAGCCGGTGAACAGCGAAGGTTGCGTCGCCAACGCATGCAGGGCGAAGAGGCCGCCCAGCGAGTGG
>Ga0207648_10008219_pt1 | contig 10130 bp, 8 predicted proteins | sample KBSMisM32_FD_184310 | JGI IMG/M metagenome (GOLD analysis project Ga0207648, IMG submission 184310) | Miscanthus rhizosphere microbial communities from Kellogg Biological Station, Michigan, USA - KBS Miscanthus M3-2 (SPAdes) (version 2) | ecosystem: Host-associated > Plants > Roots > Rhizosphere... | reverse complement strand
GTGATGCCGCCGACGCGGTTGGTGTCGTACTGCACCACGCTGACCGCCTTGCGGTCGAGCAGCTGCTTGAAGCCGTAGAGCGAGAACTCGTGCTCGCCGCCCGAGATCGGGATGCTGGTGAGCCGGTTCAGCTCGGCATAGCCGTCGATGTCGTCGGCGATCACGGGCTCCTCGAGCCAGCGCGGCTGGTACTTTTCAAGCTTCGGCAGCATGCGCTTCGCATACTCGAGGTTCCAGCCCATGTAGCACTCGAGCATCAGGTCGTTCTCGTAGCCGATGACCTCGCGCACCGCCTCGACCGACTTCAAATTCTCGACCACGCCCTGCGCGCCGTGCGCCGGGCCGTAGCCGAAGCGCATCTTGAAGGCCTTGAAGCCCTGGTCGAGGAACTTCGCCGCCTCGCGCTGCATCTCCTTCAGGTCGGTGCGGTACAGCTTGCTGTAGTAGCACGGGATCTTCTCCTTCGTGCGCCCGCCGAGCAGCTTGAACACCGGCTTGCCGACGCTCTTGCCGAGGATGTCCCAGATCGCGATGTCGACCGCCGAGATCGCCGCCATGCCGACGCCCTTGCGGCCCCAGGCATGCGTAGCGCGGTACATGCGCTGGTTCAGGTACTCGTAGTCCCACGGCTCCTGGCCCAGCACCAGCGGCGCGAGGTACTCGTCGATGATTGCCTTCGCGATGCGCGGCGCGAGCGCGACGTTGCCCAGCCCGACGATCCCGTCATCGGTCTCGACCTCGACCACGGTCCAGCCGTGGAAGCGGAAGGCGTTCATCGTGTCGGTGCCCGCGGCATGCGCGTGGGCCCGGTTGTCGTAGACCAGGTCCATCGCGTTCGAGCAGAAGTTGCCCTGCGGCGGCACGGTCTTGCCCTTCCATTCGAAGACGCGCGCGCGGACGGATTTGATTTTCATGCAAGGACTCCTGGGAGTTCGCTGTGTTCAAGGTCCTCCCCGAACGGGGAGGGTTGGGAGGGGCGGGCCTATCAGTCCCCGACGAGGTCCGCCGCATGGCGGGCCCCCATGCGGCAGGCGATCTGGAACGCGTTCGCGGTCGCATCGACATTCGCCTTGCCGAGCCCGGCGATGTCGTAGGCGGTGCCGTGCGCCGGCGTCGTGATCGGGATCGGCAGGCCGCCCTGCACCGTGACGCCTTGCGAGAAGCCCATCAGCTTGATCGCGATCTGGCCCTGGTCGTGGTACATCGTGACGATCGCATCGAGCTCGCCGTCGCGCGCCTTCAGGAAGATGGTGTCGGCCGGAAACGGGCCGACGACCGGCATGCCCAGCGTACCCAGCTCGCGCACCGCGGGCGCAATGATGTCGATCTCTTCGCGGCCGCAGGTGCCGCCGTCGCCGTTGTGCGGGTTGAAGCCGGCGACCGCGACGCGCGGCTGCGCCACGCCGTTGCGCTGCAGCGAGCGGTAGATCAAGGTCGCCGCGTCGACGATACGCTGCTGGTCGAGGTATTTCGGCACGTCCTTCAGCGGCACGTGCGACGAGATCCGCGAGGTCCACAGCCCGCGCAGGGTGTTGAACTCGCAGAAGTAGCCGGTCACGCCGAGGTGCTGCGCGAAGTGGTGCAGCTCGTCGTCGTGCTGCAGCCCGCCCTGCTTCATCGCGAACTTGTTCAGCGGCGCGAAGCAGATCGCATCGATCTCGTGCGCGAGCGCGGCGTCCAGGCAGCGGTCGAGCACTGCGAGCACCGAGGCGCCGCCGGGCGCCTCGGCGCGGCCGCGGTTCACCTGCTCGGGCCGCACCGTGTCGACCGCGAGGAACGCCGGCGTCGCGGCATCCGCGCGGTCGCGCACCGCGGCGAGCGACGCGACCGGCGTGGTCGCGACGCTGACGCCGGCAACGCGCTGGCCCTCGTCCCACAGCCACGCATCGCCGACCAGCACGATGTTGGCCTGCGCGCGCAGGTCGGCGCGCGCCAGCAGCCGGGCGATCAGCTCCGCGCCGATCCCGGCGGGGTCGCCGAGCGTCAGCGCGACCACCGGCAGCGCATTGGGGAGGTTCGTCGCCATGGTGCCGTTCATGCCGTCACTTGCCCCAGACCTTGCGGTAGGCGTCGCGGTAGCCGTTGTCGGGGTCGAACAGGTTCTTCGGCCCGCCGTCCTTGCCGACGTTCTCGGCGGTCACCAGGTGCACCTTGGGCACGTAGCCCGACCACGGCACCTTCGCGAACGCGCGGTTCAGCTCGTCGACGATCTGCCAGCCCTGCATGTTCAGCGGCTCGGGCACGGTGCCGGCCTGGTGGCGCTTGCTGCGCACGCGCTGGTAGGCGGCCTCGGAGCCGTCGCCGGCCGACACCGCCTTCGGGCTGCCGTCGCCCTTCTTGCCGGCCGCGGTCAGCGACGGGCCCATGAAGTCGAAGTACAGGTCGTTGATCGCGAGCGAGTGCGTCCACTTGTCGCCGAAGCGCTGCAGCAGCGCGGTGGTCAGCTGCGGCATGCGCGTCGAGCTCTCGGAGATCGGGCTGTCCTCGAAGCTCAGCACCGTGCAGCCGCCGCACTTCTTGATCACCGCCTCCATCGCGCGCGCCTTGTAGACCGCGATCGCGTACTGCGAGTCGGTGAAGATCACGACGCCGGCCTTGCCGTTCGAATCGGCCACCGCCCACGAGGCCGCGACATCGGCGACATCGTCGGCGGTGGTCGTCACGTTCGCGAACAGGCCCGCCTTGTCGTTCGGCCCCGGCTTCTCGCCCGAGTGCCAGCCCACCAGCGGCACGCCGGATTTCGCGGCGTTCTCGAACGCGACCTTCTGCTCGGTGGTGTCGAAGCCGCCGACGACGATGCCGCCCGGCTTCAGCGCGAGCGCCTGGTTCAGCGCCGCGGTGCGGCCGCTGACGGTGCCCTGGCCGTCGATCACGCGCACCGTCCAGCCGATCGCCTTGCCGGCCTCTTCGACGCCCTTGGAGACGCCGAGGATGCCGCCGTTCTTCAGGTCGGCGGCGACGAACACGACGGTCTTGGCGGCCGCGGCCTTCGGGCCGGCGGTCGGGCCGTCCCATTTGTCGGCCGGCATCGTCGCGACCGCGACCTTCTGCTTCGCCGCTTCGACGAAGTCATCGGCCAGCGCGTGGCCGGCGAAGCCGCCGGCAGCGAGCGCCAGCATAAGGGCGCCGAGGCGCGGATTGAGTCTTGTCATTGCGTGTCTCCTGGGACGGTTCTTGGAAGTCAACGAGATGCCGCCGGCTGCGCGGCGACGGGGGAAGGGGTCGAGGCGCCCGCCGTCAGCGGTGCCACCTCGGCGAGCTGGCGCTCGGCGATGCGCCGCTTGATCGACAGGTTGCGGCGCTGCTGCGCCCAGCCGGCAATGCCGATCGAGACCAGCAGGGTCAGACCGTTGAACAGCGGCTCGACATAGAACGCGCCGCCGAACTGCTGGATGCCCGAGATGCCGATCGCGAGGATCGCGACGCCCACCAGCGTGCCCCAGACATTGACGCGCCCGGGCCGGATCGTGGTCGAGCCGAGGAAGGCACCGACCAGCGCCGGCAGCAGGAACTCGAGACCGACACTGGCCTGGCCGATTTGCAGCCGCGAGGCCAGCAGCACGCCGGCGAAGCCCGACAGCGCGCCCGACGCGATGAACGCGCCCATCACGTGCTTGCGCACCGCGATGCCGTTGAGCTGCGCCGCCTTCGGGTTCGCGCCGATCACGTACAGCGCCCGGCCCAGCGGCGTGAACTCGGTGACCAGCCACATCGCGACGCTGACCGCGAGCACGTAGAACGCGCCGACCGGCAGCCCGAGCAGGCTGCTGCCCGCGATGCCGACGAAGCCGTCGGGCAGATCGCCGACGACCTGGCGGCCGCCGCTGTGCCACATCGCAACCGCATAGATCACGGTGCCGGTGCCCAGGGTCGCGATGAACGAGTCGATCTGCGCGAGCTCGACCAGCAGGCCGTTGAGCACGCCGAACAGCCCCGCGCACGCGACGACGATCAGCACCGCCAGCGGCCATGGCACGCCCAGCTTGGTCTGCAGGCTGATCGCGAGGATGTGCCAGAGCACGATGCCGTAGCCGACCGTCAGGTCGATCTTGCCGGTGATCATCGGGATCGTCGCGGCCAGTGCCAGCAAGGCGATCACCGACTTGTCGGCCAGGATCGCGCGCAGGTTGAACAGGGTCGGGAAGGTGTCGGGCAGCAGCGCCGCGAACAGCAGCGCCAGCAGCACGGTCAGCACGACCAGGCCGTAGACCGGCATCGCGCGGCCGAGGCGCTGCAGCAGCGTCGGCGCGTCGCCGTCGAGCGAGCGGTCGGATTCGAGCGCGGTCGATTGGATCGATGTGGTCATGGGGTCTCCAGGGCTTCTTCTTGTGAGCTGGCGTGCGCGGCGCCGCCGGCGGCGAGCGCGAGCAGCCGCTCGACCGTGATGTCGGGGCCGACGAGTTCGGCGGCGATCAGCCCGTGGCGGAACACGAGCACGCGGGTGCAGACGGTCGCGACCTCCTCGAAGTCGGTCGAGACGACGACCAGCGCGGTGCCGGCATCGGCGCGCTCGCGCAGCACGCCGTAGATCTGGCGCTTGGCGCCGACATCGACGCCGGCGGTCGGCTCCTCGAGCACGACCAGCGGCTTGTCGAGGTGGAACCAGCGCGCCAGCACGACCTTCTGCTGGTTGCCGCCCGAGAGCTGCTGCACTTCGGCGGCCGGCGCCGGCGGGTTCACGTCGAAGCGGCGGATCAGCGCCAGCGCCGCTGCCTGCTCGGTGCGCCGGCGCGCCAGCGACAGGCCGCGGTCGCCGTGCAGCGACGGGTGCGGGAACAGGTTCTCGAGCACGCTCATCGCGCCCGCGAGGTTCTCTTCGAGCCGCTCGCCGGCGACATAGGCCACACCGGCGCGGATCGCGTCGGCCGGCGTGCGAAACACCGCCGGCCGGCCGAGCAGCTGCATCGATCCGGCCGACAGGGGCTCGCGCCCGAACAGCGCGCGGCTGATGGCCTCGTGGCCGGCGCCGCGCAGGCCGATCAGGCCGACGACCTCGCCGCGCCGCACCGTGAAGCTCACCGGCCCGGCGTTGCCGCTCGCGGCGCGGTCGAGCGCGAGCACCGGCGCGCCGTCGGGCCCAGGCGCGGCCTTCGCGACCGACGCCGACAAGGCCTTGCCGACGATCAGCCCGACCAGCTCGCCCTCGTTCGTCTGCGCGGTGACGCGGGTGGCGACCAGCTTGCCGTCGCGCATCACCGCGGCGCGGTCCGAGATCGCCATCACCTCGTCGAGCCGGTGCGACACGTACACCATCGCCATGCCCTGGCGGCGCAGCGTGCGCAGCACGCCGAACAGGCGTTCGACATCGGCCATCGGCAGGCTCGCCGACGGCTCGTCGAGCACCAGCACGCGGGCCTGCACCTCGAGCGCGCGGCCGATCGCGAGCAGTGACTTCTCGGCGCGGGTCAACGAGAACACGCGGCGCTCGGGGTCGATGTCGCAGCCGACGCGCGCCATCACGCGGCGCGCCGCGGCCCGCGCCGCGGCCCAGTCGATCAGGCCGAAGCGGCGCGGGTAGCCCATGCCGAGCGCGACGTTCTCGGCCACCGTCATCCACTCGACCAGGCCGAGATCCTGGTGGATGAACGCGACCGGCTGGCGCGCCCGGTCGGTGCTACGCCATTCGGCCTCAACCCGACCCTCGAACAGGATCGCGCCGCGGTCGATCGGGTAGATGCCCGCCAGCAGCTTGATCAGGGTCGACTTGCCTGCGCCGTTCTCGCCCAGCAGCGCGACGATCTCGCCGGCATGCACGTCGAAGCTGACGTCGTCGACCGCCTGCGTGCCGCCGAAGCGCTTGCTGACGCCGGCGAATCGGAGCAACGCACTCATTGGAGCCCCTTCACAGCACCACCACCTTCGACACATCCGGCTCGCGCCGGGTCGCGATGTAGCGCTCGATGCGCAGCCGCGCGGTGTCGAGCACCGCGACGCGGTCGTCGTCCTGCGAGACGAAGGCCAGCGGCTTCGTCGGGTGGAACGACAGCGCGATCGCGCGCGCCTCGAGCGGGAGGTAGCCGGTCTCCTGCAGGCTGTCGGGGTCGACGACCGACAGGCTGCGGTCGCCGTAGTTGCTGGTGAACAACCGCCCGTCGCGCGCGCGGTTGATGCGCGTCACGTCGTTGCGCGACGCAGCGCTGCGGCGCACCGTCATCGACTCGGTGTCGATCGCGCACAGCGTGTGGCTCGAGCGGTTGCTGACGAACAGCGTGCGCTCGTCGGCGCTCAGGCAGCAGCCTTCGGGCTTCTGGCCCGGGTGGCAGGCCAGCGGCGCGGCGAGCGGCTCCCAGGGCTTGATCTTCGTGACGGTGTGGCTCAGCAGGTTCATGCAGAACGCGCTGCGGCCGTCGCGCGTCAACGCGAACAGGTGGCTCTTCAGGCCGCCGGTGGGCAGCGCGCGCTGCGGCGCGGTGTCGATGGCCGGGTGCTCGAGCACCAGCAGCGTCGCCTTCTCTTCACTCAGCGCGTAGAGCCGGTCCTCGGCGTCGATCTGCAGGCCATGCAGGCGGTTGAACGGGTACAGGTCTATCGACCGTACCAGTTCGGCCGAACGAAGATCGATCTGGAAGATCGAGTGCCCACCCGCGCCGGGGTGGCCCGAGGTCTGGACACCGTAGTGGCCGACATAGGCGGTGTGCCCGGCCGCATCGGTGACGAACTCGTGCGGGAACTCGGGCAGCTGCACCGACCGCATGCGCTCGCCGGAGTCGAGGTCGTACCAGCTGAAGCAGTGCGAGGATTTCTCGACCAGCAGCAAGATGTCTGCGCTCATGGGAATGTCGTCGCTCTCAAGGGGTCTGGATGCCGCGCGCGTTGAGCCGGATCCGGTACAGCGAGCTGCTCGCGCAGATGAACAGCTCGTCGCGCGCGGGGCCACCGAAGGTCAGGTTGCCGACCTTCTCGGGCACCGCGATAGACGCGAGCCGCGTGCCGTCGGGGTGGTAGACCTGCACGCTGTCGGCGCTGCTGGTGTAGAGCCAGCCGCGCGCGTCGATCCGGAAGCCGTCGGCCAGGCCCGGGTTCACGACCGCGAAGACGCGCGGGTTCGCGAGGCGGCGCCCGTCGATCACGTCGAACGCGACGATGTGGTGGTGGCCGCCGCCGTCGGCGCGCAGCGCCGCCGAGGTGTCCGACACGTAGAGCATCGATTCGTCGGGCGAGAACGCGAGGCCGTTCGGCTCGTCGACGACGCTGCTGGCGATCTCGAGCGCGCCACTGGCCGGGTCGAAGCGGAACACGTGGTTGTCGCCGAGCTCCGATTCGGCCTGGTGGCCTTCGTGGTTCGAGACGATGCCGTACGGCGGGTCGGTGAACCAGATCGTGCCGTCGCGCTTGACGACCACGTCGTTGGGCGAATTCAGGCGCCGACCCTGGTAGCGGTCGACGACGATCTCGTCGGCGAGCGGCCGTGCCTGCGCGTCGAGGCGCGTGCGCACGATCGCGCGCTGGCCGTGCGAGCAGTGCAGCAGCGCGCCATCGGCCTCGCGGGTGTGGCCGTTCGTGAACTCGACCCGGTCGCGCCACACGGTCATGCCGTCGACCGGGTGCCAGCGCAGCATGCGGTCGTTCGGGATGTCGCTCCACAGCACGCTGCCGTCTTCGTGCATCCACACCGGCCCTTCGCTCCACGCGGCGCCGGTGGCCAGGCGCTCGAGGGTTTCGTCGGGCCGCGCGAGGCCCTCGGCCCGCGGGTCGAACGTGACGATGGCGCGCGTCATGCGTCGCCCATCTCGTCGAGCGTGGTCTTGCGCACCTGCTCCAGGTGCTTCTGCGCCGCGGCGACCGCGGCCTCGGGCTTGCGCGTCTTCAGCGCCGCGACGATCGCGCGGTGCTCGGCGACGCTGTGCGCGATCGCGCCGGGGCGCTGCAGCGCGCGGCGGCGGAACTCGAGCGCGTAGTCGTAGAAATCGGAGACGACGTCGACCAGCAGCGCATTGCCGCAGGCGCCGTACAAGGTGGTGTGGAACACGCGGTCGGAGATCTGGAAGCGCACCGGGTCGTCGAGCATCGCCTCCTGGTCGCGCACCAGATTCGCCAGCCGCGCCAGCTCGTTCGCGCCGATGCGCTGCGCGGCGAGCCAGATGACCTGCACCTCGACCGCGGCGCGCGCCTCGGCGACCTCGCCGAATGAGCGCTCGCGCAGGTTGCCCAGCGTGCTGACCGACTCGTGCAGCGGGAACGGCCCGGTGCCGAGCACGCGGGTGCGCGCGCCCTGGTTGATCTCGATCATGCGGCGCGCCTGCAGCACGCCGATCGCCGCGCGCACCGTCTCGCGCGACACGCCCAAGGTCGATGCGAGCTCGCGCTCGGACGGCAGCTCGTCGCCGACGCGCAGCAGGCCGGAATGGATCATGTACGCGAGCTTGTCGCTGATCTGGTCCTTGACCGTGCGCTTGGCGATGCGGCCATGGTCCCCGGGGATGCGGGCGATGAGTTCCATCGTGACGGGTGGGCTGGAATCGAGGTGTCGAAGGCAATGGCCTGCTGGTACAACCATCGTACCAGTTGAGGCGAACGCGGCCATCCTGGGGATTACCCCTAAGCGCCGTGCCCTTGCGCGGCGCACGACACGCGCGTTGGCGGCTTACGCCACGGCCTGCGCAGTGCGAGACCTTGCGGCTGGACGGCCCGATTCAGAACGCGTCGAACGCGGCCGGCGCCAGCAAGGCGTCGCCTCGCACGGGTCTTACTGCTCGGGGTGGCGCGCGAACAGCAGCGCGCCGGGTCACGGTGATGTGATCATCGACCGCAGCGCCGAGATCAAGGCTGTGGGGCCAGCAGCCTGAATTGGCCGCCCTCGATCTTCAGCATCACCGCGGCGCGGGCATCGAAGCCGATGTGGTCCTGGCGCGTGAAGTTGACGACGCCGTGCGACAGCACGATTTCCTTCTCGCTCTCGAGCGCATCGCGCAGCGCCTGGCGGAACGCCGGCGTGCCAGGTGGGGCCTTCTTCAGGGCCACCGGCACGATGCGCTGCAGCAGCTTCAGCGCGTCGTGGCCATGCGCGCCGAACTGGGTGCGCGAGTTCGGGCCGTGGGCCTTCTCGAAGGCCGTCACATAGTCGAGCGCCACGGCCTTGATCGGGCTCGCGTCCGGCAGTTGCTCGGCCACCAGCACCGGACCGGCCGGCAGGATCGCGCCGTCCATGTGCTTGCCGCCGACGCGGATCAGGTCGGGTGACGCCGCGCCATGGGTCTGGTAGATCGGCCCGGCCCAGCCGCGTTCGCGCAGGTTGATCTGCGGCATCGCGGCGGCCGAGCCGGCGCCGACGATCAGCACGGCATCGGGCTTGGCGGCGATCACCTTCAGCGCCTGCGAGGTGATGCCGGTGTCCGGCGGCGCGAAGCGCTCGGTGGCGACGATCTCGAGGGCGGCCTTCTTCGCCGCGGCGCCGAAGGCCTGCAGCCACATCTCGCCGTAGCCCTCGTTCCAGCCGAGGAAGGCGATTCTCCGGACCTTGTCGGCCACCATGCGCTGGGCCACCGCGTCGGCCATCAGCGACACCGGCTGCGGCAGCGGGAAGGTCCAGTCGTCGGCACCGCCCGGGCGCGGCGCCGGCGCCAATGCGAGCTGCACGGTCTTCGCTTCGGCGGCCACCGGTGCCATCGCGAACACCGCCGGCACACCCGACGAGCCCAGCATCAGGTCGACCTTGTCCTCGGCGACGAAGCGGCGCGCGTTCTTCACCGCGCCGGTGGTGTCGGAGGCGTCGTCGAGCACGATCAGCCGGACCTTCTCGCCGCCGATGCGCTCGGGCCACAGCGGCAGCGAGGCCTTGACCGGCAGACCGAGCGACGACAGCGGGCCGGTCAGCGACAGGCTCACGCCGATCGTGATATCGGCGCGCGCGACGCCGGCCAGCGCAAGCAGCGCGGCGGCGGCGAGTGAGGTGCGAAAAACGGGTTTCATGGGTGAGGTGTCCTCGGAATGTTCTGGGCGCGTTCTCGGCAGTGGCGATCGAGCGAACTCAGCGCGCCGCGAGCCCGGCGCGCAAGGCCTGCGCGAACTGCTGCTGCGCGTGCCGGGCGGCGCCGATGCCGCCGGCCATGCTGATGAAGCCGTGCGCCAGCCCGTGGTACTCGACCAGCGTCACGGCATTGCCCGCGGCCAGCAGCGCCTCGCCATAGGCC
>Ga0207648_10008218_pt1 | contig 10132 bp, 8 predicted proteins | sample KBSMisM32_FD_184310 | JGI IMG/M metagenome (GOLD analysis project Ga0207648, IMG submission 184310) | Miscanthus rhizosphere microbial communities from Kellogg Biological Station, Michigan, USA - KBS Miscanthus M3-2 (SPAdes) (version 2) | ecosystem: Host-associated > Plants > Roots > Rhizosphere... | reverse complement strand
GCGCACGCCAGAGCCGGCGCAGCGGCGAGCCCGGGGGCGCGAGAAAGGTGTCGAGGATGGCGCGCTGACCAGCGGACAGCCGTGCGCCGAAGCAGTCTCGCAGCGTCGACGCCTGATCGACGAACCGCGCGTCGAGACGGCCGCCGAGGAGCTCGCGCCATGCATCGCGCAGCCAGCGTGGCGACCAGCGCGATGGAGAGCCGACCGCATTGGCCGTGTGCCGGCGATACTCGACCGAGGCGTGTTGGTCGTAGAGCACAGTGCCGAACGCGCTCACGAGGAGATAGAACCAGGCGTCGGGCCACCAGATGCGCGAGATGTCGTCCGTGTCGAGCACGAGATCGCGCGCGGCCGGATTGAGCACCATGGTGCACCCTGCCGCCACGCTCTCCACGAGTGCGTTACGAAAGGTCATCGGGCGCGACGGAGGGTTCGAGTAGCCGAGGTGGCCGAGTGCCTCGTCCACGATGTGCAGCCGCCCCGTGTACATCAGTGGCCCTGCCCCACCGTGCGCGCGAAGCATCGCCACCGCGCGCTCGATCTTGTGGGCGTGCCAGACGTCGTCGTGATCAGCGAAGGAGGTGAACTCAGCATCGCGCCCCGACTCGCGGATCAGCGTGAAGTAGCTGCGCACCATGCCGACATTCGGCGCCGCATCCACGCGTACGCGACCGGGGAAGCGTTGCGCGTACTCGGCGAGGATCGCCGGCGTCTCGTCCTTCGATCCGTCGTCACGCACCCAGAGCTCGAGCGGCTCGTACGTCTGGGCGAGCACGCTGTCGAGCATCGGGCGGATGAAGGGCGCGCTGTTGTACGTCGACAGCAGCACACGAACGAGACCAGGCTTCATGCGGCGGCGACCGCTGCCGGCGACTCCGCGCGCCGCGCGAGGCAGGCGAAGTTGTGGCAGAAGAGCTGGTTCGGCGCCAACCGGTCGCCGATGGCGGCGAGGAGATTGATCACGCCGTAGAGCGGGGCTCCGGCGCGACCCAACACGCCATACGCGAGGAAGTTCAGCACCTGGCAGAGCGTGAGCACGCTGCCGCCTTGCGCGAGTAGCGTCTGCGGAACGAGCCCCGCCTCGCGGCAGAGGTGCGCCATCCCTTCCTGCGTGAACCGCCAGTGGTCGGTCGGGTGCGGATGGAAGAACCAGACGTGCGGCGCGGACACGATGAGGTATCCGCCGGGATTCAGGATGCGATGGATCTCGCGCACCGCGGCCCACGGATTCATGCAGTGCTCGATCACCTGCGTGCACAGCACGAGATCGAAGCTCGCGTCGGGGAGGCCGGTGGCTTCCGCGGTGCCGGCGTAGTCGGCGCCGCCGTCGCGCGTGATGTCGAGTGTCCGCACCTCGTAGCCGCGCGACTGCAGCAGGTCGCGGTACGGACTCTTGTCGGCGCCGAGGTCGAGGGCGCGGGCGCCAGGTGCAGCGCTCGGCACCTCGCGGACAAGCGCCTCGACGTCGTGCGAGAGACGGCTCAGCGTGAGGTAGTCGTACTGCCAGCGCGACGGCTCGATGCGATCCTCGACCGCGTGGCGCGACTTCTTCCCGGCCTGCACGGCAAGGAAGCCCTCGCGCATGTGCTCGAGGTCGATGCGCATCGGACTAGCGGCGGAGGATGAGGACGGCGAGCTCCTGCGCGCGCCGATTCACCGACGAGAGGAAGAGACCTCCCATGAAGGAGATCGCGCCGAGCAATGCCAGCCCGACGGAGAGCACGGCAAGCGGGACGCGCAGTACCTGTCCGGTCTGGAGGTACTGGTCGATCACGACGCCACCGGTGATCGCCGAGAAGACCCAGAGGAACACGGCGAACCCGCCGAAGCAGGAGAGCGGGCGGTAGTCGCGGAAGAACGCCAGGAGGGCGACGAGGATGCGATAGCCGTCGCGCAGGGTGCTCAGCTTGCTCACGCTCCCCTCGCCGCGGGCGCGATAGTGCACGGGCACCTCGGTGACGACGAACGAGCCGGCGAGCGCCTGCATCGAGAGCTCCGCCTCGAGCTCGAAGCCCTGCGCGATGAGGGGCGAGAGCATGAGGAAGCGCTGCGTGAAGGCGCGATAGCCGGAGAACAGATCCTTCGTCTGCACGCCGAAGAGGATGCGGACGAGCGCGATGAAGAGGCGGTTGCCGAAGGTGTGGCCCGGCCGGTAGGCGCCATCCTCCCAGCTCGTGAGCCGCGTGCCGATCGTCATGTCGGCGCCCGCGCGCAGCCCGTCGAGCAGGGCGTGCACCGATTCGGCAGGATAGGTGTCGTCGCCGTCGACGAGGACGACGAAGTCGGCGTCGCGCGTGGCGCGGAACCCGCGGACGACGGCGAAGCCCTTTCCGCGGCGGCTCTCGTGCAGCACGGTCGCACCGGCTTCGCTGGCGCGCAGCGCTGTCGCGTCGGTGGACGCGTTGTCGACGACGACGACGAGCGCACCCGGGAGCGTGCGGCGGAAGTCCTCGACGACCTTGCCGATGCTCCGCTCTTCGTTGCGGCAGGGAATGACGACCGCAACGGACTGACCCGGCCCCCAGAACGAGGGAGGCGGTGCGACCGGATGCGGGTCAGCTACGGGCTGTATCGTCTGCGACATCGTCATAGATCCGCTCATAAGCTCTTACCGTGGCGTCCCAGCTCCACTGCGACTCCGCCCAGGTCCGGCCGGCGTCGCCCAGCGCACGCCGTCTCGCCGGATCCTGCGCGAGCTCCGCCATCCGGCGCGGGACTTCCTCGGGCGAGTCGCACGCCTCGACGAGCGTGCGCGGCATCCACCGCGCATAGCCCTCGTCCCACAGCAGTACGACGGGGAGGCCTGACGCGATGGCTTCCTGGACCGCGAGCGGGAAGCCCTCGCCCGACGCGGGGTGCAGCATGACATCGGCGCACGCGAACAGCTCGGCCATCCGCGCGTACGGAACCACTCCCAGATCGACGAGCGCCGGTCCCACGAGGTTACGCTCCCACCCGCACACGACGAGGGTGTAGCCCGCGCGCTCGGCGCGCAACAGGACGTCGAGGTTCTTCTTCTCGCTGTCGCGGCCGGCGAAGAGGGCGATCACCCCCTCCTCGGGGAGTCCGAAGCTGCGGCGGAGTGCGCGCCGCTCGTCGCAGGAGCGCGCATGGAAGCGGTCGATGTCCACGCCGTTGCCGACGAAGTGCACCCCGCGCCCACTTCCCCGCTCCAGCTCGTCGTGCACCCGGGCGTTGTACGTGACGACGGCATCGGCGCCGCGGACGAGGGGCGTCCCGATGGCCGTCCACGCCGCGCGCTGGATCGCGTTGAGCGCCGCGCTCGGGTACTGGACGAACCCCACGTGCTCCGTGAGGACGAAGGGCGCCGATGCATGGCGGGCCACCCGCCGCGCCAGGATGGACTGGGCGTACAGCGCCCCGTGCGAGTGCACGATCCGCGCGCCGGCGACGTCGCGCAGCGCGGCGCGCAGGCCCGGACCGGCGGGCACGGGATAGGGCACGCCGAAGCGCTCGGTCACGTGCACCGCCGGCAGCCGGTGCACCGTCATGCCATCCTCGTTACTGACTCCGTGCACCCCGTTGTAGGCCGAGGTCACGAGCACGACGTCGTGCCGGCGCGCGAGCCCGCGCGCCAGGTTCCACACCATCACCTCGAGTCCGCCGGGGTGAGGCAGGTAGTTGCTCACGAACATCGCGATTTTTTGGGTCATCGCACGGCAATCGCGCCGCTAGGTCGATACAGGTTGATCGACACGTGCGCCTCGTCGAACAGATACGCATTCCGGTCGGGCACCTTTCGCAGGAGCGCCGCGTTCGCCGAGTCGCCGCGGTCGTATGCGATCCAGACGCGCGTGCGCGCGAAGTCCGGATCGTTCTCGACCAGGCTCCAGTGCCCTTCGTGCCACTTTGCGTGGCGCACGAAGAGGATCGACTTGTCAGGGATCTGCGCGACCGCCTGCCGGAAGCGGCCCGGGTAGTTCGCGTTGCCGAGGTGCTGCCGCCGGTCGAAGCGCAGCTCGATGCGCAGCATGGGGAGCAGCAACACCAGCGCGACGAGCATCGCGAACGCCGCGCGCGGCGCGCGGGCCCACTCCCACGCGCGCTGCGGCTCGCGCGCCAGCACGCGCAGCACGACAGCGAAGCCGCACACGGCGTAGAACGCGAGGACGGGCGCGATCTCCATGTAGTAGATCGTCCAGCTCGGCCACGTCGGGTGCGCGAGATAGCCGACGAAGAGGATCACGACCGACGCCGCGCCGACGAGCGCGGCGAGCGGCGCGGTGGCGAGTCCCAGCAGCGCGAGACCACCCTCAACGCGCGGATCCCACCAGCTCTGCATGGCGAGGAAGCCCGCGCGCTCCTTCGCGATCTGGGGCACCGCGGCGATGGTATGCGCGCGCTGCACGGAGTCGAGCGAAGCGTTGACGAACGCGAGATCGGGCGGCGGCGTGCGACGCGGCGGCGTGGAGTCGTAGCCGAAGTGCGGCCGGTCGAACGGCATGTAGTCGCGCATGTACACGGCCACCGGCGAGACACGCCAGTCGCCCGTGGTGCGCGCGCTCCAGAGCGGCAGGATCGCGAGCACGCCGGTGCCCACGGTGATACCCACGGCGAGCTCGCGCCACTTCCGCGTGCGCACGAGCTGGCGCAGGACGACGAAGGCGACCGGCACGGCGAACAGCGCCGCGCTGAACGGCCGCGTGATGGCGCACCAGCCGACGGCGAGCGCGACGAGCGCCATCCAGCCCCGTCCACCCTCCCGGTGCCAGCGCAGCAGCGCGTACCAGGCGACGAGCAGCATCGCGCCGCTCGTCGTCTCGGAGAAGTAGCTCGCGGCGAAGTAGAGCGACTGGCCGTGGAAGAGCAGCACCCAGGTGCCGAGCGCCACGGCGCTGTTCGTGAGCCGGCGCGCGAGGGCGAAGGTCAGCCCGGCGCGCAGTGCCGCGAGGGCGGCGACGGCGAGCGCCGGCAGTCCGACGAGATCACCCAGCGCGAGCAACAGCGAGTGGCCGGGCGGATACTTCGACGCGACGACGGGATCGACGAGCACGTGCGGCTGCGCGAAGAACTCCGGCATCGGCGGCGCGGGCGCCGTCCAGCGCAGATGGCTGAACAGCCGCGCCTGGAGCACGTACGCCAGCTCGTCATGAAGGAGGCCGGAGGGATGGACCTGTCCCCACGACCACCAGACGGCCGCGCCGAACACGAGGCCGAGCACGAGCGGCGCGCGCGACGAATCGAGCGCGCGCCGAACGCCATCGAGGCGAGACGAGAGTCGGCCGCGCTCGAAGACGGCGACGAGCGCGGCCACGCAGACCACGATGACGAGACGCATGGATTACGACTCTTGCGCCTCTGACTTTTCCTCGTGGTAGACCATGTCGAGGTTCACGTCCCACAGATTGGAGTGGTCGGTGCGCCCTTCGACGATGTTGTCCACCGCCATCATCGCGGTGAGCATGCTGTGGTCCTGGTTGTTGTACCGGTGCATGCCGTTGCGGCCGACGAGGAACATGTTCGGCAGCCCGGACGCCCATTCACGCACGACGTCGAGTCGATCGTAGGTCCCGAAGTAGGCGGGATACGCCTTCGGCATCCGGAGCACGCATCCGTCGAGGACGTCCTCGCGCTTGATGAAGCCGATGCGCTCCAGCTCCTTCGTGCCGAGCTCGATGAGGTCGGCGTCGGCCATGCTCCAGAGCTTCTCGCCCTCGTTCACGAAGTACTCGAGACCGATCCACACGGTGTTCTTCCGGTCGGCCACCATGTAGGGGCTCCAATTGTTGAACACCTGGATGCGTCCGACCTGCACGCCGCCGTCCTGCACGTAGATCCAGTTGTCCTCCACCGACGACGCCGGCTTGGAGCCCTTCACCTGGACGTGCAGCTTCTTCAGCAGCAGCCCGACGGTGAGGAAGTCGCGGTACACGAGCCCCTCGGCGACCTCGCGCACAGGGGCCGGCGGTGCGGGCCTGGTCTGCTTCACCAGCTCCTTCACCGGCATCGTCGAGAAGAAGTAGTCGCAGGCCACGCGTGAGCGCGCGCCAGTCGCGACTTCTTCGACCTCGACCTCGGTGACACGCCCGTCTTCGGTGTAGACCCCGACGACGGAGTAGCCGTGGCGAACCTCGCCTCCCGCTTTCGTGATCTCACCGGCCACGATCTCCCACATCTGACCGGGCCCGTACTTGGGATAGAAGAACCGGGTGATGAGGCTGGTCTCGCGCTCCTGTTGCGCCTTCTTGAAGTCGCTGGACAGGAGGTCCTTCACCGCGTGCACGACTGCCTTCTTGAGCGAGAGTCCCTTCACGCGCTGCGCGCCCCAGTCGGCGCGGATCTCGTCGCAGCGTACGCCCCACACCTTCTCGGTGTAGTCGCGGAAGAACGTCTCGTAGAGGCGCTTGCCGAACCGGTTGATGAAGAAGGCGTCGAGGTAGGTCTCGTCCTTCTTCGGCGACATCTGCGCCTTCATGTAGCTCAGGCCGATCATCGCGGTGTTCAGCAGTCCGAGCCGCCGCGCGACGGTGAGCGTGATCCCGATGGGATACGGGAAGAAATGGCGCTTGTAGTAGATGCGGGAAAGTCGCGGCCGGTGCAGCAGCACCTCGTCCTGGGTCTCCGGGTCCGGCGCGATGCGGCGCTCCTCACGCATCGCCACCCCCGCCGCCACCGCCGTGCCGCCGGCGTCCTCCCCTTCATCCGCCAGCTCGGGGGCGAAGCGTCGCACCACGGCCTCGGTAACGTAGTCGATATCGTGGCCGAGCTCGTGAGTGTCGGCGGCCGGCGCACCCTGGCGGGGCATGATCGAGAACCACCAAGCCATCACACGCTGATCCTTCGAGAAGAAGCGGTGACCGCCGATGTCGATCCGGTTGCCTTTGTAGTTGTACGTCTGCGCGATGCCGCCAATGGCGTGCGTCCGCTCGAACACGACCGGGTGCACGTCGGTGCGAGCCAGGAGCTCGAACGCAGCTGTGAGGCCGGCAGGGCCCGCGCCGGCGATCACCGCGATCTTTCTCTGGGACATCGGGTTAGGGCGGAAAGACTAGGAGGCGGCCACACGCCAGCCTCGGCTCTTAAGACGCCTCGCGCGTCGAGCGAGCAACAATGGCAGGGCTACCTCAGCAGAGGTGCACCGCCGTTGCCTTTATAGTCGCTACCACGCGCGAGCCGGGCAACAGTCCAAGGTCCGAGACAGACCCAGCCGTCACCGTCGCCACGAGTGGAAGTTCGCCGAGATCCACGGTCACGCGAGCGAGCGCACCGTGGACGACGATCTCCGCCACCACCCCCGCGACGGCGTTGCGTGCCGACGAGGGACCGGGGCGCTCGCGTGAGAGGACGACGTCCTCGCCGCGGATCACGGCGTGCGTCGCGAGCTTCGCGTCGCTGATGCCGACGAGTGCCAGCGAGCCGGAGCGAAAGAGCATGACGCCAGGCTCGTCCCCGGACACGGACTCCATCGGCGTCGTCGTCCCGGCAAAGACATTCTCGGCGCCGAGGAACTCCGCCGCCGCGGGCGAGGCGGGACGGCGAAAGAGCGTCTCCGGTCGAGCGGCCTGCACGAGCCGTCCTCCCTCCAGCAGGATGGCGAGATCGCCGAGCGTACCCGCCTCGCCGAAGTCGTGGGTCACGTGCAGCACGGTGAGCGAATGCTCCCACTGCATGCTGCGCAGCTCGCGCCGCAGCCGCGTCCGGTTTCGCGGATCCACGGCGGCGAACGGCTCGTCGAGCAGGAGGATGTCGGGCTCGGGCGCGAGCGCGCGCGCGATGGCGACCATCTGTCGCTCTCCGCCACTGAGGCTGCCCACCGCACGCGACATCAGCGATCCGACCCCGAGCCGGCGTGCGACCTCGATGGCGTAGGCACGGTCGCGCGCGCCGTAGGCGACGTTCGCCTCCACGGAGAGGTGCGGAAAGAGAAAGGCGTGCTGGTAGACGATCCCCACGCCGCGCTGCTCGGGGGGTGTGCGCGTGACGTCGGTGTTGCGGAGCGTGACGCTTCCCGCGTCGACGTGACGCACGCCGGCGATCGTCTCGAGGAGGGTGGTCTTCCCTGCTCCGGCCGGCCCGAGGACGATCCCCCAGGCGCCACCCTGCAGCTCGAAGCTGACGTCGCGCAGCGCGAAAGCACCGGCGCGCGCGCCGAGCCCGTCGACCCTGATCACCTCGTGAGCTCGCCGGGCAGCGCGCGCGCACGCAGCGTCCGCAGCGCGAGCAGTGGAACGAGGGCGAGAATGACCAGCACGGCGGCGACAGGCAACGCGGCATCGAGCCCTTCGCCCGTGAACCGATCGTAGCTCAGCACGCTCGCCACCTTCGGGTTGTACGTGAGGATGACGATCGCGCCGAACTCGCTCACGGCGCGTGCCCACATGACGACAGCTGCGGCGAGGAGTCCGCGACCGGCGAGCGGCCGCGTGACGCGCCACGCCGCGCGTGCGGGCGAGTCGCCCAGCGTTCGCGCGACGGACTCATAGCGCTCGTCCACGCGCGCGATCGCCTCGCGCGCCGCGCTCACATACAGCGGCGCGGCGACGAACAGCATCGCGAGCACGATCCCGGTCCGTGAGCCGACCACGGCGAGCCCGAACGCAGCGAGCGCGGCACCTCCCGGGCTGGCGCGGCCGAAGGCGAGCAGCAGCGCCATCCCCGCCACCGGATGCGGGATGAGCAGCGGGAGATCGAGGAGCGCGCTGACCACGGACGCGGCCGGCAACCGCTCGCGCGCCAGCAGGTAGGCGAGCGGTGTGCCGAGGAGGACGGTGAGCAGCGTCGCCAGCGTGGCGGTCTGCGCGGTGAGCCAGAGCGACGCGCGCAGCTCGGCGTCCGCGCCGAGCTGCTGAAGACCCGTCACGCCGCTGCGCAGCACGACGGTGACGATGGGAAGCGCGAGGAGGAGCATCAACAGCAGCGAGCCCGCAACCACTCCGGTGGTAGCGAGGCGATGCGTCGCGCGGACCGGCGGGGCGCTCGTCGTCACCGACGCGCGCGGCGGAGTGCCGAGGGGACCGAGTCGCCGATGAACTCGGGCTGGCGCAGCACATCCACGGCGTGCGCACCGAGGAGTGCGCGTCCCTCCGGCCCGAGCAGGAAGGCGAGGAACCGGGCGCCAGCGGCGGCGTGCGGCGCTTCGCGCGGCACGCCGATGCCGTACACGATGGGCGCACCGGCATAGGTCAACGTGTCGGTACGGCGCGGGACGCGAACGCTGGCTCGCGCGTAGTGCGCGGCGCGCGCCGGGTCGCCTAGATCGATCTCCGCCGGGAGGCGGATGTAGCGCAGGTGGTTGGCGCGCGCGAGCGACTCGTAGTCCACGATGTAGTCGAGCTCTCCAGCCTGCAGGAGCGCGACGAGCTCGGACGCGTTCGGACGAATGAGCGCAGGCGTGGTCCGGGCCTCGAGGCGTGCCGCCAGGCCGGGCACGCGATAGTACTGCTCGGCGAGCTTGTAGACGGCGAGTGTGCGGTAGCCGACGGGCGCCAGCGTCGGGTCGCTTCGGCCGACGCGCACGTCGGGGCGCTGCAGTACGCGGTACCAGTTCGCCGCCGACACGTTCGCGGCACCCGCCGAGCGATCCGTGTAGGCGAGCACCATCCGATTGCGCGCGAAGCGCGCATACCACGACGCCGCGCGGGGGACGAGCAGTTTCGGGAATACCTCCTCGTCCGCGAGCGCCACTACGTCGGGCACGCGATGCAGCTCCGTGATCCGTCGCGCCAGCTCGAGCGACGCGCCGTTCTCCTGGCGCACGACGGCGCCCGTGCGGCGCGCGAACGTGTCCAGCGCGGCACGGATCGGCACGGCGAGGCTCGCCGCCGTGAAGACGACGACCGTATCACCGCCGGCGCGCGTCGCGGGTGGCGCGGCATTCGCTGAAGGTGCGCGCGCCGCGAGCAGCGCGAGGACGGTGATGATTCGAAGACAGCGCATGTGGCGAATATCTGCGCACCATGCGAGTATCAGCAAGAGCCACACGTCGCGCGAATCGTCCCGTTACACGCGCTCGGTCGGCCGTCCCCTTTCTGCACGAGATGTCCGACCTCGCAATCGACATTCGGAACGTCGTCAAGCAGTACGACGGGCACGTTGCCGTCAGCGATCTCTCGCTCGCCGTGCCCCGCGGCACCGTCTACGGGCTGCTCGGCCCGAATGGCGCCGGCAAGAC
>Ga0207648_10008216_pt1 | contig 10136 bp, 8 predicted proteins | sample KBSMisM32_FD_184310 | JGI IMG/M metagenome (GOLD analysis project Ga0207648, IMG submission 184310) | Miscanthus rhizosphere microbial communities from Kellogg Biological Station, Michigan, USA - KBS Miscanthus M3-2 (SPAdes) (version 2) | ecosystem: Host-associated > Plants > Roots > Rhizosphere... | reverse complement strand
CAACAAGATCGACCTGCCCGCCGCCGATGTCGAAAAGTGCCGCAAGCAGCTTGAAGACATTCTCGCCATCCCCGGCGAGGACGCCATCCCCGCCTCCGCCAAGGCCGGCATCGGTATCATCGAGATTCTCGAAGCCGTCGTAGGACGTGTCGAGAATTGGATTGATGATGTCCACGGGCTTGAGGTGCCAACCGATGATGGGTCGGATCTCGGACGTGATGCGCTGCGGGTCCCAGCGCCTCGCGTTGTAGCTCAGCTCGAAGTTTACGCCGTACACGAACCTCCGGTCGCCCGCATGTGGAACGGCGAAGAGAGCCCGGAGCTTGAAGCCGTCGACTTGCCAGCCCGTGTTCTTGTCCCGGCTGTACAGCGGCAGGTAGAGCCCGGCCTCGAACCAGTCGGTCACGCCGAGGGCAAACTCAGGAACCCCGTTGAACGACTTGTCGGCCACGATCCCGCCTGGAAACGACGGAGTCGTCAGGCCCTTCGGCGTGAAGTTGTTGTGCACCGTGAGATTCAAGATGCCAGCCGCGGCCAGGCCGCCATCGTAGACCTGGATCTCGTCGCTTTGCGCGACGGCCAGCCCGGGCACGACGAGCAAGGCGACGACGCCGATCGAGACGAAGGAGCGCATGGGGATCGATTCTGCTTCAGCCTCGGGAGAATCGTACCGGATGGACGTTGACACTCGCCCTCCCCCTGCGTCACAGTCTCGTCATTACGTCGGGGTGCCCCTCGAATCGAGGGGGAAAAGGGAAGCAGGTCGAATGCCTGCGCGGTCCCGCCACTGTAGCCGGAGAGCCCGTTCTCCTCTAGGCGCCTGAGCGCCGCCACTCGGCGAAAGCCGGGGAAGGCTGGAGACGAGCGATGACCCGGGAGCCAGGAAACCTGCCTCGACCCGTTCAGAGCCTGAGGCTTCTCGCGTGAAGGAGCTGCAGTCCACGGTGTCCGTCATCCACCGCTCCCGACACGTCGAGCCTCCCCAAGGAGACTCGCGATGCGCCGTTTCGTCTTCGTCCTCGCCGCGCTGCTGAGCGCGGCGACGCTGGCCCGTGCCCAGGCGCCGGGCTCCGGCGTCCTGGCCGGCACCGTCCGTACGTCCGAAGGGACGCCCGTTCCGAACCTGGTCCTGATCGTGCGCGGGCCGGACTCCGTTCGCACCGTCGTCACCGGTCCCGAAGGCCGCTTCCGCGCCGAGGGGCTCGGCCCCGGCCACTACCGGCTCGCGCTGCGCGCGGGCGGATTCCTTCTCACCGGCACCCCTGAGACCGACGTCTCCGGAGCCGAGACCACGCTCGATCTGTCGCTGGCCGCGGCCCCCGTGCGCGAGCACATCGTCGTGGCCGCCACCCGCGACGAGGCGGCGCTCTCCACCGTCGGCGTGAGCGCGACCGTGCTCGATTCCGAGCGCATCGCGGAGCGCGAGGCCTCGTCCGTGCTCACGCTGCTCGAAGAGGTCCCCGGCGTCGCCGTCGCCCGCACCGGCGGGCTCGGACAGCAGGGCTCTCTCTTCGTCCGCGGTGGCGAATCCAACTTCGCGCGCATCCTCGTGGACGGCGTCCCCGTCAACGAGCCCGGCGGCGAATACAACCTCGGGCCCCTGCTTCCCCTCGAGCTCGATCGCATCGAGGTCGTGCGCGGGGCCACCAGCAGCCTCTACGGCACGGACGCCCTCGCGGGCGTCGTCCATCTCGTGACCGCGCGCTATCCCGGGGCCGCGCGCTGGCGCGCGGAAGCGCAGGGCGGCAGCAACGACTGGTTCCGGGGCGAAGCGGGCACGGCCGGCCAGGCCGGCCGCTTCGATTGGAACGTCGGGGGCGCCCATCTGAGCACGGACAACGAGCAGCCCAACAGCGCGTTCCGGCAGACGGGCGGGGCGGCCTCCTTGGGCTTCGAGGCGAGCGCACGAACGACGCTGCGGCTCAGCCTGCGCGGCGAGGACACGGAGGTGGGAACGCCGGGCCCAACCGCCTACGGACGTCCCGACCTCGATGCCAGCTTCGAGCGGCAGATCGGCGTGGCCGGCCTCCAGGTCCGCCACGTCCGCGGCCGCACCAGCCACGAGCTGCGCGCGGGCTTCGCGCTCCAGGACTGGCTCTCGCGCGACCCGCTCGACTCCGGCCCCTACCTCCCGCGCGCCGGAGACCGCGTGGGCACGGACACCTTCTTCGATTTCGTCGATCCCCTCGGCTTCCAGCAGGACACGCGCCGGCTCTCCACGGGCTATCAGGTCGAGACCCAGCTCGGAGGCCGGCACATCGTGACCGTCGGGGCCGAGCTGGAGCGCGAGACGGGCGCCGTGGGCTCGCGCGCCGAGCCTCTCCTCCATCCGGAGCGCACGAACTACGGCGGGTACGCCCAGGACCGCATGGTCGTGGGCGGCCGGCTCTTCCTCACCCTGGGTGGCCGCATCGAGCACAACGCGAGCTTCGGCACGCGCGCGGTGCCGCGGGTGGCCGTGGCCTGGACGGTCGGCGAGACCGGGAGCACCACGCTCAAGGCCAGCGGCGGGACCGGCATCAAGGAGCCGACCTTCTTCGAGTCCTACGGCGTCTCGTTCTACGCGATGGGCAACCCCGACCTCGAGCCGGAGCGCAGCGTGACCTTCGACGCCGGCGTCGAGCAGCGCCTGGCCGGCAACCGCCTGCGCCTGGAGGCCACGGCTTTCCATCACGACTACCGCGACCAGATCAACTTCCAGATCGTGGACTTCTCGACGTTCCAGGGGACCTTCGTGAACGTCGGGCGCACGCGCGCGCAGGGCCTGGAGCTGGCCGCGGAGGCCGCGCCGCGTCCGTGGGCGCGGCTCTTCGCCCAATACACGTACCTCGACGGGGTCGTGAAGGAGCGCGGCGACGCCTTCAACGAGGTCTACGCGGAGGGACGGCCCCTCCTCCGCCGCCCCAAGAACCAGGGCTCGCTGACCGCCACCTTCGGAGGGTCGCGCCTCAACGGCGGCGGCACCCTCGTCCTCGTCGGCCGCCGCGCGGACAGCGATTTCCAGAACATCGGCCTCACCGAGAACGAAGGCTACGCGCGGCTCGACCTGCGCGCGCGCGTCCGCATCGTGCCGCGTTTGGAGGCGCTGGTCATCGCGGAGAACGTCCTGGACCGCGAATACCAGGAGATCCTCGGCTATCCCGCGCTCGGGCGCTCCATCCGCGCCGGGCTTCGCTTCCGGAGCGGGGAGGCCCGGCGGCCGTGAAGGTCATCTCCATGTTGCCCGCCGCGACCGAGATCGCGGCGGCGCTCGGCCTCGCGGACTCGCTCGTCGGCGTGTCGCACGAATGCGATCACCCGCCGGAAGTGCGCGCGCGCCCCCAGGTCACGCACTGCGAGATCCATGGGGGCGCGCTCCCGAGCGGCCGCATCGACACCTGGGTCACGAACACGCTCACGGAGACGGGCACGCTCTACACCATGGACGAGCCGCTCATCCGCCGCCTGCGTCCCGACGTGATCCTCACCCAGCGCCTCTGCGACGTGTGCGCGGTGGGTTACGACTCCGTGACCGCGTTCGCGAAGACCCTGCCCGGCCCGCCCGCGGTGGTGAACCTGGAGCCGGCTGCGCTCGCCGACATCTTCGAGGACGTCCGGCGCGTGGCCGCGGCCACGGGCGTCCCCGAGCGCGGGGAAGCGGTGGTGGCCGTGCTCAGCGCGCGCGTCGAAGCCGTACGCGCCCGCGCCGCGCGGGCGCGTACGCGGCCGCGCACCGTCATCCTGGAATGGCTCGATCCGCCCTTCGCCTGCGGGCACTGGAACCCGGAGCTGGTCGAGATCGCGGGCGGCGAAGAGATGCTCGGCCACAAGGGGCGTCCGTCGCGCCGCGCCACCTGGGAAGAGGTCCTGGCCACGCGCGCCGAGGTCGTGATCATCGCCTGCTGCGGGTTCGACCTTGCCCGCACGCGGACGGACCTGCCCCTCCTGCACGCGCGCGACGGGTGGGCCGACCTGCCCGCCGTGCGCGACGGACGCGTCTACGCCGTGGACGGCTCGCAATATTTCTCGCGTCCGGGACCGCGCGTCGTGGACAGCCTGGAGATCACGGCCCAGATCCTGCACCCCGAGCTGTTTGCCGGCTGCTTCCCGGCGCGCGACGTGGTGCGCGTGGCGGCGGAGACGGCCTCTGGCGGGACGGGACGGTGAGCGGTCCGCCCGCTCCGATCCTGCTCGCCTGGAGCAGCGGCAAGGACAGTGCGTGGTCTCTCCACGCGCTGCGGCAGGATCCTGCGCTGGAAGTGGTCGGCCTCCTGACCACCCTCAACGAGGCCTACGACCGCGTGGCCATGCATGCGGTCCGCCGCGCGCTGCTGGAGGCGCAGGCGGAGGCGGCCGGGCTCCCGCTGGTCGTGGTGCGCATCCCGTCGCCCTGCCCGAACGAGACGTACGAGGCGGCGATGGCCGCCGCCGTCGCCGATGCGCGGGCGCGCGGCATCACGGGCATCGCGTTCGGCGATCTCTTCCTGGAGGACATCCGCCGCTATCGCGAGAAGCAGATGAGCGGCACCGGGCTCTCGCTGCACTTCCCGCTGTGGGGCCGCCCGACGGCGGCCCTGGCCGAGGCCATGATCGACGGGGGCCTGCAGGCGCGGATCACGTGCGTCGATCCCCGCGTCATGCCGGAAGACCTGGCCGGCGCGGCCTTCGACCGCGCGCTCCTGGCCCGCCTGCCCGCGGGCGTCGATCCCTGCGGCGAGAACGGCGAGTTCCATACGTTCGCCTGGGACGGCCCGATGTTCCGCCGTCCCGTGCCCGTACGCGGCGGCGAGGTCGTGACACGGGACGGGTTCGTGTTCGCGGACCTGATCCCGGTCGAGGCGGCGGCGTGATCGCGGCGCGCGGCTTCCGCGGATGGCTGGCGGCTCTCCTGCTCGCCGCGGCCACCGTCGGCGCCGCGCCCGCACCCGCGCCGTCCGCCGCGCCCCAGACGCCGCCGAAGCGCATCGCCTCCCTGAACCTGACCGCGGACGAAGTGCTCGTCGAGATCCTGCCCGTCGAGCGTCTCGTGGCCGTGACCGCGGCCGCGGACGACGAGGGCACTTCGAACATTGTCGGCCGCGTGCCGCCCGGAGTCGCACGCTTCCGCAAGGCCGACCTCGAGCGCCTGGTCGCGCTCGCCCCCGACCTCGTGGTGGTCTCCGAGTACACCGACCCCGACTTCCTGTATCTCCTCGAGCGCTCCGGCCTGCGCTACCACCGCATGGAGGGGCTGCGCAGCCTGGCCGGCAACCGCGAAGCCATCCTCCGTCTCGGAGAGGCGGTGGGTGCCACGGCCGGGGCCGAGAAGCTGGTGGCCCGCTACGACGCGGTCCTGGCCGACCTCGCCCGGAGGTTGCGCGGCGTCGCCCGTCCACGCGTGATGTATTGGGCCAGCGGGATGACGGCGGGCGGCGACACCGCGATCGGGGCCCTCATCGAGTCGGCGGGTGCGCGCAACGTGGGCGCGGAGATCGGCGTCGCGGGGATCGGGGCGGTGGGCGCGGAGCGCGCGTTCGTGGCCGATCCCGACGTCGTTCTCATCGGCGTGTGGCCGGGCGCGCGCAAGGGCCTCGTCGAGCATCCCCTCCTCTCGCGGCTGCGCGCGGTGCGGGAGGGGCACATCGTGGAGATGCCGACCGAGCTCCTCGTCACCCTGAGCCAGCACGCGGCGGACGCGAGCTGGTATCTCGCTTCCGTGCTGCATCCGGACCGCGTGCCCCGCGCCCGGCCATGAGCGCTCAGCGGCGCCGCCGCGTGTTGCTCGGACTGGGGGTCGCGCTGCCCGTGGTGATGCTGGTGGCGGTGAGCGCGGGTAGCGTGCCTCTTCCCCTCTCCGGCGTGCTCGCGTCGCTGATGCACGCCATCGGCGTCGGCGCCGGCCCCGCCCTTTCCCCGTCGTCGGAGACGATCCTCTGGGTCGTACGCCTCCCGCGCGTGCTCCTGGCGGCGGTGGTGGGCGGCGGGCTCGCCGTGGTGGGCGCAACCCTGCAATCGGTCTTCCGCAACCCGCTCGCGGACTCCGGCCTCCTCGGCGTGGGCGCGGGCGCGGCCCTCGGCGCGGTCGCGGCCGTGCGCCTGGGCTGGGCGGGAACGAGCTTCCTCGCCCTGCCCTTCGCCGCCTTCGCGGGGGCGATGGTGGCGGTGCTCCTTCTCTACACGCTGAGCCAGAGCCTGGGCGGGGGAACGCTGCACGGCCTCCTGCTCACGGGGATCTCCGTCTCCGCTCTGGCCGCCGCGGGTACGTCGATGCTGCTCGTGGCCACCGAGGAGTTCCGCGTGAAGACCGTCCTCTTCTGGCTGGCGGGCGGTCTCGACGGGCGAGGGTGGGTCCACCTGCGCATCGGCGGGCTCGTGATGCTCGGCGGCTGCGCCATCCTCTTCGCGGGCGCGCGCGTGCTCGACGTGCTTTCCCTCGGCGACGAGGAAGCGGCGGCGCTGGGGATGCCCGTGCATTCCGCGCGCCTCGCCCTCCTCGCCCTGGCCGCGCTCGTGGCGGGGGCCGCCACCGCCACCGCCGGCTCCGTCCCCTTCGTGGGCCTCGTGGCGCCGCACGCGCTGCGGCCCGTGGCGGGCTCGCTCGGGCGCCATCTCCTGCCCGCGGCCTTCCTGGCGGGGGCGGTGCTCGTCGTCCTCGCCGACCTCGGCACGCGCGTGATCAGCGCCAACGTGGACCTGCCCCTCGGCTCCGTCACCGCCTTCGTCGGCGCGCCCTACTTCCTGCTGGCCCTGCGCCACGCGGATGCGCGGACGTGAGCGGCACGCCCGCCACGGCGATCCTGGAGGCGGACGGCCTGTCCGTCCGGCGAGGCGCAAGGCTCGTGGTGGACTCCGTGTCGCTCGCCCTCGGCGCGGGCGAAGCCGTCGCCCTCATCGGGCCCAACGCCGCCGGCAAGTCCACGCTCGTGCGCGCGCTGGCCGGCCTGCTCGCGCCCGCCGCCGGAGAGGTCCGGCTGCGCGGCCGCAGCCTCCGAGACTGTCCACGCGACGCGGTGGCGCGCGCGATCGCGCTGGTCGCGCCGGACGAGGCCGCGCCCGCCACCATCACCGTCGCCGAACGCGCGCGCCTCGGCCGCTATCCCCATCGCGGGCCGCTGCGTCCCTTCACCGCGGAGGACGAGGCCGCCGTCACGCGTGCCCTCGCCCGCGCGGGCGTACAGCCACTCGCCGACCGCCCCCTGGCCACGCTGTCCGCGGGCGAGCGGCAGCTGGCGGCGCTCGCGCGCGGCCTTGCCCAGGAACCCGCAGTGCTGCTCCTCGACGAGCCGGCCGCGCACCTCGACATCGGACACCAGCTCCGGCTGTTCCGCGTCCTCGATGAAGTGCGCCGGGAGGGCGTCGGTGTCCTCGCCGTGGTGCACGATCTGCCGCGCGCGGCGGCCTGGGCCGAGCGGCTGGTGCTCCTGGCCCGGGGACGCGTGGCCGCGGAAGGCGCGCCCGCGAGCGTCCTGGCCGGTCCCGCCGCCGCTGCCGCCTTCGAGGTGTGCATCCGCGCGGAACACCTGGGCGGCCGGCCCGTATACCTCTTCGACGAACAGCCCACCCCCCGCGGCTGACGGGGCGGCCCGAAACCTGCAGGTAGCAGGAAGTGCGGACGCCGAGTGAGAGTGTAAATCATTCAACTCACTCACTTACATAGGTTTATAGACGCACGATTCCGTGTAATGCAGGTCCGGGAGCGCCGTCCAAGCTAGAGCCCCCGGAAAGTGCACGCGGAAGGAGGACGCCGAAATGGACCCCAAGGACCATGGGATCGAAGGCGGCGGGCCGGAGCAGCCGCAGATGGATCGCGCGATGGGCCCGCACTATCGGCCGTTTGCTCCTCGTCCCGCCATCGCCAGCGCACCGATCGCCGAGCGCCGGACGGGCGACCGGCGGCAGGCCGAGCGTCGCAACTTCCTCTCGCTGGGGGGCAGACGCCACGACGCCGACCGCCGCCGCCACGACCGCCGCCTCAGGCTGGCGGGCGCGGGATTGCTCGCCGCCGTGGCCTTCGGCGTCGGCGGCCACGAGATCGCGGCGCGCATGGACACGCCGATGATGAGCATTTTCGGACCCTCCGAGCCCTCGACCTCGGTGGACGTCTCCGCCGACTTCCATCTGCCGGCGTGGGATAAGGAAGCGCTGGAGCCCTTCATCCAGGAAGCGGCCACCACGCACGGCCTCTCGCCGTCCCTGATCCGCGCCGTCATCCAGACGGAGTCGCGGTTCAACCCGCTGGCCGTCTCGCGCGTGGGCGCGCAGGGCCTCATGCAGCTCATGCCCACGACCGCGCGTCACGTGGGGATCGAAAACCCGTTCGATCCGCGCGAGAACATCCTGGGCGGCACGAAGTACCTGAGCACGCTCCTCGACCGGTTCAAGGGCAATACGGCGAAGGCGCTCGCGGCGTACAACGCCGGCCCCACGGTGGTGGCGCGCCATCGCGGCCTGCCGCCCTACCGCGAGACGCAGGGCTACGTGCGCAAGATCCAGAAGCTCGTGCAGAACACGGACGCGGAGTTCTCGCTGCCCGCCACCAAGGTGGTGCGCAAGGCCTCGCTGCGCAGCCGGGCCTCGCGCAAGGCGGCCATCTCCCACAACGCGGCCCGCAGCAAGTCGACCGTCCGTAAAGCGAGCCGGGCGCACGTGGTGAAGAAGGCGAGCGCGCGCACGGCGCCGAAGACCGTGCGCCGGGCATCCCGCCGCGGCTGACCTCGAGGACGTCTAGCCGAGCGCCTTCTCGATGGCGTCGGCGAGCGTGCTGACGACCTTTACCCGGGCGTGGAGCTTGTCGTCCGCCTCCACCACCGTCCAGGGCGCGTCGGGGCTGGAGGTGCGGGCGAGCATGTCTTCGACCGCGCGTTCGTATTCGGCCCACCGCGCCCGGTTGCGCCAGTCCTCCGCGGTCAGCTTGTGCGAGCGGAAGGGATCGCGCTCCCGCGTCTGGAAGCGCCGGAGCTGCTCCTCCTTGGAGAGGTGGAGCCAGAACTTCTGGACGACCATGCCGAACGAGGCCTGGTGGGCCTCGAACTCGTTGATCTCGTCGTAGGCGCGGCGCCACTCCTCTTCCGCGCAGAAGCCCTCGACCCGCTCCACCAGGACCCGCCCGTAATACGAGCGGTCGAAGATCCCGATATGTCCCGCCCGGGGGAGGGTGCGCCAGAACCGCCAGAGGTAGTGATGGGTCTTCTCCTCGCCGCGGGGAGCCGAGAAGGAGGAGACGGTGTAGCCGCGCGGCTCCAGGGTCTCCGTGACCCGCTTGATGGCGCCCCCCTTGCCCGCGGCGTCCCAGCCCTCGAACACGGCCAGCACGGGCACCTGCTCCTCGTACATCTTGAAGTGCAGCGCGCGCAGGCGGAGCTGCTCGGCCGCGATCCGCTTCTCGTACTCCTTGGGCGCGAGGGCACGGGTCAGGTCCACGCCGGTGAGCGCGGTCATTTGTCGTCCCCCGAGGACACGAAGAAGGCCGGATCCTCGAGCGGGAGCCCCGCGTCCTTGGCGACGGTGCGCGCGCGCGCGAGGTCCTCCTCGGCGCGGCGATGCCGCGCGTCACGAGTCGCCACTTCCGCCATCTGCGTGCGGCTGACCGCAGCCGGAGCGTGCTGGCGGCGATCGAGCGCTGCCTGCATGCGCTCGACGAGGGTGCCGAAGACCTTGACCCTCGTCCAACGCGCGTCCGTCGCCGCCACCACGGTCCAGGGAGCGGCGGGTGTGTCGGTGAGGGCGAGCATGTCCTCGGCCGCCTCGACCCACCGGTCGTAGCGGCGGTTCCGCCGCCAGTCCTCCTTCGCGACCTTCCAGCGCTCCGCGGGGTCTTCCTCCATCCGGCGCAGGCGGCGCTTCTGCTCCTTCTGGGAGATGTGGAACCAGAACTTCACGACCACCTGCCCGTCGTCGGTGAGCCAACGCTCGAGCTCGTTGATCTGTGCGTAGGCGTTCTCCCAGTGCCTCCGCTTGACCCACTTCTCGACCCGATCGACGAGCACGCGCCCGTACCACGAGTGGTCGAACAGGGTCATGTGGCCGTCTTCGGGCAGGCGAGTCTGGTAGCGCCAGAGGAAGTGGTAGCGCTGCTCGAGCTCCGAAGGCGGGGAGCCGGGCCAGGCCTGGAAGGCGCGGGGATCCAGCTTTCGGGTCAGCCGCTGGATGACCGTCCCCTTTCCGGCCGCGTCCCAGCC
>Ga0207648_10008214_pt1 | contig 10140 bp, 6 predicted proteins | sample KBSMisM32_FD_184310 | JGI IMG/M metagenome (GOLD analysis project Ga0207648, IMG submission 184310) | Miscanthus rhizosphere microbial communities from Kellogg Biological Station, Michigan, USA - KBS Miscanthus M3-2 (SPAdes) (version 2) | ecosystem: Host-associated > Plants > Roots > Rhizosphere... | reverse complement strand
TGACGCCGAGGCCTTCCGCTGGTGCCAGACACAGCACACCGAGCTTGCCCTCGTGCATGTTGTGATGAACCTGGTACGCGGCCTCGCCAGTCTGTTCGAGCGAGAACACCTGCGACAGCACCGGGTGGATCATGCCCTTCGAGATCAAGCGGTTCGCTTCCCATGCTTCCTTGTAGTTGGCGAAGTGGCTGCCGATCAGTCGCTTCAACCGCATCCAGAAGTGACGGTTGTCGAATTCGAGCATGAACCCGCTCGTCGCCGCGCACGACACCACAGTGCCGCCACGTTTGGCGACGTACATCGACGCTGCGAACGTCGACCGACCGGGGTGCTCGAAGACGATGTCGGGATCCTCACCGACCAGTTCGCGGATGTCCTTGCCGAAGCGCCGCCATTCGCTCTCGTCGTGGGTGTGCTCGTCCTTCCAGAACTTGTACTGGCCGGCGTTGCGGTCGATGACCGCCTCGACTCCCATCGCCTTCAGGATCGCGGCCTTCTCGGGTGATGAGACCACGCACACCGGGATCCCGCCGCCGTTCAACACGTACTGCGCGGCGTACGCGCCGATCCCACCGGTGGCTCCCCAGATCAACACCACGTCGCCCTGCTTCATTGCCGCGCCGTTTCGCGACACCAACATGCGATAGCTGGTCGAGTTGCACAGCGCGTTGACCGCTGCTTCCTCCCACGTGAGGTGCGCCGGTTTCGGCAGCAGTTGGTTGACCTTGACGACGGCGAGATCGGCGAGACCGCCGAAGTTCGTCTCGTATCCCCAGATGCGTTGGTTGCTGGCCATCATCGAGTCGTCGTGCGCTGTCTGGTCCTGGTCGTCGACGTAGTTGCAGTGCACGGTGACGCGATCGCCCGGCTTCCAGTTGCGAACGGCGGCGCCGACTCGCAGCACCACTCCCGCCGCATCGCTGCCGATCACCTGGTATGGCTGGTCGTGCCGGCGGGCCCACTCGCTCTCACGCGCCAGCCGGGCCAGGGGACCGAACGTGCTGACCGGTTCGAAGATCGTCGTCCACACCGTGTTGAAGTTGATGCTGCTCGCCATCACGGCGATGTAGGCCTCGTCCGGGGCGAGCTCCGGAGTTGGAACTGTGCCGACGTGCAGGCTGCGTCGCGGATCCTTGTCGACGGAAGGAGTGCCGGCCCACATCTCCTGCTCCGACTTCAGCACGTGCGCGGCCCGATACTCCGACGGGATCGACAGATTCGCCAGGTCCTCGCCGGTTGCTCCGCTCTCGATCGCCTCGGCGAAGTGCTCCATGAACCGACGTTAGTGCCGCACCGGCTCATCTCTCATCCCACGGGAGCGCGCGCGGGTCGCCGCGGAGCGTGGGAGCCGATGTACCAACTAGCCTTGCGCAGATGGCCAATGCCCGACGGAGCGGCTTTTGGCGCGCCACGTTCGTGGCTGCGGCGATGATCGCCCTCAGCGCGTGCAATCCCAACCGGTTCGTCAGCGGGTGGGTGCCGTACTGGAACGCTCCGGATGGCCGCGCCGGGTTCATGACTGCTGCGGCGACGCCGATGTTCAACGACGTCTCCCCGTTCTTCTTCAGCGCCCAGCCCGACGGCACCGTCGCGCTCGTGGGCAGCGTCACCCAATTCACCACGACGGTGCACCAGGCGCACATCCGCGGCATCAACGTGTTGCCGTCGATCACGGATGGCAGCGGCAAGTCGGTGATGGCGACGGTGATCTTGGGAGACCCGGTCAACCGCGCCCAGCACATCGCCAACATCGTGTCGCTGCTCGACACCTATCCCGAACTCGACGGATTCGATCTCGACTACGAAGGGTTCGCGTTCAGTGACGGGGCGGCGACGTGGCCGACCACCCAGCCGATCTGGGTCGCCTTCGTCACCGAGTTGGCGGCGGCTCTGCACGCGCGGGGCAAGCTGTTGTCGGTCACCATCCCGCCGACGTGGATGGACGTGGAAGTCGGCGCGATCCACGGCTATCCGGTCTACGCACCGCAGCAGATCGGCGCAGTCGCCGATCGAATCCGCTTGATGGTGTACGACTGGAGCGTCAGCTCTCCGGGCCCGATCTCGCCGATGTCGTGGCTGAAGGACGTGATCGCCTACAACGACCCGATCGTCCCCAACAACAAGCTGCAACTCGGCATCCCGTCGTACGGTCGCAACTGGGGTCGCAAGGTCAACGCCAACGAGATCTGTCCCGACGGTGCGCTCAACACCAGCAGCATCGAGCTCGAGAACATGCAGGCGCTCATCAATGCCCACGGCGCAGCGCCGACGCGGCACAGCTCCGGTGAGATGACGTTCTCGTACGACGTCGTCGCGACTGGCTACAGCACGACCGCGATCCCGGCGCCGCCCTACGTGCCGCCGACGTTCGTCGCTCCCCAGCTGCAGACCGCGGCAACGGGCGACAGTGGCGGTCTGCAACCGGCGCTGCGCCTCACACCACCGACAGTTCAACTGTCATGCACTGTTCGGCACACCGTCTACTTCCCGGACGCCATCGACATGCAGCAGCACGCCCAGGCCGCGCTCGACGCCGGATGGTCGGGTGTGGTGATCTGGGCGCTCGGCTATGAGACCGCCGACGTCTACACCGCCCTGGCTAACACCACCCCCTGATCGCTGTCTACGCTCGCAACAGCAGACAGAACGGGAGGTCCGTGATGGCAGGGTCATACATCGTCGCCGGAGCACGAACACCGATCGGCAAGTTGAGCGGTGCCCTGGCATCGGCAAGTGCAGCCGATCTCGGCGGTTGGGCGATCAAGGCCGCGCTCGAGCGCGCCGGCGTCGCTGCGGACGAGATCGAGTACGTGCTCATGGGCCAGGTTCTGATGGCCGGTCAGGGCCAGGTGCCGGCGCGGCAGGCCGCGGTCAACGCCGGGATACCGATGAACGTTGCGAGCGTCAACATCAACAAGGTGTGCCTGTCGGGGCTCAACACGATCTACCTCGCCGACCAGATGATCGCCAACGGCGAAGCGGACATCGTCGTCGCCGGCGGCATGGAGAGCATGACCAACGCGCCGTACCTCGCCGCGGGTGCCCGCAGCGGCTTCCGCTACGGCAACGCCGAACTCGCCGACGCGATCATCAAGGACGGATTGTGGTGCGCCTTCGACGCGTGCTTGATGGGTCTCAGCACGGAGCGCTACGCGGCGCGTGGTATCTCGCGTGAGGCCCAGGACGAGTTCGCGGTGAGGTCGAACGAGCGCGCCGCGAACGCGATCAAGGACGGCCGGCTCGCCGAGGAGATCACACCGGTCAGCATTCCGCAACGACGCGGTGAACCGATACTCGTCGAGACCGACGAAGGCGTGCGGCCGGGAACCACGATGGAATCCTTGGCAGCGTTGCGGCCGGCCTTCGACAAGGAAGGCACGATCACCGCGGCCAACGCATCACAGATCAGTGATGGCGGGTCGGCTGTCGTGATGATGAGTCAACGCGCGGTCGAGGCTCGTGGCGTGACGCCGCTGGGTCAAGTCGTGTCGTACGGCATGGTCGCCGGGCCCGACAACGCGTCGTTGCTCCATCAGCCCAGCCGAGCGATCAACGCCGCGTTGGCGCGGGCCGGCAAAATCGTCGGCGACATCGATCTGTTCGAGATCAACGAAGCGTTTGCCGCAGTCGGAATCGCGTCGATGCACGACCTCGGGATCACCGAAGACGTTGTGAACGTCAACGGTGGTGCGATCGCGCTCGGGCACCCCATCGGCATGAGCGGAAACCGGCTGGCGCTGACGTTGTTGCACGAGTTGCGGCGGCGCGGCGGAGGCCTCGGTGCTGCCGCATTGTGCGGCGGAGGGGGTCAGGGCGACGCGTTACTCGTTCGTAGCGTTTGACCTGCATTTCGCCCGAAGTTCAGCAAGTAGTAGTGAGCCGAACACTTTTCGTAGATATTGGTTGACTTTTACTGGAAGTTGCCGTAATGTAACCGTCACATACGCGTGAGTGACACCGTCCCGTTGCCTACGCGAGTTCTGGGGTACCGCCTCTGGAGCTGGCCCGTCCGCCCGCTACCAGGTCCAGGAGTGGTACCCCAGCCTATTTTTCCGGTGAGGTCGCTCTGATTGGCCCACCGAGGCGGTCAAGCGGTGAGTTCGCGGCGGCCTTCGAGGGCTCTGCCCAGTGTCAGTTCGTCGGCGTACTCGAGGTCGCCACCGACGGGCAGACCACTGGCGATGCGTGTGACGCGGACGCCGAACGGCTTCAACATCCGCGCCAGATACAACGCCGTGACTTCGCCCTCGGTGTTCGGGTTCGTGCAGACGATCACCTCTTGCACACCCTCGGGTTCGAGGCGGGCGAACAGCTCCTTCATCTTCAACTGCTCGGGCCCGACCCCGTCGAGCGGGCTCATGGCTCCGAGCAGCACGTGATAGCGACCGCGGAACTCGCCGGTCTTCTCGATGGACACGATGTCGCGCGACTCTTCGACGACGCACAACACGGTCGGGTCGCGTCGGTCGTCGAGACATATCGGACACAGCTCGGCGTCGGCGAAGTTCCAGCAGCGCGCGCAGAACCGCACTCGCGCCTTGGCGTCGCTGATGGCCATTGCCAACCGGCTGACGTCGTCGCTGGGCAACTTGAGGAGATGGAAAGCGATGCGTTGCGCCGACTTCGGGCCGATGCCGGGCAGCCGGCCGAGTTCGTCGATCAGTGCCTGGACCGGCTGGGTGTAGACGCCGGCCATCAGCTGCGCTCGTCGATGATCTCTGAGCCGGGGAACGCCTGCGTCAACCTGTCGATCGGCGACACGATCGCGTCGGGCGGAACATCGACGAGATCGCCCGTGTCGATGTCTTCGTCGGCTTGCACCGGTTCGGCCCGTTTCAGCTGCACGACGTTGTCGTCGTGGCTCTCGGTGTGACCCGCCTGGTCGACCACGAGCGATAGCGGGATCGACCGACCTGCTGCGGCGGCCAACGCCCGTTCCACGTCCTGGCGGTACTCCTCGGCGCGCACTCGATGAGGCTCGCCGGCGAACGCGATGACCAGTGATCCGTTCGACATCGTGCCGACGCGCGCTCCCATGTAGATGGCCTTGGCCATGCCGCGCAGCGCCGGGCGAACCTTGGTCTCGAACAGTGTGACAATCTCTTCGTCGCCGGCCGCAGCACCCTCGCCAGTGGTGGCAGCAGGCGGCACGATGGCCGGTTTGTCGCTGCCGGCCTGTGACGGATGCGTGGATGTGGTGACTGCCGGTGCCGGCTCGCGACGGGCGCGCCCGCCGATGGTGGCCCGGCCGGTGGTCGGGTCGGTGGGCACAGCCTTGGCCGGTGCCGCCGCGACTGCACCCGACGCGACGGTCTGCTCGAGGCGTTCGAGACGCGACATCAAGCTGTGCAAGTCGGCGCCACTCGCGTCGTGCGTCAGTTGCACCAAGGCGACTTCGAGCAGCAATCGTTGATCGGGGGCGTGTCGCATCTCGACCAGCATCTCGCCGAGGCGTTCCATCGCCCGGACGATCGAGGCCGCGCCGAGGCGAACGGCTTGTGCCGACACCTCGGCCTCGCGTTGCGCGGACAGTTGGACGAGCTCGGGTGCCATCAATGCCAGGAAGCAGTCGCGAAGGTGCCGGATGATGTCTTCCGTCAACGTCCTGGCATCGCGGCCCTGGGCCATGGCATGAGCGACCACGGCCAGCGCCCGCCCCGGGTCGTGCTCGATGAAGGCTTCGACGAACTCGTCGAGAGGTGTGGCCTCGGGTGCTTCGCCACCGCTGGCCGCGACGAGCTCGAGCGCGGAGATGGTGTCGCGGGCCGAGCCCCCGCCCTGGCGCAGCACAGATTGCACTGCCGCGTCGGTGACATCGATACCGGCGTCGGCAGCCAGCCAGCGGATGTGTTCTTCCAGCACGTCCATCGGAAGGAGGTGGAACTGGAGATGTTGTGTGCGGCTGCGAATCGTTTCGCTGACTTTCTGAGGATCCGTGGTGGCGAGTACGAACACGACGTGCGGCGGCGGCTCCTCCAGCGTCTTCAGCAGTGCCGCCTCCGCGGCCTTGGACAGCATGTGAACCTCGTCGAGGATGTACACCTTGTGACGGCCCGGCGTTCCGAGTGATGCCTTCTCGATGAGATCGCGCATCGCATCGACACCGTTGTTGCTTGCCGCGTCGAGCTCGTGCACGTCGTAACTGGTGCCGCGCTCGACCGACAAACACGACTCGCATTCGCAGCACGGCTCGCCGTCGACGGGACGCTCGCAGTTGAGCACCTTGGCGAGGATCCGCGCCGATGTCGTCTTGCCCGTGCCTCGCGGGCCGGAGAACAGGTACGCCTGACCTTCGCGTTGGTTGATGACCGCGTTGCGCAACGCGCGGACGACATGTTCTTGGCCACGAACCTCGCTGAAACGGCGTGGCCGGTATCGGCGATAGAGGGACTGAGTAGCCATCGGGTTCGAGCCTACTCAGGGGGTGTCACAAGCGGATCGTCCCGCCAACATGCAAAGTGGAGCCGCCAATCGGGGTGGCCGCGGAGGGTCGCGCCCATCCTCTAGCGTTGAGCTACCAGCATGAATAGGAACCCCTCGCGCCCTCGCGCCATCAGCCGCGCCGTTCGTCACGGATTCCGCCGCCTCCTGCCAACGGCCTTCGGCGCGCTCGTCGGCGCCGGTATCGCGGTCGCCGCCGGGGCACCCGGCCTCGTGCACGCCGTCGACAACTCGCTGGTGTCGTCGTCTCCGGCGGCCGGCTCCACCATCGATGTGTCTCCGGCGACGCTGCTGATGACGTTCGCCAACCCGCTCGGAGCCACCAACGACGTGCAAGTGGTCTGCGGTGGTTCGCCGATCGCCGTTGGGACCCCGCAGGTCGGCGCCGACGGAGTGACGCTCAGCGTCACGGTGCCGAACCCGTTCCCGAAGGGCGAGTGCGTCGTGTCGTGGCTCGTCACCGATCCCAACGGCGCGAGCGCCGGCAACTCGACGTTCAACTTCACGGTCGCCAACGATCCCACGCCCAGCCTCGCGCCCGTTGCGACGACGACGCCGGTCGGGTCGACGCCCGGCAGCGTGGCGACCACCGCACCCGCGGCCCAGACGCCGACAGGTACGACCACTGACACGAGTTCCGGATCCGGTGGACCGCTCGGCTTGTCGCGACTGCTGATCACTCTCGGCGTCGCGGTCTTGTTCGGGTCGTTCGTGCTGATCGCGACCGCGTGGCCGGAAGGCGTCGAATACATCCTGACCGTGAGGTTCCTGCGCTCCGCCTGGTTGCTGACGCTCGTCTTCGCGATCTTCAACGCGGCGTGCATGCGAGCCCAGATCACCGGCAAGGGGATCGGCAGTTCGTTGTCGCCGACATCGTGGGGTGGTCTCACCGACACCACACCCGGCATCGCTGCACTGGCCCGCGTGATCTTCGTGGTGCTGACCGCGTGGGTCGTCATGCGGCCGGAGCGTGTCATCGATCCGGCAACGCAGCTCCCGGCGCTCGCCCTTCCGGGGCTGGCCGTCGCCACGTTCGGTTTCAGTCGCAGCGGAGGCCAACTCGCGCTGCTCGGATACGCGGCAGGCATCGCCCACGCGTTGGCGATGGCGGTCTGGCTCGGCGGACTGATCCTGCTGGCCCGAGTGGTGTTGGCGGGGCCCGGTGAAGAAGATCTGGTGCACGCCGTGCGCGGCTTCGCCCGCATCTCCACACCGGCGCTCACCATCACGATCCTCACCGGCTTCATCCAGATGTACCGCCTCGATTGGGGTGAGATCTTCACGAGCAGTCACGGGCGGGTGTTGTTCCTGAAGTCGATCGCAGTCGGCGTGATGGTGTTCCTCGGAGTTGCCGCCCGGCAGTTCATCAAAGAGCGCGTCGCGCGCGTCGACGCGATGACGGGGCAGCTCGCCCTTCGGTTGCGGCGAGCGATCGGGATCGAAGCGCTGTGCGGCATCGTCGTCCTCGCATTGACAGCGTGGATGATGTCGCTGACCCCGCCGAAGGTGGAGGCATCGGCAGAGAACACCAAGGGTCTGAACGCCAGCGTGCAGATCGCCAACGACAGCGCCGACGTCACCGTGAAGTTCAGTGCCGTCGTCGGCCCCAACGCTGTGCGCGTCGAGGTCGACAAGCCGGAGAAGGGTGTTTCCGGACTGGCCGTCGACTTCAGCCCGCCCGCCGACACGACGGTTCCCGGTGTCATCCTCAGCGTGCCGCTGACGACGGCCGGTGTCGCGGTTCTACCGATCGAGCAGGGGATCCCGATCGGGTCTCCGGGGGTGTGGACGGTGACGGTGCGCTTCGGTGACACGCCGATCGGGTCGAAGACGGTGCTCATCACCAACGGCACGACTGCCGGCACCGACAACACGACGTTCCGAACGACACCGACCCTGCCGGCGAACGCAACAGTTCCCGCGGTCCCCGAAGCGACGACGACAGTGGCGCCTCCGGCGACCACGCCGACGACTGCTACGCCGTAGACCCTCGAGCAACGACCGAGGCGAACGCCACAGGGCTGGCGACTTCGAGTTGGTCGTAGCGGCACGACTCCGGTTCCCGGTCGGGCCGCCAGCGAATGAACTGCGAGCCGTGTCGGAAGCGGCCTTCTTGCAACTGGCCGAAGGTGACTTCGGCGACGCGTTCGATGCGCAGCGGAACCCAACTCAGGTCCTTGCCGGCATTCCACCGACTGCCACCACCGGGCATGCGAGTGCCCGACTCCTCGGCGCGGGTCATCCACTCCGCCCAATCACGCCACGGGTGGTTCTCGAGGGCGTTGTGGGTCAGCGGTTCGAGCTCGGCGAGCAGTTCGGCCCGCCGCTTCACACTGAACGATGCGACCACGCCGACGTGGTTCAGCTCACCCTTGTCGTCGTACAACCCGAGCAGCAGTGAACCGACGCCATTGCCGTCCTTGTGGATTCGATACCCGGCGATGACACAGTCCGCGGTGCGCTGGTGCTTGACCTTCACGAGGGTCCGCTTGTCGGGCGTGTACGCGTCGCCGAGGCGCTTGGCGACCACTCCGTCGAGGCCGGCGCCCTCGAACTCGCGGAACCAGCGGTTGGCAACTTCTGCGTCGGTGGTCGACGGGCACAGGTACACGGGCGGCTCGGCGGAGGCCAGTTGGTCGATCAGCTGCTGATGGCGTTCGCTCAACGGACGATCGAGCAGCGACTCGTCGCCGAGTGCGAGCAGGTCGAAGGCAACGAACGAAGCGGGCGTCTCCGCGGCCAATCGACGGACGCGCGACTCGGCCGGGTGGATGCGTTGCAGCAGCGCGTCGAAGTCGAGGCCCTTGTCGTCGGTGGCCGGCACGACGATCTCACCGTCGACGACGCACCGCTGTGGCAGCGAGGCGAGCAGGGGCGCCAGCAGCTCGGGGAAGTAGCGCGTGAACGGTCGTTCGTTGCGACTGGCCAACTCGATTGCATCGCCGTCGCGAAAGACGATGCAGCGGAACCCGTCCCACTTCGGCTCGTACAACCAACCGTCGCCGACGGGGATCTCGGTGGCCAACTTCGCCAGCATCGGCGACAGCGGCGGCTGGAGGGGCAACGACATCGTCGGCATCTCCTCCAGCATGTCAGGAATGCCCGCGCCCGTGTGAGGCCGCTGCGGGACGCCAACTAGCGTGGGCCGCAATGACCAATCCGTTGACGAACCCGATGGACGCCAAGCTCGAGGACCTTCGACAGCGCCGGGAGCAGGCATACCACGCGGGTTCACCGCGTGCGGTCGAGCGCCAGCACGAGAAGGGCAAGATGCTCGCTCGTGAGCGGATCGACTACTTCCTCGACCCGGGCAGCTTCCACGAGCTCGACCTGCTTGCCCGGCACCGCGCGCACGCCGCGGGTCTCGAGGAGCGGCCGTACACCGACGGAGTGATCACTGGCTGGGGCACCGTCGAGGGGCGCAAGGTCTTCGTGTTCAGTCAGGACTTCACCGTGTTCGGCGGGGCGTTGGGCGAGGTCTTCGCCGAGAAGATCCACAAGATGATGGACCTCGCCCTGAAGGTCGGTGCTCCGGTGATTGGCCTCAACGACGGTGCCGGTGCCCGGATCCAAGAGGGCGTCGTGTCACTCGCCAGCTACGGCGGGATCTTCTATCGCAATGTGTTGTCCAGTGGTGTCGTTCCGCAGATCTCGGTGATCCTCGGGCCCTGCGCGGGCGGCGCGGTGTCCAGCCCGGCG
>Ga0207648_10008212_pt1 | contig 10141 bp, 12 predicted proteins | sample KBSMisM32_FD_184310 | JGI IMG/M metagenome (GOLD analysis project Ga0207648, IMG submission 184310) | Miscanthus rhizosphere microbial communities from Kellogg Biological Station, Michigan, USA - KBS Miscanthus M3-2 (SPAdes) (version 2) | ecosystem: Host-associated > Plants > Roots >... | reverse complement strand
CTTCGAGGTCGACGGCGCCCCGATCTCGGGCTCGTTGTTCGACTTCGGCCTCTACTTCTTCCGCAACCACGGCCGCAACGGCCGCTACCTCTACCTCCCCAAGCTCGAGTCGCATCTCGAGGCGCGGCTCTGGAACGACGTCTTCGTCTGGTCACAGGAGCGCCTCGGCGTCGCGCAGGGCACGATCAAGGCGACGGTCCTGATCGAGACGATCCTCGCCGCTTTCGAGATGGACGAGATCCTCTACGAGCTGCGCGAGCACTCCGCCGGGCTCAACGCCGGGCGCTGGGACTACATCTTCAGCGTGATCAAGAAGCTCGGCCACCGGCCCGAGATGGTGCTCCCCGATCGAAGCGCGGTCACGATGGCGGTGCCGTTCATGCGCTCGTACTGCGAGCTCCTCGTCAAGACCTGCCACCATCGCGGCGCCTTCGGATGGCCACCGCCGGTTTCGAATGCTAGGAACACGCCAAGGAATTCCCGATGTCCGATTTCATGTCGCATTACATGGTCCCGATCGCCATCGGCGCGGTGGCGGTCGTGTTGCTGCTCGGCCTCCTCAACATGATGCGCGGCGGCTCGCCCAACACCTCGCAAAAGCTGATGCGACTGCGCGTGCTGCTGCAGTTCGCCGCCATCATCGTCATCATGGCGACGATCTGGATCATGCGCGGCTAGCGGCTGCTACTTCGAAGGCACCGCCCGCATATATTCGACCTTTTCCTTTTTCGGTTTGGCCTTCTTTTTCGCAGCCGAGATGTCGGTATTCTGCGCCGCGGACGACGCCGCTGTGGCTGCCGGAACGGCAAGCAACGCAGCGATGGCCACGATGGCGATGAAACGCATGGATTCCTCCTCGTCGTTTTCAGATAAGATAGAATAGACGTTACGCCGGAATTCGGAAGGCTCACCCGGCCCCACGAGAAGAAACGCCATGGTCGCACTGAACCGCATCTACACCCGCACCGGCGACGACGGCACGACGGCGCTCGGCTCCGGCGACCGCCGCAAGAAATACGACCTGCGCGTGGCCGCCTACGGCACGCTCGACGAAGTGAACGCCACGATCGGCCTGGTCCGCCTGCACACCGCGGGCGATGCCGCGCTCGATCCGGCGCTCGGGCGGATTCAGAACGACCTGTTCGACGTCGAGGCCGATCTCTGTCTGTCGGAGAAAGGACCCGGCGGCGCGCGGCTCACCGTCACCGATGCGCAGGTCGACTGGATCGAGCGCGAAATCGACCGGCTCAATGCCGATCTCGCGCCATTGAAATCCTTCATCCTGCCCGGCGGCACGCCGGCGGCAGCCTATATGCATCTGGCGCGCACCATCTGCCGGCGCGCCGAGCGCATCATGGTCGAACTCCGCGACCAGCCGGGCGAGACCGTCACCGGCGCTTCGCTGAAATACGTCAACCGGCTGTCCGATTTCCTGTTCGTCGCCGGCCGCTACGCCAACGACAAGGGCGCGCGCGACGTGCTGTGGGCGCCGGGCCAGAATCGATGACGCTTCGATCACAGGCGTTCGCTTTCTTGATGACGGGTGCGCTTGCCTTGTCGCCGGCGTTCGCCGTGCCGGCACCTGCGATCGAGCTCGCGACGTACGCCTGCGTGAAGTACTGCAGGCCGTCGATCACGCCGACGAGCACCGCGAACAGGATCACCGGGCTGATCGACGGCAGCGTCACCCAGCGCAGCCGCCGCCACCAGCCGGCGCCGTCGAGCTCGGCGGACTCGAGCAGGTGGCGCGGGACGTCCACGAGCGCCGCGAGGAAGATCAGCATCGTGTTGCCGATCCCCCACATGCCGAGCAGCGTGAGCGACGGCTTCGACCAGGCGGGCGAGTCGAACCACAGCGGGCCCTGGATGCCGAGCTTCGACAGCAGCGTGTTGACGGGGCCCGTCGCCGGGTTGAGCAGGTAGACGAACCCGATCGTCGCCGCGACCGGCGGGGCCAGCGCGGGCAGGTAGAAGATCGTCCGCCAGATCCCGATCCCGCGCCGCGCGCGCGTGAGCATGTGCGCGACGCCGAACGCGAACATGAGCTGCAGCGGCACGGCGATGCAGATCAGCCACAGCGTGTTGCGGACCGCGGGCCAGACGAGCGCGTCCTTCTGGAACAGGAACTCGTAGTTCTTGATGCCCACCCATCGTGGCGGCGACAGCAGGTCGTAGTGGTTGAACGACAGGTACGCGCTCGTGATGAGCGGATAGACGAAGAAGACGCTGAAGCCGATGATCCACGGCGCCATCAGCAGCGCGACGAGGCGGCGGCGGCGCCACGCCGCGCGGCGGCGCGCCTCGGCGCGTCGCGCGCGGCGGGCGACGACGTCCGTGGGCGTCCCGCGCGCGGCGGGCGCGACCGTGCTCACGGCACCTGCGGCCCGGAGGCGTTCTCGACCTGCGCGTCGATCTGCTCGTCGACCTTCTGGAGTGCGGCGTGCAGGTCGGGCACCTTGCCCGCCTGGTACTTCGCGAGCATCTGCTCGAACAGCTCCTGGTTCGCGGCCCCGCCCGCGTTGATCGGGTTCGTCGCGGTCTTCGGGTGGGCGAAGATCGCGAGGAACGGCTTGAACTCGGGCGTCGGCCGCAGCTCCGTCGCCTTCAGCGACGCGGTCGTCGTCGGGACGTTCTTGAGCTCGTTGGAGAGCACAGACTCGGCCTTGGGGTCGGTCGCCAGGTACTTCAGCAGCGCCCACGCCTGCTCCGGGTGCTTGGCGCCCTTGGGGATCCCGGCGATGTTGCCGGTGACGTAGCCCGCGCCGTAGAGCGACGGGTTGGCGTCGTCGACGGGCATCGGCGCCGTGCCGTACTTGAGCTCCGGGTGCTCGTCGGCGAGGAAGGCGGTCCGGAACTCACCGTCCATCGTCATCGCGACCTTGCCGGTCTCGAACGCGTTCGACGCGGAGAACTCGTCGCCGGCGCCGGCGTTGAAGCGGACGAGCTTGTCGTAGCCGTACCAGTCGACGAGGTCCTTCTGCCACTGCAGGAGCTTGACCCAGTTCGGGTCGCCCGCGAGGTTCGACGAGCCGTCCGGCTTGGTCCACTTCGCGCCGACGAGCGGCGCGTAGTGGGCGATCGCGTTCTCGTAGAAGCCCCACGTGGGGTCGAACCCGGCGACCTTGATCGTGCCGTCCGCGCTGCGCTGGGTGAGCTTCTTCGCGTCGGCCGTGAGCTCCGACAGCGTCCGCGGCGGCTGGGTGATGCCGGCCTTGGCGAACAGCTTCTTGTTGTAGTAGAGGCCGTAGACGTCCGCGAGCATCGGCATCGCGCACTGCTTGCCGCCGAACCCGATGTAGCTCCGGACGGCCGGCGGGAACTGGTCGGTCGACAGGCCGTCGGCCTTCATGCGCGGGCCGAGGTCCGTCCATGCCCCGGACGCGCAGAAGCTGCCGGTGTTGTCGGTCGAGAAGGACTGCGCGATGTCGGGGGCGTTGCCGCCGCGGATCGCCGCGACGATCTTGTCGTCGCTGATGCCGCCGACGGTCTTGACCTTCACGCCCGGGTTCGCCTGCTCGAACCGGGCCACGACGCCCTTGATGATCTTCAGCTCGCGCTGGGTGAACCCCACCCAGAGCGTGACGGTCGCCGGCGCGAGCGGCTTCTCCGCCGCGCTCCCGGAGGCCGCCGCCGACGTCGCCGGCGCGGCACCGGACGACGAGGACGAGGAACTCGAGCCGCTCCCGCCGCACGCGGCGGCGAGCAGCGCCGCCGCGGCCAGCAGCGGAGCGAGCGCGGCCGTCCGGCGCGGACGCAGGCGGATCGCCTTCGGGATGTCGGCCATCTGTGTCCCCTCCTCCTCCTCGAGCGGTCCTCGTTAGAGACCTTTACGAGAGCGACCGTATTCCGATTGGGTGTGACGCGTCAACCCCGACTTTGTCTCAACACTGTCACGAATCTGGTTAGTCTTCCTTCCGATGAGCGCGAACGAGCGCACGACTTCCGCGCAGCCCGCGCTCCTCAAGGACCTCAACGAGCGCGCGGTGCTCGACGCGATCCGCGACGCCGCCCCGATCTCGCGAGCGGAGATCTCGCGCCGCGCGCGGATCTCGAAGCCGACCGTCTCTGTCGCGCTGCAGTCGCTGCTGCACGCGGGGCTCGTCCGCGAGGCCGAGGAGGCGCGGGCCGGCCGCAGCTACGGGGCGGTGTTCTTCGAGCCCGTCCCCGAGGCCGCGCTCGTCCTCGGCATCGACATCGGCGCGCGGTTCCTGCGCGGCGCCCTGTCGGACCTGCGCGGCACGATCCGCGCGCGCCAGGACATCGAGCTCGACCGCGCCGGCGCGGATGAGCTCCTCGACGCCGTCGCCCGGATGCGCGACGGGTTCGTCGCCGTCAGCGGCCTCCCGGCCGACCGCATCGACTCCGTCGTGACCGGCATCCCGGGCGTCGTCGAGGAGGAGACCGGCCGGGTGCGGCTTGCGGAGAACGCCCACGGGCTCGAGGGCATGGCCGTCGGCGCGGAGCTCGAGCGCCGCCTCGGGCTGCCGGTGACGGTCGAGAACGACGTCAACCTCGCGGCGCTGGGCGAGCACGCGCGCGGCCTCGGCCGGGGCATCGACGACTTCGCGTTCGTCTCCGTCGGGACCGGGCTGGGCGCCGGGCTCGTGCTCGCCGGCGAGCTCCGCCGCGGCCGCCACGGCGCCGCGGGCGAGCTCGACTTCGTGCGCGAGGCCGACGACGAGGACCTCGACCCGTGCGCCGCCGCCCTGCCGGCGCTCGCGGCCCGGCTCGCCGCCAACGGCGACGGCGGCGCCACGACCCTCGCCCCGCCCTACGACCCGCGCGCGATCTTCGCCGCCGCGCGCGCCCGGGACCCGCTCGGGTGCGCCGTCGTGGCCGAGGAGGCGCGCCGGATCGCGCTCCACATCGTGCCGATCGCCGCGGTCGCCGACGTCGCCCTCGTCGTCCTCGGCGGGGGCGTCGGGCGCAACGGCGACCTCCTGCTCGAGCCGGTCCGGACCGTGCTCGCCGAGCGTCTCGCCTACCCGCCGCGGGTCGAGGTCTCGAGCCTCGGCGAGGCCGCCGTCCTCATCGGCGCGCTGGCGGTCGGCCTGCGCACCGCGCTCGAGCGCGTGTTCGTCGACCGCCGCCAGCCCGAGCGCCGCCGCGCCGCGGGCTGAGCCGGCAGGGCCGCGGCCTCAGCCCGCGCCGCCCGCCTCGGCCTGGGCGCGCAGGTGGGCGAGCGCCCACCCGGGGTCGCCGGCGATCTGCGGCAGGTCCATCGCGGCCGCCAGGTTCAGGAGCATCCCGGTGGCGAAGAACGCGCGGACCTCCTCCTCGGGGGCCCCGGACAGCCGGGCGACGAGCTGCCAGAGCTCGGCGTAGCCCCGGCTCGCGGCCTCGCGGACCTCGGGGTCGGCGCACGCGGCGTAGGTCTGGAGCTGGAGCTGGAGCATCTCGCTGTCGGCGAGCAGGTCGACGTACGCGTGGCCCATCGCCTCGAGCCGGTCGCCCTCGCCGGCCGCCTCCGCGGCCCCCGTGAAGAGGTCGGCCAGCCGCGAGTAGCACCGCTCGACGCACGCGAGGAACAGCTCCTTCTTCGTGCCGAACAGGCGGAACAGGTACGGATGCGAGATGCCGGCGCCGGCCGCGATCCGCTCGGTCGACGTGCCCTGCAGGCCGGTGCGGGCGAACTCGGCGACCGCGACGACGAGCACCGTCTCTCGGCGCTCGTCGGCGGACATGCGGCGCTTGGGGGGAGCGGTCATCGCCAGCGTGATGTTAGTGATCACTCACAACTATGTCAAGCGCCTTTCGCGGGGCGTCCTCGTGGACGATCAGCACCGGGATCGGGCTGTGGTGGAGGACGTGATGGCTGACGCTGCCGAGGACGGCCGACCGGACCGTCCCCCGCCCGCGCGAGCCCATGACGACGACGTCGTGGTGGCCGTCCTCGATCCGCTTGAGGACCGCCTGGCGGATCGGCTGCTCGGTGAGGATCGTCGTCACCGAGATGTCGTCGGGGACGCGGTCGGCCGCGGCCCGGAGGATCCGTTCGGCCTCTCCGAGCAGCGCGGGCCCGAGCGCGGCCGCGGCGCCCGAGGCGAACGCGACCATCGCCCCGGTCCGCGGCTCGGCCGCGGCGGTGATGATCGTCAGGCGCGCGTTGGACGCATGCGCCAGGTCGATCGCCTCGGTGAGCGCCCGGTCGGCGTGCGCCGAGCCGTCGACGGCGACGAGGATGTTGTGGAACATCGCCGCACCTCCATGATCAGCGGCTCGGGTTCGAGCCGTCCCAGATCGTGGCAGGGTCGGCCGGCCCCGCCACGCCGGCGAGCGGGCGGCCGAGGGCGCCGGCCCGCGGATTGACGACGATCACGTGCGCCGGCGCGCGGCTCGCGATGCGCGCGGTGACGCCCGCGGCGATCGTGAGCTGCCGGCTGTCGGGACCGACGACGATGGCGCCCGCGCCGAGCTCGGCCGCGCGCCGCAGGATCTGCCGCGCGACGTCGGCGTGGGTGCCGTAGCTCTCGAGCAGCTCGCCGGTGACCGGCGCGCCGGACTCGCGCAGCTCGGCGACGCAGGCGTCGAGGAGCGCACGGGCCTCGGCGGCCGTCTCGAGCTCGGCGGCGTCCTCGCCGACGAGGATGTCGCGCTCGACGACGTGCAGGACGTGGACCTCCGCGCCGCGGGCGCGGGCGAGCGGCACCGCCATCGCGCTGACCTGGCGCGCGGTCGGGCCGCCGACGGCGACGACGAGCGGCGCGGCGACGGTGGTCACCGGCGCGGTCGTCGCGGGCACGGCATCCGGCGCGGTCGTCGCGGGCACGGCATCCGGCGCGGCCTGGGCGGGGGCCGGGACCGTCCGTGTCGACACGAACGCGTCGCGATACATCCAGAGCACGACCACGGAGATCGCGGTCATGACCGTGCCGACGTAGAAGGGCGAGGCGACCGAGACGTGCTCGGCGAGCTTGCCCGCCACGAACGGGGCGATCGCGCCGCCGCAGAAGCGCACGAAGCTGTACGCGGCGGAGGCGACCGGCCGCTCGACCGGCGCGGACTCCATGACGAGCTGGGTCATGAGCGTGTTGATGACGCCGAGGAACGTCCCCGCCACGATGACACCGACGATCAGCGCCGTCTGCGAGGCGTGGAACACGCCCATCAGGCCGAGGAGGACGGTGAACCCGGCGAGCGCGCCGCCGAGGCCGGTCACGTCGCCGATCCGGCGCGAGATCGCCGGGGCGACGAAGACCGCGAACACGGCGAGCATGAGGCCCCAGCCGAAGAACACGTAGCCGAGCTCGTGCGCGCCGAGGCCCAGCGGGAACGGCGTGTAGGCGAGCAGCGTGAAGAAGCCGAAGTTGTAGAAGACCGCCGTCAGGCCGCTGGCGCGGACCTCGCGGTGGCGCAGGGCGCGGAGCGGCTCGAGCACCGAGACGCGCCTGGCGGCCTTCGGCGCGGGCGCATGGTCGAGGAACACGGCCGTCGCGACGAAGCCGATCGTCATCAGCACGGCGACGCCGAAGAACGGCCCGCGCCAGCTGATCGCGCCGAGCTCGCCGCCGAGGAGCGGCCCGACCGAGATGCCGAGACCGAGCGCCGCCTCGTAGAGCATCACGGCGCCGGCGACCCCGCCGCTGGCGGAGCCGATGATCACCGACAGCGCGGTGGCGATGAACAGCGCGTTGCCGAGTCCCCAGCCGGCGCGCAGGCCGACGATCGCGCCGATGCTGTTCGACGCGCCCGCGAGCGCGGAGAACACGATGATGAGCGCGAGGCCGGCGAGCAGCGTGCGCTTCGCGCCGATTCGGCTCGCGACCGCGCTCGTGACGAGCATCGAGACGCCGGTGACGGCGAAGTAGCTGGTGAAGAGGAGCTCTACCTGGCTCGGCGAGGCGTGGAGGTCCGTGGCGATGGCGGGCAGGATCGGATCGACGAGCCCGAGGCCCATGAACGAGACGACGGCGGCGAAGGCCACCGCCCAGACGGCCTTGGGCTGGGCGAAGAACCCGCCGCCTTCGTGATGTGTCGGTGAGGTCGAGGTCATTCGGTGGTGTCTCCCTGCTGGAGCGCGTCCAGGAGCGTCTCCAGCGCGTGTGTCGCGGTGAGCAGCGCGGCGATCTCGTCGTCGGACAGCGCGACCAGGTGGTCGCGCAGGACGGTCCGATAGGCCGCGCGGACGTCTTCGAGAGCGGCGTGCCCGGCCTCGGTGAGCGAGACGAGGACGCCGCGACCGTCGGCGGGGTCGCGCCTGCGCGCGACCCACCCCCGCTCCTCGAGGCGCTTGACGAGCAGCGTCATCGTCGGCTGGGCGTGGCCCTCGAGATCGGCGAGCTCGGTGATGCGCCGGGGCCCGCCGTTGAGCGCGCTGAGGACGCCGGCGTCGGAGCGCGAGATGCGCTGCGGGGCGCGCCGCAGGAGCAGGCGCGTGACGCGGGAGGCGGCCGGGACGAGCGCGCCGGCGACCGCGTCGATGGCCTCTCGGCGGTCGGTGTCGGCGGGTGGAGCGGGTACGGTCACATTGCAATTATATATAACTTCGCAATGTTTTTCTCGGCCATGTCCCACCCGGACGTGGCGACGACGCGGACTCCGGGCTATCGCGCCGAGTCGGCCATCCGCTCGAGCATCGCCCGTACCCGCGGCGCCGACCGGCCGAGGAACGCGGTGAAGTGGCGCTCGATCCCGGCCCGGTAGATCGGCCACATCCGCCGCAGCAGCGCAATGCCCTCGTCCGTGATCGCGACCTGCAGCGCGCGGCGGTCGGCCGGGTCGGGCTCGCGCCGGACGTAGCCCGCCGCCTCGACCCGATCGACGAAGCGGCTCATCGCCGTCGGACTCAGGACGACCTCGCGGGCGAGCTCGTTGACGCGCAGCCGGCGCTCGGGCTGCCGGTAGAGCGCCCAGAGCAGGTCGTACCAGGTGAGGTCGGGCAGCCCGGCGTCCGCGAGGTCCCGGCTGATCGCGCGGGTGACGTGGGCGTGCGCGGTCAGGAACGCGCGCCAGGCGCCGAGCGCGTCGTCGTCGTCGATCGCCATCGAGGCCGCAGCCTACATGCGCTTGCAATAGATGCATCTGCATGTAATTATCATGCATCTACATCTACTGCATCTGCACGCAATATCCCCGAACCAACCTCACCACCAGGAGCAAAAGCCCATGTCCGACCAGTTCGCAGGCAAGGTCGTCCTCATCACCGGCGGAGGCGGCGGCATCGGCAAGGCCGCCGCGCAGCGGTTCCTCGAGGAGGGCGCGAACGTCGTCCTCAGCGGGACCCGCGCGTCCGTGCTCGAGGCGGCGCAGCAGGAGCTCGACCCGTCGGGCGAGCGCGTCGCGGTCCGCGCCGGCGAGGTCACGACGCGCGATCAGGCGCACGACCTCGTCCGCTGGGCCGTCGAGCGCTACGGATCGGTCGACGTGCTCGTCAACAGCACCGGCATCTTCCGCCCGGTGCCGTTCCTCGAGCAGACCGAGGAGCACTTCGAGGAGGCGCAGAACTCGATCCTGCGGCCCACGTACTGGGTCTCCCAGGCCGTCGCCGCCGTGATGGCCGAGCAGGGCGACGGCGGGGCGATCGTCAACGTCGGCTCGATGTGGGCCGTCGACGCGATCGAGACGACCCCGACGAGCGCGTACTCCGCCGCGCAGGCCGGGCGTCACATGCTGGCCAAGAACCTCGCCATCGAACTCGCCCCCGTGGGCGTCCGCGTGAACACGGTCGCGCTCGCCTTCGTCGAGACGCCCGCCTACCGGCGCTTCATGAGCCCGGAGGAGGCGCAGGAGGTGCTCGACGCCGTCAACGGCTTCCACCCGCTCGGCCGTCGCGGCCAGCCCGAGGACGTCGCCGAGGCGATCCTCTTCCTCGCGGGCGCCGGCTCGGGATGGATCACGGGCACGCTGCTGCCGGTCGACGGCGGTGTCCTCGCCGGCCGTGCGCCGGCCGTCCACGCCGGGGCGGCGGAGCCCGCCGCCGCGTAGCGCCTACGCCCCGCTCGCGACCGGGCCGGCGGCGGCGTCGCCGTCGGCCTGGACCGAGCGCGCGCGCTTCAGCGCGTAGAGGTTGGCGTCGGCCGCGCGGATGAGCGCCTCGGCGTCGACGCCGTCCGTCGGCGCCGTGGCGAAGCAGCAGCTGATCGTCAGCTCGGCGAACGCCTCGGACGCCGTCGAGCGGAACGCGGTATCGAGTCGCCGCACG
>Ga0207648_10008211_pt1 | contig 10142 bp, 6 predicted proteins | sample KBSMisM32_FD_184310 | JGI IMG/M metagenome (GOLD analysis project Ga0207648, IMG submission 184310) | Miscanthus rhizosphere microbial communities from Kellogg Biological Station, Michigan, USA - KBS Miscanthus M3-2 (SPAdes) (version 2) | ecosystem: Host-associated > Plants > Roots > Rhizosphere... | reverse complement strand
CCTCGGTTTTGCGTACCGGCCCTTTGCAGACAATAAGACGGTGATTCGCGGCGGCATCGGAATCTACGATGTTACGACGTTGGGCGCCGTATTTTTCTCCGTGGCAGGTATCCACGATGGCTTCCAGGGTAATTTTTCAAATACGGGGTTTGGCGACCCGGACTTCTTCCAGTTTCCCAACGTCCTGAGCCCCAACCCCACTAACGCCGGCATTGGCACGCAATCATTCTTCACCGCGAATCAGCGGAACAAAAAGGACCCGTACAGCATCCAGTGGAACCTGTCGGTCGAAAGGACGATCCACGGCAACACCGCAATGCGTGTGTCGTATATTGCCAACCGTGCGAACCAGCTCACCTGGAGCCCGAATCTTAATCAACCCCGTGTTGTGAATGGCGTAGTCGGGCCGACACCATTTCCAGCCTGGAGTAAGGTCAGGTGCCGTTGCGGCGGCGCCTTCAGCACCTATGAGTCGATGCAGACTGAAGTGATCCACAAGTATTCGCACGGGCTCACTTTCCAATCTACCTGGACTTGGGCGCGTAATCTGGCGGACAACGAATCCTGGCCTCGTTCTACCTTTGGCGGGGAAATAACGGGCGACACGATGGACCAATACAACCTGAGAGGGGACTACGGCAACGTCGGTGGCACCCGCAAACATCGCTGGATCACAAATCCTGCCGCTAGCCGAAGGGACCCTCATGTCGAGTCAAGCCAACATCCTGCGACCGCGTGATTCATTCGCGGAGCTCTCCCACGTGCTCGACTCCGAGCAGATGCGCCGCCTCAACCGAGCCGTCGATATCGATCGCCGCTCCGTCGCCGAGGTCGCCCGCGAGTTCTCGAAGCGACGGCTCGGCCCAGGGCGCTGACGCAGGTCGCGCTCGTGGCACGGAACCTGCTGGTCCTCGAGCTCGTGAGCCCAGCACGAGCTACGAGAACACGCCGTGTCGAGGCGAATTACCCCGGGTGCGTCGGAATGGTCCCGGCGCGAGCACACTTCACGGAAGGCACGAGCACATGCTTTGGGATCGAAATCACAAGAGCAACGACGTAATCGACGAGCGCGGCGCGGGCGGCACCTCGGCGGCCGGCGTGGGCGGCGTGGGGATCTTATTCTGGCTGATGTCGCGCTTCGGCCTGCCGGGGCTCGTGCTGGGCGGTATCGTGCTCGGGGCGGTCTATTTCCTGTCGCCTGCCAGCGGCGACCCACAGGCGCTGCGTTCGGAGGACCCGAGCGCCGTGGCTGCAGACGACGAGCCGGCGCGCTTCGTCGGTTTCGTGCTCGACGACGTGCAGAGCACCTGGGAGCGCATCTTTGCCGAACGCGGCAAGCGCTACTCGCCGGCCAAGCTGGTGCTGTTCAGCGAGGCGACTCGGTCGGGGTGTGGCGTTGGCAGCGCGCAGGTTGGCCCCTTCTATTGCCCCAACGATCGGCGCGTCTATATCGACCTCTCCTTCTATCGCGAGCTCGCGCGGCGTTTCGGCGCTCCCGGCGATTTCGCGCAGGCGTATGTGATCGCGCACGAGGTGGGACACCACGTGCAGACCCTGATCGGTGACCGGGAGTCCGGGCGCTCGATGGTGCGCGGCCGGGAGCGCGAGAACGCGGCCTCGATTCAGAAGGAGCTGCAGGCGGACTGTTATGCCGGCGTCTGGGCCCACTCGACGGAGCAACGCAAGGTCTTACAGGCCGGCGATGTCGAGGAAGGCCTGCGCGCGGCCGCTGCCGTGGGCGACGACACGCTGCAACGGGAGACCCAGGGGCGCGTGAGCCCGGAGACGTGGACGCATGGCTCCTCCGAGCAACGCGTCGCCTGGTTCAAGCGGGGTTACACGAGCGGCGCGATGGACGCCTGTGAGCCCCGCTGAGACGGTGCCGATTGCGCTCAGCGCGTCGCGCAGGCGCGCTGCGCCGTCTTCTGGACGCTGGCCGGGTGAGCGTTGATGACGGTCCGCCCGGTGCTGGTGAGGTTGGTGGCGCTGCCGTCGACGGTGAGACTGTTCTCGTTGCCGTAGGGGTTGTACCAATCCCACCACAGCCAGCCCAGACCGCTGGCCTGCGTGGCCGCCATCAGTGTGCCGAAGTCCGCGGTCACGTCGGAGGGGAAGTCGGTGATCCGGTCCAGCCCGAGCTGGATCGGGAAGGGCGCGGCGGCCGCGGCCGACACCGCCTCGTCGAGCGAAAAACCGTAGGTATCCTGGTAGTAGCCGGTGTTGCTCCAGTACGCCTGCCAGCCGAACACGGTGTTGTGCAGGGGGTCCGCTGCCAGGATCTCGGGACCGAGCTCGAGCAGGGAGGGTAGGTCGCGACCGAACTGGTTGGCCGTCACGGTGAGCGGTACCCGATAGCCGAGGCTGCGCAGACGCTGCAGCGAGGAGGTCGCCTCGGAAACGAAGCGGTCGCGATCGTCGAAGGTGGGCTCGCCGAAGGCGTCGATCAGAATGTAGCGTTCGTGCCGAGCGAGCATGGTCCTCACCTCTGGACGAGCCAACCAAGCGCCGCCTTCGCTGCCGTAGGGCGCGATGTAGGCGACCATGTCGTGCGCTGCTACTGCGTCGAGCAGCTCGTCCACGTCGCTCACCGTGACGGTGTCCGTGCCCGCCAGGATGCGCACGGCGTTCACTCCTGTGGACGCAATTTGATTCAACAGCCCGAGCCAATCATTACCCTCGGGCAATTGATTGCCGAAGATCTGCTCCACGCCGCGCGTCACGAAGACGTTTCCGCAGCTGTCGAGCAGCCGGCGGCCGGAGGTGCGCATCGTGTTCGCCGCTACCGGAGCAGGAGCATTCTGGGTTGCTGCTGGCGTCTGCTGCGTGGCAGCGCGCTGTTCGTCCGTGCTCTCGTGCTCGGAGCTCGGCTCGTTCTGGGATGTGGCTTCGGCTTCGAGAGGCAGCGGAGCAGCGCTGGCTCCGTCGCCCGCCGTCAGCGTCGCACCGTCGTTGGCCCAGGACGCCGCAGAGTCAGCGCCCAGCGCGCTCGCCGAGCTTCCCGAAACCGCGGCGCCGTTCTTTGCTGACTGGGTCAGCGCTTCGCCTACCGCAGGTGGCGTGACCCGCAAATCATCGGCCGAGATGCCGTCAGCGCCGGCGCAACCGGAGAGGGTCGCTGCGAGCAGGGCCAGCGCGGAGACGAAGGTCGCACGAGAGGCGATGCGCTGGGCCGCGCGGGGCACAACCGAGGAGCACGGAGCGTAGCAAGCAACAACGGACTGAAACATCATCTATTACCTGTTTTCTCTTTCTTGGTCAGACACTGACCATTTCGCGCGACCCACATGAGCCGCGAAGGCAAGCAAGCTAGTTGTGGCCGTGCACCGACAGTTGCGTGTCGGTGTACGCTGGATGTTGCACCGTGCAACGAACAGGTCGAAGCGCCGGCTGCCAAGGACCCGTTCATCCTGCGGAGCGCCTGCTGGGCACGTACGCACGACTCCCGGCGTCAGCGCTGGCTCAGCCAACGCGGACCTGGTTCGACCTTTCGACTCCGGCACCCCTAGCCGTTGAATCCGGCAGGATGAAACAGGAGTGGCGCCCCACCGCTACGAGCTTTGCCCGCTGTGGACGCCCACGTTGCAAGCCCCCCGGGCTGCAACGCTCAAACCGTCGACGTCCTTTGAAGCTAGCCCCCTGAGCAGAGGTGTCAACGCGATTTGTCGCGCTTCGCCACGTGACACGTTGCCCGGTCGAGGCGCTTTGCCTCGCGCCGGACGCCGCTCGAGATCGCGCCCCAACGGATTTGCGCCTGCAATCTCGCTGCGGTTGGCCTCGAGCAGGGACGCAGCGCCGGTGCCTGGCCGCGCCTGCGACTGCTGGCAAATGCCGAGCAGGTACACCCGCTTGGGTGAACGGCTGGTGCGTGCGCGGGGGCTCGCGTCGATCGGTACGCCGCTGTGGCGCCCCGACTACATCCCACACCTGGGGCGGGTTCCGGTGGAATGTTCGTGTGACGTTGCGACAATTCGCGGGCTCTCCACGTTCACCTTGTCAGGCCACTGGCGAGCACCCCTCACCTGCCACCACCGAGCAATGTTATGGGGACGCCGAGAGGCACGAGTCATGAACAGGTACATCGAGTGGATCGCGTTGGCGGGTACGTTGGCATTCGGTTGCGCTACCCGCACGGAGGGGGCTGCCCCGAGCGGCGCGGCGCGTCCGCGGGGGCCCCTGGCTCCGCCCGCAGCGCCGTTGACGCACGAGCCGTACGGTAAGCTCGGCGAGCAGCCCATCGAACGTTATACGCTCAGCAATGCGCACGGCCTGGTCGTGCGCGTGATCACCTACGGCGCGACCGTCACCGAGCTGCACGTGCCCGACCGCAGCGGGCAGCTGGGGGACATCGTGCTCGGCTTCGATCGGCTCGAGGACTACGTGCAGCACGCTTCCTTCTTCGGCGCGACCGTCGGCAGGGTCGCCAACCGCATCGCCAACGCCCACTTCGAGCTGGGCGGAAAGCAGTACGCGCTGGCCGCCAATAGTCCGCCTCACCACTTGCACGGCGGGAACAAGGGCTGGGACAAGGTCGTGTGGAGCGCGGAGCCGTTGGCGAGCGAACGAGGGCCGGCGCTGCAGCTCCGCTACGTCTCGAAGGACGGCGAGGAGGGCTATCCCGGAACGGTGACCGCCACGACCGTGTATACGCTGACGGACACGGACGATCTCGAGATCGAGATGCGCGCCACCACGGACCAGCCGACACCGGTGAACCTGGCGCACCACAGCTACTTCAATCTCGGCGGCCACGCCTCCGGCCTGGTCACGGCAGAAGAGCTGCAGCTGTTCGCATCACAGTACACGCCAGCAACGGGGCAGATCCCGAGCGGGCAGCTGGCGCCGGTGCAGGGCACGCCCTTCGATTTCACGCAGCCGAAGCCCATCGCTCGCGATCTGGCCGCGGCGGGCGGTACGCCGGTGGGCTTCGACCACAACTTTGTCGTCGACGGCGACGCGCATCAGCTGCGCAAGGTGGCGCGCCTGTCGGACCCCAAATCGGGTCGCGTGCTGACGCTCGAGGCCAACCAGCCCGGCGTGCAATTGTACACGGGCAACTACCTGGACGGAAAGACCACCGGCAAGGCTGGGGTGGCGTATGCGCAATACGCAGGGCTATGCCTGGAGACGCAGAAGTTTCCCAACTCGATCAACGTGCCGGCCTGGCGGGACGAGGTGATCCTGTTGCCGGGGCAGACGTACGAGCACCGCATGCGCTTTCACTTCTCCGCGGAGTGAGCGGGCGCGTGCCTGACGTCAGCTGCTGTCCGGCGCACCCCAGAGCAGCTGCAAGCACACTGCGCCAAAGAACGCGATCGCCGCTAGGCCGAGCGAGGTGTGGATGCTGGTCCAGCTGCCAGCGAGTCCGACGGTGACGCCGCTGAAGGCACGCAGGCCGGAGCTGGCCATGCCGAACAGGCCGAGCACTCTGCCGCGGATCTGCTCCGGCGCGTTCAGTTGCACGAGCGTCTGGGCGAGGCTGCTGAAGGAGAGCTCGAAGAAGCCGGCCAAGAACAAGAGCAGCAAGGCCAGCGCAAACTGCTGGCAGGCGGCAAAGCCGAGCAGCGCGGCTGCCCAGCACAGCCCGAGCTTCAGCGCGGTGGAACGCCGGGTATCGAACAGCTGCCCGCTGCTCTCGAGCAACAACCCGGCGAGCAGCGCGCCTGCGGCGTCGGCTCCGAGCAACGCCGTGTAGGCAACGCCCGGGTCGCCGTGGCCGAGATCGTGCGCGAAGCCCGGCATCTGCGCCTGATAGCTGTTGCCGACGAAGAAGGAGGCGGCACCGGCCAGCAGCACCATGCTGCCGATCGCCGGCACCGCGCGGATGTCGCGCAGCGTCTGCACGAGGTCGGGCAAGCCGCGCAGCGCGCGCCGCGCGACCGCGCTCGCTCCGCGAAAATGGCGCCCGTAGGGGGCCTTGACCAGCCAGACCAGGAGCGGCAGGTAGAACAGCGTGTTCGAGAAGATGCCGCCGGTGGGGCCGAGCGAGAGCATCAGCAAGCTGCCCAGGGCGGGACCGACGAGCACCCCCAGATAGCGTGCCGTCGCATTCAGGCGCACGGCACTCTTCAGCTGGTCGGCGCCGACGATATCGTAGAGCAGCATCTGGCTCGACGTCATCCAGAACACGCCCGCGCAACCGTGCAACACCAGGAGCAGCATGGCGTGCCAGATCTCCAGCGTGCCGCTCAGGAACAGGTAGCCCCAGGCGGCCGACACCAGCAGAAACAGCGCGCCGCCGAGCTGGATCAGCCGGCGCGAGTCGAAGCGATCGTTCAGGGCGCCGACCGGCACCGAGAACGCCAGAAACGGCAGCCAGTGCGACACCACGGCGAACCCGCCCAGCGCCGCGGACTGGAATTTCTGAAACATCAGCCAGTAGCTGATCACGTGCTCGACGTTGTCTGCCATCATGGTCAGGAAGAACGTCGCCAGGTAGGGGCGAAACCCGGGCACACCCAGCACCGCGAACGCGCGCGGTTGTGACGGGGTGCCCGGCGCTGCCTCGCTCGTCATGGCAGCGACCTGGCGCGGACGCTCCCCGGTGGCAAGGGCCTCGTGTGGCCGATTTGTGCCGGGCGATTCGTGCTAGCTTCGGGCGGCGTGCCACGGTCGGGTCAGCTCTGGGATCCAGGTTTCTCGAGGCGCAGCCCGTTGCTCCGCGAGCTGCTCGGCTTGGGCCGGCCCCTGCTGGAGGGCGACGGCTGGCCGACGCTCGAGGCGTACAGCGCTTTTGTCGAGCAACAGCGCGCGACCCGCGCCGCGGAGCTGCCCGCCGTGCGATTTGCGCCCCCCATCCCGCGCCTGCGCCGGGCGCGAGCGCGACCGCCGCTCGATCCGCGCCAGCTGTACGATGGCCGCATCGCGCTCGAGCGGGAGGTGCCGTGCGTGAGCTCAAGCTACCACGACTTGCTCAACGTGCTCGCTTGGGCGGCGTTCCCGCGTGCCAAGCACGCGCTGCACGCGCGCCAATTTCGCGCGCTCGCCGCCCGGCTCTCGCCCGATCTGAGGCAGCTGCCGAACCGGCGCACCCGCGAGCAAGACGCGCTCAGCTTGTTCGACGAAGGCGGCTCCGTGCTGGTGACGACGCCCGAGCTCGCTCGGCGCCTGCGCGCGGGCGCCGAGGGAACCCACCGGCTCTCGGGGGATCCGGCGGGGCGCATCGTCGTGTTCGGACACGCGCTGATGGAACACGTCAGCTTCGAGGGCTCGCGCGTGCGCTCGGCGGCTCTCGTCACGTGCAGCGAGCTGCCGTTGCCAGAGGGCCTGGAGCTCCTCGATCAGGTGGACCGAGCGCTCGCGCAGCGCCTGGCCGACGAGCGCCACTTCACGAGCCCCGACGACTTCGATCGGGCGCTCTCGATCGATCCCCCCGACGTTGCCTGGGCGTAGCGCTGCCGACCTATGGGCCGCGGTCGCTGCAGGGTAGCGAGTGACTCGAGCCTCGTCGAACGTGCCTGCGCTCCTGGCGAAAGGGCAAGCCCAATTCGAGGCTCGTGACAAAAATCGCTGACCGCAGCTCCCTCGTGGCGTCTCTCGACGCGCGTCGAGAAGGAGGCTACCTTCGGTAGCGCGTGACCCGCGGGCAGTCGAGGAGCGTCTCTTACGGACCTCCTTCAGACTCTCCCGCGCGTCGAGGGCCGCGTGCCGTGGCGATAGGCTGAAAGGGAGACGAGGAACGCGAGCGTGGGACTGTTGACCAAGATCTTTGGTGGCAATGGCGCTGGGCCCGGGCCGAACGCGGAGGCCGCCATGAAGGCCAATGGCAAGCCCAATTCCGCCGCTCCGCCCGTCAGGCCCTCGGCACCTGCGCTCGAGCCGCAGCGGTCGCCCGCGCCGCGAGTGCGGCCCACGGCGGAAGCGTTGCGCCGCGCGCTCGAGTCTCAGAAGGCTCAGCAGGGCTTTGCGGCCGTGCCGAAAAACGGCGTGCCGAAATTCGACGAGTCCCCTGCGGGCCCGATGGGGACGGCGCGCGTCCGCTCGCCGCTGATCGTCAGCGCGACGAGCCTGAGCGTGGACGAGCTCCTGGCGCCGACGGGGCGCGCACCGTTGCCTACACTCAACGGCGGCTTTACCTTGCCGGACGGCTCGTCCGTGCACAACGACTCGACCTGGGCTCGAACGGGGCTCGGCCCGCCGCCGGCCGCCCTATCCTCCGCTGCGTCCGCCCTGACACCTGCGTCCGAGCCCGAGCCCGTGTCGGACGCCGTTCACGCGGCGCTCGAGCTCTTGGTGGATCTCGGATTTCGGCTGGCGCTTGGACCCATCTCGGAGGATTGGCTGCAGGCCGGCGCGCGGGCGTCCCACACGCTCGAGCTGGCCGCGCGGGGCGGCTGGGAGCCGCACCTGTTGGCCTCGTTCGAGGCGCTCGCGAAGCTCTTGGCCGAGGGCGCGCGCACCCGCGCGCTGCCGGTGGTGTGGCGGCTGAGTGACAGCGTACCGGACTGGCCTGCGCCCGGACGCAACCTGCGTGAAACGGCACGGCGGCGCGAACGTCGCCTGGTGAGTGAAATCCTGCTCGGCGTGGACGGTTTGAGGGAGCACGCTCGCAGCAGCTTCGTCCGCGAGAAAACCCTCGCGCACCTCGTTGCCGCCACGCCCGAGCAGCTGGCGGAGCAGCTGTTGACGCCGGTCGAGCGAGCGCGGGAGCTCGCGCGCCTCGTGTCGAGCTATGAAGCAGAGCGGCGCACGCGCCCGGTCGACCTCGGCCAGCGCACCGCGCTCCAGCACGCGGTGCTGGCCCTCGAGCAGCGCCAGCGTGAATTCGAAGCCTGCGATGAAGATCCGCGCGAGGCGCGGCAGCAACGCCGGCAGGCTCTCTGGCGCGTGAGCCTGATCCTGGCGGAGCGGGGCGATCTCGAGCTCCTGGATGAGCTCGAGCCGCTCGCGGTCTCGGAGCGCATCGAGCGCCTGCGCTCGCTGATCGACCCTGGCGCAGAGCCGGAGACCTGAGCCATGCACGTGCAATCGGTGTCCGTGCAATCGGTCGAAGAGCGCGTGCGTCGCGGGGAAGATCTATCTCGTATCGATCTCCGGCACATGAACCTCGCGGGCGCAAACCTCGCGGGGGCCAAGCTGGCGCGAGCCGAGCTCGATGGGGCCAATCTGGAGGCAGCGAACCTGACCGGGGCCGACCTGCGCGGGGCCTCGCTGCGCGAAATCTTCGCTCCGCGAGCCGGCTTCGGTCGGGCACTGCTCGGCAAGGCAGACCTCGACGGCGCGCGTCTGTCGCGAGCCAGCCTGGAGCGGGCAGAGCTACAGGCCGCCAATCTGAGCGGCGCCAACCTGGAGGACGCCAACCTGGAACAGGCGAGCCTGCGGCATGCGCAGCTGGTGTTCGCCAACTTGACCGGCGCGCGCTTGAGCTCCGCTAACCTCAGCCGTGCCGATCTCGAGCATGCCTGCCTCGCGGCCGTGCACGCGACGCGCGCCGATCTGCGTGAAGCCAATCTGCGCGGCGCCCAGCTGGACAGCGCCGAGCTATCGGCGGCGCAGCTGGAGGAGAGCGTGCTCGAAGGCGTGTTCGCCCGGGGCGCCAACTTCGAGCAGGCCTCGCTGCGCGGCGCGCTGCTCCACTCCGCAGACTTCCGGCAGGCCAAGCTCGAGGGTGCTGATCTGCGCAACGTGCGCTGCACCAATATCCGCCTCGAGGGCTCGCGGGTGCTCGGTGCACGCGTGCACGGGCTCGATTTCGGTGCGGCATCGCCCAGCGACTTGCCGCTCGACCTGTGCGACGTCAGCCGCAGCGCCGACGGCTCGGAGCTGCGGCGCCTCTCCGAGCTCGGAGCGCAGCCCGCCGCCAGCAAACCAGAAGTGCCCCGGCGCTACGTGGGCCCCGGCGACGTGATCCGCAACGCCGAGCTCGTGATCGGGGAGGGGGCTGAGCTTCTCGTCGACGGCCGCATGCAGCAGTGTGCGATCGCGATGCAGGACGACGCCACGCTCGTGATCGGTGAGACGGGGCTGCTCGAGGGCTGCCGCGTGTCCGGCGGGCGGCTGCAGATCCGCGGGCGTTTCATCGCGCCGGGCCGCGTGGGCCTGCGCTCAGTGACCGAGCTTCGAGTCGCGCACACGGGGATGGTCGCCACCCAACTCGAGCAGCGTGGCAAGCCCGCGTGCATTGACCGCAGGCAATGGTGCCGACA
>Ga0207648_10008207_pt1 | contig 10144 bp, 5 predicted proteins | sample KBSMisM32_FD_184310 | JGI IMG/M metagenome (GOLD analysis project Ga0207648, IMG submission 184310) | Miscanthus rhizosphere microbial communities from Kellogg Biological Station, Michigan, USA - KBS Miscanthus M3-2 (SPAdes) (version 2) | ecosystem: Host-associated > Plants > Roots > Rhizosphere... | reverse complement strand
AGGCCCGCGCGGCGTCCGGCGGCATACGCCTTTCCGGCCTCGATCGCGAGGCGCTGGCCGAGCCATGGCGAGTCCGAATGCAGCGTCACGCAGGCGCCGCCCGCATCGACGAACGCGGCGTTCTCGCGGATGCCGTCGAGCGCTTCCATCTTGTATCCCCACCAGTCCGACCACACGACCGCGCAAGTTTGGTTGCGCACGAACAGCTGCGGAATCTTGTACGCCTCGACGGCGTGATGGAACGCGGCGATGTGAATGCCGGCCTCTTTCGCCACGTCGAACAGCGTCGCCATGTCGTCGGCACGGTAGCAATGCCACTGCACGCGGATGTCGCCGTCGATCGCCGCGGCCAAGGTGTCCTTCTTCAGATCATCGTCGGGCCGCTTGTCTTCCTTGCCGTCTTCGTATTCGAGCCATTTGCGCCGGTACGATGCCGCGTCAGCGAACGCCGCGCGCACGCCAGCGACATTGCCCATGCGCGTCGACGGGAAGCGTCCCTTCGAGCCGTAGGTGTTCTTCGGATTTTCGCCGCAGGCCATCTTCATGCCGTAAGCGGCGCCCGGAAACTTCATCGCCTGCACCGTCGTCGCCGGGACGTTCTTTACGACGACACTGCGTCCGCTGACGAGGTTGGTCGACCCGGGCAGGATCTGCAGCGTCGTGACGCCGCCGGCGAGCGCGCGCGCGAACGACGGATCCTGCACCGTGATCGAGTGTTCGGCCCAGACGTTCGCGGTGTTCGGGTCGGTCGACTCGTTGGTGTCGCCGGTTTCCAGGTCGAGCGACGTGAACGGCAGCGCGAAGTCGCCGTCGTGTGAGTGCACGTCGATGATGCCGGGCGTCACCCAGCGGCCATGCGCGTCGATCGTGTGCACACCGGCAGGCGCGGCGACCTGGGTGCCGATCGCGGCGACTTTGCCGTCGCGCAGCAGCACGCTGGCATGTTCGAAGCGATGCCCCGCGCCGTCGAGCACGGTCGCGTCGACAATCAGCGTGTCCGCGCGCGGCAGCGGCGCATACGTGCTCGGGAACGGGTCGGCCTTCCACGGCAGCGGCGCTTTCGGGCCGTGCTCGTGGTGCTTGTGCCCGTCGTCCTTGTCCTTCGCGAGCGGGCCCGAAAACGGCGCGGCAGCCGAGAGGATAGCCAGCAAGGCTGCCGCGAGTCTCATGAGGCGCGTGGCGTGCTCAGAACTTGCGCGTGACCGTTGCCGTGATCACGCGGCGCAGCCCATAGAAGCACTGCGTGTCGTTCGAGCAGCGCGACACATACTCCTCGTCGAACAGGTTGGAGAAGTTCAACTGCATGACCCATAGGTTGACATTGTAGTGCAGCGTCGCGTCCCACAGCGTCACGCCCGGCGTCTGGAACTGGTTCGCCGAATCGCCGTAGACCGAACCGACGTGGCGGAAGCCAAGGCTGCCACCCAAACCGGCGAGCGTTCCGTCCTGCTGCGTGTAGTCGACGAGCCCGGAGAACAGCTGCTTCGGCACGACCGGCAGTTGCTTGCCCAGATCGGCACCGTTGCTCTTGGTCACCTCGGAGTCGGTGTAGGTATAGGCTGCGTTGAAGCTCCAGCGCTCGTTGATGCGAGCGACGGCTTCGAGTTCGATGCCCTTGACCTCGACTTCGCCGGTCTGGACGCTGAAGAACGGATGGGCCGGATCCGGGTCCGGCGTCAGCACGTTTTTCTGCGTTATGTCGTAAGCCGCCGCCGTGAACAGGGCGCGCACGCCCGGTGGCAGATCGGTCGGTTGCCACTTCAGTCCCGCTTCGACCTGGCTGCCTTCGGACGGCTTGAATGCAGTGCCGTTGAATTCAGCGCCCGGCACCGGCAGGAACGACGTCGCATAAGACACGTACGGCGCAACACCGCTGTCGAACACGTAGTTCAGGCCGGCGTGATAGGAGAACTTGTCGTCGGTCTCGTTCGTGCCGGAGTTGGTCTGGTCGACGTGATCGTAGCGCCCGCCGAGCGTGACGACCCAGTGATCGATCTTGATCGAATCCTCGGCGTACAGGCCGGTCTGCTTCTGCACTTCCTGGACGTACGGGAACAGCGTTGTCGGCGTCGTGATCGGCACGCCGTAGACCGGATTGAACAGATCGATCGTCGGCGCGCCCGAAAAACCGAACTCGGAGTTGTTCGTGTAGCGGCGATAGTCGAGGCCGAACAGCAGGCGCTGGTCGACCGTGTCGCCATCGATCTTTCCCTCGACGCGGTTGTCGACGTTGAACGACTTGGTGTCCTCGTTGAACGGGAAGTTGTAGCGGTTGACCGTGTGGTAGTCGTCGGGCACGCCGTTGAAATCCGCGTCGACGAGACCCGCGCCATAAACCTGCAGGATCTTCACCTCGGAAGAGAAGTACTTGAGGTTCTGCTCGAAGCGCCAGGTGTCGTTGAACTGGTGGTTGAAGTCCCAGCCGACTCCATACTGGTCGCGCTCGAAATGGTTGTATTCGGTATCGCCGAGGTTGGTCTCGGTCGGCACCTCGCCGAGCGGGTTCGGCTTGATCACGCCGTAGGACGGCAGGAAGCCACCGCCGTCGCCGTAAACGTCGTCGTGCTGGAAATAGCTCAAGAACGTCACGTTCGTGTTCGGCGTGAATATCCAGGTCAGGGACGGCGCGATATAGCTGCGATTCGTGTCGACGCCGTCGACCTGCGTGCCCTTGTCGAAGTAGAGCGCGGTCACGCGCCCGAGCACGCTGCCATCGTCGTTGAGCGGGCCGGTGACGTCCCCAGCCACCTGCAAGTCACTGTAGCTTCCAACCTGAAACTGGCCTTCGCCGCTGAGCTGCGCTTCCGGCCGGCGGCTCGTGAGGTTGATGATGCCGCCTGGCGGTGAGAGACCGTACAACGTCGACGAAGGTCCCTTGAGCACTTCGACCCTCTGGAAGCCGTACAGGTCGAGGCCGACGTTCTGGACCGATCCGATCGGCCCCTGCAATCCGTCGATGTACTGTGGCGGATAGAAGCCGCGCAAGGTCAGCCAGTCGTAGCGTGGATCCGGGCCGTAGTTTTCGCCGATGATGCCGGAGGTGTAGCGCACGACCTGGCTGAGGTTCTGCCAGTCGAGCAGGTCGATCTGGTCGCGCGGAATCACCGTGATCGATTGCGGCGTTTCGATCAGCGGAACGTTCATCTTCGAGGCGGCGTTACTTTCGCGCGGGACGTAGTCCGGCGCGGAAACGACAATGCCCTCGAGCGTCTGCGCACTCTGGTCGTCCGCCGGCGCAGCGTCGGCGTCGCCTTCGGCCATGCCGAGGCCGGAATGGCTGATCAGGGCCAAGGTCAGGCCGATGTGCAGCAGTGTTCTCTTGCCGAACTTGTCCGCGCTGTGGACTTCACGAATATTCATAGGTCACCCCAATACATGTGATGTGTGCGGAAACCGGCGCCGTGTCAGGTCTTGCCGGCGTTCAGTGTTTCGGTTCAGCCGCCTCCGGCGGAAATTCGTGTCCTGCCTGTGCCGATTTAATCTGTTCCGATCCCCACAGTGACGCATGCGCAGCGGGGTCTATAATCGTCGCGTTCAGGCCATCGCAACTCCAGCGATTCTTGCGTAGCCGGCGGGCAGCCATTCAAGTTGCTCCGGCCGGGGCGACGGCAAGACGCGCGCGCAGCCAATTCGCACCATCGCTCAAGGCTTGGTCGGCGACGGTGGCGATCGATACCGCTTCGAGAAAACTGTGGGTTGCACCGGCATATTCTTTCGCCACCACGTCCACTCCGGCGCTGCGCAGGCGCGCGGCGAGCGCCACGCTCTGCTCGGCCAGCACGTCGCATTGCGCACTGAGCAGGCAGGCCGGCGGCAGTCCTTCCAGGCGGGCCCGCAATGGCGCCGCCAGCGGGTCGAGCGCGTCCGCGGGCGTGGCCAGGTAGTTTTTCCAGAAAGCGGTCATCTCGTTGCTCGTGAGCAGGTTGCCCTCGGCGCCGTAGCCGTTGATCGCCTGTTCCGACAATTCGGTGGAATAGCAGCCGTAGTGCAGCAACATGGCGGCCAGCGCGTTCGGCAGGCCGCGGTCTCGCAGCAACAGACAGGTAGCGACCGAGAGGTTCGCGCCGGCGGAGTCTCCGCCGATCGCGATGCGCGAGGCATCGATGCCAAAGGCCTGGCCGCTCTCATGCAGCCAGCGCGCGACGCCTTCGACCTGATGCAATGCGAACGGAAACCGAACTTCCGGCGACAACGCGTAGTCGACGCCGACGACGACGACGCCGGCGCGCGCCGCCAGTTCGCGCATCAGGCGATCGTGCGTGTCGAGGCTGAACAAGGTCCAGCCGCCGCCATGCACATAGATCAGCGCTGGCTGGAGCGTCGTTGCCGCGCGCGGCCGGTACAGACGCACGCGCACGTTGCCGTGTGCGGTCGCCGCCAGGAATTCGTCGGTTACCGCCATCACGGGGCCGCCGCGGCGCCACGGCGCGCGGATTTCCTCGGCAATGCGTCGCATCTCGATGATCGACAACGTATCGGCCGGCGGGTAGCGCGTCCAGGCCTCGGCCATGGCGGAAACGAATTGGCGGATCTGTGGATCGAGTGCGCCGTCCGGCGCTGAACCACGCTCGTTCGCCGCGGATCGGTTCGGATCGGTCATGCCGCGCATTCCTTCGCTGGCGGCGGCGCCACGTCTTGCCTGACTCGGTGAGCTTGCAGTTGTGACGATTGCATGGCCTTCCGTTGTATGCTTGACGGGAATCGAATCGCTACCGAACTGTAGTCCGCGGGCCAGGATTCGCTGTCGCGAGGAGACCATTCATCGTCTAGCGTGGGCCACATGGGTCGCAGCAACAAAAGCATCGACTACCAGTTTGTGCCTCGCCCGATCGCCGTGCTGATGGACGACTATCCGCACGGGTTCTTCGATCCTCCGCACAGCCATGTCCGCGCGCAGTTCGTCTACGCCACGACCGGCGTGACGATCCTGAGCACCCACGACGCCAGCTACGTCGCGCCGCCGCAGCGCGGAATATGGATTCCGGCCGGCGTGGAGCACGAAGTGCGCTGCCGTGGCCGCGTGTTGATCCGCACCTTGTATATAGCCAGCGACGCTGCGCCGGACCTGCCGCAACATTGCCAGGTCATCGAAGTTTCCAACCTGTTGCGCGAGTTGATCCTCGAGGCCGGCAACCTGCCGATCGAATACAACCTCGAAGGCCGCGACCAGCGCATCATGGACCTGATCCTCGACGAGATCCGCTGCGCGCGCCGGATTCCGCTTTCGGTGCCGATGCCGATCAACGAACGCCTCGCGCGCATCTGCAAGGCGATCCTCGCCGACCCGTCGCAACACGACGCGCTGAACGACTGGGCCAGCGCCGCGGCGATGGGCCGGCGCACATTCACGCGCACGTTCCGCAAGGAAACCGGCATGAGCTTCGCGACCTGGCGCCAGAACGTTCGCCTGGTCGACGCGCTGTCGCGCCTGGCGACCGGCCACTCGGTCACGTCGACCGCGCTCGATGTCGGCTACAGCAGCCCGAGCGCCTTCACCGCGATGTTCCGGCGCACGTTCGGCGTGCCGCCGACGCACTATCTCGTCGATGCGCCGCCGCAGCCGCTGACCGCGGCGCCTTAGTCGTGAACGGGTTGACGCCTCTCGTGACGCCATTCCCGCGCAAGCCGATTCGGTTTTTTTCTTAGCTCGTCATTCCGGCGAAAGCCGGAATCCAGCTCCTCGCTCTTGCAGCTGTTCAAAGTGCAAAGCTTTCACTCGCCCTGCGGGCGAGCGAGTCACCTTTCTTTGCTTGTGCAAAGAAAGGTAACCGAAAGAAACACACCCCAAGTAGCGCGCTCTCCGGGCATCCTGCCCTCCGAGTTCGCGAGCGGGCTCCGGGGGTCGCTGAGCGCACATCCATGTGCGCGCAGCGCCCTCGCGCGCATCGTGCGCGCGCCCCTTCGGGCTTTTCCTCCACCCGCTCGCCGCGCCACAGGGGCCCCACTTGGGCGGCATCCTGCCGCAGAAGCAGTCGCTAGCACTTCATTGCTCTTACAGCAGGTTTGTACAAGAGCGAACGATCGCAACGACGCGGTGACTAAAATCGTTCGTGTTTGGAGGAAATCGAGGAGAGCCTTTGCTTCTGCGGCAGGATGCCGCCCGAACGGGGCCCCCTGTGGCGCGGCGAGGGTGCGAAGGAAAAGCCCGAAGGGTGGCGCGCAGGATGCGCGCCAGTTCGCTGCGCGCACATGGATGTGCGCTCAGCGAACCCCGTAGCACGCTCGCGCACTCGGAGGGCAGGATGCCCGGAGAGCGCGCCACCGGGGGTGTGTTTCTTTGGTTACTTTCTTTGCACAAGCAAAGAAAGTGACCCGCTCGACCGCAGGTCGAGTGGAAGCCCTGCACTTTCAAGAAACAAGAGAGAGCAAGGAGCTGGATTCCGGCTTGACCAGCTCCGCTGTTGAGAGCCGCCGGAATGACGAGCATTGTGCTACTTGCCGCCAACGGGCGCAGCAACAGCGCGAACCGGAATCGGGACGTTGCACAACCCGACATATCCCGACGGCTCCTTGAACCAGTCATCGCGCCGGTTGCGCCGGGATTCGACGAGAGCGGTGAAGGTGGGAGTGTCGGTGCGCAGCACTTCGAGGTTCGTGCGTTCGGCGGGAGGAAGATCGGCGGCGACGCGAATCGACTTGATCGAAACGCGTTGCTCGGCCTTCTCGTAGAAGCCGAGCGGACCGGTCCCACGCGGCAGGATCGACAACAGTTCCATGCCCTGCACGACGCGGCCTGCGAGCGTGATGTTGCGGTCGAGGTGGCGCGGCGCGTTGCCGATCACTACGTACAGTTCGGTGCCGCCGCCGGAGTCGGCGTCGAGGTCGCGTCCGACGCCCAGCGCGCCGTAGCAGTGCGCCAGCCATGCCTCATTCTTCTTCGAGTCGCGCGCGGACCAGAAGTCACCGGAGAATCCGACCTCGGGCGCGTAGCCGTCGACGTCCGGCAGGCGCGTGAATGGCAGATCCTTGCTGATGGGAATCGTGAACTCTGCCTTCAGCGTGCGCTGTGCATTGCCGACGGAACGCGGCTTGTCCGCATCTTCGGCGCGCGCGTCGGCGTGCGGATCGCCCCACTGCACGACGTAATTGTCCTGCGAACGCAAGAATGCCAGCCCGTCGAAATACTTCTCGCGCGCGAGCGCCTTGATATTCGCCGCATGCTTCGGCGCAAACAACGGAGCGAGTTCGATCACGACACGGCCGGTCGCCAGTTCGAGATACAGCGTGTTCTGCGGATCGAGGGCATGCCAGTCCTGCGGTTTCGACGCGGCCAGTACCTCCGACATCGTGAGTGGCTTGGCGGGCGTCGCAACTTCTGCGGCGCTGGCTGGAATCGCCACGCATGCCCCGACCGCCGCGGACAGCCCACCGACCAGAATTCTCGCCAGCACTGCCCTATGTATACTTTTCGTCATATCTATTTCCTTGTATGGCAACGCCATTTGAGTTGCGACGCACTCAACCCCGAATCGTCGAAAGGCGACGCGCCCTCAACATGATCGGCGCGATGTCCAACCGAGCGATTCTACAGTCGCCCGCCCGCTGTCGAGCAATCAGGCTGCGAGCTAGAACAGCAGCCGTGCATTGAACATCACCTGCGTATCGATCTGGCGCGGCGCCAGGCCGATGGACGTGCGTTGATCGGTCGTGCTGTCGATGCGCAGCGCTTCGCCGGTGAGGCGCAGCCAGTCGAGCGGGCGCCAGTTCAGCGCCAGCGTTAGTGCATTGCCGTGCTCACTGGCAGGTGAGGCAGGATCCTGACGCGTCATGAACGCGTCAACGCGCACGGCCGGTCGCCACGCGCCGAGATTCCAGCCGGCGAGCACATAGCCTGCGGCAAAGTGTGCCTCACCGCGAAACCCCGGAGGCGCGACCTCGGTCGTGCCGGCGATGCCTTGGGCAACCAGAACCAATCGCCCGGCATCTGTCGTTGCGCCAATGCTGGTGAACTTCGTGCGCCATGAAAACAATTGGTCGCCCTGGTTGAACGTGTGGTACGTGCTGGGATCGGCCCGATTGTCGTAATACAGCAGCGTCGCGCGGCCGAATTCGGTCGAGCGCCAGGTCAGGTCGGCATAGGCGCCGACGCGATGATCGATTTCGAGGAACGGATCGAAGCGCCGCGGGGGCGCGGAGCCGATGGCGGTCGCATAATTGTCCGGCTCGCGAAGGTGGCTGCCGAATCCGCTGACGAGATCGCCCATGGCCCAGCCGCGCGCGGCAAGGATTTCGCCTAGCGGGTCGTTTGCGCCGAACAACGCAGCGCCGCCTTCGAAGGTGTTGGCTTCGCCTCGATGTTCCAGACGGACTTCGGCGCCGATGACACGCATTTCCTCCCCGACCCAGGTGTTGATCGCCGATGGCGCGATCGTCCAGATGCTGGTCCAGGCGACACCGTCGGTCTCGAGAGAAATCGGCGGAAAGAACTCGCCCAGCTTCAACGACCACCGCCACGCGTCGGTCGATACGGGCCGGTAGCGCAGGTAGGCTTCGACAAGTGCGAACGTGGAATCGGCTTGCGGCTCGTAACGCACGTCGGCAACCGCCAGCAGCGCCGGCGTCGGATGCCACGAAGCGACCACCGCCGCGCCGCCGATCCGGGCGGAATCATCGCCGCCGCCGTAGCGCGTCTTGCCAAGGCCGCCCTGGGTCCAACTCGTCTCTTCGGCCCCCGACACAAGCCGGAAATCGGCGAAGCCGCGCACGTCGAAGTCCTCGCCATGCGCGGATGCCATCGCGGCGACCATCATGATCGGAACCATTCGAGGCGCGATCACGTCAGCAGGTTCTCCCGGTGCCACGGACTCGCCGCGAGAAAAGCATCGAACGCGTCGGGCGGCAACGCGCGCGAAATGAAAAAACCCTGCGCGTGATCGCAACCGATCTCGCCGAGGTAGTCGAGCGAGGTCTGGTCGGTGACGCCCTCGGCAGTCACGCGATATCCGAGTCGGTGACCGAGTTCCACGATCGAGCGCACGATCGTGCGGTCCTCGGCTCCCATCGCCAGGCGCAACAGGAAACTCTTGTCGATCTTGAGCTCGCGCACCGGAAGCCTGCGCAGATAGGCAAACGACGACTGGCCGACGCCGAAATCATCGATCGCCAGATCGATGCCCAGGTCGGCGAGTTGCCGGAGCACGCGGATTGCCGCATCGGGCTTGCCCATCACGGCGCTTTCGGTGATCTCGAGCAGGATCTGGCGCGGCGTCACCGCGTGGATCGCCAGAAGCTCGCCGACCCGGTGCGGAAGATCGGGATCGTCGAGATCGCGCGCGGAAAGGTTGATCGCGAAGCGGAAGCGCCGATTGCGCAGGTCCCAGGCATGGGCCTGGGCGATGCAAGTCGCGAGCACCCAGCGCGTCAGCCGGCGTATGTTGCCGGTTTCCTCGGCCAGAGGAATGAACATGTCCGGCCCGATCAGTCCGAGCTTCGGATGCTGCCAGCGAACCAGACCTTCCACGCCGTCGATCGCGCCGGTCGCGAGATTCAATTTGGGCTGGTAATGCATCTGCAACTGACGCCGGTCGATCGCCTCGCGCAACTCGCTCATCAGCGAAAGACGCTCGGGCCGGTGCGGATCAGCGCCGGGATCGTAGACCGCGACCGGTTCGTCGGCGCCGAGTGCGGCGAACAACGCGACCTCGGCACGCTGCAGCAATGCGCTTGCCTGAGTACCGTGCAACGGATGCAGCGCAATGCCGACCGCTGGCGCAACATCGATCGCAAGGTCGGCCTCGCGATACGGTTCGCCGAGCACATCGAGCAGGCGAAAAGAGAGCGCGATCGCGTCACCCTGCCCGGCTTGGCGCATCCACACGAGGAATTCACTGTCGCTCGCGCGCGCGACGAGCGCAGCCCCGGCAGGCCCGCGGATGCGGGTAGCGGCGTCGCGCATCAGACGATCGCTGATCGCATGGCCGAGAGTCTTGGTGATCTCCGGCAGCCGCGCCAGCGCTACCATGAGCAGGCTGCCGCCGCTTCCGCTTTCGACGTCTATCATCTGCTGGATTGCCGCTTCCGCGGCGACCCGCGTCATCAGGCCGGTTGCGTTGTCATGTGCGTTCTGGAAACGGATGTGCTCCTCGCGCTCGCTGATCGCCTCGGCCATGTTCGTCAGCGCCGCGGCCAGTTCGCCGACTTCTCC
>Ga0207648_10008202_pt1 | contig 10149 bp, 7 predicted proteins | sample KBSMisM32_FD_184310 | JGI IMG/M metagenome (GOLD analysis project Ga0207648, IMG submission 184310) | Miscanthus rhizosphere microbial communities from Kellogg Biological Station, Michigan, USA - KBS Miscanthus M3-2 (SPAdes) (version 2) | ecosystem: Host-associated > Plants > Roots > Rhizosphere... | reverse complement strand
CGGCGGTTGCTGCCTTGAGCGACTCGCAGATCCCGTTCTCCTCCACGAGCCGGCAGATCAGCGCGCCTTTGCTGCCGTACACGCGCGCCTCGAGCCCGGGGTAGTTCCCGACGGTCACGAAGCTCGTCTGGACCGAGCCTAACGCGCCGCTCGCGAACTCACCGATGAAGATGTCGCCGTCATCGATGTTCATGCGCATCATTCGGCCGGTCGCGCGCACCACGCGCTCGGGGATGAAATTCTTCATCGTCCCGACCACCTGGCTGAAACGACTGCCCATGAACAGATGCCCGAGATCCATGATCGGCGCGCCATACCCCTCGAGCGACGACACCTGGATGACCGATTGGTCCGCCTCGTGGTCGACCTGCCGCAGCGGGTTCTGCGGATCGAGCCACTGCGAGTTCTGCTCGTAGCCGTTGAAGATGAAGGGCGTGCCCACGAACCCCTGGTCGATGAGCCCCTTCATGTACTGCATGGCGGGGCTGTACCGGAACGTGAAGCCGAGCTTCGTCTTCACGCCCTGCCGCTTCGCGAGCGCGGCGGCGCGCAGCGTGTCGCGGTAGTCGTAGGCCACAGGCTTCTCGCACAGCACGTGCTTGCCCGCCTCGAGCGCCGCCCAGCTCAGCTCGAAGTGCGTCGCGCTCGGCGTACAGACATCCACGAGATCGATGTCGTCGCGCGCGATCAATGCCGTGTGCGACTCGTACACGTTGGGTATCCCGAACTTCTCGGCGAACGCCTGAGCGCGCTCGCCGATCGGGTCGGCGATGGCCACGAGCTCGCAGCGCGAGTCGCGTTTGTAGCCGGGCAGGTGCGCGAACTCGGCCCACGCTCCGGCGCCAAGTACGCCCACGCGCACGCGTCCATTTGGCGGCCTTCGGTGAGCGGCCGTCATTGAATCACCGCGCCGGTGTCACCCGGCAGCAGCAGCTGCCGCTGGGCCCAGATTGGTGCGATGCCATTCGTCATGAAGCGCTCGTGGAATTCGCGCAGTGAGAACTTTGGACCCATTCGCTTCTGGTAGTCGGCGCGGAGCTTGAGAATCGCGCGCTTGCCGAGGAAGTAGCCGCCGTACGTCGGATCGTAGGCACCGCGCTCGGCCTCTCGCTTTGCGGCTGGCGCGGCGACGTACGCGTCCTTCTCGAAGCAGCGCTGGGCATCCGCGAGCGTCCACTGCTTGGTGTGCACCTTGACGCCCGACAGCAGCCGACAGATGCGCGTCAGGGCATCGCTCAGCTGGGCCAGGCGGAGCTTCGGATCCCCGTTGCCATAGCCTTCGTCGAGGACCATCTGCTCGGCGTAGTGGGCCCACCCGTCCTGGCCGGAGGATGGCTGGGGAAACGGGTTCAATCCGATCCAGATGCGCCGCACCTTGCCGGGCGTGCGCCGCATGTACGTCGAGTGCAGCCAGTGGCCCGGCATCGCCTCGTGGGCCGACGTGTTCGTCAACGAGGCGTAGTTGTACCGCTCGAGCCACGCCTCCTGCTCGGCCGGTGAGAGGCCGGGCTGCGCGTCGGTGATGTAGTAGATGCTCTTCACCGGCGTCTTCTCGAGCGGAGGTGACGCGTGCATCGACGCGAACCCGAGGTCGAATGGCAGGGCCGGGGCGACGATCACGCGTTCGTTAGGCGGCAGCGTGGCGATCCCGCGCGCGGCGACGAACGCCGTCAGCGAGTCGACGATCCGCTGGGTCGCGGCGACAACCCCGCCCATCTTCGGGTGATCCTTCCGCACGTCCTCCCAGACCTTCACCGGATCATGTGTCGGGTCGAGCTTCGCCGCGGCCGCGCGAAACTCGGCTTTCGATCGCGCCAGCTCGCGCTCGCCGATCGCAACCATCGTTTCGAGCGGCGTGTCGATGAGCTCTTCCGCCCGATATCGTCGCGAGAGATTCGCCGCCCCGATCGTGAAATCGCCAGTCGCCTTCGGAATGACGTCGCGCTCCAGGTACGCGACGTACGCCGCGATCTGCGGGATGGCCGCGTCGGCCGCCCTGCGCAGCGAGTCGCGCAGCGCGGCGTTAGGCTCGGCCGCGAACGCAGCGTCGAGATCGCGCCCAAGCATCTCCTGCGCGCCGCGCATGAACCCCGCACCGCGCTCGGCGAAGAGACGCGGTGGGTTGACGACGTTCGTCTTCGCGTCGTTCAGGAACGCGGGAAGCTGGTGCAGCTTGCTGATGATCCGCCGCATCCGTACGGGTGCCGGATCGCTCGCCATGGTCATCAGGTTGTGCACGCCATCGGCGAGTGCCGAGGCGTACTGCATTGGATTGCGGCGCCAGTTCCGGAGGGTCTTCTGTTCGAGCAGCCACCCGTCGATGATGCCGAGCAGGATGCGCTGATCGACGCGCTCGTCGGGTGTGAGTGTTTTCGGGTCGAAGGCACGGAGCTCCGCCGTGTCGCGTTCGAGCGCCTTGACCTCCGCCGCGATCCCGGCGGCGGAGAAGTCGTCCAGCCGGTCGTCGTGATCGTGAATGCCGTTGCCGGCCGCGATCGAGGGGTGCCGCCGCGCGAAGTCGTCGAGGTACCGGTCGACGAAGCGCGCGAACGCCGGCGACTGGGCTTCGAGTCGAGGCGCGAGGCCCACGGTGGCGATGAGGGCGAGCGTGATGACTGATCTCAAGGCGGCGGCTGGCTCGGGATGACCGAAAACGGGTCGCCAAAGGTGTGCATCAGGCGAACGGGTCGCAAATCGCGACAGACCGGGTGACGGATTCGACCGAGCTCCTGCGCAATGTGTGTCGGATCCCGTTTCCATCCGCAAACGCCATCGCCGGAGAGCGTCATGTCACTCGTGTCGCGTTTCAGCCGCGTCGTTGCCCTCGCCGTCACGGTTGCATCCCCTGCGGTCGCCCAGGAGGACCAGCTCGCGAAATGCGAGAAGCCGTTCGGCATCCTCGCCGTCAACGAGCCGCAGGAGCAGTACATGCACGTTTTCCAGCGCTATCAGCTCGGCTCGCCCGCTGCGTTGCTCCGGATGATGGCGCAGAACTCCAAGTGCTTCGTGGTGGTGGAGCGCGGAGTCGCCATGCAGAACATCCAGCAGGAGCGCGCGCTTGCTCATGCTGGCGAGATGCAGCAGGACGCCAACATGGGCGGCGGCCAGATGAAAGCCGCCGATTTCGTGATGACCGCCGCGGTTCAGGTGAGCGACAACAACGCCGGCGGCATGGGCGGCGCGGTTGGTGGCTTGCTCGGGCACAAGGCGTTTGGCGCGCTCGGTGGAGGCGTGAAGTTCAAGGACGCGCAGACCAGCATTCTCCTCGCCGACGCGCGGACGACAGTCCAGGTCGCGGCGGCAGAGGGAAAGGCCCGCAAGACGAACTTCTCGTTGGGTGCGCTCGGGGTCGGCGGCGGGGGCGGCGCCGCTCTGGGCGGCTACACGAGCACCGCGGAGGGGAAGGTCATCGCCGCGTCGTACCTCGACAACTTCAACAAGATCGTCGCGAACCTGAAGGGCGACGCGGACATGATGGCGCGCGCCGACAAGTTCAAGCCAGTGGGTCTCTCGGGTGCGGATGTGAAAGCCGGCGCGTCGTATGCCGAGGGCGACGTCCTCATGCCGAAGATCGACAACGTGAAGCTTCTGGCCGAACCCAAGGACGGCGCGCGCGCTGCGTCAGCGCTCCACAAGGGAGACGAGCTGGTATTTCTCGGGGAGGAGAAGGATGGCTACGTGAAGGTGCAGGGCTCCTCGGGAGATGGTTGGGTGAAGAAGACGCTGGTGTCGAAGCGGTAGCCGGAGGGGTCAGAGTCGTTTGAATTCATGGACCTCGGATGGTCAGATTACATGCCAATTCAAACGACTCTGACCCCTTTTGATTCGTGTCGCTTCGCACCGCATACGTCGCCGCCATTCTCGTCCTGCCCGCTCAAGCCTGGTCGCAGAGAGCAAAATCTGTCGACTGGCCGATCTACGGCGGCACGACGGACAACACCCGCTACTCTACGCTCGATCAGATCACGCCGGCGAACGTCAGGCAGCTCCAAGTCGCGTGGACCTACGACACCCACGACGCGTTTCCCGGATCGGAGTTCCAGCCGAACCCGATCGTCATCGATGGCGTGATGTACGCGACGACGCCGAAGCTCCGCGTCGTCGCGCTCGACGCGGCGACCGGGCGAGAGATCTGGACGTTCGACCCCAACACCATCGATCCGAAGAGCGGCAGATTCCGGCATCGCGGCGTGACCGTCTACCGCGATCGCGTCTTCGTGACGCACCGCAACAACCTGTGGGCGCTCGACAAGAAGACCGGCCATCCGATCGTCACCTTTGGCGACAGCGGGCGCGTGGACCTGCGGAAAGGGCTGGGACGCCCGTTCGAATCGCAGTCCGTGAGCGCGAGCACGCCGGGTGTGATGTTCGACGGACTCTACATCATTGGCAGCTCGGTGGCCGAGAGCCTGCCCTCATCGCCTGGCGACATACGCGCCTACGACGCGATGACGGGAAAGATCAAGTGGGTCTTCCACACCATCCCGAGGCCGGGAGAGTACGGCTACGACACGTGGCCGCCGGACGCCTACAAGGTCTCGGGCGGCACGAACGCCTGGGCGGGCCTTACTGTCGACCACAAGCTGGGAATCGTCTACGGAGCCACCGGCTCCGCCGCGTTCGACTTCTACGGCTCCAACCGGCTCGGCGACAACCTGTTCGCGAACAGCGTCGTTGCGCTCGACGCGCGGACGGGGAAGCGCGTCTGGCATTTTCAGACGGTCAAACATGACCTCTGGGACATGGACCTCCCGTCGCCGCCCGCGCTCGTCACCGTCAGGCGCGACGGCAGGACGATCAAAGCGCTGGCGCAAATCACGAAGACCGGCTTCGTGTTCGTCTTCGACCGAAAAACGGGGAAGCCGCTGTTCCCGATCGAGGACCGCCGGTTTCCCGCCTCGACGCTGGACGGCGAGCGCGCGAGCACGACACAGCCCGTTCCGGTCAAGCCGCCGCCGTTCGTTAGGCAGGCGCTGACCGAGGACATGCTGACCACCCGTACGCCCGAGGCGCACGCGTCGGCGTTGAAGACGTTCCGCGAGCACAAGTACGCCGGGATGTTCCAGCCGCCGAGCCAGGATGGGTCGATCGTATTTCCGGGCTACGATGGCGGCGGCGAGTGGGGCGGCCCGGCGTTCGATCCGGAGACGGGGCTGCTCTATGTCAACGCGAACGAGATGGGCTGGCTCCTTCGCATGATGCCGCGCGATGATCATTCGCTGTACAAGAGCCAGTGCGCGAGCTGCCACGGTGACGACATGACCGGTGGTACGGTGGCGCCGTCGCTGGTCGATGTCGGACAGCGGCGCACGCGCGAGGAGCTGGCGACGCTCATTCGTCAGGGCACCGGCCGTATGCCGGGCTTTGCCGAGATGCTCGAGGGCGGAGCGATCAACGATCTCGTCAACTTCCTCGTCACCGGGAAGGACATCGCCGAGACGGCAACGACGAATCCGAACTTCCTCAAATACCGGAACACCGGGTACCCGATCTTTCTCGATCACGAGGGCTACCCCGCCGTCGCGCCGCCGTGGGGGACGCTGAATGCGATAGACCTGAACGCCGGCGAGATCCGATGGACGATTCCGTTCGGCGAGTACCCGGCACTCGCCGAGAAGGGCATCCGGAATACGGGAACGGACAACTACGGTGGCCCGGTGGTAACGAAGAACGGCCTGCTGTTCATCGGGGCCACGACGTATGACCGGAAGTTCCACGTGTTCGACAAGCGGACGGGCGAGCTGTTGTGGGAGGCGGAGCTCCCCGCGTCAGGCAACGCGACGCCGTCGCTGTACATGGTCGACGGCAAGGAATACGTGGTGATCGCGGCGGGTGGCGGGAAGAACGGAGCGCCGTCGGGGGGGACGTTCGTTGCGTTTAGTTTGCCTTAGAGAATAGAGGGAACCGGGAACGGGGAACCGGGAACCGTGCCTCTCTTTCGGGATGATGGCGATCCCTCGCCTGGCGGCTCGGGATGACCAAGCCCTGTCATCCTGAGCGAAGCGAGGGATCGCGCTCCTCCCGGTAGAGGGCCTCTGTTCCCGGTTCCCCGTTCCCAGTTCCCTCTGTGTCCGGTCTAGATCCTTCTGCTATCATACGCCCAGTGTAAGAGCGCCTGCCGCTGTCGTCTCCGACACGTTAGGTCCCTGGGCCGACAGCCCCGTTTGACCTGCGCCACGTGTCGCGCGATCTGGCGCCACCGGCGAATCTGCCGGTCGTCGTCCAGACAGCGACGACCCCGATAATAGCGGCAATACCACTGGAACCAGCCGCGCGGATCCTCCTCGTAGATCCATCCCTTCCTGCGCCACACCGCGAGCGGCTGCGACGCACGGACGCCGAAGTAATTCAGCGTCTTGTCGTACCCCTCCGGCGAGAGCTTCGCCTTCGCGAACCAGCTCGCGGGAAACTCGTCTCGGCAGTCCGTCATGTACTTGCCGCCGAACACACCTAACGCGAGCAGCTCCGGCGGCGTGAGCTCGGGTGCGAAGCCCTCATCGTAGTTGCGGCCCGCCGGCTCCGTGAGCAGGTACGCGTAGCCCTGCTGCATGCGGTCGTTCACGACCACGCGTCGTGGCACCCTCACGCCGTCCCTCCACGCGCGATCCACTCGTCGGCGAGAATCGCGTACATCTCGAGGTCCTCGAACCGATCGTGCTTGCGCACGGCGTGTCGGCTCACCCCCTCGGATCGCATGCCGAGCTTCTCCATGACGCGGCCGGACGCCGGGTTCCGCGTTAGGTAATGAGCCTGGATACGGTGGAGTCCGAGCCGTGTGAAGCCGAAGGCCACCACGGCGGCGGCGCCCTCGGTGCAATATCCGCGGTTCCAGTACGGAACGCCCAGCCAGTAGCCCAGCTCCGCGCGGGCGTGGGGCGGTGCGATCGTCAGCCCTACCGCACCCATGAGCACCCCGCTGCCGGCATCGGTGATGGCATACGTCACACCGGTGCCCGCGTCCCATGTGACCGGATGGGTTGCGATCCACTGCTCGGCTGCCCCTGCCGGGTACGGATGCGGAATGTGGAGCGTGGTGTCGGCCACCTCCGGAGCGCCCGCGAGCACTTGGACCGCGAGCGCATCGTCGGCGACGAATGGCCGCAGGACGAGGCGCCGCGTCGTGAGGACGGGTTGATCGCTCACCGGATGCTGTTCACGGCGCGGCGCTCGCAACATGCAGCAACCGCTCGCGCTCCGCGCCGACGTAGAGTCGGCCGTTGGCCACGACGGCCGAGATGCGCCGCGTGTTCCGGATGTCCTGGAGCGGATTCCCGTCGAGCAGCACCAGGTCCGCGAGCTTTCCGGCCGCGATCGTACCGAGGGAGTCGAGCATGCCGAAATAGCGCGCGGGCTCGAGCGTCGCCGATCGCAGCGCCTCGAAGGGCGACATGCCGCCGCGGACGAGGAGCGTGAGCTCCTCGTGGAGGCCGAAACCCGGCGGACTGTTTCGCAGCGGGGCATCCGTCCCGGTGAGGATGTGCACCCCGGTGCGCTGCATCTCCGCAACCTGCCGGAGCCGCTTCTCGAGCATCGCGCGACCAACCGAATCGGCGTTAGGCGGGATGCTGTCGGGCATCGGGAAGATCCGCGCCACGTAGTCGCGGACGGCCTTCGGCAGGTAGTGGGCGAGCGAGTCGCCGGGCACGGCGCGCGTGGGCCACACGGCGACTTCGACCTGGGCGGTGAACGTCGGCGTCACGTACGTTCCGTTGCGCACGAACTTCGCGTACAGCGGCGCGAGGTCCTCGCTCGAGCACCGGCCAATTGCGCCCTGGACCGTGTAGCGCGGCACGAGCGCGACCGAGTCCGCCGGCGTACACTCGGCCGGGATGCCGAGCAGGTGCTCGATGCTTTTCTGTCCCGAGTCCGACGCGGCGGCCGCCCCCACCACACGCGGCACGTGACCCGCGAACACGACGCCACGCTCCCGCGCGCGCCGCGCGATCGCGAAGTACGACTCCGCGTTGAGCTGCGAGTGGACCTTGATGAAGTCCACGCCGAGCGCGATGAGCGAGTCTACACCGGCGCTCGCTTCCGCCGCGTTCCGCGCCAGCAGATGGGGAATGGGAACGTCGCCGCCCTCGAGATACGGCCCCGAGGCGACCATCCGCGGGCCGACCAGTCGGCCGCGTCCGATCTCCGACCGCCAGGTCTTCAGCGTATCCCAATCGCCGGCCATGTCACGAACGCCGGTGACACCGTTGGCGATGTACAGCGGTAGCAGGTCACGGCCGCCGGCGATCGCGGTGTGCACGTGCATGTCCCAAAAGCCGGGGACGAGAAACTTCCCCCGTCCGTCCACGATGCGGGCGCCGGACGGCACCGCCACCGAGCCGGATGTCCCCACGCGCACGATGCGGTTGCCCTGGATCACCACCGTCTGATCGGTGCGCGGACGAGGAGCGTCACCGTCGATCACGCTCACGCGCGTGACCGCAATGCTCGGCTGACCGCTGGCCGGGATGGGCGCAGAGGCGACGATGACGGCGACGGCAGCCAGCCGGGCGATCCTCGCGGCAGAAAGAGATGGACGCATGGCGGAAGAAGATGACGGGTCGTGGTGCCGCGCACGAGAGGCGGCGACTCCCCTGTCTCCAGTCAGTGGTCGGACCAACTCCGGACACTTCCGGACCCGGCCGCTTGTTCGACTACCGACGGTGCTCCGGATTCGCGAGCTTACGTCCGACTCCGAAGGAGTATCCATGTACAGGCAGATCGAGACACATCGAGGCGTCGTGTACCCCTGGATGATCGATCACGTGGGGCACATGAACGTCCAGTTCTATACCGCCCGGTTCGACGAGGCGACCTGGCAATTTCTTGCGCAGCTCGGACTCACGCCGTCGTTCCTCAAGCGGAACCACCGAAGCGCCGTTGCCGTGGAGCAGCGTACCCAGTACAAGCGTGAGCTCATCGCCGGCGCGCTCATACACATCACGACGGAGCTCGTGTCGCTCGGCCGGTCGAGCATCCGCTTCCTGCACCGCATGTACGACAGCGAGACGGGTGAGGAGGTCGCGGCCAGCGAGCTGGTTGGGGTCTATTTCGACGTCGACAGCCGATCATCGGCGCAGCTCCCGCCGTCGGTGCATCACCATGCGCGCGACTTCGAGATTGGCCGGACGGACCTCCTCGAGCCCGGGAACACGACCGAGGAGATGGTGGTCGCATCCTGAGCCGGCTCGCCGCCGGAGACCCCGAACGGCGCGTGGCCAGGGCCACGCGCCGTTCGGCGTTTCGTGTGGAGTCGTTAGGGGTGCAGAGACCTACTGTGACAGCGCCTTCTGGACGTTCACGCGGCCGTACCCGTAGAACGGATCCCTGCCCGGCGCGCCGAGGTCGTCGACTCCGTTGATCAGCAGCTGCTTGATCTGCGACGGCCTTCCCTTGCCGTACTTCGCGATCAGCTGTGCGACCAGACCCGTGACGTGCGGTGCCGAGGCGGACGTACCGGCGCCGCCGAGGATGAACATTCCGGAGATGCACGGGAACGTTGGCGCGTTGTTCACCACCTGCAGGAAATGTCGTGCGCACAGCGCGGACACGAATCCGAAGCCGGTGCCACCCGGTGCGGCGACCGTAATGCTCTGCCTGCCGATGTTGCTATAGTCGGCCGGTGCATCCACGTTCCCCCACGGGCCCTGGAATGGCGTACCCGATGTGGGTCCGGTGGCCGACACGCAGATGACGTGCGGGGCCTCGCAGAACACGGTGAAATTCCGGCCGTCACCGTCCATGTCGATCGCGTCGTTTCCGGCCGCGACGACGACCACCATCCCCTTGCGTTGCGCGTAATTGAGCACGCGGTTCACAATGCCCACGAACAGGCCGTTGCCCGCTTTGTCGACGCCGCCCGGGACGTCGATGCTCATATTGGCTACGTCCGCCCCGTGGTCGGCAGCCCAGATAAGGCCCGCCAGAATTCCGCCGAGCGACCCGCTGCCGGTAAAGCCGAGCACCTTGATGCCCATGAGGCGCGTACGGGAGCTCACGCCCGCGAAGACCAGGGCGTTGGAGGACACCTGCGATGCGACCAGCGTCCCGTGACCACCGAGGTCATCGATCGGGTTGCGCGTCGGGAAGAGCGCCGCGAGAATCGCGTCGTCGCTCGGAACGAATGAGACGGACCGTGAGAGGTCGACGAGCCCG
>Ga0207648_10008194_pt1 | contig 10157 bp, 8 predicted proteins | sample KBSMisM32_FD_184310 | JGI IMG/M metagenome (GOLD analysis project Ga0207648, IMG submission 184310) | Miscanthus rhizosphere microbial communities from Kellogg Biological Station, Michigan, USA - KBS Miscanthus M3-2 (SPAdes) (version 2) | ecosystem: Host-associated > Plants > Roots > Rhizosphere... | reverse complement strand
ATCTAGATGACGCTCGCCCCGCCGTCGACCGCGATCGCCTGGCCGGTGATATGGCGCGACGCTTCCGAAGCAAGGAGCACGGCGAGGCCCTTCAGGTCTTCCTCGTTGCCAAGGCGCCCGGTCGGCGTGCCCTCGAGCACGATCTTTCCGGTCGCGCCGAGCATCGTGTTCGTCATCTTGGAAGGGAAGAATCCGGGGCAGATCGCATTCACTTGAATATTGTGTGGGCCGAGTTCTTGCGCCAGCGACGCAGACAAGCCCAGCATTCCCCATTTTGAGGCCGAGTAAGGGGAGCGCAAGGCATACGCCATTTTGCCGGCGACCGAACTGATATTGATAATTTTTCCAGACCTACGTTCAACCATCTGGGGTATCACCGCTCGCGCACACAAGAACGCTCCGGTCAGGTTTACAGCCAGCACTTCGTCCCAATCTTCACGGCTAAGATTTGTAACCGGCGCTGTCGGTCCCGCGATGCCGGCGTTGTTAACGAGAATATCGACTCGACCAAACGCTTGAATCGCGCTGTCGAACATTTCGCTTACCTGGGATTCACTTGTGACATCGGCTAGGGCGACGACCGCTCGTCTACCCAAAGCCTGGATTTCAGCCGCGGTTTTTTCGAGGACATCTCGTTGGCGTCCGCTGACCACGACATCCGCGCCTTCGCGCGCCAGGGCAAGGGCAATTTCTTTCCCAATACCGCGACCACCGCCAGTAACGACGGCGATTTTGTCTACCAGTTTCATCTGACTTGGTTACTCCCAACGAAGAGCGTCGATTGGATTTAGTCGCGCCGCTTTCCACGCCGGCCATAGACCAAAGACGATTCCCACGGCCGCAGAAATTCCGACGCCGACGGCAATGGCCCACATTGGCACGTAGGCTGGTAACGGTGAGTACTTGTTCATCAACAGACTGGATATTTCGCCAACCGCGAGTCCTGCCAGGCCGCCTATTGCAGTGAGCACTACTGCTTCAATCAAAAATTGAGAAAGGATGTCGAGCCTCGTGGCCCCAACCGCCTTGCGAACACCAATTTCCTTTGTGCGCTCCGTAACAGATACGAGCATGATGTTCATCACTCCGATCCCACCAATCATCAAAGCGACGAAGGAGATCGACGTCAACACGAGTGCCGTTGCCCCAGTCAACTGGTTGTAGACATCCAGCAGCGAGTCTTGTGATGAAACACCGAAGTCGTTTTTGGCACCGAGTGGCACGCGCCGTCTGCGTCTTAGGATGTCAGTGATTTCGTCCATTGCAGATTTCACAAATGCACGATTCTGAGGTCTGACTACCATGAAAAACACGACTTCGGGGAATGGGCCTTCCGCATAGTACTTGTCGAACGTTGAGATGGGAACGAATATGGAGTTGTCGCGAGATTGTGCAAAGAAGTTACCTCGTGGCTCCATTACGCCAATCACGCGATACGGATTTCCGTTTATTCTAACGTCTTTATCAACCGGATCTTCGTAAGGAAACAAAGCGGTTTTGACGTCGACTCCAATGATCACGACATTCGAGCGATCCTGCATATCGATCTCGTTGATGAATCGTCCATTTGCGACGTACTGCGTGTGAACGAACTCGTAGTAAGGAGTCACACCGAGAAGAATAGGAGTGTCCGTCTGTTTATCCTGGTATCTGACCGTCGATGAAAGCTTGCGATGTATAGGCGACACTCCTGCGATCGATGGCGCTTCACGTCGCAGCGCCTCGACATCTTCCATTCCAAGGTCCTTGCGATGAATCTCCTCTGGACCGGGTGGTCGCCCAAAACTCGGGTCGAACTTGGAAATAAAAATTGTGTTGGAGCCCAGTGATTCGATCTGATCGGCAAATGCTTTGTTAAGCCCCTGGATGATCGACACCATAAATATGACCGTGAGGACACCGACGCTGACACCGAGAATGGTCAGCGACGAACGCAGCTTGTTAGTGCGCAATGTATCAAGCGCCATGTAAGCGGATTCTTTGACGTCGTCTAGTCGCATGATGTTAGTTATTGTCGATTTCCGAATGTCCGATATGCTTTAGCTTGTCGTTGACTTTGCCTGAGGACGCCTTACTCCGCCCTCAGTGCTTCGATCGGATCCAGTTTCGCCGCACGCCATGCGGGCCATAGTCCACTTATGATTCCTACCACCGATGAAACCCCAACGCCGAGTACGGCAGAAGCAACACTGATCAGGAGCGGGAAGCCAATCAACGCAGATATCACGTAGGCAAGTCCAAACCCTGTGCCTACGCCAATCGCTCCGCCAATCGCAGTTACCGTAACCGCTTCGATCAGAAACTGAGTCAGGATGTCTTTCTTGCGCGCACCGATAGCTTTTCGAATGCCAATCTCTTTTGTTCGCTCGGTCACCGACACCAGCATGATGTTCATCACTACAATACCGCCAACCACGAGAGAGACCGCCGCTACTCCGATCGTGACGATATAAATGTTCGACGTAGCTGACCCATACAAATTCAGAAAGACATCCTGGGTTTCAAGTGCGAACCCTTCGTCGTCAGGATCGTCCTGCGTGTGACCACGTCGATTGCGCATGACCGTTCTAACTTGATCTTCAGCCGCTTCAAGCCCGTCGGCATCAGGCACCTGCGTAAAGATCACAAGAGAACGTCGCGCACCATAAGCCTTTTGGTAAGTCGAGTACGGAATGTACACGACGTTATCCCGCGAGAATCCGAAGATAGAACCTAGCGGTTCCAGCACGCCGACGATCAGGTAAGGTCGTCCCGCGATACGTAACTCCTGACCAATAACCCGGTCCGCGCTCGCGTCAGAGAATAGATTCTTAAGAATGTCTGTGCCGACTACACAAATCTCACGCCCCGAACTGCCTTCGCTTTCGGTCCAGATACGTCCGGCATCGATCGTGACGCCATCGATATCAAACATCGTGATTGGATCGACTCCCCGAATCCGCACATTTTCCGCCTTTTGATCGGCGTGCTTAACAACTTCAATGGCGTTTGCCGCTATGCCCACGCGCCAGCAAGCCGTGCAGAGACGACGAATCGCTTCCGCATCATCGTGTGTCACGTCTTTGCGTCGATTGAATTTTACGAACTCTTCACGCGACTTAATGATCTGAGGGTTCTTGGAGATGGTGAAGACGGTTGAGCCTTGGGATGAAAAGGTTTGCGCGACCGTCTTGTCGAGGCCTTTGATGATCGTTACGACTGCGATCACTGCTGTGACGCCAACAACAATTCCCATCAGCGTCAGACTCGTGCGCAGTTTGTTGGTGCGGAGACTCGAGGTGGCGACTCGAAACGCTTCCCAGATCGCGGTCAGTCGGAAGAGGCGAAATGAACGAACCCGCGCCAGTATACCGGCGCGGGCGGAAGTGTAGCGCCGTGGCTGTGCTTCGTGCTCGCCACCTCGCTCCATGAGTTGTCGTCTCCTATCTGATTCGCTCGTCTTTTTCGATCAATCCGTCGCGAATAGAAATCACGCGGTGAGCTCGAGCAGCGATGTCGTGTTCGTGTGTTACGACGATGATGGTGTTGCCTTCGGAGTGAAGCCGCTCGAACAGGTCCATAATTTCCATACTGGTATGGGTATCAAGCGCTCCAGTTGGTTCGTCGGCGAGCAGAATAGATGGATGGTTCACCAGTGCCCGCGCAATAGCGACACGCTGTCGTTGTCCACCGGAGAGTTCATTGGGACGGTGTGTCATGCGCTCAGCCAGGTCAACAGCTTCCAGCGCTTTCTTGGCCATCTCATGACGTTGTGCCGAGCCGACGCCGCCGTAGATTAATGGAAGCTCAACGTTATGCAGTGCGGTGGCGCGAGCCAGGAGGTTGAAAGTCTGAAATACAAATCCGACTTCCTGATTACGAATTCTCGCAAGCTCGTCATCGTCCATCTCGGAAACGTTCTTGCTATTCAGCCAGTACTCGCCTTCCGATGGCGTATCAAGACATCCGATAAGGTTCATCAGTGTCGATTTGCCGGAGCCGGAAGGGCCGATAATCGCAATGTATTCGCCTCGAGGGATGTCAAACGAAACGCCGTGAAGCGCGTGAACCTTTTCAGTTCCCATCTGGTAGGTCTTCCAGATGTTACGCATCGAGATCAACGATTTCGGATCGTGACCGTTGACCTCCGTTTTCGCCTTGATGACATTCTCTATTGGCGATGCGATTATGACGTTGCTGCTCATCTAGCTGCCCTCGCTTCCGTTCGCATTACCACCTGGCTTTTTCGTTTGTCGCTTCACGGTCATTCCGTCTTTCAAAGTCTTCAATACTCGACTTGGGCCGCGAACGATTTCCATGCCTGCACGCACGCCGCTGCTGACTTCTATGTCAGCTTCACCGGTTATACCGGTCGTAACTGCGATGAAACGCACCTTGTTGCCTTCAATGATGTACACACCCTTTTCAGTCTTCGGTTTGTCTCCGCCGACTGGAGTGGGTGCATTTCCTGAGACACTCGGAGACGGTGAAGCGCTCGGGTTCGCCGACTTCTCAACAATCGACTCAAGAGGAACTGCCAGAACGTTGTTCTTGGTCTCCGTTGTAATAGTTGCGGTCGAGCTCATGCCGGGCCGCAGGGCGTCGTGGATTTCAGTTGATATTTCCTGCAACTGCAAAGTTACTTTGAATTCTTTTGCTTCCTGAACGTTGACGCGATTTGAAAGCCCGCCGGTTTGGTCCGACTTCGCAATAGCGAGCGGGTTTCTTAGTATGACGATGGCCTTGATTTCTTTATCGCCCAGCGCGTCGACCTTTACCTTCGCAGCCTGGCCGACCTTAACATTATTGATTTCAGTTTCGTCTACATTCACTTCCACGTTGATCTGGGACATGTCGGCAATCGTCATCAGCGGAGTGGTCGACAGACCGGCGACGGCAAACTCACCAACTCGGGTTGGAATATCGGCGACGACTCCGTTCAACGGTGATACCTGGGTCGCTTTCGAGCGCTGGCTGACTTGACCTCTCAGTACTGCTGACTGTTGATTGGCGCGCATCTCGGAGGACTTGATACTGGTTTGTGCTTCCTTGACTTGGATGCGTTGCTGATTGGCGCGTTCGGTTGCTTCCTTAACGGCAATCTTCTGAGACTCAAGGTTTGCCCTGGCAGTCTCGAGTGCAATTTTTGCGGTGTCGAATCGGTCGCGAGCAGCGTCGTATTCAGACCGCGACGAAACCCCTGCTTCAATCAGTTCGGTATAGCGCTTCAATTCACGCTGAGCAGTGTTTACGTCTACCTGAGCGCGGTCGACACTGGTTTGCAACGCGACGACTTGTTGACGCGCAGCTGCGACTGACGCCTCAGCAACAATTAGGGCCTGCTGAGCGCTATTGACGGCATTCCGAGCATTCTGGACGTCGTTGATTGAAGCTTGAGTAGCAGCCCATTGAGCTTCCTGGTTCGATTGGAGTTGTGTCGGATCGATGCGAACTAGTGGTTTACCTTTAATTACTTGATCGCCGGCACTGACATATATCTCTTCGATGCGTCCGGGAACTTCGCTTGTTAGTTTGATATAGCGGATGGGTCGCACTTCACCGGATGCGGTCACTGTTTGTTTCAGTTCGGGTCTGTTCTCCAGTTTGATAGTTACAACCTCAGGCTCTTCTTTACGGCTGGCGAACACACTGACGATTACAACGATGGCCAACAGAGCTACCACAGAAACCGCGATAATAATTTTCTTCTTCCGAGTCAATGCCATGTTTTCTTCCTTCGATCCAGGGGCTTAAATTCTTATTTTGAAACGAGGTAATAGTTTTTGTTGGGAAACCGGTACGCTCGAAGTAGCTTCTACGTCAAAAGTTATCAAACTGTTTCAATTAACAGCAAACAGTGTCGAGGTTGAGGCGTGCCTACTTCGAGCCTCACTCCTCTTGAGATTTCGTAGGGAATTCCCAAGCAGAAGACCACCCAGGGATTCGAAGCTAAAAGTCGTCCCAAGGTTTCTTACAGATTGCCAGCCTCGACAGAGATGGTCAAATGCTCCGTTTAATAGACGATCTGATGTGGCCAAATATCAACAGAACCTGCATCAAATAGGCATGGCGTTGGCGCACTAATTCGTTTCGCGCTAAAATGACTTGCTTTCGAACGCTCGACTTCCATTTATCAACCCCCAATCGAGAAGAAAGGGCGCCCGAGACTAATTGCCGATGATTACCTGTGACCGGTGTAAAACTGAGAACTTAGATGGCTCGCAATATTGTGACGAGTGTGGTGCCCCCCTCAGGCCTAGCGGTCACCATGGGATCGGCCAAAAGCTTCATAATAATGGCGGTGGACAAAACGGTTCGCACACCCCGGCTCCTGGTCAGCGGCCGGAGTTTGCTGCCGGACATGTGTCTGCTGGCCTGAATCTGAATGCTTTGAAAGCGCCACCCAAGCCGCACGCGCGATTAGTGATTGAAAAGGGGCGTTCGAGCGGCAAACAATTCATGCTGAATGATATCGAAGCCCACATCGGCAGGTGGGATGCTGATGGCGGTATTTTCCCTGACGTAGATCTGGATACGGATGATCCCGAGGCGAAAGTCTCGCGGCGGCACGCGCGAATTACACTCACGAACGGTCAGTACTTTCTGGAAGATCTTGGCTCGACAAACGGTACCTTTATCAATCGTGGCAAGAGACTCGCGCCCGGTCAACGTCAGGCTCTCTGTGACGGGGATGAAATCATTGTGGGCAAGACTTTTTTGCGTTTTCACATCGTGAAATAGATCCCGACCTTTAGCGTCTTCTTCATCTAGAGTAGGAATCAAGACGCAGGACGACTTGCGAGTCGAAGCTCAAATAAATGGCTGAGTGCAGAGAATGCGGCGCAATCGTCGCAACCAGTGAGAACTTCTGCGGTAACTGTGGGACGCAGAACCCTCCTGCGTCTGCGGAGTTAAAAACCGTCGCCGCAACACTCGATCAGCTGGCTATCACACAATCGGAAGACGAGCCAATCGTTGTTGAGCAAGCGACTGAAGAACCACTTATCGAAGAACCGCCGATAGTTGAGCCCGCCAGTGAAGCCGTTGCGGACGTGGCGCCGATAGAAGAAAAAACCAAAATTGTTGAAGCGCCGGTAGAGCCAGTCGTAGCAGTAGAACCGCCAGAAGAAGTGGCTCCAGTCGTAGCCTTAAGCACAGCTGAGGAGCCTTCGTCTCCAATAAGCTCAAACTCTCTCGGTGGGTCATCAACCGATGATGTTGGAGTTAACAGCACAAGCGCACACCCGAAAAGGGGGACTACTGGAGGTCGTCAGCCGTCTGTCAAACAGCAGGAGCCCGGCACTGTTCTGAACGGACGGTACGAGATCGTGCGACGCATCGGGGGCGGTGGCATGGGTGCGGTTTACCTGGCGAAGGACCGAAATCTGGGTGATGCTCCGCGCGCCGTTAAGGAAATGGTCGAGTCGCACCTCGATCCAGCCCAACATGAAAAAGCGATAGGCGACTTCAAACGTGAGTCGTTGTTGTTGACCTCGCTCGAACATCCTTGCATACCCACAATCTACGATTACTTCTACGACGAGACGTTAGGACGTTTCTATCTCGTCATGAAATACATTTCGGGCGGTGACTTGGCCTCTCGTATGCGTGCGGCCCCGAATGGAAAGCTCGACGAGAAGACGGTCACCGATTGGGGAATGCAGGTCGCCGATGTGCTCGAGTACTTACATTCGCGACCGAAGCCGATCATCTACCGAGATCTCAAGCCCGCCAATCTAATGATTGACGGAAATACAGGACGTGTGATGCTCATTGATTTTGGTATCGCACGTTGGGTCTCTCAACAGGAAAAAGGTGTCACCGCGGTTGGTACGATGGGATATGCACCGCCGGAATTGTTTAGTGGGCGAGTGCAGCCGGCATCGGATGTTTACAGTCTAGGTGCGACGATGTTTCACCTCTTGACCGCAGCCGACCCCCAGGACAATCCGCTCCTGATTTTTGATTTCTCCAAGAACCCCAGGCCACGTCAAATCGCACCGTCTCTTTCGAGTGAGATGGAGCAGATCCTGATGCGTGCGGTTGAATACAAGCCTGATGATCGCTTCAGAACGGCAGGTGAACTGCGCAATGAACTCGCGGTACACCTCGAGAAGTTGATGTCTGGAAGAGTCACTTATGGAACACCAGGCCCACTTGGTGGTGACACTGTTCAGGTACAAACAGTCTACTGCGGTTTCTGTGGGGGCAGAATTGCAGCCGACGATGTGTTTTGTGCACACTGTGGTGCGCGCCAGCCGTTGGCGGGAGTCGGCTCAAGCCCTCTGTTACATACTGCTCGACCGACAGCAAAACTAGTTGTTGCCGGAACCACTGAGCTGGATGCTTCGTTCATCCTGCAGAAAGACAGTAATCTGCTGGGTCGAACAGATCCCCATTCCAACATTTTCCCGGAAATAGATCTTTCAAGATTTGATCCGGAAACGAAAGTCTCTCGTCGTCATGCGAGGATTTGGTTGGAAGGTGAGACATTCCTTGTTGAAGATCTCGGGTCAGTTAACGGAACGGTGATAAACGATTCAGTTCGGCTTGCGCCTCGTCAACCCCGGGTACTAGATAGTGGTGATAAGTTGCGCGTTGGAGAAACAATCTTGCACTTCTTGGTAGGGTGACGGCCGAGAACTTGGTACTTTGTGCTTTGTACTTTGTTCGTTAATCTCGTCATCGTTCTTATCAAAGCACTAAATCTGAGCTCTCTAATTTTCGCTTTCATTCAATTCCTTAATGACCGCTGCCCAAGGTTTGACACACCCACAAGCAAGAAGCCGTACCGCTCGAAAGGGTGGTCAACGACTCACAGCGCCTTTTTCGCTTCGGTGTGGCGCACTCCTGATCGACTACATCACGCTTGTTGCGATAGTTGTTTTTGGTACGCTCATCGCTCGAATGCTCGGGGGCGGCGCTCGTAGTGCAGGTAATTCCGCGGAAACTATCGGATTCCTCATCGCGATCGTGGTTGCACTATTAAACCTCGGCGTACTCCCCGGGCTTACCGGCCTGACGCTAGGGAAATGGGCAGCCGGATTACGTATAGAACGGAACGACGGCGGCGAAATCGGAATAGGGCGCGCTTTAATTCGGCACTTTGTTGGTTATCCGTTGTCGTTCTTGTTGTTGGGCCTTGGGTTTGTTTTATCGGCGTTCACCGTGCGTGGACGTGGTTTGCACGATATTATTGCCGGCACCGTAGTAGTTCGCGAAGGTTCGTAGTAATTTTGCCCAGACCGTTTGTCCTTTCGAAATGTCAGAACTGATAGTCAAATACCCCGACCGTGCTCCCGACCATTTCCCACTGGGTCGCTTACGCATAACGATTGGTCGTTCCGCCAGAAACGATCTCTGTATCCCTGATCCTTTTGCTTCGCGAGTCCACGCCGAAGTAAGACGAGAAGGTGATGAGTACGTGCTACAGGATCTCGGTTCCGCTAACGGTACGCTTTACAACGGCGCTACGGTTCAGGGCGTGATTCCTCTAACTGCCGGTGGCCGCATACAAATCGGCGAAACGGAAATCATTTTTGACGACGGCACCTACAACTCAAGTATGGGTGCCACAATGATCACCGACAATTCAGACGCTTCGTTACCCGAGGCGACGATTGCGCTGGCCTCCGGTGATCGGACGACTTCAGGCCTTCTCGAAGCGATCGAAGGGGCGCGGACCAAACCCGAAGAAATCGCAATCGTTTCCGGCGCGGCAGCAACTGCGACGGCAACCAAAAAGCACGGTGATCTATTAGCGTTGATCAGCAAAGTGGGAATCACTTTGCTGGCATCAGCAACACTCAACGAAACTCTCGAACAGATCGTCGCGCTCGTATTTGAAGCTGTCCCCGCCGATCGTTGTCTCATCATGATGCGCGATGAAGGCAGCACTGAAGACTTGCGTGTGGCAGTTGCGCGCTTGCGAGACAGGGCTGGTGAAGTTGGTGAGATTCGCGTCAGTCGCAATGTTCTTGAAGAAGTCGTAATGCGCGGCAAGTCTGTATTAACTTCTGACGCTCAACATGACCCGCGATTTGCGAGTGGCACCATGGTGCTCCAGGGCGTCAGATCCGTGCTCGCCGTTCCTCTCGGTGTGGAAAGCAAAGTGTTCGGCATCATCTACGCTGACTCTCCAATTGCAGAAAGCCGGTTCAATGAAGATCACTTGAAAG
>Ga0207648_10008192_pt1 | contig 10160 bp, 8 predicted proteins | sample KBSMisM32_FD_184310 | JGI IMG/M metagenome (GOLD analysis project Ga0207648, IMG submission 184310) | Miscanthus rhizosphere microbial communities from Kellogg Biological Station, Michigan, USA - KBS Miscanthus M3-2 (SPAdes) (version 2) | ecosystem: Host-associated > Plants > Roots > Rhizosphere... | reverse complement strand
ACTATACGATGCGCCAGCCGATCGGTCCGGTCGGTGTGATCACGCCGTGGAACACGCCGTTCATGCTGTCGACGTGGAAGATCGCGCCGGCGCTGGCGGCCGGCTGCACGGTCGTCCACAAGCCCGCGGAGTGGAGCCCATACAGCGCGCGGCTGTTGGTCGAGATCGCGCATCAGGCGGGCTTGCCGAACGGCGTCTTCAACAGCGTCAACGGGCTCGGCGAGGGGGCCGGAAAGGCGCTGACCGAGCACCGCGACATCAAGGCGATCGGCTTCGTCGGAGAATCGTACACTGGCAGCGCAATCATGCGTCAGGGGGCGGCGACGCTGAAACGCGTCCATTTCGAGCTCGGCGGCAAGAACCCGGTGATCGTGTTCGACGACGCCGATCTCGATCGCGCCCTCGATGCCGTCGTGTTCATGATCTACAGCCTCAACGGCCAGCGCTGCACTTCCTCGAGCCGGCTTCTCGTCCAGGCATCGATCCACGACGAGTTCGTCGAGCGCGTTGCCGAGCGCGTCGGGCGCTTGCGCGTGGGCGACCCGCTCGACCCGCAGACCGAGGTCGGGCCGCTGATCCACCCGCGCCACCTCGACAAGGTGATGGGCTATATGGACGTCGCCCGCGGCGAGGGCGCCAGGATCCGGTGCGGCGGAGCGCGCCACGAATGCAATGCGCAAGGCTATTTCGTGCAGCCGACGTTGTTCACGGGTGCGCACGGGCAGATGCGCATCGCGCGGGAGGAGATTTTCGGGCCGGTCCTGACGGTCATTCCGTTCGCTGACGAGGAGGATGCGATCGCGCGCGCCAACGACGTCGACTATGGCCTTGCGGGCTATGTCTGGACCGGCGACTCCGGCCGCGCGCATCGCGTCGCTCAGGCGATCGAGGCCGGCATGATCTGGGTCAATTCGGAGAATGTCCGGCATCTGCCGACGCCCTTCGGCGGCATGAAGTCGAGCGGTATCGGCCGGGACGGCGGCGATTACAGCTTCGACTTCTACATGGAGACGAAGAACATCGCGATCGGCCTTGGCCAGCACAAGATTCCGAAGCTGGGCGCCTAGGCGGCCGTTGCCGACGCCGTTTCGCTAACGTCCATCACGCCGGCAAAGCCGCTGGTCGCGAAGATCGGGATCGGCTCGCAGAACCAGGTTTCGCCGCTGCGGCCTTCGCATGCCCCGGCAACCGCGATCAAAGTGCGGATTTCGAAGCCGCCCTGGCCCGCGTCGCGCAGCGTCTCCTCATCGGAGTATGAGGTCAGCGCTGCGCGGTCGTTCCTCGTCCATCGCTCGAGGAATTCGCGGTCCCATTCCTCGTTGATTTTTCCGGAGTTGGGCGTTGCCGGCCAATGGGAGATGCCGCCGGTGCCGACGAGCGCGATCCGCTCGGGAACGGCGTCGCACGCGGCGCGGATGGCGCGGCCGAATTCGTAGGCCCGCGAGAGCGGCGTCAGCGGCGGGCCCTGGCAGTTGATGTTGGCGGGGATCACCGGCAGGTCGAAACCGGGCGTGAGGAAGCTCAACGGCACCATGATCCCGTGATCGAACTTCCATTCCTCGGCATAAGCGACGTCGACCCGGTCCATCACGCCGGCAATGACCCGGCGTGACAAGTCGGGGTTGCCGGGGATGGTGCGCCGCTCGATCCGCAGCCATTCCGGGTCCTCGATCGGTCCTTCATATTCCTCGGCCATGCCGATGCAGTAGGCCGGCATGTTGTTCATGAAGAAATTGGCGAAATGCTCGGCGGCGATGACCATGATGGCGTCCGGCCGGCTCGCCTCGAGCGCCGCGCGCAACCGGCCGAGCGCGGCGAAGAAAGGCTCGCGCACCGCCGGATCGGCGCGTTCCGCACGCGCCGTCATGCCTGGCCCGTGGCTCATGATGCCGGCGAAGACCAGGCTCACAGCGCCCCGCCTTCGCCGCCGTCGACCGCCGCGTAGAGCCCGCCACGGACCTGGCCGTGCTCCGCCAGCCCGTCCTTCATGGCCTGGATATACTCGTCCCAGCTAAGGCCGCGCCAGGCGGCAAAATGCATCAGGATCTGCCCGTTCACGCCGAGGATGTAGAGCTTGCCGATGTCGTCGGCGCGGATCGCGTCGGCTTCCTCGCCGGTCAGGCGATAGCGCGAGAGCACTGCGTCCCGGTTCGCGGTATAGGCCTCCTGCACCGCGGCATCGCGGTTTAACTCGTAAAGAAGCTTCTGCAGCGCGTAGAGGCTCATGCGCGATCACCTCTACTTCGCAGCTTGCCGGTCATCAAGTTAACCTGTTAAGTATCTTGCCTGGGTGCGGCCGCGCAACGGCGAAGATGACAAGCAGGCAATCGCAGTGAAAGGTGCAGGGATGTTGGGGAAATCATCGGTCGCCGGGCTTGCTCTTGCGTTGGCCGCGACCTCGCTTCAGGCGCAGGCGCCGGCCGCTCCGACCGACCCGCTCGATGCGCTGACCAGCGCCGAGATCGACCGGACGGTCGCCCTGCTCAATGCCGGCAAGTTTGCGACCCCCGACAGCCGCTACCCGAACATCACCTTGCTCGAGAGTCCCAAGCCCGTGGTCCTGCAGTGGAAGCCCGGGCAGCCGTTCGAGCGCCGCGCCCATGCAACCTTCCTCAACGGCGACCGGCTGTTCGAGGCCGACGTCAATTTGACCAAAGGCGCCGTCGAGGGCGTTCGCGAGGTCAAGGACCGCCAGTCGACCATCCTGTTCGAGGAATTCCTCGGCGCCAGCGAGGTGGTGAAGACCGACCCGCGCTGGCGCGCGGCGATGCGCAAGCGCGGCTACACCAGCTACGACCAGATCATCTGCGCGCCGCTGACCGTCGGGCCCGTGATCGACGAGCGCTATCGCGGGCTGCGCCTGATGAACGTGCCATGCTTCGACAAGGCCGGCGCGGTGAACAATGTTTACGGCCGGCCGATCGAGAACCTCCTCGCCGTCGTCGATGTCCGCAAGCGCAAGGTGCTCGACGTGATCGACCTCGGCGTGGTGCCGGTGCCGCGCGATGTGCCGTCGCACGCCTACGATCCGGCGACCAGCACGCGCCAGCCGACCAGGCCGGTCAACATCGTGTCGCCGCAGGGGCCGAACTTCACGCTCACCGGGTCGGAGGTCGCGTGGGACAAGTGGAAGTTCCACGTCCGCGTCGACAAGCGCCTGGGCCCGGTCATTTCGCGCATCACCTACCGGAACGGGGCCGAGGACCGCCAGATCGCCTATCAGATCAACACGTCCGAGATGTTCGTGCCTTACATGGACCCATCCCGGACCTGGGCATACCGCGCCTATATGGACATCGGCGAATATGGCTTCGGCGCATTGTCCTCGCCCTTGAAGCCCGGCTCCGACTGCCCGGTCGATGCGACCTTCCTCGACGCCACCATCTCCGACGATCACGGCAAGCCGCTGATGCTGAAGAACGTCGTCTGCATCTTCGAGCGCGACACCGGCGACCCGCTGTGGCGGCACTATGAGTTCTTCACCGAATCCCACGAGAGCAGGCCCAACGACGACCGCGTCGTGCGCATGGCGCCCGAGGTCGGCAATTACGACTATCTCCTGGACTTCGTGTTCAATCGCCGCGGCGAGATCGAAGTGCGCGTCGGCGCCTATGGCATCGACGCGACGAAAGCGGTCGCCGCTCGCACGATGGCGGACGCTACGGCGAAGGACGACACGCAATATGGCACGCTGATCGCACCCAACCTGGTCGGCGTGAACCACGACCATTTCATGAGCTTCCGCGTCGATCTCGACGTCGACGGCCAGGACAACCGCCTGGTCAAGGACAAGTTCGTGCAAAGGACGCTCACCGGCAACCCGCTGCGGCGAAGCCTGTGGCAGGTCGAGAAATCGGTGGTCGACAGCGAACAGGCGATCGAGACCGCCCACGAGCCCGCCTGGTACCGCGTCGAAAGCCACGATCGCCGCAACGCCATGGGCAACCCGACCAGCTTCCAGATCGCGCTCGATCATTCCGACACGTCGCTGCTCGCCGAGGACGAGCCGCAGCAGCAGCGCGCCTCCTTCTCGGCCTCGCCTCTATGGGTGACCCGCTATCATCCGGACGAAAACTTCGCGGCCGGGGTCTATCCCAACCAGAACCGCAACGTCGAAGGCTTGCCGCAATTCGTGTCGAACCATGAATCGGTGCGCGACACCGATCTCGTGACCTGGATCACGGTCGGTTTTCGTCACCAGACACGCGCGGAGGATTGGCCGGTGATGCCGGGCATGTGGCACTCGTTCAAGCTGCGGCCGTTCAACTTCTTCGACCGCAACCCCGGCCTCGACGTGCCCCCGGTGGGCGTGCCCGCACCCACGCAATCGGCGCAGCCATCACAGACGGAGCGCGGTCGCTAAGCGCAGGGCACGTGCTGGGGAAGGAATGGTGGACGCACTAGGGCTCGAACCTAGGACCCGCTGATTAAGAGTCAGCTGCTCTACCAACTGAGCTATGCGTCCACTGCCGTGAGGCGGATGCTCCGGCGACTTTCGCGCCTTGAGCGGCGGCGCCGGTAGCATGGGCTTAGGTGGGGTGCAACCGCCGTCTTTCAAGCGAGGCTGGAAGTCGTCCTCTGCTGCCGCTCCAGCGCCATCAGCAGGCCAAGGCACAACATCACCGTCATGACGGCCGAACCTCCAAAGCTCACCAGGGGAAGGGGGACGCCCACGACCGGCGCCAGACCCATGACCATCATCAAATTGATCGAGACGTAAAAGAAGATTGTTGCCGACAGGCCTGCTGCCGCCAGCTGCGAGAAGCGGGTGCGAGCGTTGGCGCTAACCCTCATTCCCCAGCGGATGACGAGCGCGAAGGCGAAGATCAGCAGGACGCCGCCAACCAGGCCCCATTCCTCCGCCATGGTCGCGAAGACGAAGTCGGTGTGGCCTTCCGGGAGATAGTCGAGGTGGCTCTGGCTTCCCTGAAGGAATCCCTTGCCCCAGATTCCGCCCGACCCGATCGCGATCTTGGACTGGCTGATGTGATAACCGGCCCCAAGCGGGTCGCTTTCTGGATTTAGAAAGACGTCGATGCGCTTGCGTTGATAGCCATGCATCATCCCGTAGACGATTGGTGCTGCAACCCCGACGGCCGTGGCCGGCGCGACGAACACCCACCACGGGAGACCGGCTAGGAACATCACCGTGACGCCGCACAGGCCGACCATGATGCAGGTGCCAAGATCAGGCTGGACGAGGATCAGGAAGGCCGGAACGCCCAGCAGCAGCATGGCCGGCCAGATGGCTCGCCATTTGCGGATCTCGCCGACCGGAACGAGCTCGTAAAAGCGGGCGAGGGTGAGCACGATCGCCGGTTTCATGAATTCGGATGGCTGCAGTCGGATCGGTCCAAGCTCGAGCCAGCGCTGGGCACCCTTGCTGACGAACCCGAGCGCTTCGACGCCAACCAGCATGATGAGGGTCACGGCATAGAGCGGGAAGGTAATCGCCTTGATCGTCGATTCCTTCACCCACGACATGCTGATGGCGATGCCGAGGAAGACGCAGAAGATGATTGCCTGCTTCAGCGCCCACGGCTGCACCGAGCCCCCGGCAGCAGAAAACAGCACGAGCAGGCCAAAGCCTGCAATCGACGCGACCAGAAAGATCAAGCGCCATGGCAGCCGCGCGAGCGGCTTCGGGATAATAGCCGAGGTGATCATGCTTTCTCGGCGGGTAGGGGAGGAAGGCCGTTCGCGGAACGCCAGGACGCGGTCTTGCGCGCCATGCGTTCTTCGAGCGGGCCACCAATGCTCTGTTCGAATGCATCGAGGGCGGCCATCGCCTTCTGCTTGTCATACAGGAAAGTGATCGTGTCGCGGATCAGGGGAGCGGCAACGGCGGCGCCGAACCCGCCATGCTCGACGATCGCCGCGGCCGCGTAGCGCGGCTTGTCGAATGGCACGAAGGCCATGAACAGCGAGTGGTCGCGAAGCTTCCAGTTGGCCGCAGTGTAGTTGCCGCGCTCGCTGGCGCTCAAATTGTGGGTTTGCGCGGTTCCCGTCTTCCCCGCCATCTGGATCCCGTCGAGCGGAAGCTTCGCCGCAGCCGCCGTTCCGTGATCGACGACCCCGGCCATGGCGCTGTGGATGAAGTTCAGATGGTCGGCATCGACCTCGAGCTGGGCCTGCGGTGCGACCGGTTTGTTCTTCATCAGTCGCGGAATGACGCGCTTCCCGGTCGCGAGACGGCTCGCCATGACCGCGAGCTGGAGCGGATTGATGAGCACCATGCCCTGGCCGATCGACATGTTGATCGTATCGTAGGTCTGCCACTGGCGGTGATATTTGCGGAGCATCCACTCCGGGTCAGGCACCGTCCCGTAACGCTGGTTGTCGAACGGCAGGTCGAATTTCTCGCCGAAGCCCATCGACCTCACCATTGGCGCAAGCTTGTCAGCACCGACCCGGCGGCACATTTCGTAGAAATAGATGTCGCAGCTATGGACCACGGCCGCGTCCATATCGACGGGGCCGTGCCTCTTGTCGCAGTGAAAGACGTGATTTCCGAGCGGGTAGGAGCCTGTGCAATTAACCCGCTGCTTGCGGTCGATGCCGGCGTTCAGCAGCGCCATCGCCATCGACGGCTTGATGGTCGAACCTGACGGGTAAAGGCTCTCCAATGCCTTATCGACCAAAGGCAAATGGTCGTCGCCCGACAGCATCTTCCACTCGTTCGTGCTGATCCCGTCCGAGAAATTGTTCGGGTTGAACGATGGCATCGACGGCATGGCGAGGATGTCGCCGTTGGTGACGTCGATGACGACGACCGAGCAGGATTGGTCGCCGATCCGCCGCGCGGCATATTCGTGAAGGTCGGCGTCGATGGTCAGCTGGACGGTGCCGCCGCTTCGGTCGGGCTTGGGATCGAGTTCCTTGACCAGCTTGCCGCGCGCCGTGACCTCGACGCGTTGTCCACCGGGAACTCCGCGCAAAGTCTGTTCCAGCGTCTTTTCAAGACCTTCCTTGCCGATCTTCACACCAGGAACGAGCAGAAGCGGGTTCTTGTCCTCCGCCTCATATTCCTTCTCGTTCGCCGCGCCGACATAGCCGACGAGCTGGCCCACGGCCGATCCGCCCGGATAGTAGCGAGTGAACCCGCGCGAGGCCGCAACTCCGGCGAGCTCCGGCAGGCGAACGGTGATCGCAGCATATTGCTCGTATGGAATGTTGTCGGCGACGGAGACCGGCTGGAAGCCGCGCGAATGAGAGAGTTCCTTGTTGATCCGGTCGACCTCGTCGGGCGGCAGCGCCAAGAGGCTCGTCAATTCCTTGACCACTGTCGATCCGTCGGTGAGCTGCTGCGGGATGATGTCGACCCTAAAGCTCGCCTTGTTGATGGCGATCGGCTTGCCGTTGCGGTCGATGATCCAGCCGCGCCGCGGTGGCACCGGGATAAGCTGGACGCGATTGCTTTCGCTCAGCAGCTGATATTTCTGGTTCTGGGCGATCGATAGCCAGCCGAGCCTGCCGATCAAGAGGGCGCCGACACCGGCCTGCGCTGTGCCCAGCAGCATCATCCTTCGCGAAAAGGTGATCGACTGGTGCGCGGTCGTCAGCCGGGTCGGCCTGTTCATCGCCCGAGCCTCCACCGGTCAAGCCGCGACACGAGCCACGCACTCAAGGGGAAGACGAAGATCGAGATGACCAAAGGCGGGACGACCGCGAGGAAGGGCACACGCGCGCCGCTGATCGCGGCAATGCGCCATTGGAGCCATTCGTCGATCGTCAAAAGCACCGCCGCGAGAACCCATTCAATCCAATAGTCACGCCACATCGTCCGGCGGTCGACGAGGTCGAGCGCCAGCATGGTTGCGCTCCACAATGCTACTGAAAAACCTATCGGAAGTCCCGTGAACAGGTCGTTGACCAGGCCCATCGGGGCGGCCCACCACGCCGGCCACGGGTCGGACCTCAACAGGCGCCAGCTGATGAGGACCAGGAAGCCGAAGTCCGGAAACCAGCCGCTCGTGGTGACAACCGGCAGCGCGGCGAGGAGCGACGCGACAATTACCGACATCATCGGCGCGAAAGCCGCGAACGGCAAAGGTCCGCGCCCCATCCGACGCTTGGTCGCAAGCGCGGCGCGGACCATCAGGGCGTCTCGGCCTGGGCCGCCGGCTCGTACGGCGGCTCGACGACGGCGAAGCTGATATTGGATGGGTCGGCGAGCGGTAAAGCAACTGCGCCGTCGTCGTCGAGGCGGATTACCCGCGCGATCGGAATGAGGGGCGGATAGAGCCCGCCTGTGCCCGATGTGATGATGATGTCGCCGCGCTTGAACGGGTTGCGGCCCACTTCCAGCGGGCGGACGTCGATCGTTCCGTCGCCGCGGCCCTGTGAAATTACCGGAATTCCACCGCGAAGAAGGCGCGCCGGGATGATGTTGGCGCGGTCTGAAGCGAGCAGGACGCGCGATGCGAAGGCCCCGGTGTCGATGACCCGCCCGACGAGGCCGTCGGGCGAACGAACCGGCATCCCGATGCGAACGCCATCATTCGCACCCGTCGACAGGATCGCGAACCGCCTCGTGCTGCCGAGCGACGAGCCGACCAGCCGGCCGACCGCTACCGTCTTAACCTCATGCTCGCGAAGCTGGAGCACCGCTTTCAGCTGGCGGTTTTCCTGCAGGACTGCGCGGGCCTCGATGATCTCGCGGCGCATCTCGTCGCGCTCGCGCTTGAGCTTGCCGTTCTGGCCGGCCGCGTCCCAATAATCGCCCGCGCCGGTGAAGACCCCTTCGACCGTTGCCGTGACTTCGTGGAATGCGCTTGCGACGGGGCCGGTGATGTCCAGCGCCGCCCCGCGAATAGTCGCGAAGCGCGCCGGAGCGAGAGTGGAGATGGCGAGCAGGATGAGGCCGATCAGGATTCCTGCGATGAGCGCAAGGAAGCTGAAGAACAGCCCGTATTGGGCTCGGCGCGACCAGCCCGGGCGTGCGGTCGCCACCGCCCGCTACCTTAGCTCAGGCCGTCTGCAGGACGCCGCGGAACTGCTCTTCCTCGAGCGCCCGTCCGGTACCCAGGGCGACGCAGGTCAGCGGATCCTCGGCCACGGTGACAGGGAGGCCGGTCTCGTCGCGCAGGACCTCGTCCAGGCCCTGCAGGAGCGCGCCGCCACCAGTTAGGACAATGCCCTGGTCGCAGATGTCGGCGGCGAGTTCGGGCGCCGTATTCTCGAGCGCGATGCGGACGCCTTCGACGATCGTGCCGACGGGCTCGGACAATGCTTCGGCGATCTGGCCCTGGTTGATCGAGATTTCTTTGGGAACGCCGTTGACGAGGTCGCGGCCCTTGATGTGCACGGTCTTGCCGATGCCATCGACCGGCGGTTTGGCGATTCCGACTTCCTTCTTGATTCGCTCGGCCGTGGCTTCACCAATCAGGAGGTTGTGGTTGCGCCGGACATAGGAGCTGATCGCTTCGTCCATCTTGTCGCCACCAACGCGCACCGAGGTGGTGTAGGCGAGACCGCGGAGCGAAAGGACCGCAACCTCGGTCGTTCCGCCGCCGATGTCGACGACCATCGATCCGATCGGTTCGGTCACCGGCATGTCGGCGCCGATCGCGGCCGCCATCGGCTCCTCGATGAGGTAGACAGCGCTCGCTCCGGCGTTCGAAGCGGCGTCGCGAATTGCGCGGCGCTCGACTGAAGTCGATCCGGACGGAACACAGATCACGATTTCCGGGAAGCGCCAGGCGCGCATTTTCCCGCCGTGAACCTTGTGAATGAAGTGTTTGATCATCTGCTCCGCCACATCGATGTCGGCGATGACACCGTCGCGAAGCGGGCGGATGGCCTCGATCTGGTCCGGGGTCTTGCCCATCATCAGCTTGGCGTCGTCGCCGACCGCCTTGACCTTTTTGACGCCATTGATGGTCTCGATGGCGACGACCGATGGCTCGTTAAGAACGATTCCGCGGCCCCGGACATAGACCAAGGTGTTGGCGGTTCCGAGGTCGATCGCCATGTCGTGCGACATCCATTTGAACCAGCGATTCCAGAACATCTATCCCCGTATCCCCAACCTGATCACAAAGCAGCGGAACGACCCTGCGGCTTCACTTTGGATTAAACACTTTCCATTGAATGCGGCCTGAATTTCCGCGAAAAATCAGCGCTTCGCCGGCGCCCTCGGAATGGGCTAGGAATGCTTA
>Ga0207648_10008191_pt1 | contig 10161 bp, 8 predicted proteins | sample KBSMisM32_FD_184310 | JGI IMG/M metagenome (GOLD analysis project Ga0207648, IMG submission 184310) | Miscanthus rhizosphere microbial communities from Kellogg Biological Station, Michigan, USA - KBS Miscanthus M3-2 (SPAdes) (version 2) | ecosystem: Host-associated > Plants > Roots > Rhizosphere... | reverse complement strand
TAGGGGGCCAGCCGAGGTATTCAGGTACAACGAAGGCGCCGCAGCCAACCGCGGCGCATACGACGAGCGCCGCCTCGCCGTAACCCGACGTGCGTGTTCTGGGTCCCAGTGTCATCCCCGGGGTCTCGATTGCTCATAAGAGCAACGCCTGTTCCGGTGGCGCGCCGTGGTCGCAACCGGTTGGGGGACTGGGTATTAGGAGCTGAAGGCTCGACCTTTTCCGGTCGAAGCCCGATTACAAGACCGAACTCGGCTGAACGACTCTGAGCTTTTCTGACCGTGTCTGCCGGCCCGCCTTGCGGGCGGGCTATGCCGGCTTCGCCTTGAGCGTGCCGACCTGCACCAGCATGCCGGTGAAATCGTAGACGCGGCGGTCGTGCACGATCTTCCCGTCCTTGAACTCGTAGAGAAACACGACGGGGATGGTGACGCGCCGGCCGGTTGCCGGCATGCCCATGAAGCCGCCGCGGTCGGTGCCCGTGAACGTCGCCATCACCGCGGCACGTTGATCGTCGACCAGCACTTCCTCGACGTCCATTCCCAGATCGGGAAACGCGACGAAGTAGGTCTGGAAGACCTGCCGAATCTGATCGCGGCCCTGCGTCGTGCCGCCCGCCAGCGGGCTGTCGATGATCGCATCCTCGGCGTAGTCGGCGACCAGCGTTTCGGCATCGAGGTGGCGCCACGCATCGGCGCGGCGGTTCAGCAGATCGACGATTTCGGCGCGTGTCATGGCCTCTCCGAGAGCCGTAAGACTACACCGTCACGGCCTGAGGAGCAGCAGCGACAACGCGACGGAAATGCCGGCCGTGGCGCCGAGCGCCACCGCAATGATCGGAACCAGTGGGATGTGCCGTGCCCAGGCGGGGACGCCCACGATTGCGACCCTGACGACACCCGGGCTCTCCCGGCGGCGGGCCGGCGGCGTCAGCATCGCGGCAACCGCCGCGAGGACGAAGCGGACGACGCTGACCGGGGCGCTGATCGCTGCGCGCAACGTGGCGGTCACCAGCAGCCGGGCGAGCCACCAGATCCGCACGAGGAACCAGGCGGCGACCAGAAAGGGGAAAAGCGCCGCCGCGCGCGCGGCGCGGAGCGCCCACGCGGCCAGGCGTCGGACGGTGATCGGCCGCCTGACTTCTCGGGCGCGGCTCGATGCACGCTTGTAGGAGTCCTTCCGGGGATAGGCGTCCACGACGCTCATCAGAACGCGCGGTTCCGGGGACGGAGTGGGTCCCGCCGGCTGCGGCGCCGCTTCGGAGTGGAACGCCTCGAGGCCGTTGGACGGAAACCGCCGTGCTCTGATGACTGTGCCCATGCTGTGAACGATGCCCTCGTCGAGGTGGCGATTATGGGCAAGCGCCACGCACCGCCGTCAACGGCTCAGGCGTTGGTTTTGCGCAAGACTGCGCCAATGTGTGCAGAAGATCTGTGCAACCGGAAGTAGGGCCGTGCACGAACAACGGGTCGGGCCTTTGGTTTCCCTGGCTCGACGCTTGCACCAGCGGCCATCGCCCTTGATGGAGGCGACTGATGCGTAACTCACGCCGTGTGGCGATGCTGGTGCTGGCAACCGCGCTGCTCTGGTCCGATGCGACGGTATTCGGACAGAGCCGCGCCAAAGCGACGGATCCGTTCATCGGCGTCTGGAAACTGAGCGCCGACAAGTCGAAATACGAGTCGGGCGGCGCGCCGAAGAGTTTCGTGCGCACGTACGAGGATCGGGGCGGCGGCACCATCTTCATGACGACGGACGTCACGATTCCGCAGGGCAGCGCGCGAGCCTTTCTCGTGTACCGCCGCGACGGCAAGCCCTACCCGGAGGCGGCGGTTGGCGCCGAGTCGATCCGGATGGTCTCCGTGAAGGCCGTCGATTCGCGCACCGAGAACGTCTACTTCATCGTGGACGGCAAGACGCCGGAGCGGCCGAGCACGATCACAATCTCCGCCGACGGCAGGACGATGACACAGGTAGTGAGCGGCACGACGTCGAAGGGGAAGCCGTTCACCAACACGGTGGTGTACGACCGGCAGCCCTAAATCGCCTGGCGCGCTCTCGTGATCGATATGGTGCGTGCTGTTGGTCCCTAGTCTCTCGGTCCTCGGTCCTCGCGAGTTTCAACCGCAAACCCCGGCGACGCAGAACGCTGGCTGCGGACTACGGACCTTGGACTACAACCGGACTAAGGACACGCGACGAACTTCGGACGGACGAAGAACTAGGTACCAAGGACCAAGGACGGCGGCTGACAAGGTCGAAAGCCGCTCTACGAGCGCACGACCCCGTACTTCTTCGCCCGCGCCAGCCACGTCTCCTGATCGATCAGCCGTGCCGACAGGTCGCGCGGCAGCCGCCACTTCGCCGCGTCGTCGAACGGGCCGCCCTTGGCCTTCATTTCCTTGAGGGCGATGTACATGGCGCCGATGCCAATGTCGTCGATGTGGTAGAACGCCATGTCCACGCCCTTGGCGTGCCACTCGGACGCCAGCCCGCTCGAGCCGATCATCAATGGCTTCTTGAGCGCATTCTTGGCGCGCTGCTGCTGCTCGAGCGTGAACCCGTTGATGAAGAACGCGTCGGCGCCCGCGTCGGACAACGCGGCGGCGAGCTCGAGCGTCTCGGACTCGCTGTAGCCCTTGGCCGGCCGATCGCTGCGGGCCATGATCATCACGCTCGCATCACGGCGCGCGTCGACCGCGGCCTTGATGCGCCCGACCATCACCTCGCGCGTCGCCATCGCCACGCCCTTGCCGCCGTACTCGCTCTCGGGGCCGGTCGAGTCCTCGAGCATGATCACGGCCGCGCCCGCGCGCTCGAGCTGCTGCACCGTGCGGTAGGTGGTCACCGGGCTGCCGCCGCCGTTTTCACCGTCGGCGACGATCGGCAGCTCCGTGTTGGCAATCACCTGCGCCTCGTAGTCGATCACTTCCTGAACGGTCTGGATGCTGGTGTTGGGGAGCGCGTTGCGCGCGGCCATCCCGCTGCCGCCCATGAAGCCGCCGCTGAAGCCCTCGATCTCGCACAGCCGGGCGAGCATGATGCTCTCGACGACCGGCAGCATCATCGGTTTGCCGGCGGCCAGCGCGGCGCGGAAGCGTGCGCCCTTGCTGGCCGGCGCCGGCGGCGTGCCGCCCGGCCGCGTCTGCGCCTCGGCCGTGCCGGGCAGGACCGCGTCGCCCACGAGACCTCCCGCCACGAGCCCGGCACCTACGAGAAATCCGCGTCTGCTGTGGTCGTCGATCGGCATGCTGTCCCCCTGCGTGAGGCAATGGCGGGCGCATGATACCAGCGCCGGTCCCGTGCTATAACCGCGCGTGTGTGGCGCTTCTCGATCGCGTCGCTCGTCGCCGCCGGGGCGATCTGCGCGCCGCTTGTTGCGGCTGACGTCGATCGACGGCTGATTGATGCCGTCCGCGCACAGGACGCGACGCAGGTGCGCGCCCTTCTCAGCGGCCGCGCGGACGTCAACGTCAGGGCCGACGACGGCTCGACAGCCCTTCTCTGGGCCGCGCACGCCAACGACCTCGAGGTCGCCACGGTGCTGGTGCGCGCCGGAGCCGACGCCAACGCCGCGAATCAGTTCGGGATGACGCCGCTGTCGCGCGCCTGCACCAACGGCGGCGCGGAGATGGTGGAGCTGCTCCTGAAGGCGGGAGCAAAGCCGGACACGCCGATCGGCACCGGCGAAACGCCGCTCATGACCTGCGCCGCCACCGGCGCCGCCGCGGCGGTGAAGATGCTGCTCGCGCGCGGCGCGGCCGTGAACGCGGCCGAGCCGACGCAACGCCAGACGGCGCTGATGTGGGCCGCCGCGGAACGCCATCCCGACATCGTCGGCCAGCTGATCGAGGCGGGCGCCGACCTGCGGGCGCGCACGAAGAAGGGATTCACGGCGCTCCACTTCGCGGCGCGCGAAGGGGACATCGAGTCGGTCACGCGCCTCCTCGCCGCGCGCGTGGACGTGAACCTGCGCTCGGTGCCGGATGCGCCCGCGGCGGGACGCGGCGTGGCGTACCAGTCCACGCTCTCGGCTGGCAGCACGGCGCTGCTCGTGGCGACGATGCGCGGTCACGTGCCGCTGGCGCTCTATCTGCTCGATCACGGCGCGGACCCGGATGCGGGCGACGCCGGCTTGACGCCGCTGCACTGGGCCGCCGGCACCTGGGAAGGTGGCGTGTCGAATCCGGTCTACGGCTTCAGCGATCCGATGAGCGGCCTTCCCAATCGATCGGAGCGGTTGCAGTTGATCAGGGCGCTGCTCGCCCACGGGGCGAACCCGAACGCGCGCATGACGAAGCGGCCGTTCATCGGCGGCGGCTACGAGGACGCCGCGGGGGCGACGCCGTTCCTGCTCGCGAGCGCCGCGGCGGACGTCGAGATCATGAAGCTGCTGCTGGCGGCCGGCGCGGATCCGAAGCTGGTCACCGACACGAAAGCCACGGCGGTGATGGCCGTGGCGGGGCTGAATCGGAGCGTGGGCGAGAGCGCGCTCGCCGAGCCGCAGGTCCTCGCGGCGGCGAAGCTGCTCTTCGAACTCGGCCTCGACGCGCGCGGTGAGACGACGGAGGGCGAGAACGGCCTCTACGGCGCCGCTTATCGCGGCTGGAACACGCTGCTCCTGCAGCTGATCGAGAAGGGCGCCAACGTCAACGCGATCAGCAAGGCGGGGATCACGCCGTGGCTCGCGGCCTCGGGCTACGGCGACCGTCTCGGCGGCGTGCTCTACAACACCGAGGGCGCGAAGATCCTGCTCGATCATGGCGCCGATCCGAAGCTGGGGAAGCCCTGCCAGGCCCAGGTGAAGTGCGTAGCCCCGAAATAAGCCTCGGGCGCGGAGTCCTCTCCGCGTGCGCCGCCATGGCGTGGGTGGCGGCCGTGTCTCTCAGCACCTCCAACGCCGTTCGCGCGCAGGTTCCGGCGGCTGCCACGACGCCCGCGGCGACGCTGGTGTCGACCTACTGCGTGAGCTGCCACAACGACCGCGCGAAAGTCGGCGGCTTCTCGCTGGCCGGCGCGGATGCGACGCAGGTGGGCCGCGCGGCGGACGCGTGGGAAAAAGTGATAGTGAAGCTGCGCAGCCGCTCGATGCCGCCGGCGGGGATGAAGCGTCCCGACAACGCCACGTACGACACGGTGTCGGCGTGGCTCGAACAGGAGCTGGATCGCGCGGCGCTCGCGGCGCCCAACCCCGGACGTCCGGCCGACCTGCATCGGCTGAACCGCGGCGAGTACGCCAACGCGATTCGCGACCTGCTCGGCATCGACGTCGATGCCACGGCGCTGCTGCCGCCAGACACGCAGGCGTTCGGCTTCGACACCAACGCCGACGCGCTGTCGATGGAACCGGCGCTGCTCGATCGCTATCTGACGGCGGCGGCGAAGATCGCCCGCATCGCCGTGGGCGATCCGTCGGTGCCGCCCGCGGTGGAGCGCTACACCGCCGTGCCGGGCAACGCGAACGAGCAGACGTGGCTGTGGCAGACGGAGCGGCTCACCGAGGACTTCCCGCTCGGGTCGCGCGGCGGCATCGCGGCGCGCCACTACTTCCCGGTGGATGGTGAGTACGACCTGCGGATCCGGCTGGCGCGGACGTATGCCGACGTGATCCGTGGCCTGCAGACGGCGAGCGATCTCGAGATTCGCGTCGACGGCGTGCGGGTCGCGAAATTCACCGTCGGCGGCCTGAAGGCGACGGCGGAGAGCCAGGACGCGGACGACGCGCTGCACGTGCGCGTGCCGGTGAAGGCCGGGTCGCGCCAGGTGCTCGCGACCGTTGTGAAGACCGACGGCGCCCGGGCCGAAGGGGTGGGTCCGGATCGCATCCCGATCTGGAATCGCGACGGCGACGTCCCGACGTTCCCGCTCGGCATTTCGTCGCTGCTGGTGACCGGCCCCTACAACGGCCGCGTGCCCGAGGCGTCGCCCAGTCGCCAGCGCCTGTTCATCTGTGCGCCGGGCGAAGCCGGATGTGCCACGCGAATCCTCACGACGCTCGCGCGGCGCGCCTATCGCCGCCCCGTGACGGCGGGCGACGTGCAGACGTTGATGGAGTTCTTCGAGAGCGCTCGTGCCGCCGGCAATTTCGACGACGGCATCCGCGCGGCGCTCGAGCGCGTGCTCGTCAGCCCCGACTTCCTGTTCCGAATCGAAACCGACCCGGCGGGCGTCCCGCGCGGCACCGCGTATCGCATCTCCGACGTCGAGCTCGCGTCGCGCCTGTCCTACTTCCTCTGGAGCAGCGGGCCCGACGACGAGCTGCTCGACCTCGCCGTCAAGGGGCAGCTGCGGCAGCCCGGCGTGCTCGAGCAGCAGGTGCGCCGCCTGTTGTCGGCGCCGCGGGCCCGTGCCGCGCTCGTCAACAACTTCTTCGGCCAGTGGCTGCAGTCGCGCAACGTGTGGCTGCTGACGCCCGACGCCAACACCCGCTTCCCCTGGTTCGACGACAACCTGCGGGGCGCCATCGTCCGCGAGACGGATCTCTTCCTGGATGACCAGCTCAAGGCCGACCGCAGCATCGTCGACCTCCTGAGCGCCGACTACACCTTCCTCAACCAGCAGCTCGCGGGTCATTACGGGATCCGCGGCGTCTACGGCAGCCACTTCCGCCGCGTGAAGCTGGCCGACGAGAACCGCTGGGGCCTGCTCGGCAAGGCGAGCGTTCTGGCCGTGACGTCCTACCCGACGCGGACGTCGCCGACCATTCGTGGCAAGTGGCTGCTCGACAACATCCTTGCCGCGCCGGTGCCGCCGCCGCCGCCGGACGTGAACACCACGCTCGAGGAGAGCAAGACCGGCAAACCCGAGTCGGTGCGCGAGATGCTGGAGCGGCACCGCACCAACCCCACCTGCGCGAGCTGCCACGCACGGATGGATCCGCTGGGGTTCAGCCTGGAGAACTTCGATGCAATCGGGCAGTGGCGCACGCTGGACGGCGAAGCGGCGATCAACGCCACCGGCGTGCTGCTCGACGGCACCACGGTCGACGGGCCGGCGGCGCTTCGCCGGGCGCTGGTGGCGCAGCGGGAGCAGTTCGTGCGGACGGTCACCGGGAAGCTCCTGACCTACGCCCTGGGCCGCGAGATGGAATACTTCGATGCGCCGGCCATCCGCGGTATCGTGAGGGCCGCCGCGACCGACGACTATCGCTGGTCGTCCGCCATTCTGGCGATCGTGAAGAGCGCTCCGTTTCAGATGAGAAGGTCGAAGCCGTGACGATTGCTCAGGCCGAGATGGCGATATCGGGCGTGACATCGAGCGCGAGAAGGCACCCCGCGTTTTTCCCGGCGATGTCGTCGCTGCTGATCGTGCTCGTCTTCCTGGGGTTTGCCCCCACGTACTATCTGCGACCGGTCGCCGCGGGCCCGATACCCGGCTATCTGCACGTGCACGGCGCGGCAATGACGATGTGGTTCCTGTTGTTGCTGGTGCAAACCGCGCTCATCGCCACGCAACGACGGGCCCTGCATCGCCGGCTCGGCATCGCTGGCGCCTGTATTGCGGTGATCATCGTGGTGCTGAACCCGCTCGTCGTCGCGTGGAGCGTTCCTCATATGCTGGCCGCCAGTGGATCCACGGAATTGACGGCCCTGATCGTCGTCGGCGATCTGCTCGTCGTGGGAATGTTTCTCGTAATGGTCGGACTGGCGATCCGCTGGCGGCGTCATCCCGAGACACATAGCCGCATGCTCCTGCTCGCCTCGCTCGCGGTCTCCGGGCCGGCGCTCGGCCGGTTCTCGCTCAGTCTCACTGGATCGCCGATGCCGGGGCTCATTGCACTGATGGTGCTCCCACTGCTGGTCGTGGTTCACGACCGCGTGATGATGAAGCGGGTGCACCCGGTGAGCGCGTGGGCGGCCGCGGCGATTATCGGCAGCTTCGTGATCAGTATCGCGATCGCCAACACCGCGGCCGGCGGCGCGATCGTCCGGTGGTTCCTATGATCGCGTTGAAAAAGGCCATCTCACGACGCACCGTACTGCGTGGTCTCGGCACTACCATCGCCTTGCCGCTGCTCGACGCGATGGTGCCGGCGCTGACGGCCCTGCAGAAGACACCTGCCGCGCCGGTGCGCCGCCTCGGCGTCGTCTATCACCCCAACGGCGTCATCTACGAGAACTGGCTGCCCAAGGGCAGCGGGCGCGACTTCACCCTGTCGCCCATTCTCGAGCCGCTCGAGCCGTTCAAGAACCAGCTGATCGTGGTCACGAACCTGTCGAGCCATCAGGCCGAAGCGCTCGGCGACGGCGGCGGTGATCATTCGCGCGCCTCGGGGACGTACCTCACCGGGGTGCACGTCAAGAAGTCCGACAGCGTCGTGGGCAACGGCATGTCGATGGACCAGATCGCCGCCAGGGCGCTCGAGCGCGAGACGCAGCTGTCGTCGCTGCAGCTGACCGCCGACGACAACAGCCTGGTCGGCGCCTGCGATGTCGGCTACAGCTGCGCCTACAGCAGCACCCTGTCGTGGCTGACGCCGACGCTGCCGCTCATGGCCGAGAACAACCCGCGCGTCGTGTTCGAGCGGCTGTTCGGGTCGAGCGAGAGCACCGATCCGCGGGTCCGCGCGTCACGGCTGCGGCGCGACCGCAGCATCCTCGACTCGGTGAATGCCCGCGTGCGCGAGCTCCAGCAGACGCTCGGCGCGTCCGACACGCGCAAGATGAGCGACTACCTCGAGTCGCTTCGCGACGTCGAACGTCGGATCCAGAAGGCCGAGGAGCAGAGCGGCAAGGAGATTCCGGACGTCCAGCGGCCGGCCGGCGTGCCCGACGGCTTCCAGCCGCACGTCGAGCTGCTGTACGATCTGCAGCTGCTGGCGTATCAGTCGGACCTGACGCGCGTCATCACGTTCATGTACGGCCGCGAGCAGACCGGCCGTCCCTATCCGCAGATCGGCATTCCCGAGCCGCACCACCCGTTGACGCACCACCAGAACGACGCCGAGAAGATGCGGAAGTGCACGGTGATCCAGACCTACCACGTGCGGCTGTTCGCGTCGTACCTCGAGAAGCTGCGGGCGACACCGGACGGTGACGGGACGCTCCTCGACAACCTGGTGCTGCTCTATGGCGGCGGCATCAGCAACAGCGACCGGCACACGCACGGTCCGCTGCCGACGCTGCTCCTTGGCGGCGGGGCGGGCACACTCAAGGGCGGTCGCCACATGGTGTATCCACAGGACACGCCGCTCACCAACCTGCAGCTGACGCTGCTCGACAAGATGGGCGTGCCGGCCGATCGGCTCGGCGACAGCACCGGACGCTTCACCGAGCTGGCGGATCTGGCTTAGCCAGCGCGCTCGCCTCGCCACGGAAGCCCTGGAGCATCAGGGCTGCCCTCCAGACCTCGGACACCGCCGTGGCCGCGGCGGCCGACGAGATGAACTGACTCCGGACGGTCTGCGATCCGCATCCGCAGCGCAGGATCGAGTGCCCTCCTGCCTCCGAGGGGATCAGCTCGCAGGTGATCACCTGTTCGCCACGCGACAGGGTCCAGAACGGAATCAACGCGGAGGTGTGAATCGCTTGCTGCACGGCTGTAGTGCGGAGCACGCTGTGTGCCAGTGAGGGATACTACCGCAGTCCGCGCACGGGATGTGGCCGCGCCGGATCCGCCCGAATTCCACGATTCGAAACTCGGCTGCAAGAGAGGCAGAGGCTCAACGAGCAATCATTTCTGTAACTCCTGTAAGAAGAGCCAGCCAACCCAAGCGTGGTCGCGTATGGCGCCAGAAAGATCGCGGCGATGATCTTGCACCACGTTCGGGCAACTCTGCCGGGTACCCCTTTGCCCTGCAGACGGTAGATGCCCACGATTCCACGACTGACGGGCGGCGGCGGCGAGCTGCTCAGCATCGAGCTCCTCGAAGAGCACGCGCGCCGGATGGCGGCGCTGATCTCCATCGCCCCGTTGAGGCGGCGTGAAGGCCGTACGCACCTGCGCCGGCTGTCGGACCACATGCGGGCGCTGCGCGCGATCTATGCGGATCTCGCCGAAGACGCCCGCCGGGAGGCCGTGTCGCCGGCCGCCGAATGGCTGCTCGACAATTTCCACGTCGTCTCCGCCGCGGCGCGCGACATCCAGCACGATCTCCCGGCCTCGTTCTTCCGCCGGCTTCCGCGCGTCGCCTCGGATGAGTTCGTGGGGCTGCCACGCATCTA
>Ga0207648_10008190_pt1 | contig 10161 bp, 10 predicted proteins | sample KBSMisM32_FD_184310 | JGI IMG/M metagenome (GOLD analysis project Ga0207648, IMG submission 184310) | Miscanthus rhizosphere microbial communities from Kellogg Biological Station, Michigan, USA - KBS Miscanthus M3-2 (SPAdes) (version 2) | ecosystem: Host-associated > Plants > Roots >... | reverse complement strand
TCTTGTATCCCAGCTTGATCGAGACGTCGAGCACCGAGTAACCCGGATCCCGCAAATAGCCGAAGCCGCGGAGAACCTTGGCGGCGACGAGGAGCCGCTTGGGCGAGCCGAGCTGCGCCGCGTCGAGGTTCCTGTAAACGCTGACGATGGCAATTCCGGCTTCCATCCCCAGGTCCAGCGCGCTGGCGTATCGGTGTGGCTCCTCGAAAAGATTCTCGACGGTAACCGCGAGCTGGCGGGGGAGCTGGGCCAGTCTGTCTTTGAGAGCTTCGATGACGTCGTGCGTCAGGGCATTTCCTTCGAGCCGCTCGACCCTCTCCCTGAACCCTTCAGGCGCGTCGTCAAAGCGGTGAAGGACGACCTCCTTCAGTCCCAGGCGACCCAGTTGGGCGACCGCGCTGAATTGCGGTGCGTGCAGGGTCACATAGGCGATGAGGGGAAGCGACGGATAGCGCTTAAGCAGAGTGGCGACCGCGCCGACGTTCATGATGCCGTCAGCCGCCGGGTCCAACAGCACGATACTGACCGGCTTGCGGCGGATTACCGACTCCAGCTCCTGCCATGACGACGCTACGAAGAGCTCCGGCTCGTCAGCGAACACGTGCCTGACGTGCGTCAGCAGTCGAGCGGGGAGGAACACCGCAACGCTCACAAGCGGATTGAGCGCATGATCCAAGGAAAGTGGGGCATCAGGCTCTGCAGCGCGAGTGGGAGGTGATAAGAAAAGCGCTGTTTCTGATAGGAAACAGACATTTTCTGATAAGAAAATGCCATTTCGGGGACTCCCAATGCCCGTACGTTGACCTTTGGTCAGTACGGGACCAAACCCATCCAACCCCTCTCAGGAGTTTTCCATGATCCGCCGCAGACTTCTTCTCGCTGTCACCGTCATCGCTTCCTTCGCCCTTGTTGCTTGCTCGGATATGACGGCGCCGAGAAATGACACCTGCCCCGTCACGAACGGCGGAAGCACTCTCTGCAAAGGGAACTAGGGCCAAGGCAGCCGGGATGGCTGCCGGGTGATTTTTACGCGGCAGCCACCGTCGTCTTGCGGAGCTCGGAGACGGCCCGAACGACAGAGCCAACCTCCTCTGGAAGCCAAGCCGGCGGAGGCGTGAATTCCTTGGTCTTTTGCGAAGCTTTAACCGCAGACATCGCTGTCTGAGCCTGGAAGGACACTTGGTGAAGCTGATTCGCATCTGCGAATGCAATCGCCTCGTGAAGCGCTTCTTTTGCCGCGTCAGTGCGGCCGAGACGGTTCATCCCCTCACCAAGGAACAGGAGGTAATGGGATCGGAGCCAGGGGCCAAGCGGTATGTTGGCGAGCTCGCGTGCATAAGCGTCAAAAGCTTCCGGCATCTGATCAATTGAAGCAAGCTCCATCAAGTTGACCGTAGCCGTCGCCCGGACGTGCCTGCTTTGAGTGGTCGCGGCTACTACCAGATGCGTGTCTCTAGCAGCATCGCGCAGCCCGATTTCAGTGAACAGCGCGGCGAGATCTTCGAGGACGAGATCGCGATCGAGCGGGTTGGTGGTAAGGTTCAGAGCGTCATAGGCGAGCTTGATCCCTTCCGCGAACTCGCCCTTACGCTGCGCGAGCGCCGCGCGGCTGTGGAGAGCCTCGGCGTGGATCTCGGTCATGCGCTCGTCAGCGCTCTGGACGATAACGTCTTCCAGAATGGTTTGCGCCTGGGGGAGGTTTCCTCTTGCCATGTACGTATGGGCGATGCCGAGCTGCACCTTCAGAATACCGCGACGGTCGCCCACCGTGTCGGCGATGTAGGCAGCCTGTGAATACGCGCGTGCAGAAGTCTCCCAATCACCGTCCCGCCTCGCCGATCCGCCGACGGCCACGTTGGCTTCGATGGCCAGGCCCGGATTCTTGTTCGGACGGGCAATCTTTGCCACGGTTGCGTAGACATCAGTGGCGAGACTCCAGTTCGCCTCATACGTCAGCACACGGCCGTACGCGAGGAGCGAAGCACAGACGACCTCGTCGATTGTCGCGCGATTCGTGGCTTCCTCGAGCACGGCAATAAGGACCGCGCGAACGGGATCGCCCTCACCGACGTCCTCGATCGCAGCCCTCACGTTGTGCAGCTGCGCCCAGTTGGACGGGTCGATCGAAGCTCTGTCCTCGACGTATGAATCGACGAGGCGCAGCACCGATAGCCCGGCGAAAACTGAGCGCCAGGACGCACTGTCCTCCTTCAGCATACCAAGTGTATCGAAGTAAGCCTGATGCCGGATCATGGTCCTTTTTGGGCCGATTTAGGTGCCTCAAAAATGCCACTTTTGACCCGGTTTAGAAATGCCTGTTTCATATCACCGTAGGGTCGTTTTCATGTCACCTTATTTGAGTTAAGGCCATTTATACAGCCTTAACGTCCCGAAGGAATTCGGTCCCTCAGTAGTCTCCTGGCGGGGTCAACGGACCAATCCGCCAGCGAAAACCACCAGGAATCAGCCCGGGTTTCCCCTGTTTCAAAGCGCCTGTGTATACCGACGATTTTGCGCGCCTCGTATAACCAGACCGCCGGGGCGTCTTCGTTAATCACGCGAAAGGCGGCGGTAAATAGCTCGCGCGCGTGGCCCGGATCTGCTTTCAGGGCGCTATCGAGCAATGTATCAAACGCCGGATTGCTGTAGCCACCGTAGTTGACCCCGTTCTTTCCGACACCGGAGCTGCTCCACGCGTCCCGGATTCCGTCAGGACTGGACGACATCGTCCACGCATCGAGACTCGCATCGAAGTCCCCCTTCTGCTGCCTCGCGATCATCGCCGCGTTGTCCATACGGTCTGTCGTCACCTCGATGCCAACGCGACTTAGCTGCTCTTGAATGAGAACCGCCATTCTCGTCCTGTTGAGACTGCTGGTGGGAACGAGGAGCGAGAACGCGAGTCTGCTTCCGTTGCGGACGCGCACGCCGTCCGCGCTGCGCCTCCAGCCCAGAGAATCGAGCAAACGATTTGCTCGCGCCAAATCGAACGGGATCTGAACGAGCGTGGTGTCGGTCGTGGCGTACGCGCGCACGGTCGGACCGCTGGGAACCGAGGCGAATGTCTCGAAAAGACTGCGCGCCAGCGAATTTCGGTCGAGTGACATCGCAATTGCGCGACGCAGCTCGCGATCGCCGAATAGCGGATGCGGCTTCGTCCGGTCCGCAGGATGGCGAAGATTGAATCGCAGAAACGCGTAATCCATTCCCGGAAGCGCGATGGCTCGCGCGGTTGTTCCGCGCGCGATCTCGCGCGCGTTCTCCGGCCGCAATCCGTCGAACAGGTCAGCGTCGCCACGAGACACGCGCGATACAGCAGCAGTGAAATCAGGCGTTACGCTCCAGATCGCGCGGTCGAGTTTTGCTCGGCCGCGATAGTTGGTCGTGTCTGAAACGAGCTCGACGGCCGATCCTTTGTCCCAGCGGCGAAGTCGAAACCTCCCACTCCCTATCGGCGGCGGAAGATTTTCACGGAGGCGTGTTTGTGCCAGCCTTTCCAGCTGGTGCGCCGGGAGAATCAGCAGCTGCGCCGCGGCATCGAGGAACTGTGTCGGGCGTCGCTCCCGAAACCAGAAAACCGCCGACGATGAGTCGGCGATCGTCACCGAGTCAATGTTCTCGAGCGAGCTGACATATCTGCTCGCGATCGCCGGATTCTTGTTGAGATCGAACGTGAATCGCACGTCACGAGCGGTTACTGGCCGGCCATCATGCCATTTCGCGCGCGGATTCGAGTGAAAGGTGAGACTCAGCGAATCCTCCGACCATCGCCAGCTGTCGGCTAGCTCAGCGCGATACGATTTCTCGTCGCGCGTGTCGAGCGAAGGCCCGACATCAGCCAGATAGTCGTAGATCTGTTCCGAGATTTGTTTTGCGGATGTCGTCATCACGAATGGCGGGAAGAGTGTTCCCGGATCGTCGAGCGTCGCGATGACGATAGTTCCACCACTCGGAGCCGGCCCGTTCGAAACGCGCTCGGAACAGGCGATTAGAAAGAGTGTGACGACTATGCTCGTAAAACGCATGGCAGGAAGGTAGTCCGAGCCCGATGCGGGCGCACTTGCCAACGACTACCTGATAGAAAACCTACAGTTCAAGATATAGAATCGACATTGACCAACTTGACGCCCCATAGGAAGCTCTATGATACATGGGAGAAGCTGCGGCAAAGCGAATGGACAGAATGCCCACCTTTCAGGTGGCGTGCTTGCAGCACGATGGGCTGGACATGATCATCGTCCCCGTCGATCGCTCGTTCGGAAAGCGCTCCGCAACAGAGCAGGCCCGCATTCAGGAAGCATTTCAACGGAGTGCGGCGGCCGAGAACCTCACGGGCGTGGTCGTTCCCGTCTGGGAGGGTGCGAACGGTCAAATGGACTTCCGCGCTCCCGCCACGCTGCGCGACTTCTTGAAGAGCATAGACATGGTCTATGTCGCGACGGCTCTCAATCGGAACTTGAGCCTGGAATCGCGCTGAACGCGGCGCGTCTCGAAGCGAGACGCGCTTGACGTTCAAGGATCACTTCTCGACAAGGGCAGCTCAATATGCGGAGTATCGTCCGCATTACCCGGCAGCGCTGTTCGATTTCGTCGCGAGTCTGCCGCAGAAGCAGCGCATTGCGCTCGATTGCGGCGCCGGAAATGGACAAGCCTCGGTGGGTCTCGCTGAACGCTTCGAGCGCGTAGTCGCGACCGATCCAAGCATTGCGCAGATCGAGAACGCGACCGCGCACGAACGAATCGAATATCGGGTAGCACGGGCGGAGGCGAGCGGTCTGCCCTCGCACACAGCCGACCTCGTCACCGCGGCGCAGTCGCTGCACTGGTTCGACGCGGCAGCTTTCTTCGAAGAAGCGAAGCGGGTCCTGGTCGCTGACGGGGCGATTGCCGTGTGGGGATATGGTGATCCGGTTATGGAAACGCCGGCACTCCACCAGATCCTCCACCACTTCAACCGTGGAACGCTCGAGGGCTACTGGTTCGCCGAGCGACTTACTCTGCTCAACGGATATCGCGACGTTCCGTTTCCATTCGAGGAGCTGGCAACGCCGGACTTGCATCTCCAGGTGCACTGGACGCTCGACGAGCTCGCCGGATATCTGCGCACCTGGTCGTCGACGATGCAGTACATCAAGGCGCGGGGCGTCGACCCGGTTGTCGACGTCGTAAGCGCGCTCGCAGAATACTGGGGAGATCGGAGCTCTGCGAGATTGATCCGGTGGCCGTTACACATTCGCGCCGGAAGATTGAAATCGGATTGAGCGTCGGTTGCAGTTTGCGAAACCACCGGTGATACTGCTCAGATGCTCAAAACCAATCCCGGCCGGGTGCTGGCGGCACTGCTGCTCCTCGCCGCACCGCTCCCTGCTCAGCATCAGCACCGCGACTCGCAGGCACAATCGAGTCCGGATACACTCGCCAGCGCGCCGACAACCCCCACACGCCCGGTCAGAGACTCCGGGGTCGTAGCGGACTCGCTGCTCCGCACCTGCAAGCCTCACATAGCGCACTCGATCGACGCATACTCGACGTGCATCGGCGACGGGATCGCATCGCTGTCGTCCGCCGGCAACATTGCCCTGGCAATGGGGACGCTGGATCGAGTGATCCACAGCGACGCATCGCTGATCCTGCTCGGCCATCCGCTGGCGCATGCGCTCGGTTATGCCGTGCGTTCGACACCGGCGACGGCGACGAAACTGCTCACACAGTGTGACGATCGGTACCAGTCCGGTTGCTACCACGGAATTCTGCAGCGCTACTTCGACGCCCGAATGGGAATGCCGCTCACCCAGAGCTTCCTGGTCGCGCCGTGTGACGGTCTGCGGGGCACCAGCGAGCAGTTCCGGCTGTTCGACTGTCTGCACGGCACCGGTCATGGGCTGATGATGTACCATCGCTATGACGTCAACGGCTCGCTGACCGATTGTGACCGGCTGGCCAGCGACTGGGACCGGCGCAGCTGTTATAGCGGCGTGTTCATGGAGCACAACATGGGGGCCCGGATGCAGGTCTTCGGCGATGGCAAATTCGGCATGCATCGTCACTCGATGCCCGCCGAGTCGGTCGTGTTGTTCAAGCCCAACGACCTTCACTATCCCTGCGATGCAACCGCGCCGCGCTACCGACACGAATGCTACGAGCTGCAGGCGGATCTGATTCTGCCAGCGGTCAAGCAGGACTACAAAAAAGCAGGCGCGGTATGTGACGCCGCGGGATCGCCCGAGCTTGTCGGGATTTGCTACGTGGGACTCGGTCGAAATGCGTCCGGCGCGGCGGCATTTCAATTCGCCGGGATCAGAAAGCGCTGCGACCTGGCGTCTCCGACCGGCGTTTCATACTGCTACCAGGGGGCTGTGCGACATCTGGCATACGCGCCGAGCGAGCTGCCCCGCGGCGTGGCGTTCTGCAAGTCGTTGCCGGAGGGGGAGACGAGACAACGTTGCTGGGACGGGATCGGACTGCAGATCGGCGGATTCTTTGCCGATTTACGGTCGAGACGCAGGGCGTGTGAGTCGGACAACCCACGCGACACCGCTGCGTGCGCTCTGGGCGCCGGCATCGCAGCAAATGGAGAGCGAGAGGTGCGCGAATTGCCTTGACGGCTATGTCCGGCCACCGAGGTAATTGCAATGGCAAGTGAACAACGCCGCGCTGTCCGACTGCTGGTATTTGGTGCGTCGCTGCGCGAAGGATCGATGAACGACAGGCTCGCTACACTCGCGGCGAATGTCGCACGGAACAAGGGCGCGACCGTGGATCGAGCCAGGATGTCGGACTTCGAGTGTCCTCCGTACGACATGGATCTCGAGCTCTCCAAAGGGATACCATCCGGAGCCCAGGCGCTGCACGACAAGCTCTGCGCAGCCGATGGGTTCATCGTCGCTTCACCGGAATACAATGCGTCGATGCCCGGTGTTTTGAAGAACACCATCGACTGGGTGTCGCGCTTCCGCCCCCAGCCGTTCAATGGCAAGCAGGCACTTCTGATGGCCGCCTCGCCCTCGATGACCGGCGGCAAGGTGGGTCTGTGGGCGTTGCGGCAGCCGCTCGAGCACCTCGGGGCGCGTACCTATCCGGACATGTTCGCGCTTGCGCAGGCGCACCAGGCCTTCAGTGATGACGGCCGCATCGCCGACACGAAGCTGCAGACTTGGTTCGAATCAACCATTGGATGTTTCATGGACCTGGTCGAAGCGTCGAAGCACTACCCGCACCTCAAGAAGCAGTGGGTGGAGTTTCTCGGCGAGCGCCCGGACGAAGAGACGACGAGAGTGGAGCTCAACGAAACGGCGGCGGCGTAGGGATCATGCAGAAGCGCAAGATCGGCTCACTCGATGTATCCGTCGTTGGACTCGGCTGCAACAACTTCGGGATGCGCATCGATGAAGTTCGAACGCAAGAGGTCATCGACACCGCGCTCAGCGTTGGTGTCAACTTCTTCGACACAGCCGACATGTACGCGAACGGCCAGAGTGAACAGCTGATCGGAAAGATTCTCGGCGCGCGCCGCTCAGAAGTAATCATCGCCACGAAGTTCGGTAACAACATGCCCGGACAAGGCAGCGGTGCGCGGCCCGAATACGTTAAGAAAGCTTTCGCAGCAAGTCTGACGCGACTGCGTACCGATTATGTGGATCTCTATCAACAGCACGTGCCGGATCCGGATGTGCCGATTGCCGAGACGCTCGGCGCGCTCGACGAGCTCGTGAAGTCAGGCGCTGTGCGTGAAATCGGCTGCTCGAATTTTTCTGTCGAGCAGCTGCGCGAGGCAGACGAGACGGCGCGAAGACTGGGAACGGCGAGATTCGTCAGCGTTCAGAACGAGTTCAGTCTGCTGCACAGAGACCCGGAAGAGGGTGTGCTCAACGAATGCGCGCGCATCGGAATGGGCTTTCTGCCCTATTTTCCGCTCATGAGCGGGCTGCTAACAGGCAAGTACCGCAAGGGCCGACCGATTCCTGAAGGCACGCGAGTGTCCAGCTACGAGCGCTACGCCAAGCTTCTCACCGATGAAAACCTGGGCACTGTCGAGCGACTGATCGACTACGCTGAAGAGCGTGGCCACACGATTCTCGAGCTGGCGATCTCCTGGCTGCTCGCGCACGGCCCCGTCGCATCCGTCATTGCAGGGGCGACTTCGGGTAATCAGGTGCGCGCCAATGTCAACGCTGCAGTTTGGGAGTTAACCCCCTCAGAGTTAGAGCAAATCGATGGATTGCTAAGGTGCAAGACAGCACCGGCGAGCATCTGACTAGGTTTCTGCCTGTCCGGCCCGGTACCGCCGTGGACGGCGGAGTTGCACCAAGGGCAGGTGTGGGACAAACGATGACAACGGAGCAAAAGTGAAAAAGACAATTCTTTCAATGATTGCTGTCGCAGGAATCGCTGCCGCGGCTCCAGCGCAGGGGCAGGGTTACAATCCCTTCGAGATCGGCGCGTCGGGCGGTATCGCGTTCCCGACCGGTGACCTCGCCAATATTGCTGGTACCGGATACAACATTGCGCTTCACGCTGGATACAAACCGCAGTTCACCCCAATCGGCATTCGCGCCGAGGCGGCGTGGAATCAATTCGGTCTGGATAACGCCAACGGCAGTGCCAACATTGCGGCGTTCACTGGCAATGTGATTTTCGGCATGCCGATGGGCACGTCCTTCTCGCCGTATGTGATCGGTGGTGCAGGACTTTATCGTCCCAGCGTTGATATCAACGGTGCCGGTAGCGAAGCCGACAACGATTTCGGCTGGAACATCGGCGGCGGCATCAAGATTCCGCTGAGCGGCTTCGAGACTTTCATCGAGGCGCGCTACAACGCGGTGAGCGCCAATGGAGGAACCCTGAGCTTCATCCCATTGACGGTCGGCGTCAACTTCTAGCTCTGCACAAATAAAAAAGGCCTGCCGGGTGGCAGGCCTTTTTTATCGTCTGTGATCTCGCGTTATTGAACCGCGTTGATCATGTCGAAGATCGGCAGGTACATCGCTACGACCATGCCGCCGACCACGACGCCGAGGAACACGATCATGATCGGCTCGAGGAGGGACAGCAGGTTGCTGACTGCGGCGTCGACTTCTTCATCGTAGAAGTCGGCGATCTTTGACAACATTTCGTCGAGACCACCGGTTTGTTCGCCGACTGCGATCATCGAGATGACCATGGGCGGGAAAACCTTGGACTTCTGCAGCGGCTGGGCGATCGTATCACCACCAGCGATCGAGGAACGCGACTGCATGATCGCGTCCTGAATCACGCGGTTGCCCGCCGTCTTGGCCGTGATCTCGAGGCCTTCGAGGATGCTGACGCCGGAGCTGATCAGGGTTCCGAGCGTACGCGTAAAGCGCGACACCGCCGATTTGCGAAGCACGTCACCGAGAACCGGCATCTTCAGCATCAAGCGGTCGATGTTCAGCTTACCATTGGACGTGGCGTAGTACTTCTTGAACATGTAGCTGCCGGTCACGACGACGGCGAGCACTATCCACCAATACGACTTGAGGAATCTCGACGCTCCGATGACGATTCGCGTCGGGAGCGGCAGCGCCAGGCCGACCGAGGAGAACATTCCCTCGAACACCGGGATGACGAAAATGAGCAGCACCACGATCGCTATCGCGGCAACGCTCATGATGACCGCCGGATAGATCATCGCGCCCTTCACCTTTCTGACGAGGGCGTCGTTCTTTTCGAGGAACGTCGCCAGACGCATCAGAATCGTGTCGAGAATACCACCGGCTTCACCGGCGGCGACCATGTTCACGTAAAGGTTCGTGAACGCGCGCGGGTGCTTCGAGAGAGCATCGGCAACGGTGTTACCGGACTCGACGTCGAAGACGACTTTCTTGGTGACTTCGGCCAGTGCCTTGTTGTCCGTCTGCTCGGCGAGAATCGTCAGGGCCTGCACTAGCGGCAGACCGGAGTTGATCATCGTCGAGAACTGACGGGTGAAGATGACGACGTCGCGCGTCTTGATCGAGCCGCGGCCAACTTTTGCGCTGGCGCCCTGGTCGATCTTGACGACGCTGAGCCGTTGTTTTCTGAGTTGAGCAATAACGTCATCGCGCGAGGCGGCGTCGATAGTCGCAGTGCGAAGATCGCCGTTGAAAGCTCGCGCCGTATAAGTAAACGTAGCCATTAACTAACCCTCTCCTAACGTCTCAC
>Ga0207648_10008186_pt1 | contig 10165 bp, 9 predicted proteins | sample KBSMisM32_FD_184310 | JGI IMG/M metagenome (GOLD analysis project Ga0207648, IMG submission 184310) | Miscanthus rhizosphere microbial communities from Kellogg Biological Station, Michigan, USA - KBS Miscanthus M3-2 (SPAdes) (version 2) | ecosystem: Host-associated > Plants > Roots > Rhizosphere... | reverse complement strand
CAGGTCCGCGTCGCCGGTCGGAAGTGCGGGCGTCCCCACGCACACGAGGACGATCGCCGCGTGCGACACCGCGTCGGCCACCGTGGCGGCCGCGAGGAGCTGCCCCGATGCCGCCGTCTCGGCCACGCGCGCGGCCAGCCCGGGTTCGACGACGGGCGTGCGGCCTTCGCGCAGCGCGTCGACGCGCGCGGCGTCGCGGTCGGTCGCGTGCACGCGATGGCCAGCGCGCGCGAGTCCTGTCGCCGTGACGATGCCGACCGGCCCCAGGCCCACGACGGCGACGTTCATCGTGCGCGATCCGAGGCGCGGGCGACCGATACAATGCCGCCTCCATGCGCACGCTCGTCTTCCAGTCGTACCGCGCCGTCGACGTGCCGTCCGCGATCGAGCGCTCGATGACGACCGTGCGCGACTGGGCGCGACTGCACGGCCACGACTACGAGCGGATCGACGACCGGTTCTTCGACGTGCTGCCGGCGTGGTATCGCGAGCGCGTCGGCGACCACAAGCTCGTCCTCGCGAACCTCGCGCGCCTCATCGTCGCCAGGCGCGCGCTGGACGACGGGTACGACCGCGCGATCTGGGTCGACGCCGACGTCGTCGTGTTCGTGCCGGACGCGTTCGACGTGGCTCCGGATCGGGGTTTCGCGCTCTCGCGCGAGACCTGGGTCGAGCGGCGCGGCTTCGACCTGGTCGCCGAATTCAAGGTCAACAACGCGGTGTGCGCGTTCGACCGGGGCAACCCGTTCCTCGACTACGCGATCTTCGCGCACGAGGCGCTCGTGCGCGACCGGCCCGAGCGCGTGTTCCGCTTCGGCACCTCGACCGCGATGCTGACGAGCCTGCACATGGCGTCGCCGCTGCCGCTCCTGCACGACGTCGCGGTGCTCACGCCCGCGATGCTGCACGAGCTCGCCGATACCGGCGACGGTCCCGCGCTGCGCGAGCTCGCGCGACGCCACGTCGCGCCGATGCATGCCGCGAACCTCGGCTGGTCGCTCGTCGGTGTTCCCCACAACGGCATCGTCGCGACGCCCGCGCATTTCGACGCCGCCGTCGAGCGCCTGCTCGCGACGCGCGGCGGCGCGCTCGCCGAAGCGCGCCCTCACGCGCCCGCCGCCTCGTCCGCCCAGTCCCGTGGCACGAGATAGCGCTCGTAGAGCCGCGCCTCGGACGTGCCGGGCGCGGGATGCCAGTCGTAGCGCCACGTCACCGCGGGCGGCAGCGACATCAGGATCGCCTCGGTGCGCCCCTGGCTTTGCAGGCCGAACAGCGTGCCGCGGTCCCACACGAGGTTGAACTCGACGTAGCGGCCGCGCCGGTACGCCTGGAACTCGCGCTCGCGGCGCCCGTACGCGTGGGCCTTGCGGCGCTCGACGATCGGCACGTACGCGTCGCCGAACGCGTCGCCGACGGCGCGCGCGATCGCAAAGCAGCGATCGAAGCCGCCCTCCGACAGGTCGTCGAAGAAGATGCCGCCGATGCCGCGCGGCTCGCGCCGGTGCTTCAGGTAGAAATAGTCGTCGCACGCGCGCTTCCATTCCGGGTACAGCGAAGCGCCGAACGGCGCGACGGCGTCGCGGCACGTGCGGTGGAACGCGATCGCGTCCTCGTCGAATCCGTAGTACGGCGTGAGGTCCATGCCGCCGCCGAACCACCAGACGTCGTCGGCGCCCTCGCGCGTCGCGACGAACATCCGCACGTTCAGATGCACGGTCGGCACGTAGGGATTGCGCGGATGCGCGACGAGCGACACGCCCATCGCGCGCCACGCGCGACCGGCGAGCGCGGGTCGCGCGACCGTCGCCGACGGCGGCAACGCGGTTCCCTGCACGTCGGAGAAGTTGACGCCGGCGCGCTCGAACACCACGCCGTTCTCGATCAGCCGCGCGATCCCGCCGCCGCCTTCGGGACGATCCCACGCATCGCGCGCGAACGTCCCGCCGTCGAGCGCCTCGAAGTGCGCGACGACGCGTTCCTGCAGCCCGGTGAGCCAGTCGCGGGCCGCGGCGACGTTCATCGGTCTGGCGACCGACGGGCCGCCCCGAGGTCGCCGTGCCCCCTGGGGGGAGACGCGCGCAGCGCGTTTCGGGGGGATGTCATCTTCGCGCGACGGCGCGGTGGCCGATGTCGGTCCGGTACTGCATGCCGTCGAAGCGGAGTCCGGCGATCGCCGCGTACGCCGCGCGCTGCGCCTGCCGCACCGAATCGCCGAGCGCGGTGACGCACAGCACGCGCCCGCCGCTGACCACGACGCGGTGGCCCTCGAGCGTCGTTCCGGCATGGAACACGCGCACGTCCGGATGCGCTGCGCCGTTCGCGGCATCGAGGCCTTCGATCGCGGCGCCGCGGCGCGGCGCGTCCGGGTAGCCGCCTGCCGCGATCACGACCCCGAGCGCGGCGCGCCGGTCCCACTCGGCTTCGACGCGGTCGAGCGTGCCGCGCACGGCGTGCTCGGCGAGATCGACGAGGTCGGACTTGAGTCGCGCCATGATCGGCTGCGTCTCGGGGTCGCCGAGCCGGCAGTTGAACTCGAGCACGCGCGGCGTGCCGCTCGCGTCGACCATCACGCCGGCGTACAGGAAACCGGTGTACGGAATGCCGTCGGCGGCCATGCCTTCGACGGCCGGCACGACGATCTCGCGCATGATGCGCTTGTGGAGCGCCGGCGTGACGACCGGCGCCGGCGAGTACGCGCCCATGCCGCCCGTGTTCGGTCCCGTGTCGCCGTCGCCGAGCCGCTTGTGGTCCTGCGACGACGCGAGCGGCAGCACGTTGCGGCCGTCGCACAGCACGATGAAGGACGCCTCCTCGCCGGCGAGGAAATCCTCCACGACGACGCGCGCACCGGCCTCGCCCATCGAGCCGCCGACCAGCATCGCGTCGATCGCCGCGTTCGCGTCGTTGACCGTCGTCGCGACGACGACGCCCTTGCCCGCCGCGAGCCCGTCGGCCTTGACGACGATCGGCGCGCCACGCTCGGCGACATACGCCTTCGCGAGACCCGGGTCGATGAACGTGCGCGACGCGGCGGTCGGGATGCCGTGGCGCTGCATGAACGCTTTCGCGTAGTCCTTCGAGGCCTCGAGCTGCGCCGCGGCGCGCGTCGGCCCGACGATCGCCAGGTTCGCCGCGCGGAACGCGTCGACGACGCCAGCCGCGAGCGGCGCCTCCGGTCCAACGATCGTCAGCGCGACGTTTTCCTTCTTCGCGAACGCGACCAGGTCGGGGATCGCGTCGATCGCGACGTTCACGACGCCGGGCTCGCGCGCGGTGCCCGCGTTCCCCGGCGCGACGAACACGCGCGCGACGCGCGGCGAGCTCGCGAGCTTCCAGGCGATCGCGTGCTCGCGACCGCCGCCGCCGATGACGAGGACCTTCATGGTTGGAAAGGACGCGCTAGAACTGGTAGCGGCCGAAGAAATACGCGACGTCGCCGTGGTTGATCCCGCCGTTGAGCTTGGGAATGTACGTGCCGAGCACCTCGACGTTGTAGACCTTCACCGACGCGAGCGGCAGCGCCGCGGGAAACGGCCAGCCCTTGGCGATGTCCGGCCGCATCATGATGAAGGCGGTGTAGCCGAGGCCCGCCGCGACCGGCCCCTGGGCGGGCCAGTACGTCATGGCCCCCCAGCCGACCATCGCCGTCGTGTTGAAGTGCGAGTCGCGGAATGCGAGCGCGTACCAGCTGTAGTTGTCCCCTCGAACGTCGTTGCGCGCAAAGCCGTACCCGCCGCCCCACGCATGCTGGTTCAGTTCCGCGAGCTTCTCGTCGGTCCAGGAGCCGGGGATGTGCCAGGCATACCCGCTCGCGTACCACGTCGCGCGTCCCTGGAACCACGCGGCCTTGAGCCCTTCGCACTGGCGCGCGGCCCAGTTCCACATGCCCGAGCATTCCGCCCAAGCGCGCGTCTCGAGCGGCTGCCCGACGCTCTCGGGCGAGATGAACGGATTCGGGTGCGACGCGAGCCATTCGACGGTCGAGGTCGCCGACGACGAGGTTTGCGCCGTCGCCGTGAGCGCGAACGTCGCGAGCAGCGCGATCGCGGGGAGCCGCCAACACTTGATCGTTGCCATCGTGAGGATCGCCTCTAGTGTCGAAAGTGCCGGACGCCGGTGAATACCATCGTGAGGTCGCGCTCGTCGGCCGCCGCGATCACCTCGTCGTCGCGCACGCTGCCGCCCGGCTGGATCACGGCCGTCGCGCCCTGGTCCGCGACGACGTCGAGGCCGTCGCGGAACGGAAAGAACGCATCGGACGCGGCGGCCGAGCCGGCGAGGTCGAGCTTCGCGGCCGCGGCCTTGATCGCCGCGATGCGCGCCGAGTCGACGCGGCTCATCTGGCCGGCGCCGATGCCGAGCGTCATGCCGTCCCTCGCATACACGATCGCGTTCGACTTGACGTACTTGGCGACGCGCCACGCGAACATGAGATCGTCCAGCTCGCGCGGCGTCGGCTTGCGCCGCGTCGCCACCTCGAGATCCGCGGGCGTCACCGACTTCGCGTCCGCCGTCTGCACGAGCAGGCCGCCGCCCACGCGCTTGAAATCGAGATGCGCCGGCGCGGACGTCCCGCCCGGCAGCGCGATCTCGAGCACGCGCACGTTCTTCTTCTGCGCGATGACGCTGATCGCGTCGTCGGTATACGCGGGCGCGATCAGCACCTCGACGAACTGCCCGGCCACGGCCTCGAGCGTCGCCGCGTCGACCGGCCGGTTGAACGCGATGATGCCGCCGAACGCGCTGGTCGGGTCGGTCGAGAACGCGCGCCGGTACGCCTCCAGCGTCGTCTCCCCGATCGCGACGCCGCACGGGTTCGCGTGCTTGACGATCACGCACGCGATCGCGTCGAACGACTTGACGCACTCCCACGCCGCGTCCGCGTCCGCGATGTTGTTGTAGGAAAGCTCCTTGCCCTGCCGCTGGCGGAACGTCGCGATCGAGCCGGGCGCAGGCGCCTCGTCGCGATAGAACGTGGCCGCCTGGTGCGGGTTCTCGCCGTAGCGCAGCGATTGCGCGCGCTCCCCGGCATAGCGGAACGATTGCGGGAACGCCTCGCTCGTGCCGTCGGGCGAACGCGCGGTGAGCCAGTTCGCGATCGCGCCGTCGTAGGCGGCGGTGTGCGCGAACGCCTTGCGCGCCAGCGTGAAGCGCGTGGCGTCCGACAGCGCGCCGGTTCGCGCGAGCTCGACGGCCAGCGGCGCGTAGTCGGCCGGGTCGACGACGACGCCGACGTGCGCCCAGTTCTTCGCGGCGGAGCGCACCATGGCCGGGCCGCCGATGTCGATGTTCTCGATCGCGTCGTCGAGCGTGCAGTCTGGCCTGGCGACGGTCTCGCGAAACGGATAGAGGTTGACGACCACGAGGTCGATCGTCGGGATTCCGTGCGAGGCCAGCGCGTCGGCATGCGCGGCCACGTCGCGCCGCGCGAGGATGCCGCCGTGCACCTTGGGATGCAGCGTCTTCACGCGCCCGTCGAGCATCTCGGGGAAGCCGGTGTAGGTCCCGACGTCGGTCACCGGAAGCCCGGCATCCGCGATCGCGCGCGCGGTGCCGCCGGTCGACAGGAGCCCGACGCCGCGCGCGTGCAGCGCCCGCGCGAATTCGACGAGCCCGGTCTTGTCCGAGACGGACAGCAGCGCCTGCGCGACCGGCGCCGCCATCACGCCAGCTTGTACTTCGAGAGCTTGGCGCGCAGGGTGCCGCGGCTCATGCCGAGGATGTCCGCCGCCTGCGTCTGGTTGTTGCCCGCGCGCTCGAGGACCGACGCGAGCAGCGCACGCTCGACGTGGCCGATCACCATCTCGTACACGTTGTGCGCGGGCTCGCCGTCGAGACGGCGGAAATATTCGTCGAGCGAGCGCTCGACGCTGCGCCCGATGTCGTTCTGGCCGTTGAGCTTGATCTTTCGCATCACGCGGCGAGGGCCTCCCCTGCCCAGGGCTGCGTCGAGTAGTCCAGGCGCTCGTCGCGTTGCGCGAGCGCATCGAAATAGTCGTTCACGGCGGCGAGCTGCGCGTCCGTCGTCTCGCAGGCGTTCATGAGGCGCCGGAACGCAAGTCCCCCGTGGAGCGCCTCGGTGTACCAGCCCAGGTGCTTCCGCGCGATGCGCACGCCGGCCTCGGCGCCGTGGAAGGCGTAGTGGTCGTGCATGTGCTCGACGATCAGCGAGCGCGCCTCCTCCACCGTCGGCGGCGGCAGGTGCTCGCCGGTCGCGAGGTAATGCGCGATCTCGCGGAAGATCCACGGCCGCCCCTGGGCGGCACGCCCGATCATCAGGCCGTCGGCGCCCGTCACGGCAAGCACGGCCTTCGCGCGCTCGGGCGTGTCGACGTCGCCGTTCGCGATCACCGGGATCGCGACCGCCGCCTTGACGGCGAGAATCGTGTCGTACTCGACCGCGCCGACGAACGCGCAGGCGCGCGTGCGGCCGTGCACCGCCAAGGCGGCGATACCCGCTTCTTCGGCCAACCGCGCGATCCGTACCGCGTTGCGCCGGTCCGGCGCCGGGCCCGTGCGGATCTTGAGCGTGACCGGCACGTCGACCGCGCGCACGACGGCGTCGAGGATCGCCGCGACGCGCGGCTCATCCGCGAGCAGCGCCGAGCCGGCGGCGACATTGCAGACCTTCTTCGCCGGGCAGCCCATGTTGATGTCGACGATCTGCGCGCCGCGGTCGACGTTGTAGCGTGCGGCATCGGCCATCGTCGCCGGATCCGCGCCCGCGATCTGCACGGCGACTGGTGCGACCTCGCCGGCGTGGTCGATGCGTCGCAGCGACTTCGCGGTGGACCGCAAGGCCGGATTCGACGCCACCATTTCGGAGACCGCGTAGCCGGCGCCGAGCCGCTTGCAAAGCTGGCGGAACGGCCGGTCGGTCACGCCCGCCATCGGCGCGACAGCGAGCTGGTTCTGCAGCACGTAGGGACCGATGCGCACGACGGAAGGATTCAGCGGAGGGAACCGCGAATTATACCGAAGCAGCGCGACTCACGCGCCGAAGAGCATCGCGCGGGTAAACGACCGCTTGAGCGGCGGAATCGCGCCGAGCAGCGCGAGGCCCACGCCGCGCGGCCAGCGGACCAGCGGCAGGTCGGTCCCGAAGAGGTGGACGAGCCCGTGCGTGAACGCGATGCCGGCCCACCGGTCGGGACGGCGGCGCGCGGCGAACGCCGCGAGCATCGCCGGCGCGCCGATATCGTCGCGCGGCGCGGCCAGGATCGCGCGCTTGAGCTCCCAGGCATCGCGCAATCCGATGTTGAATCCCTGGCCCGCGACCGGGTGCAGCGTCTGCGACGCGTTGCCGATCGCGACGACGCGCGTCGCGACCGCCGGCCGCGCGAGCTCGAGCACCAGCGGGAACGACTTGCGCCCCCAGGTGCGCACGAAATCCGCGCGCCGCCGGCCGAAGTGCGCGGCGAACGCGGCGCCGAACGCGTCGTCGGGCAGCGCGAGCATGGCCTGCGCCCGCGCCGGCGCGAGCGTCCACACGAAGCCGTAGTGATCGCCTTCCGGCAGGAGCGCAACCGGGCCGTCGGGCGTGAACCGCTCGTAGGCGAGCCCGTCGTGCGGCGCCGCCGTTTCGACCTTGCCTATCACCGCGACCTGGCCGTAGTCGTGGCGCACGCGTTCGATGCCGTCGGCGATCGCACCGGTGCCGTCGGCGACGACCGCGAGGCGCGCAGCGATGCGCTCGCCGGCGCCGGTCGTCGCCTCGGCGAGCGCGTGCGTGGTCGACACGCGGTCGACCGGCATCCCGTAGCGGACGTCGACGCGCGCGCGCTCGAGCGCCGCGTCGAGCGCGCCCTGCAGCGCGACGTACGACACGACGTAGCCGAGCGCGGGCACGCCGACCTCGGCCGCGTCGAGCACCGCGGCGCCGAGGCCGCCGGATTGCGACACGTCGATGCGCGTGATCGGCGTCACCGCACCGCGCACGGCTTCGAGCGCGCGCCAGATGCCGAGGCGCTCGTAGATCAACCGCGCGCCATGCGACAACGCGAGCGAACGGTCGCCGCGCAGCGTCGCCCCCTGCGCGCGTGCATCCAGCGCGACGACGTCGAGGCCCTCGCTTGCGAGCGAGAGCGCCAGCGTGGCGCCGACCGGCCCCGCACCGACGATGCAGACGTCAGGCATCCATACCTTGTGGGTCCGGCTTCAGCCGGACGCTCTTGATGTGCATAACAAGCGTCAGGCTGAAGCCTGACCCACAAGCACGATCACGCTGTCACCTGTCGCTGCAGGCGGCTTCGACCTCGGCGACCGTCTTCGGCGTGTGGCCGGTCAGGTTCTCGTGGCCGCGATCGGTGACGACGATGTCGTCCTCGATGCGCACGCCGATGTCGCCGAACTCCGCGGGCACGCCGTCGCCGGCGCGGATGTAGAGCCCCGGCTCGACGGTGAGCACCATGCCCGGCGCGAGCTTCACCGACTCGCCCTTCTCCTGGTAGAGGCCGGCGTCGTGCACGTCCATGCCGAGCCAGTGGCCCGCGCGGTGCATGTAGAAGCGCTTGTAGCTGCCGCTCTCGAGCGCGGCGTCGAGCGGACCTTCGATCAGCCCGAGCTCGATCAGGCCCTCGGCGAGCACGCGCTCGGCGACCTTGTGGTAGTCGTGGAACGCGACGCCGGGACGCACGACCTCGAGGCAGGCAAGCTGCGCGGCGAGCACGACCTCGTAGACCGCTTTCTGCGGCGCGCTGAATTTCCCGCTCACCGGGAACGTTCGCGTGATGTCCGACGCGTAGCCGCGGTACTCGCAGCCCGCGTCGATCAGCAGGAGGTCGCCGTCGTGCATCTGCCGGTCGTTCTCGCGGTAGTGGAGCACGCACGCGTTGGGGCCGCTCGCGACGATCGACGGGTAGGCGACCGATTGCGCGCCGTGGCGCAGGAACTCGTGCATGAGCTCGGCCTCGGACTGGTACTCGTACCACCCCGGCCGCGTCGCCGCCATCGCGCGACGGTGCGCCTGCGACGAGATGTCGCCGGCCTTGCGCATCAGCGCGAGCTCGTGCGAATCCTTGACCAGGCGCATGCGGTCGAGCGTCCCGCGCACGTCGACGATCTCGTCGGGCGCCGCGACGCCGGTGCGCACGCGCGCGCGCACCTCGTTCAGCGTGCCGGAGATGCGGCGGTCCCACTCCGGGCTCGCGCCGACCGGCGTGAACAGCGCCGGGCGGTCGGAGGCGAGGTCGGGCAGCACGCGCTCGAGGGTCTCGATCGGGTGCGCCTCGTCGAAGCCGAAGATCTCCCGCGCGGCGTCCGGCCCGTAGCGGAAGCCGTCCCAGATCTCGCGCTCGAGGTTCTTCTCGCGGCAGAACAGCACGTGCTTGTCGCCGTCGTCCTGCGCGACCAGCGCGACGACCGCCTCGGGCTCGGGGAAGCCGGTCAGGTAGTAGAAATAGCTGTCGTGGCGGAACGGATAGAGCGAATCGCGGTTGCGCGCGACCTCGGGCGAGGTCGGGACGAGCGCGAGGCCGCCGCCGGCATGCTTGCGCATCGCGGCGATCAGCGTGTTGCGCCGGCCGCGGTGGACCAGGTGGGCGTTCTTCATGGCTTCAAGGGGCTTTCGGCGCGAAATGCGCCGTCGAGGCGACGATTATAGGCGCCGGGTGATCCCCCCGAAGCGCGCGAGCGCGCTCCCCCCCAGGGGGCGGGCGCCTTGGGGCGGCCCTGCGGCGCCCTCGCCGCCGTAGAATCGCCCGCATGCCGCAGGATCGCACCGCAACGCCGGTCGGCGCGCCGTTGCGCGAGGCCAAGCAGGCGATGCGCGTGCGCATCGCGGCCGCGCGCGACGCGCTCGGCGCCGGGTGGCGCGACGAGGCTTCGCACGCGCTCTGCGCGAGCGTCGCCGCGCTGCCCTCGTTCGTGACCGCCCGCACGGTGCTCCTGACCGCGCCGTTCCGCAGCGAGTGGAACGCCGAGCCGCTCATCGACCTCGCGCTCGCGCAAGGCAAGACCGTCGCGTTGCCGCGCGTCGTCGAGCCGGCGCGCATGCTCGAGCTCTGCCGCGTCGCCGACGCGGCCCGTGACATCGTCGTCGGCTGGCGCGGCATCCCGGAGCCGTCGTCCGAATGCGGGTGCGTCGAGGTTGCGGACGTCGACTGGGTGCTCGTGCCCGGCGTCGCCTTCGACCCCGAGGGCGGCCGGCTCGGCTACGGCGGCGGCT
>Ga0207648_10008182_pt1 | contig 10165 bp, 9 predicted proteins | sample KBSMisM32_FD_184310 | JGI IMG/M metagenome (GOLD analysis project Ga0207648, IMG submission 184310) | Miscanthus rhizosphere microbial communities from Kellogg Biological Station, Michigan, USA - KBS Miscanthus M3-2 (SPAdes) (version 2) | ecosystem: Host-associated > Plants > Roots > Rhizosphere... | reverse complement strand
GCACGCGGTGCAGGACCTGATACCGGCGGGCAAAGTGCTGCAGCTCTGGGGCATGAGCGAAATGCAGGCGGGCACGTTCACGCGGCCCGGCGATCCGCTCAGCGTTCGCTCGTCGACCGCCGGCCGCGCGAGCCCCGGCACGGAGTTGCGGGTTGCCGATGGCACGACCGCCTTGCCCGCCGACACCGAGGGCGAGTTGCAGGCGCGCGGGCGCTCGGTGTTTACCGGCTATCTCGACAATGCCGAGGCGACGTCCGCAGCGTTCACCGCTGACGGCTGGTTCCGTACCGGCGATCTGGCGCTGCTCGACGCGCAGGGCAATCTCGAAATCACCGGCCGCCTGAAGGACGTCATCAACCGCGGCGGCGTGAAGTTCAACGCGGCCGATATCGAAGCGATCATCGGCGCGCATGAGGCGGTCGCCCAATGCGCCATCGTGCCGATGCCCGATCCGGTGCTGGGCGAGCGCGCCTGCTGTTTCCTGGTGCTCAAGCCCGGCGCAAAAGCGATCACGCTCGACGATCTGCGCGCTTTTCTCGCCGCGCGCGACGTCGCCAAGCTGAAATGGCCCGAGCGCGTGGAAATCATCGCCGACATGCCGATGACGCCGACGCGCAAGGTGAAGAAGACGGAGTTGATCAAGCTGCTGTAGCGCGGTGACGTCATTCCGGAACGCGCCGAAGGCGCGTGTCCGGAATCCATAACCGCGATCCGAGCGGGTTTGCGCCGATCGAGCGCCATTGCATGTCTTGTGATTATGGATTCCGGGCGCGCCGCTGCGCGGCGCCCCGGAATGACAATTACCCACCCGCCGTGTACGGCTTGTTCTCCGGCAATGGGATGAACTCGATCTCGTCGCCCGGCACGCCGGCGAATTTTCCCTCGCGCCACTCGTTCTTCGCCTGCTCGATGCGCTCCTTGCGCGAGGAGACGAAATTCCACCAGACGTGGCGCGGCCCGTCGAGGGCGGCGCCGCCGATCACCGCGAAGCGCGCCGGCTGCGTCGCCTTGATGGTGATGCGGTCGCCTGGGCGGAACACGAGCAACTGCCCGGCGGCGAACGTGTCACCCGAGATATCGATCTCGCCCGCCACGATATAGACTCCGCGCTCCTCGCATTCGGCGTCGAGCGGCATCGTGGCGCCGGCATCGAGCGACACATCCGCGAACAACGTCTCCGATACAGTGCCGAGCGGCGAGCGCGCGCCAAACATCGAGCCAGCGACGACACGCACGGTCTTTCCTTCCCCGCTGACGATCGGCAGCTCATTGCCGTCGAGATGCGCGAAGCTCGGATCGATCTCCTCCTTGTCGGACGGCATCCCGACCCAGAACTGCAGGCCATGCAGCGGTTCGCCGTCGCGGCGATGATCCGGCGCGGTGCGCTCCGAGTGCACGATGCCGCGCCCCGCCGTCATCCAGTTGACGGCGCCGGGATGGATCGCGGCCTTCACGCCGAGATTGTCGCGATGGATGATCTCGCCGTCATACAGATACGTCAGCGTCGACAGCCCGATATGCGGATGCGGCCGCACGTCGAGGCCGTGGCCGCTCTTGAACTCGGCCGGGCCGAAATGATCGAAGAACACGAACGGCCCGACGGTGCGGCGCGTGCTGTGCGGCAGTGCCCGGCGCACCGCAAAGCCTTCGCCGAGATCAACGGTGCGCGGGACGACCACCGTCTCCAGCGCGTCGCAGGCATAGCGATCGCCTGCCGCGGGGTCTTGGCCTCGAAAAAAGCTCATGAATTCCCTCATTTGGCTGACGAACGCGGCTCAGCTGGCCCGTATCTTGAATGTCGGAAGGCGCCCGGCGCTTGTCAAACCCGTGCTGCCGCCTCGGCGGCAAGCGGTATTTGCAGACCGGCAATGCGGAAACGGGGCGATTGCGCGCGAATGTGAACGCAGCCCCGCCAGACCGCGTGATAGGCGTCGTCGTCGATCAGGGGGATTTGAGCATATGGATATGGACAGGCCCTTCCCGGCGGAACGGATTTCCGCAGGTCCGGCCAAGCCCGTGGTGCTGATCACCGGCGCATCGTCGGGGATCGGAACCGCGCTCGCGCAGGTATTCGCCGAAAACGGCCACGAGGTCGTGCTGCTCGCGCGGCGCGTGCCTCAGCTGACCGCCATCGCCGAGAAGATCGCGGCCGCAGGCCATGCGAAGCCGCACATCGTGCCCGCCGACCTGTCCCGGCCCGACTCGACCGAGCGGATCGCGGCCGAGCTCGCCGCGCGCAATCTCGAGCCCTCGTATCTCGTCAACAATGCGGGTTACGGCCTGCTCGGCCAGGCGCACGCGCTCGACCGCGCGGAACAGCTCGCGATGATCGATCTCAACTGCCGCTCGCTCGCCGACCTGTCGCTGCGCTTCATCGAACCGCTCGCGCGCCACCGCGGCGGCATTCTGAATGTCGCGTCGATCTCGGGCTTCATTCCGGGCCCGGGCATGTCGGTCTACAACGCCACGAAAGCCTTCGTGATCTCGTTCAGCGAAGGGCTGCGGCGCGAACTCAAGCCCAAAGGCGTGCGTGTCACCGCGCTCTGCCCGGGCCCGGTGCCGACCGAATTCCAGGCGCGCGCCGGCATCATGGACGTGCATTATCCGCGCGGCTTCGACCGCACCGCGGAAGACGTCGCGCGTCAAGGCTATCGCGGGCTGATGCGCGGACGCGGCATCGTGGTTCCGGGCGCACACAACAAGATCATCCCGCTGCTGCCGCGCTTCCTGCCGCGCAGCTTCATCGCCACGATGGTGTATCGGCGGTTGCGGCGCTGGGATGACGCCTGAGAGCTAACGCGCGCGGCCAGCCGCAACCATTTGTCGCGTTTAGATTTCCCGCCCGGTTCATGCCAATAATGCGGCCCGTTCTCACCGGACCCGCATCATGGACCGCGTTATCGTCGCCCTGCGCGAATTCCTCACCCTCGCGCTCCCCTACTTCCGCTCGGAGGACCGCTGGCGCGCGCGTGCGCTGCTCGCCGGCGTGATCGGCGCGGAGCTTGGACTGGTCTATGTCGCGGTCGCGGTGATCCAGTGGAATGCACGCTTCTTCAATGCACTCGAGGCGCGCGACTGGGTCGGCTTCAAGCGCGAACTGTTGTTCTTCGGCCTGATCACGCTCGGCGCGATCGTGTCGACCGCGTGCCAGTATTACTTCGGCCAGACCCTGCAGATCCGCTGGCGGCGCTGGCTGACCGAACGCTACGTGGCGATCTGGATGGCAGAGGGCCGCCACTACCGGCTGCGCTTCGTCGACAACACGGTCGACAACATCCATCTGCGCATCGCCAACGACGTGCTGCTGTTTCTCCAGCGCACCCATGAGCTCGGCACCGGCCTGCTCAACAGCATCGTGGCGCTGTTTTCGTTTGCGATCATCCTGTGGGGCCTCTCGGCGAGCACGCCGCTGCCGATCTTCGGCACCGACTGGGCGTTTCCCGGCTACCTGATCTGGACCGCGCTCGCCTATGCGGGCATCGGCACGGCCGTGGCGCACCTGATCGGCTGGCGGCTGATCCCGCTGCAGTTCTCGCAGCAGCGCTACGAGTCCGACTTTCGGTTTGCCATCGCGCGCGTCACCGACAATGCCGAGCCGGTGGCGCTGATGGCCGGCGAAGCCGTCGAGCGCGAGGAATTGCGCACGCGCTTCTGGCGGCTGGTGCGCAACTGGACCGCGCTGGTGCAGCGCCAGACCCGCCTCATCGCCTTCACCGCCGGCTACGGCCATGTCTCGACCGTGTTTCCGATCCTGGTGGTGAGCCCCGCCTACCTCACCGGCGCGATCACATTGGGCGCGCTGGTGCAGGCACACCTCGCGTTCCAGCGCGTCGAAGGCGCCTTCGCGTTCTGCATCGGCGCCTACCCGAAGATCGCCGAGTGGAAGGCGATCATGGATCGCCTCGCGCAGTTCGAGGCCGCGATGAAGGTCGTCGACACGCATCGGGACCCGCTGGCGGGGATCGCCTTCGTGCTAACACCCGGGCCGGACCTGACCATCGACAACCTCGTCGTGCGGCTCGGCTCGGGCGAGCCGATCGCGACCGTCCCGGCGATCAAGCTCGCGCCCGGCGAGGGCCTGCTGGTAAGCGGGCAGTCCGGCTCCGGCAAGTCGAGCCTGTTCCGGGCACTCGCGGGCCTGTGGCCGCTCGGCGACGGCGCGATCAAGCTGCCCGAGACGGGCCGCGTGCTGGCGCTCCCGCAGCGGCCGTATTTTCCGCTCGGCACGCTGCGCCAGGCGCTCGCCTATCCGACGCTCGCCGAAAGCGTCGACGACACCGCCCTGCGCCATGCGATGGCGGCGGCGGGACTGATCCATCTCGTGCCCCGGCTCGACGAGGAGGCCGAATGGGCGACGGTGCTGTCGGGCGGCGAGCAGCAGCGCGTCGCCTTCGCGCGCGCGCTGATCGCGAAGCCCTCCGTGCTGCTGCTCGACGAGGCCGTGACCACGTTGGAGGAGGCCGAGGCGGACACGCTCTACCGCATGCTGGCCGAGCGCCTGCCGGAAACGATCGTCATCTCGATCGGCCGTGCCGCCTTGCTTGCCCCACTGCATGCCCGCGCGATCGTGCTCGACGGCGTGGCGGCTTCGGCACGCGGGGCCAAGCGTGCGATGGCTCCTGCGTAACATCGAAAGCTTGCTGCGCCGCGAAACCGGCGCTTTGCCGCAGCAGGCGGAATCTTTTTTCCTTGCCTACTCCGGCACCGTCATCCAAACGTCCTGCCGGGGCGGCTTCTCGCCGGGGACCGCGATGCTGAAGATGAATCTGTGGGACGCGAAATGGGACCTCGATGAGGCCCAGTGTCCCTGCGACATCCATTTCAATCAGTGGATCGATGCGAACAAGATCGCCGGCAAGACGATCTATCATTTCGGCACCGGCACGCATCACATCGTCGGCCTGACGCAAGCGGCGAACGGCTCGGACAATGTCGTGTTCGGCATTACGGCCTCGATCGTCGAGTACGAGGCCTACATCAAGCTGGCGAACGAACGGCCGCAACTCTCGAAAAGCTATCTCGCCTATTTCGGCGACATCTACCTGACCAACGCGCGCCTGCTGCCGTCGCTCGACATCGCAACGATGTTTCACGCCGGCGAATACATCGGCGCCAATACGACCACCCCGGAATACGGCGGCGTCGACGATCTCGGCGTCGCGCGCATCCTGCATGGTCGCATGCGGCCGGGCGGATATTTCCTGTTCTACACCGGCTCGTTCGCGTTCGACAAAGCCGACGCGCTCGCGAAGGTTCTGGAGCAGGAAGGCAAGCTCGAACGCGTCGGCACGTTCAAGACGCTGCTGGTTTGCCGGAAGACGAGCTAGGACGTGCTCCTTGCTGCTCTGCGCCTACGTCTCTGCCACCAGACGCCGAGCACCGACCCCGCGAGCAATCCGCCGATTGGAGCGAAGAAGAAAGCAACCTGCATGGCAGCCGCCCCCTCGAAGTGGTGAGAGCCGAGGAGATTGGTGTAGGCGACCCAGCCGAAAAGAACGGCGCAGTAGCCCGCTACGAGCCCAAGAAGAAAACCCAGAACGAAGCGCATCGCGGAAGAACTCTTTCCGATCCGTCCCAAGAACCAGACGTTGGCTAATTCACATCCAGCGGCGTGGTGCCGGCCGGCTTGCCGGCGTCGAGCGTGATCTTCTCGACGCGTGCCTCGGCCTGGCGCAGCAACTCCTCGCAGCGGCGCTTGAGCGCCTCGCCGCGCTCGTAGATCGTGACGCTCTCTTCGAGCGGCACGTCGCCGCGCTCGAGCTTCTGTACGATCTGTTCGAGCTCCGCGAGCGCCTTCTCGAAGGTCAGCTTCGGGATGTCGGTATTAGGGGTATCGGCCATGGGTTCTGATAATCCGACTCGGGTAGGCGAGTCACCCCCGCATCAGCGCGGTGACATGCGCGGCGACCGACTTCGATAACCCTTCGAGGTCGTAGCCGCCTTCGAGCAGCGAGACGACGCGGCCGTCGCAGCGGCGGTCGGCCAGCTCCATCAGCTTCTGCGTCACCCAGGCGTAGTCCGGTTCGAGGAAATTCAGATTGGCAAGTGGGTCGCGCATGTGCGCATCGAAGCCGGCCGAGATGATGATGAGGTCGGGCGCGAAGCCTTCGAGCCGCGGCAGGATCACGGTCTCCATCGCCTCGCGGAACCGGTCGCCGCCGTCGCCCGGCCGCAGCGGCGCATTGACGATGGTGTTTTGGGCGCCGCGATCCGACACCGCGCCGGTGCCGGGATAGAGCGGCATCTGATGCGTCGAGCAATACATCACGCTCGCGTCGTTCCAGAAAATGTCCTGGCTGCCGTTGCCGTGATGCACGTCGAAATCCACGATGGCGACGCGCTCGGCGTCGTGCGTCTTCTGCGCATGGCGCGCCGCGATCGCGGCGTTGTTGAACAGGCAGAAGCCCATCGCGGTCGCGGTCTCGGCATGGTGGCCCGGCGGGCGCGTCGCCACGAACGCGTTCGCGGCCCTGCCGGTCATCACCTCGTCGACCGCGAGCGCGGCGCCGCCGGCCGCGCGCATCACGGCTTCGAACGAGCCGGGCGACATCGTGGTGTCGGCATCGATCCGCACCATGCCCTCGCGCGGCGCGGCATCGCGCACATTCTCGACGTAGTCCATCGGATGCGCGAGCGCGATCGTCTCGAGCGTCGCCATCGGCGCCTGCTCTCGCACCAGCCCCTGAAACTTTTCCTGCTCCAGCACGCGCTCGATCGCGCGCAGCCGATCCGGCCGCTCGGGGTGGCCTTGCGGGGTGAGATGATTCAGACAGGCGGGATGGCTGAGCAAGAGGGTCGTCATGCGGTCTGCTTTTGGTTCGCCGGTATATAGGACATCAGCGGCGCGATACCTAGCTCGGGAAATATCCTGGCTCAGGAGGAACCCATTTTATCCAGGCTCACGCCCTTCGGCGGCGGCATTTCGTCAGGCACGAAGAAATCGATCTGCAGCCGCTGCGTAGGATCGGCGCGATACTGGTCGAAATCGGTGACGCCTTCGCCCGCCAGGAACGTATCGTCGAGCAGGAAATTGCCCGTGAAGGTCTTCGGCTTGTTGAAGATCGCGTAGGCGGCGTCGGCCAGAATCTGCGGCGTGCGCGACATGCCCATCAGTGCGTCGCCGCCGACGATGTTCTTGATCGCCGAGGTGGCGATCGTGGTGCGCGGCCACAGTGCATTGACGCCGACCTTGCCGCGCAACTCGCCCGCGAGGCCGAGCACCACCAGGCTCATGCCGAACTTGGCCATCGCGTAGCCGGTGTAGGCGGCGAACCATTTCTCCTTCATGTCGAGCGGCGGCGAGAGCATCAGGATGTGCGGGTTCCCGGCTTTCAGCAGGTGCGGGATCGCGTGCTTCGACACCATGAAGGTGCCGCGCGCGTTGATCTGGTGCATCAGGTCGAAGCGGCGCATGTCGGTCTGCGCCACCGGCGTCAATTGGATGGCGCTCGCATTGTTGACCACGATGTCGATGCCACCGAAGTGCGCAGCCGTTTGATCCAGCGCCTTCTTGACCGTCTCCTCCTCGCGCACGTCGACCACCAGCGGCAGCGCCTTGCCACCGGCCTTCTCGATCTCTTGCGCCGCCGAATGGATCGTGCCGGGAAGCTTGGGATGCGGCGTCTCGGTCTTGGCCGCCACCGCGATGTTGGCGCCGTCGCGCGCGGCCTTGAGCGCGATTGCAAGTCCGATGCCGCGCGATGCTCCGGTGATGAACAGCGTCTTGCCTTTGAGCGACATGCGATCCTCCCCGGCTTTCGTGCAAACGGACCTTGCAGGCCCATCCTCGCTTTCAGACCCCGATCTGCCTACATCACCCCCGACAAATCAATCAGGGGTACGAGTCATGCAGCTTATCGGCATCCATCACCTGACCGCGATCTCCGCCGACGCGCCGGGCAACAAGCGCTTCTACACCGGCACGATGGGCATGCGGATGGTCAAGAAGACCGTCAACCAGGACGACACCAGCGCCTATCATCTGTTCTACGCCGACGCGCTGGCGCGGCCCGGCACCGACCTCACCTTCTTCGACTGGCCGGCGCCGCGCGAGCAGCGCGGCACGCATTCGATCGCGCGCACGGCCTTGCGCATCGCAGGCCCGGAAAGCTTTCGCTGGTGGAAGGAACACCTGAATGCCGCCGGTGCGAAGACGGACGAAATCGCCGAGCGCGACGGCCGCCTCACGCTCGACTTCGAGGACCCGGAAGGACAGCGCCTCAGCCTGATCGACGACGGCGGCGCGGGCGAGGCTTTCCCGTGGGAGAAGAGCCCCGTGCCGGCGATGCACCAGATCCGCGGGCTCGGGCCGATCACCTTGAGCGTGCCGAACCTCAAGGCGACCGAAGCCGTGCTCACCACGCTGATGGGCATGCGCGAGGTGCGGACCTATCCGCTTCCCAACAACGCGAAGCACACCGTGCATGTTTTCGAGATGGGTGAAGGCGGCGCGGGCGCCGAACTACACGTCGCGGTGCAGCCGGACTTGCGTCCCGCCAGCCAAGGGGCCGGCGGCGTGCACCACGTCGCATTCCGCACGCCGGACAATGAATACGACGGCTGGGCCGAGCGGCTCGAAAAGCTGCGCGTGCCGAACAGCGGCAAGGTGGACCGCTTCTGGTTCCGCAGCCTCTATTTCCGCGAGCCGAACGGCATCCTGTTCGAGATCGCCTCGGACGGCCCCGGCTTCGGCGTCGACGAGCCGATGGACAAGCTGGGCGAAAAGCTCGTGCTGCCGCCGTTCCTGGAGGCGAAGCGCGCGGAGATCGAGCGGGGACTGAAGGCGATTTGATCTGGCGTGTCCCGGGCGCAATGCAGCACAAGCGCAGCAGCACATAGCGCGTCGAAGACGCGCGCAAATGCGCTAAGAGTGCTGCATCACGTGCGGGACGCGGCTCACTTCTTCCTGCTCAAGAACGCCTCGAACGCCTTGCGTGCCTCCGGCGACTTCAGCCGCAGCTTGAACTGCTCGGCCTCGTCGTCGATGCGCTTCACGATCTCGTCCGGCGCGCCCTTCATCAGCCGGCGCGAGATCGCCACGCCTTCGAGCGGCAGCGCGGCGATCGCCTGCGCGGCCTTCATCGCCTCGGCCTCGACCTGATCGGCCGGCGCCACCTGATTGACCAGGCCGCAAGCCTTCGCTTCCTCGCCGGACAGCGGCTTGCCCATGACCAGCAGTTCGAACGCGCGGCGATGGCCCATCAGGCGCGGCGCCAACAGGCTCGAGGCCGCCTCGGGCACCAGCCCGAGCGCGACGAACGGCGTCGAGAAGCGCGCGTCGCTTGCCGCGACCGCATAGTCGCAGTGAAGCATCATCGTTGTACCGATGCCGACGGCCACGCCCTGCACGGCGGCGACCAGCGGCCGTTCGGCACGCGCCAGCGAATAGAGGAAACGCAGCACCGAATTGCCGAGCCCCTCGCCGCCGGTCGCGGCCTTCATGAAGTCGCCCAGATCGTTGCCGGCCGAGAAGGCGCCGGGCACGCCGGCGATCACGATGCAGCGGATCGGTGAATCGCCGCTGGCGCTCTCGATCGCCTGCGCCATCCCGTCATACATCCCCGACGTGAGCGCATTCTTCTTGTCCGGCCGGTTCATGCGGATGAGGCGAACCGGGCCCTGGTCGATGATGATGACGTTGATGCTCATGGGTGTTCCTTTACGCCGCAGGCAGCGCGATGGGCGAGACCGAATCCGCGCTTTCGGTGACCGTGGTTTCCAGCCCGCCCGCCTGCACGGCGATGTTTTCGGCGAAGAAGCGCGCGAGCGCGACACGTCCGCCGTCGGCGCCGCCATTGAGGCGGCTCGCCGCGAGCGCATCCTCGGCAAGCGCGCAGCCGCCGGCCGCGGAGGCGAACAGCCGCAGATACGGCGTCGCGCCGGCGAGCGCCGCGTCGGGAGATTTATCGAGATTGCCGAGCAGCCACGCCGTGGCGCGGTCGAGACTGTCGACCGCATCGGACAGCCGCTTGTCTGGCTCCTCCTTGGCCAAGAGTTCCAGGCATTGGACCAGCGGGAGGCCAGCGTCGATCATGACCGAGAACTGCCGGGTGAAGATCGCCAGGTTCTTGGCGGGCACACGGCGGACCGACCCTTCCTTTTTCGGGGCCGGGGCCGCTCGGGTGACAAGAATCTGCTCCCGTCGTAGGGCGTCGGCCAGCGACTC
>Ga0207648_10008180_pt1 | contig 10167 bp, 10 predicted proteins | sample KBSMisM32_FD_184310 | JGI IMG/M metagenome (GOLD analysis project Ga0207648, IMG submission 184310) | Miscanthus rhizosphere microbial communities from Kellogg Biological Station, Michigan, USA - KBS Miscanthus M3-2 (SPAdes) (version 2) | ecosystem: Host-associated > Plants > Roots >... | reverse complement strand
TGCGGGAACCAGGTCGGCCAGTTGTTGATGACGTTGGCCATGTTCGGAACGATCCCGCAGGCCTTGACGCGCACCAGCACGTCGTTCGGCCGCGGCACCGGCACGGGGATGGTGTCGAGCGTCATCGGCGTGCCGAGCTGGTGCAGCCGCGCCGCGATCATCGTCTTGCTCATCTGAACTCCTGTTGAAGAATGCTTGGCATGGGATGGCGTGGGGCCGGGGCGTCACGCGGCCACGAAGGCCGCCGCGGGCGGGCGGTATTTCGCGGGCCAGACCGTGACCCACTTGCCGCCCTGGACCTGCTTCAGCTTGGTGTCGGCGACACCGCTGTTGAACCTGCCCTCGAACGACCGCGTGCCGAGCACGGTGGGGACCTTGTTGGCGCGGAGCCAGCCGGCCATCGCCTTGTCGTCGATGCGGCCGGCGCCCTTGGCCGCCGCCTCGAGCAGTTGCCAGGCGGCGAACTCCGACCCCGCCTGGGATTCCGCAACCGGGTATGGCAGGCCGGCCGCCGTCGCGCGTTGCGTGTAGGCGGCGACGAACTCGGCAGCGCCCTCGTTCTTCGTGAACGGCTCGTGGGCCTCGAACCAGGTCAGGCTGGTCAGGCCGTTCGCGTTCGGGTGCGCGGCGGTCGGGCCCGGCGCCGGGAACAGGTGGAAGTGGCGCTTGGGCAGGTAGTCGATGCGCTTCATCGCATCCAGCAGCTGCGAGGCCTCCATGCCGATCGCGCCGGACCACAGCAGGTCGGGGTTCGCATCCTTGATGCGCGCGGCGATGCCGCCGAAGTCGCGCGTGCCGAACTCGTACTCGAGCGCGAGCACGTTCTTCAGGCCGCGCTTGTCGGCCACCTCCTGCCCGCCCTTGGCCAGATCGAGCGCCGACGGGAACTTGCTGGTCACGAAGGCGATTGTCTTCGGCGGCGCCGGCAGGCTGGCATAGGCATCGAGCACCACCTCGGTGTCGGCGCTGCGCGGATCGGGGCCGATCGGCAGCGCCGGGAACTGCAGCTCGTACGGCGCGAGGCTCGGGTCACCCAGGCTGCTCTGGATGAACAGCTTGCCGAAGCGCTGGGCCACGCCCATTGCGGCGATGATCGAGCTGGTGCCGTACGGCCCCATCAGCAGATCGACCTTCTCGGCGGTGACGAGCCGCTCGTAGAGCGTGCGCGCGTTGGCCGGCTGCGACTGGTCGTCGAGCAGCACCCACTCGAGCTTGCGACCGAGCAGCCCGCCGCGCTTGTTGATGCCGTCGATGAAGACTTCACCGGCGAGCTTGTGGATGCTGCCGACGGAGGCCAGCGGCCCGGTCAGCGGCAAGGTGCCGCCGACGCGGATCGGCGTGCCTGCCGTGGGCTGCGCGAAGCCCGGCAGCGCGGCGGCGAGGGCCAGGCTGCCCGCGCCCAGCACGACGGCGCGGCGGCGGGAATTGATGGCGTGTCCGGTCATTGTTGTCTCCGATCTGGGTGGGGTGCGCGCGCCTGCAGTGGGCGCACGCGGATGCCGACGACGCGTCAGCGGTGGTCGTCCTCGAGCTCGATGTCGAGCCCGGCCATGATCCGGACGCCCGAGTTGTACCAAGCGACGATGAGCACGAGCGCGATCATTTCCGGCTCGCCGAGATGGGCGGCGGCCCGGTTCCAGGTCTCGTTGCCGACCTCGACCTTCAGCGTCGATTCCTTCGCGAAGGCCATCACGGCCTTCTCGTCGGCCGCGTACAACGGCGAGGTCTCGAAGTCGGGGACGGCATCGAGCTGGGCGGGCGTCAGCCCGGCCTTCAGGCCATGCGACTGGTGGTGCGCGATCTCGTACTTCGAGGCCGTGACATGGCCGACGGTCAGGATCGCGAGCTCGCGCAGGCGCGGGCTCAGCGGCGAGCTGCGCAGCGCGTTCGCGTAGGTCAGGAAGCCGTCGAGCAGCTCGGGCGTCTGCGTCAGCGCCAGGAAGATGTTCGCGGTGGGCAGCTTGCGCTCGCGTTCGAGGCGATCCCAGATCGCGGCGTCGGGGCTGTCGGCGCGTTGCAGGTACTTGATTCGTGCCATCGGTGTGGGTCTCTCGGTTCAGCCGGCTTTCGCGGCGATCAGCTTCTGGATGTGGGTCTCGAGCGTCTGCGGCTTCGGCATCGCCACCGGCCGGATCGTCGGCGTGGCCTCGAACGGCGTCGCGTGGAAGTACCAGTGCTCGGTGGCCGGCAGGCCCCAGCGGACGTTGGTGCTCAGCGAGCCGGCGTCCCAGCGCACCGGCTCGACCTCGGTGTCGATCGTCTGGTAGTGGCCATCGCACAGCTCGACACGGTGCCCATCGGGATCGAGCAGGTAGACGTAGAGCATGCCGCCCGGGCCGTGGCGGCCGGGGCCGCGGTCGACCGAGCCGCCATAGCCGAAATTCCCGGCCAGATCGCAGGCGGTGAAGATCAGGTGCGACTCGGGAATGATGTACGCGAAGTGGTGCATCTCGGGGCCTTCGTTCTCGACGATCGCGAGGTCCAGGCAGGTGCCCTTGCGGAACATGAACGCGCCGAGCAGCTTGTCGCCGTGCGCCAGGTATTCGGAGTTGCGAAAGCCGAGCCGGCTGTAGAACGCGCACGACGCCAGGCAGTCGGGCGCGAAGATCTGGAAGTGGTCGATGCGCTGCGCATGGGCGCCGGTGAACAGCTCGAACTTCAGGAACATGCGCTCGCACACCGTCATGTGCGCGCACAGCTCGAGCCTGGTGCCGAACGGGTCCGACACATGCAGCGTGCGGCCCTGGTACGGCACCTCGACCCAGTCGGCCGGCAGGCCCTGGTCGCGGAACCAGCGGAACGCGGCGTCCAGGTCCTCGTCAAGGTAGACGCGAAAACCGATGCGCCTGCAGGTCGCCTCGCCGTCGGCTTGCACCAGCACCAGGCTGTGGTGGCAGGCCTCGCTCAGCCCGCGCAGATGGCAGTGGGTCGGCGTCTCGTCGCTGACGACGAGACCGACGATCTTGGTATAGAAGTCGCGGCTTTTCGCCAGGTCGGCGACGGTCAGCACGATGTGGCTCGCCCGGGTGATGTTGAACGGCGGGCGAAGGTCGACGGCGGGCAGCATGGGCATCTCCAGCGGATGAGAAGGGTTGCGATCGTCAGTGCGATGGTCAGTGCGATGTTTCAGGCCGGCGCGCCGCCTCGGATCTCGCCCACCAGGGTCGCGATGGCGCCGAGCGCGAACTGGATGTTCGGCTCGTCGACCAGCCGGCCTTCCTTGATCTTGTCGTGCACGCCGGCGATCACCACCGGCGGATGCACGACGACGCGCGACAAGGTGCTCGCGAAGGTCTCGCGCAGTTGCGCATGCGCACGCGCGCCGCCGGTGAACGCCGGCGAGCTGCTCATGATCAGCACGCGCTTGCCCTTCAGCGACGCCGCGTTGGCCGGGCGCGAGGCCCAGTCGAGCGCGTTCTTCAGCACGCCCGAGGTGCCGGCGTTGTATTCGGGCGAACACACGACCAGGCCGTCGGCCGCCTGCACGGCGGCCTTGAACGCGGCGACCGATGCGGGCAGCTCCGGCGCTTCGAGATCGGGGTTGTAGAGCGGCAGGTCGTCCAGCGGCAGCAGCGCGAGCTCGATGTCGGCCGACAGTCGATCCTGCAGCGTGCGCAGGATCGCGGTGTTGTGGGAGTTCTTGCGCAGGCTTCCGGAGATGCCCGCGAGGCGGATGGTCGTCATGTGAGGGTTCCTTCGCGATGGAGAGTCGGCGTTGCGCGCGCGGGTCGTCGGATGGCGCGCCGTCACTGGCCGCGCATGAATGGCAGGGCATCCCAGCCCCAGTAGCCGGCGTCGGCGCCGAGCGATTCCTCGATGCGCAGGACTTCGTTCCATTTCGCCATGCGCTCGGAGCGCGAGAACGAGCCGACCTTCAACTGGCCGGCATCCCAGCCGACCGCCAGGTGGGCGATCGTGGTGTCTTCGGTCTCGCCGGAGCGCGCCGAGACGATGGTGCCGAAGCCCGCGTTCTTGCCCGCCAGCAGCGCGGCGTGGGCTTCGCTGAGCGTGCCGGCCTGGTTCGGCTTGACGAGCACGGCGTTGACGCTGCCGGCCTGCGCCGCGGCCCGCACGCGACCGGCGTTGGTCACCAGGAAATCGTCGCCAATGACCTGGCAGCGCGCGCCATAGGCCTCGCAGAACAGCCGGAAGCCCTCGGGATCGTCCTCGGCCAGCGGATCCTCGATCGACAGGATCGGGTAGGCATCGACCCAGCGGCCGAGCATCTCGATCATCGCGCCGGAATCGAGGCTGCGCCCGTCGAGCGCCAGCTCGTAGCGGCCGTCGCGGCCGAACTCCGACGCGGCGATGTCGAGCGAGATGCCGACCTGTTCGCCCGGCCGCAGCCCGGCATCGCGGATCGCCTGCATCAGGGTGTCGAGCGCCTGCTCGTTCGACGCGAACGCGGGCCAGTAGCCGCCCTCGTCGGCAACGCCCTGCAGCGTCCCCGCCTTCTTCAGCAATGCGCCCGCGGCCAGGTAGACCTCGGCGGTCCATTCGAGCGCCTCGGTGAACGAGCGCGCCGCCGGGCACATGATCATGAAGTCCTGGACGTCGACGCGCCGCGCCGCGTGCGCGCCGCCGCCGAAGATCTGGATCTCGGGCAGCGGCATGCGGACCGGTCGGTCGCCGGCCAGCAGGCGCCACAGCGGCTGGCCCGCCGCGGCGGCGCGCGCATGCAGCAGCGCCATCGAGGTCGCGACCATCGCATTGCCGCCGAGCCGGCTGCGGTCGGACGTGCCGTCGAGCGCGATCAGCCGGTCGTCGAGCGCGCGCTGGTCGGCGATGTCCTGCCCGGCCAGCGCCGGCGAGATCAGTTCGTTGACGGCCGCGCAGGCCCTGCCGACATCCATGCCCGCGAAGCGCGGCCCGCCGTCGCGCAGGTCGAGCGCTTCGCCGGTGCCGGTCGACGCGCCGGCCGGCGCGATCGCGCTGCCGCGCACGCCATTGCGCAGCAGCACCTCGGCCTCGACGGTCGGGCGGCCGCGCGAGTCCCACACGCGGCGGCCGCGGATTCGTTCGATTCGGGTATCGGTCATGCGTGTTCCTGTGCAGAGTCGGTTCGGTCGGTGGAGCGGTCCGGCGTCGCGCCGATCAGCACGAACGCGACCGTGGCCGCGCGCTCGCTCTTGTTTCGCCAGGCGTGGCGGGTGCCGTGCTGGACGACGACGTCGTGCTGGCGCAGCAGCGTCGAGCGCCCTGCGTCAAGCTCGAGCCAGATCTCGCCGTCGAGCACGATGGCGTAGTCGACGGTCGGCGTCGTGTGCATGCCGTCGGGCTCGAAGCGCTCGGCCAGCCCGGGGCTGAGCGCGAGGTTCTCGCGCACCGCCGCCGCCGCATCGAAGCCGGCCGCGCCGAACACCGCATCGGGCGGGAAGGTGACGACGATGAAGCGCGTCTCGCCCGGGCCGGGCACGAAGCTGGCGACCGCGACGGTCGGATCGATGCCGCCGAAAGGCAGGCTCGGGCACGGCGGGGTCGCCCAGACCAGGCGCGAGACCATGCCCGGGATGTGCGTGAAGACGTCGGTGCGCGGCGGCGCCGACTGCATTGCGATCTGGCTGCTGCCGTCGGGCGCGTGGCCAGTGACGACACGGGTCATCGCGGCGGGCACGCCGCCGAGTGTCGGGAACGCAGCGGGCACGCCGCCGCGTTGCGAAGGGTCAGACGCCAAGATAGGCCTCCATGATCTGCGGATCGTTCAGCAGGGTCTGCGGCTTGCCCGAGGTGATGATGCGGCCATGCTCGATCACATAGGCGTGGTGCGCCACCTCGAGCGCCTGGTGGATGTTCTGCTCGACCAGCATCACGGCGACGCCGCGCTCGTTGATGCGGCGGATGATTCGGAACATGTCGGCGACGATCAGCGGCGACAGGCCGAGCGAGGGCTCGTCCATCAGCAGCAGCCGCGGGCGCGCCATCAGCGCGCGCCCGATCGCCACCATCTGTTGCTGCCCGCCCGACATCGTCCCGGCGATCTGCGTCCGGCGCTCCTCGAGCACCGGCAGCAGCGAGAACACCTCGGCCATCGTCTGCTGCGTCGCCGAGCGGGCGGCGCGGCGGTAGGCGCCGAGCTCGAGGTTGTCCTGCACCGACATGTGGGTGAACAGGCGCCGCCCCTCCGGAACGATCGCCACGCCGTGCTCGCAGACGCGGTGACCGGGGAGCGCGCCGACGTCGACACCGTCGATCATGATCTGCCCCGAGCGCGGACGCAGCACGCCCGCGATCGCATTGATCAGCGTGCTCTTGCCCGCGCCATTGGGGCCGACGACGGCGACGATTCGGCCCGCATCGATTTCGAGCGAGGCATCCCACACCGCCGGCGCGTCGCCATAGGCAATGTTCAGGTGGCGTACGTCAAGCAGCATGGGCAACCCCCAGATAGACGCCGATGACCTCGGGGTTCTGCATCGTCTCGTGCGGGGCGCCGAGCGCGAGCAGACGACCCTGGTCGAGCACCGCGACGCGGTCGGCCAGCGCGACCACCGCCCGCATCACGTGCTCGACGAAGACGATGGTGGTGCCGCCGGCGCGGATGCGCCGGATCAGGTCGATCGCCTGGTCGACCTCGGAGGGCGTCAGGCCGCACAGCACTTCGTCGAGCAGCAGCAGCTTCGGGCGCGCCGCCAGCGCACGCGCGAACTCGACGAACTTGCGCTCGTGCAGGTTCAGCATGCCGGGCAGCTGATCCGCCTTGTCGGCCAGGCCGGTGAACACCAGCCAGTGGCGCGCCTGGGCCGCAGCATCGGCCTCGAGCCCGTCGCCGGCGCGGCCGAACGTGGCGCACAGGCGCACGTTTTCCAGCACCGTCATGTGATCGAACAGGCGCGGGATCTGATACGTGCGCGCCACCCCCTTGCGGGCCACCTCGTGCGGCTCGAGTGACGAGATCGTCTCGCCGTCGAGCGCGATGCTGCCCGCGGTCAGCGGGAAGTGGCCGCTGATCATGTTGATGAGCGTCGACTTGCCGGAGCCGTTCGGGCCGACCAGCGCGAGGATCTCGCCGCGCCGGATGTCCAGGCTCACCCCGCCCAGCGCCTGCAGGCCGCCGAAGCGCTTGGCGACGTCGCGACATTGCAGCAGCGGCGTGTCGTCGTGCGACGCCGCGCCGACGCCGGCCGGTCGCGATGCGGCCAGGACCAGCGCCCCCTGCCGCGCCGCCTTGACGGCAGCTTCGGAACGACGCAGGCGGCGCAGCAGCCGGGGCGTGATGCCATGCGGCAGCACCAGGATCACGACGATCATCGCGAGCGCGACGCCGGCACGGCCGAGCTCCGCATGGTTGCCGCCGACGAACAGGCTGAGCGCGACGGTGATGAGCGTCGCGCCGACCGCCGGCCCGGCCCAGTGGCGCGCACCGCCGAGGATGCTCATCAGCACGACGTACAGCGGCACCGTGATCGCGAAGGTGTCGCCGGCGGTGACATAGCCGACGTACGCGGCCTGGATCGCCCCGGCCGCGCCGGCGATGGCCGCCGAGATCGCGAACGCCGCGAGCTTGAAGCGCAATGTCGGGACGCCCTTGACCTCGGCGACGTCCTCGTCGTCATGGATCGCGAGCAGGCCGGCGCCGAGCCGGGAGCGCAGCACGCGCCGCGATATCCACAGCGCCGCCCCCGCCAGCAGCAGCCCGAGCAGGTAGATCGCGCCCGGCACCGAGCTGCCGAAGGTCGGCAGCGGCACCGTGCCCAGGTTGATGCCGCCGCCGCCGTCGATCGGCGTGTTCGAGACGATCGCGGCCAGCACGTAGGTCACCGACAGCGTCAGCAGCGCGAAGAACTCACCGCGCAGCGACTTGACGCGGAACACGACCAGACCGATGCCCGCGGCCAGCGCGGCCGAGACCGCGGCGGCCAGCGGGATCGTCAGCAGATACGGCAGCCCGGCCTTGGCCGACAGGCCGGCCGCGGTGTAGACCCCGGCGCCGAAGAACGCGGCGTGGCCGAAGCTCCAGTAGCCGGCGTAGCCGCTCAGGATGCCCCAGCTCGTGGCGAGCGCGACCCAGAAGAAGACGACGTACAGGTACGAGAGGTAGAAGTCGGGCGTGCCGATGTAGGGCAGCGCAAGCAGCGCGACGGCGATGGCGCCGAGCGCGGCCTTCGAGGGCAGCGAGGTCACAGCCATTTGGGCTTCCAGACGAGGAGCGCGATCAGGATCGAGAACGCCACCAGCGGCGCCCAGGCAGGATTGACGACGGCCATCGTCACCGACTCCGACAGCCCGATCAGCATGCCGGCCAGCAGCGCGCCGAGCGGATTGGCGAGGCCGCCGATGATCACGACCGCGAAGACCACGCCGAGCCAGGCTTCGATCTGCGACGGCGCGAGCGTCGAGGTCAGCGCGATGAACACGCCGGCCACGCCCGCCGATGCCGAGCACAGGCCGGCCAGCCCGTACGACAGGCGCCGCGCATTGATACCGAAGGCCGCGGCGATCGGGCCGTCGTGCGCCGCGGCCCGCAGGGCGCGGCCGAGCAGCGTGCGATGCAGGCACAGCCAGGCCGCCACCGCGAGCAGCGCCGCGCAGGCAAATGCGCTCAGCTCGAGCACCGGCACGAACAGCGGCCCGACGCGGAGCGACGTCTGCGCATACGGCGTCTCGAAGCGGCGATAGTCGGCCGACCAGACCCACTGGATCAGCGACTCGATCAACACGGTCACACCGAAGGTCACCAGCATCGACGCGAACTCGGTCACCTCGAAGCGCATGAACACCGCGTGCAGGGCGACGCCGAACACGAAGAACGCCGGCGCGATGACCAGCACGGCGGCCCAGGCCGGCAGCGCGAACTGCGTGCCGAGCTGGTAGGTCAGGTACGCGCCCAGGAACGCCAGCGCGAAGTGGCTCAGGTTGACGAGCTTGAGCAGGCCCCAGCTCAGGCTCAGGCCGAGCGCGAGCAGGCCGTAGATGCCGCCGAGCAGCAGCCCGCCGACCGCCGATTGCGCAAGCAGCGTCAGGCTCATTGGGAAACCTCCGTGCGGCGCACGTCGGAACCCGCCCGCGGCCGCCGGCCGACCGGCGCGCCAGCCCGTCGAGGCGGCGACGGCTGGCAGCGTCGCCCGGTTGGGTCATCCATGTTGCTCGTCTCCAGTGCTATCGTTTGCGCATTCTGGTCGCCGCCCCGTTCGCTGTCAAGCGCCTATGGAACACCTTGGCAGCTTCTCAGGGCTTTCACCCATGTCGCTGCATTGCGGCATACTCAGAATGCCAACGTTGGCACATACCACACACAAGGAGAATCGCGGATGAGCAATCTGCTGGTGGCGCGCTATGCGCTCGACGGTGCCGTGCACTACGGCGTCGTCGACGGCGACGTGCTGAAGCGCCTCGCGCGCCCGCCGTTCGAGGGCCTTGAAGAGACCGGGCACCGCGATCCGCGCAGCCGGGCGACCGTGCTCGCGCCGGTGGCGCTGCCGCGCATCTTCGGCCTGGGCTACAACTACCGGGCGCACTCGGCCGAATCGCACAAGGCCGTGCCCGACATCCCGGTGCTGTTCATGAAGCCGAGCACATCGGCGATCGGGCCTGACGAATCGATCATCTATCCGCCCGATGCCGAGATCGTCCACTTCGAAGGCGAACTGACCGTCGTGATTGGGAAGCGTGGCCGCCACGTGCCGCAGGAGCGCGCGCTCGAGCATGTGTTCGGCTACACCTGCGGCAACGACGTCAGCGACCGCCTCGTGCAGCGGCGCGAGAGCGCGTTCGGCTGCCTGCTGGCCGGCAAGGGCTACGACAGCTTCGCGCCGATCGGCCCGTACATCGCCACCGGGATAGACCCCTCCGACCAGCGCATCATCACGCGCGTCAACGGCGTCGTGCGCCAGGACGGCAACAGCCGCGACCTCGTCTTCTCGGTGCCCTATCTGATTGCCTACATCAGCCGCTTCATGACCTTGCTGCCGGGCGACCTGATCATGACCGGCACCCCGGCCGGGGTCGGCCCGCTGGCGGTCGGCGACGTCGTCGAGGTCGAGATCCCGGGCATCGGCGTGCTGCGCAATCCGGTGCAGGCCGCGGGCGCCCGCCGCGACGCATGAAACGTCAACGGAGATTTGGGTGTCTGCTGTCGGCCCGCAGCCGAACTTCGACGTCTGCTTTGCATGCGAGCGCTTGCGCGAGCAAAGCCGCACCCGGGCAGGCTGCTCCGCTTCACCTCGGCGG
>Ga0207648_10008179_pt1 | contig 10167 bp, 10 predicted proteins | sample KBSMisM32_FD_184310 | JGI IMG/M metagenome (GOLD analysis project Ga0207648, IMG submission 184310) | Miscanthus rhizosphere microbial communities from Kellogg Biological Station, Michigan, USA - KBS Miscanthus M3-2 (SPAdes) (version 2) | ecosystem: Host-associated > Plants > Roots >... | reverse complement strand
TTTGCGGGAGTGCAGGGAATCGATCCGACGCTCACGTTCGGGCGCGCCGATAAGGAGGCAATCGACGAGCTTCGCGATCGTCGGAAAGCGATCCTCAAGGCTGCTGGTGTCCCCGAGGGTGTGTCCAAGACCTACGCGCAGTGCGCGGGCGTTCGCGCGCCACAGCCGCCACCAGCGAGGGGGTCGAAAACGCGACGCCCCGATGTGCGGGCGGGATGTCCGAAGACTCCCGAGTACTATTTGACCGTTGGACTACCGGTGCGCGGTCAGCCGCCCGGTCTCAGGAACGCGCGCGATCTCAAGGGCAACCGCGTCTCAATGCGTGGGGATGTGTGGACGGTTCTGGTCGAGGAGCTGTCGATTGGTCCGAAAGGATGGAGTCGCGCGCAGTATGGCTGGTTGCTGCGACGCAACGGGTCAGGCGACCTCGAGCTCGAGACCGCGGTGCTGATAGGTGTCGTCGAGTAGGGTTTTTCGGTACGTCATGCCGCCGCTTGTCGTTGTGAGTTGCAGCACAGCGTCCCAGCAACCCTCCCCCTCGAACTGGGGTAACCCGCTGATTCGCGCCGACGCGGAAGTGTTCGCAGCCGTCGTTGAAGACCTGAAGGCCAAACGCCAGTCCGCGAAGGAGAAAGTGGATACAGTGTGGTTTGATGCGCGCCCTTTCGGCGAGCCAACAATCCTCCACGACGTTGCCGGTGGCGGTACAGGCATGGGCGACTCCACGCTTTTCCGGCTTCCAGACACCGCGGTTTTTCAGGCAATCACCAGGAGTCGTAGAGAGATTCTCTCCAGGATGTTAATCGGTGAAGGACGGGTTTTCTCTTATCCAAAATGCGGCGGCATGCTTCGGCCTCCGGAACCACCGCAGCCCGGAACGACACAATCCGCGGCGGGACACGCGAGCGATTGTCCGCCAAGAAACCAGCAATACTTGAATGTTGGATTCCCGGTGAGAGGAGTTCCTGAGACGCTAAAAAAAGCCCCGCCTCCGAAAGGGAAGAGCGTCGATTGGACTGGAGACCTCTGGACAGTTGTGGTGAATATCCACGGAGTGGGTCCCTCCGGTCAGGGCTGGTTCCAGTACGCGTACGTTCTGAAGCGTAATCCGGGGAGCCGCTCGCTGGAGCTACTTACAACGATTCTTTTGTCCTGGGCGGAGTAAGAAGCGCGAGTCCTGGCTGACGTCTAGAAATCGTCGAAATCCAGCCGATTCCTCAGTACGATCTCCTTCTGTCGCTCCGTCTCGTCAGCGAAGAACTTGTCGCTCCCCTTGTTGATCCGCCTTTTCATGATTGGCGAATCCGTCCGGCGATCGAACCAGACAAAGATGCTACCCATAGAGAGTCCGATGACATTTGCCACCACTACACCGACGATTCGCGCAGCGATTGTGGGGAGCACTAACGCCCGCGACCGCGGCGTGGCACCTCGAACGGCTTCACCGGCAGCACCGCGTTCAGCTTGAAGTCGATCGGGTATTGAACGAGCTGCTCGATCTTGTGTCCCTCCAGCTCGGCGGGCGTGAACTCCATCAATCGCACCGCCGACATCGCGGCGTCCGCAAAATCCTTGTACGTCGCGTCCACGCAGACGATCGACTCCGGCTTTGCTCGTCCAGTCGTGTCGACGATGAATTGCACCAGCGCCGAGCCGCTCTGGTTGGCAAGCTTGGCGGTGCGCGGGTAGACGTAGTTGACCGATTTCGACAGCGCAATCGGTTTCTGCACGACTGGCCCTTCGCGCTTCAGTTCTTCGTCGGTGAGAGTTTTCGCGGCGGCAACACCCTTGGCGAGCATGTCGAGGAACTCCTCCATGCCGTCCTTATCGGTCACCACCTGGCGCGAGACGCCGTTGGTATCAGCGACCGTCAGCAGATATCCAATCGAGACTGAATCGGCCTTGAACGGCTGCACCAGAACCGCATTCCCCAGCACGTAGCTCATGCGACTCGGCTTGTCGAGATCGTTGAAGAGCGTTTCGCGCCACGCATGCACGGAATCCGGGGACAGCTGCTCTCCCATCAGCCGCGACGTGTCGAGCTGCGCATAGATGCGAACGGTATGCGCCGAGGAGACATCGATGCGGGTGAAGAATCTCCCCATCTTCAGCTGACGCACTTCGCGCCAGTTGGTCTGGGCCAGGAGCGTTTGCGTCCCGATCGGTGACGCCGCGCTGAGCGCGGCAACGACGGCGAACGCTGTAAGGACGATGCGAGCAGGGCGTCTCATCAGTTGTCTCCCTTTGCTCTCCGCGCTCGTCGTTCGCGGAGACTCTAACCACAATCTAGAACACGGACTGGTAGAGGCCAGTCCCCGTTACAATACCGGCCGGACGAACTCCGCTATCGACCCTTGGTGGCCGCTACGATAGTATTAGTGGGTCCACCCGGAGGCCGATTGATTCCCCATCGTTCGACGATTCTGCGGGCCGCAGCCGTAACTCTCGCCGTCGCAGCCATCTTCATGCCGAAGACGGCGTTCGGGCAGAACATGCCGCCGATGTCACACCGCCTGGCGCCATGGCCCGGAATCGAGCCTGGACCTTACGGTGTTGGATCCATCGTCGTCGAAGTGACGGACTCGAGCGCTGTGCTCTCGATGACGAAGGCGAAGCAACCAGCTCGCCGTGCCCGCACGGTCCCAGTACGCAGCTGGTATCCCGTCGAAGCCGGTAAGCACCCGCTGGTGGTTTTCGCCGGTGGAACGGGGAAGAGCATCGAAGCCAACAAGGCGCTGTGGAAACACCTTGCCTCGTACGGCTACGTTGTGGCGGCGATTCCGAGTCTCGCGACGGATGACGGGGCAGATGAAGCTTCGCTGCCGAAAAACGCCGCCAGCCTTGCAACTCTGACCGGCGATCTCGGCGTAGTGCTCGGCAAATTCTCTGACAGAGATAACGTCGATGCTTCGCGCATTGCCGCGGTCGGGTTCAGCTTTGGCGGCGGTGCCGCACTGGTGCTCGCGTCTCGCGATCCACGCGTACGCGCGGTTGTCGGCTTCGATCCTTCATTCGTGGTGCGGGACCACGTCGCGATGCTGCGCCGCAGTTCGTTCTTCAAGGCGCGCCGCGTCACTGTTCCGATTCTCGAATTCCACAGCGCCGATCAGCCTGCGCTCGACTTGTCGCTGATGGAGTCGACCCATGGCAGCCCGCGTGTGTCGATCGAGCTCAAGGGGCTCGATCACTCCGACTTCGCGGCTCAGTCGCTGACTTACGGCCCGTATCTGCGGAACGTGAGCACTTACATGCCTGCGGGCTCCACGAAGTCCGAGGCGTATGGCGCGATGGTGGAGACGACGCGGCTTTTCCTCGACCAGGCACTGGCTATCTATCCAGAGTATTCGGAGCTGGAGCCGATGCTGGCTCTGCGCGGGATCGGGGAAGTATGGAGCAGAGTGCCGCGCTCGATGATAGTCGTGCGTGAGTGGAGAGACTCCAGCTTCTAGTCGCAGCCCGTGCCGCCCAAGCCTGATTCCAGGAGTCTTGAGGGACGACTGCGCGATACTGCCCTCGGCTACCCTGCCACGACGGAAGATTTTCCGTGGGGCGAGCGAGCGATCAAAGTCGGGGGCAAGGCGTTTCTTTTCATGCGAGCAGAGGCGGGCACCGTCAGTTTTTCGGTAAAATTGCCGAGCTCGCGCGCTGACGCCCTCGATGAATCGTTCACCGAGCCGACGCATTACGGTTTGGGGAAGCACGGCTGGGTAACGGCCACTGTCGACGCAACGCGAGAGGCGCCCTTCGATCTTTTCCGTGGCTGGATCGACGAAAGCTTTCGCGCAGTCGCGCCCAAGAGAGTGATTGCGCAGCTCGAGGACGTTTCTGGATCGACGCCGAAATCGGCCTCAACCCGCAAGACCCCAAAACGGAAGCGCTAAGCGCTACGGTTTGCTCAGCCTCCTGAAGGCGAGGCGTCCTCACAGATCTCACTGCACCAGTCTCCGCCGAACCGTTCGGAGGTCGACGTGCTAGGGACCGTTGGTGCTCATCGCCGAGCCGAAGGGTTCGCTCTTCCGCACCTGCAGGGTCGCCGCGTCGCGCAACTCCTGGATCAGCAGACTCCGCATCGGCTCGGAGGTCCTGCGTCTGAGGAGAAAGTAGGCGACGACCACCAGAACGATCGCCGAAATCACCAGCTTGTAAGGCCTGAAGGTGATCAGCCATACGAGAGCCATGGCGACGGTCGTGATAATGGGAAGGAGCATCACCTTGTTCAGCTTGAACCCCGCGCTGATCCTGCTGCCTTCACCGTTGGGATCGACTTTCCCGAAGCAGACCGGGTTGAACAGGGGGCTGGAGTTGACGGCCCAGAACATCGTGAACTCCGATCCCGTGGTTTCGACGACCAGGCGCTGGGCTTTGAACTTCTTCAGCTCGGCGGGAGTCCGCGTGTCGCGCCACGAGCCGCGGGCGCGAAGGTTTCCAATCACCTCGCTCGGCTGAAGCGTCGAGTCGACCACGACAGAGCCAATCGGCTCCGATCTAAAAAAGATTCTGCTGGGGCGAGGCGCCGGAGGTTGCACTTGGCGGATTGAATCCGAAGTGCCTGTAAGCTTGCGCAGTCGCGACGCGTCCGCGAGGGGTGCGCTGGAGAAAACCGTTCTGGACCAGAAACGGCTCATAGACCTCCTCGAGCGTTCCTGCGTCTTCGCCGACCGCCGCGGCGATCGTGCTCACTCCGACTGGCCCGCCTTCGAACTTCTCGATGATTGTCTTGAGAATACGCGAATCCATGTCGTCGAGCCCGAACTGATCGACCTCGAGGAGTTGTAGCGCGTCAGCGGCGACTTTGCGATTGATCCGTCCGCCGGCCTTCACCTGGGCGAAGTCGCGGATGCGCCGCAGCAGACGATTGGCCACTCGCGGAGTGCCGCGTGATCTCTTGGCGATCTCCTTCGCTCCATCCTCGTCTATGTCAACCTGCATCACCTCGGCGGTGCGGTGGACGATCTGGAGAAGATCACCGGCGGGATAGAAGTTGAGTCGCATCTCGATGCCAAACCGCGCGCGCATCGGAGGGGTTAGCATGCCGAGACGCGTGGTGGCGCCGATGAGTGTGAACTTCTCGATCGGCATGGTGATCGTCTGCGCCTTCGGTCCCTCGGAGAGGCGGATGTCGATCTTGTAGTCCTCCATCGCGGGATAGAGGAATTCTTCGATGATCGGTTTTAGTCGATGAATTTCATCTATGAAAAGGATGTCGCCCTCGCGGAGATTCGTGAGCGTTCCGACAAGGTCGCCGGGTTTTTCGAGCGCGGGGCCGGAGGTGCTTCGAATGTTGACGCCGAGTTCTCTGGCAATGAGCTCAGCGAGAGTCGTCTTGCCGAGTCCGGGAGGACCGAAGAAAAGCGTATGATCCAGCGGTTCTCTGCGCGCGAGAGCGGCATCGATGTAGATGCGCAGTGATTCCTTCACCCGGTCCTGGCCGATGAACTCGGACAAACGTTGGGGGCGGAGTGAGAGCTCGACTACGCTCTCGTCAGGGATGATTTCGGGGGTGGTGATTTCAGCTCGGGACATGTTTGACCTGTGAAGCGTCACCGAAAATCTACCGAAGAGCAAGCTCTAATTAAACTAGTTCGCTGAAAACCGCGCCGCGAACCAGTCCTGAGCGCGATCGACGCTACTTGTTCCCGCAAACAGGTGTTGCGATATTAGCCGCCCCACTTGCCCAGAGGAACCATGCGTTTACCGGCACATCGCTTCACAAGCGTCGCAGTGCTCGCGTTCGCAGGCGTCTTGGCTGCGTGCCAGGGCGACCCCGTCGGCGTACGCCCACCACTCCATCCATCGCTTGCCGTCGGCGGCGGCAACTCGACCGCTGCGCACCTGTGTCAGGATGGAGGTTACCAAAACATTTATCGCAGCGATGGAAGCGGCTTCGCCAACACAGGTGACTGCGTCAGCTACGCGGCGCATGGAGGGCAGCTGTCACAGAAGATTACCTTCTCCAACATCAGTCTCGGCGCTTGCAACGACATCACTTTTGGTTACACGGTGGGCGGCGTGTCGACCGACGTGTACACCAAGCCGTATGACTGCGCACCGTTCCACAGTTATGCAGACGTCAGCGTTTTCGTCCCCGTCGGATCGACGGTGGACGTCTATCTGCGCGATAACACCTGTGGCGCGACCTTCACCCAGGAAAGTGGGCACGCTCTCGTAACCGGCACGAACCCGTATCAGATCGCGATCACGGACGCCGGCGGTTTCTGCGAGGCGACTTCGCCGACTGGCTCGCGGCCCCCGACGAATGGTGTCGGAAACCTCAACGTCACCGAGACGATTCTGTAGGTCCGCGTTCTAACAGACGCATTCATGGCAGGAAGGAGTGCGATAACGACGCACTCTTTCCTGCCGCAGGCCGCCAACAGCGTTGCCTGCCTGTCCGCGAATCCTTTAGAACGCCAAGCGATCCCAGTTGGCAATTGCATTCAAAGGAAGGGCAAAGCTTCCTTGTGATTCCCACCTCCACATCGGCCTGATCCCGAACATCACCACATGACCCTGCCCGAGGGGCGCGTCGACGACTGCTGCCTTTCCCGCCAGCTCGTCACCGCCGACCATCAACCCCGACACTAACAGCGAATCAGCCTTCTCGTGGAACTTGAGAATCGTCCTCGCCCGCATCTTCTCCTGCTGTGCCGCAAAGGCGGGATCGCGGTTCTCTCCGACCGGTACCGTGTCGCGGGGCGTCACGTTGAACACCGGCGCCTGGCTGAAATAAATCGGGAAGCTCGAGCTCTCGTACCCATATAGAATCGGACTGGCGCTCGCCGCCTTATCCGGCTGAACGCGTATCACCGACCCGCGCGCATTCAAGCGATTGGTTGTGAACTGAGTGACCGATGGATTGAAGCCGAGCGTGATGGGCAGAACACTGGAGTTGCCTGACGTGATCAGCAGTCCGCCACGCTCGATGAAGCGACGTAGCGTTGCCGCGCCCTCGAGCCCCATCCCAGGGCGGATATCATCGGTCTGATCCCACAAAGCGAGGTTGGGTGTCAGCGAAGATTTCTTCCACGGCACCGGCGGTCCGACCATCGGTCTGCCATTTACCAGGGCGTTCGCGCTTCCGTTCACGTGCGGGAAGACGACCACGTCAAACTTGTCGAGACGGCCAGGCGCGCGCAGCGACTGGTCGCTGATGTATGTGTATGGAACTCCCATCTGATCGAACGCGTAGCGCACCCAGCCTTCGTTCTGTGTTTCCAGCCACGAATGCATCAGCGCCACGCGCGGGAGACGAATCTGGTGCTGTCGTGCGCTCAGCGAGCCGCCGACCGCAACGATGTTGAGCCCAAGCGACTTGATCGCGTTTTTCGTCGCGTCGCTGAGGTCTCTGATCACGTAAGTTCCGGCCGGATAGTTCTGTCCACGAACCGTGAACGATTCCTCGGCGACGCTCACCGACGCTGGCGCGATCTTCCACGGTAGCACCGCCGAGCGCCAGTCGCCCAGGTGACGGACGAGGAATGGACCGGATCCGTCAGGGATCGTGCCTTCGACCTTCGCATCCGAAGTCAGCAGCTGCATCGGCTTCGACAGAATCGTCGAATCGGTGACCTTGAGCGTCTGCACATGACGCAGCTCGTCGAGCGTCCAGCCGGTGTCGTCATACGGCGGCGGATCATCCGCCTTGTATTTCTGGATCGCCAGCAACGTACGCGGAGTGGCCGAGTAGGGTTGATCGAGCCGCACGATCCAGTCGCCCGAGTGCACCTGAACCTGTGTCGTTGAGTCTGCCTTCCCTGATGTCTTCGCGGTCGAATCGGAACCGCGGGCGCGCACAGGTGCGCCCTTCAGAGTGAAATCAGAAGTCGCGATGTGAACCTCAGAGCCCTGCGCGCGGAAAAGGTTCACCATGTCCGCCGCTTCAGCAGCGTGACGTTGCCCACGTGGAATGACAAAGGCGTAAGGCGCGGAAGTCTGTCCACGCTGAATCATCCGCTCCGCCTTGGCCGCGAAATTCTCGAGGAATGTCTCGCGGTGATCCGCGGTGTACTTGAGCGCGATGAGCGCGCCCGATTCCTGGTAGTTGATGTTCGACCGAATGCACCAGCGCAGCCCATTCACCGGCGGGTTCGGCCGGTCCCACCGGCGCGAAGTGTCAGCGGCCGGCAATCGGACCGTCGTACAACCCGCACCGCTTGATGTGTATGTCTCGTAAAACCGCCCAATCGAGTTATGCAGATTGGCGACGGCGAGGATCGTGTAGTTGGGTGCCCAGCCATCATAGAAGCCGTGCGTCCACACGCCAGGCAACCCGCGCCGCGTCAGCTCGGTGATCTCCTGATACGCGAGCGTGTGCCATTCGTCGACGACGATCGGATCGTACTCGTCGTTGTATGGGCCGGTGCCGGTGCTGGTGTAAAGGAAGGGAACCGACTCGTGCAGATCGTGCACGACGGTCGGGTGCCAATACAGGAATCCGCGAATGAAATTCTTCGTCAGATTCTGCGACATCACCATGCCGTCGCGATTGTTGTCGTGCGCGGTGTATTTCCCCCAATAAACCAGCGGCACGGCGTTGTTACCGAGCTTCAGCTCGCGCGATTCCTTGACGACGTCCACCTCGCGGTCGCGGCCATCCACCTCGGTCACCGGCGTGATCAGTGTCACCACGTTGGCGCGGATCGCCTTCACCCAATCCGACTCATCCACCGTCAGGCGGTAGGCCAGCTCCATCAGCATTTCGGGGCTGCCTGTCTCCGGCGAATGGATCGATCCGCTCAGCCAGTAGATCGGCTTCGCCGTCCTGATGATCTGCGCGCGATCAGACCGCGACAGCCCGCGCGGATCGGCCAGCTTGCCGAGCGCTTCACGATTTGCATCGAGGTTGGAGATGTTCGCCTCGTCGGAAATCGCGACGACGATGGACTCGCGCCCTTCCTCGCTCTTGCCGAGCGAGAATTTCCTGACTCGCGTTGGCGCCGCGGCGGCGAGGGCGTCGAAGTACTTGTTGATGTCGGCGACGTAGGAGAGTCTGCCGAGCGTGCCGGGTACATACCCGAGCACCTTCAAGGGCGTCGGAACTGTCGATGACGCCGGCAGCGACGAAACGAGCTCGGTGGTGAACTTCCAGCGCGAATCGGTCGGCGTCAGCTCGGTGATCTGTCGCGAGTACGCGGAATCGATTGACTGCTGAGCGGAGGAGCGGGTCGCGAACACCGCGCACGCCAGGAGAGCGAGCGACGTGGAAAGCTTGATAATCGGCATCTGATCGGGTGGGATGGGAATCGATAAACTGCGGATCGGCTTGGGCGGCGTCCAGATTCACGGCTCAGGTTGAAAACCTGATTGCACATTCGCCAACTTCGTTCGCCTACCTTATTTCAGTAGGGATCAGTTGCCGGAACCGTGTCTCTTTAGGATCGGTTCCCTTACCACTACTTCCACTGGGCTGCGCTTGATCGCGGCCCAAACGCGATAGGAGCGAACAATGGCCATCTGGAAAGAGCAAACCGTCCCTCGCAAGGATTCCTCCCTGGGCCCGCAGGATCTTCCGACCAGAACCGAGACCGATTCGTCTTTGGACACCACGACGAGCTTTGCGCCAACCCCCGCGCCGAGGACACGAGCGTCGAAGGACGCCAAGGAGTCCGTGATCGCCGCGGATCTCACGATCGAGGGCAAGATCGAAGGAGCCGGCCACGTCCGCATGGCGGGGCGCTTCAAGGGAGATGTGAATGTCGATGGCGATCTCACCATCGAGCCGGGCGCGAGGATCACCGGATCAGTGCGCGCGGGAACGGTGACGGTGGGTGGTGACCTCGATGGAAACATCGACGCGGCCTCGCGCGTCGAGCTGCTCTCGACCGGCGTGCTCAACGGAGATCTCAAGGCGGCGTCACTCACTGTGGCGGCGGGATCGCGGATGCGCGGCAACGTCTCCTTCGGCTGGGATGATAAAGCCGACGTGAAGCCACGGCTCAGAGTGGAGACTGACGCAGCGTCATGAGCACGACGAGCGTCGCCAACCCAGGCAAGGCTAAGCTCTGCCCACACTGCAAGGCGACCATCCTGCAGAGCGCGACGATCTGTCCCGCTTGCGATCACAGCCTGAGGTTCGATTCACACCGGACGCGGAGAGCGCCACCGAGCTTCTCTCCGCTCCGTGTGGAGGGCACGATCAAGCATCCGGCCGCGGGCGAGCCGTGGGAG
>Ga0207648_10008178_pt1 | contig 10169 bp, 13 predicted proteins | sample KBSMisM32_FD_184310 | JGI IMG/M metagenome (GOLD analysis project Ga0207648, IMG submission 184310) | Miscanthus rhizosphere microbial communities from Kellogg Biological Station, Michigan, USA - KBS Miscanthus M3-2 (SPAdes) (version 2) | ecosystem: Host-associated > Plants > Roots >... | reverse complement strand
ATTCAATTGAGCTACGGGGCCAATTATTTATTTCAAAATTCCCTGTTCAACCCTGAAACCTTCCCGATTGCAATCGGGATGCTCTATTCAATTGAGCTAGGGGCCAATTTCGGTTTGGGGCGGCAAAAATAACGGAAAAACTCATCAGCACAAAATCACGAGCATTAAAATTGGATCGGTATAAATATCGAGCTCATCCTTTGTGTAGCTTTACCTTATGAAACTCCATTTTTGGTCCATAGGAAAAAATAATGACGCCTATGTAAAAGACGGCATTGATGATTTTACAAAAAGAATTTCAAAATATTATCCGGTGGAGTGGACGATTATCCCGGTTCCCAAAAATGCAGCGATGATGAGCGAGATGGATTTAAAAAAGAAAGAAGGTGAAATTGTTATGGAATGGCTGGCCAAAGATGATTACCTCGTAGCACTTGATGAACATGGGAAACAGATGGGTTCTGAAATATTGGCTGATTTTATCCAGAAACGTTCCAATCAAAGCGTACGCAACCTTATTTTTCTGATCGGTGGTGCGTTCGGGTTAGATAAAGCGATACTCGACCGGGCAAATTATAAATGGAGCTTGTCCCTACTTACATTTCCCCATCAGCTGGTACGGTTAATTCTCGCTGAACAAGTGTATCGCGCCTGCACCATTATAAAGAATGAAAAATATCACCACAAGTGAAATTTGTATTCTCAGATAATAGGCATTTCTTTGTACATCACAATGTATAGCTATGGAATTTTCAATAACGCTTGTAATAATTATCCTCACCTGCATTGTTTCCATCAGTGCTTTTAGCAATAACAAAATTTATGAGGACCTGATTTTTTATCCTCCGGCAGTAAGCCAGCATAAACAATGGTATCGTTTTTTCAGCTGTGGTTTGATTCATGCAGACTGGGCGCATCTTGCATTGAATATGTATGTGCTCTTTATCTTCGGCATGGGTCGTGGTAACCAGGGCGTCGAATTTATTTTTAAAGATGTGTTTGAAGGCAAAGGCGCTTTTCTATACCTCCTCATGTACATTGTTGCCCTGGCAGTTTGTCTGATACCTACTTATAATAAAAACAAGGACAACTACAGCTACAGGAGTCTCGGCGCATCCGGTGCTGTATCGGCAGTTGTGTTTGCGTATATGCTGTTTAACCCATTGCAGGGCATGGGGCTTTTATTCCTGCCAATATATATACCCGGTTTTCTTTTCGGCATTATTTATCTTGTCGTTTCATCCTGGCTCGACAGGCGCGGCGGAGACAACATCAATCACTCTGCGCATATCTGGGGAGCTGTTTTCGGAGTTGCATTTGTTATTTTTACCTGTAAAGTGCTTTCAGACGTTCCGGTATTGCAAAATTTTATTACCCAGGTAAAAAATATGAGGGCATCTGATATTATACAGGTTGGCCGTTAAAAGAAATTTTTATTCCTCGTTCTGTTTTATCCGTCACCTTAAACCGCTCATCGATCCTGTAACTAATTACCCAAATGATCTTGCGGTTCATTTCCAGCACCCACGCTTTTTCTTTATCTGTTTTCGAAAGCTTTAGATCAATAAAAAAACGCGCCAGCTTTTTCTTTTTTTTCATTCCTAACGGGTAGAAGTAGTCGCCTTGCTTCCATTTGCGGAGAATGAGGGGAAATTTAATTTCTTTGACATCCAATAACGCGACCGAGCTGGCAGTTGGCAGTTGGCAATCCCTCACAGCAATGTAATCAAACTGTAAACTGCAAATCTGATTACTATCGGGAGCAAACTCAACTACTTTTGTTCCATCTTCAATCAGTATAGTTCCGGCTTCGGTTGTAACAACCGGTGCAATAATTAACCAGTTTCGGTTTTTAATAATACGGTGCGATAAGGAAGGTATGTACTTTCCTGTTTCACTTTCCAGCAGGTCAACAATTTCGTTTACCTGCGAAGCATGAAAGCCGAAATCTTTTACAATCTCATAGATAACCGTCTGAAGCGGTGTTGTCTTCTTTAATTTCAATACAGGAATGTGAAACTCATTTCCCTTTTGTTCAATTAATTTCTTTTTGTGCAAAGCAATTGCCTGCGTATACAATTCTTCAATTTCACTGAATCGCTGAATATTCGTCGCTAAATTAGTTTCCGCTTCAGGATAAATTTTTTGAATCAACGGGATCACCTGGTGACGGATATAGTTTCGGGAATATTTGTCGGACAAATTGGAGCTGTCTTCGACCCAGCCCAACTTATTTTCTTTCGCAAAGGTTTCCAGTTCTTCTTTTTTTGCAAATAACAATGGCCTGATGATTTTTCCATGCTTCGGTACGATGCCACGCAAGCCGGAAATACCGGTACCTTTAAAAAAATTCATCAGCATGGTTTCGATGTTGTCGTCGAGATGGTGAGCGGTGAGGAGGTAGTCGGGAGTTGGGAGTCCCGAGTCGGTAGTCAGCAGCTCGTTGAACCAGCCATAGCGTAATTCTCTTGCGGCGACCTGGATAGAAACTTTATGTTGCTTTGCATATTCTTCGGTTGCAAATCGTTTCACCAATACCCCGATATTATATCTCTTTCCAAGATCGCGAACAAATTGTTCGTCACGGTTACTCTCCTCTCCTCTTAAATGAAAGTTGCAATGAGCGATTGTAAAATCATACCCGCACTGTTTGCATAGTTCGCAGAGTACGACTGAATCAATACCGCCGCTTACAGCAGTAAGCAATTTATCTTTTGAATTGAAAAGATAATGCTGATTTATATAATTTTTGAATCGCTGAGTTAGACTCATTTAATATCACTATGCAACTTTCAATTGTTTTCTTGCAATTTTTAGATCATAATCAATTTGTAAACGGAGCCAGAAAGCTGCATTAATTCCTAACTCTCTTTCGAGTTTGAGAGCAAGTAAGGCGGAAACATGTCGCTTACCTTTTATCAGCTCATTCAGATGCGGCGGTCGCATGTCAATCAATTCGGAAAATTCCTTCTGTGGAATACCTCTTGCGTCTAATTCTTCACCAAGTACTTCGCCGGGATGAAGAATCACAACGCTCTCAATTTCTTTACCATTTTTTCCTATAACCTTGTAAACACCCATTATTTATAATGATTTGAAAGGTCTTCGATAATTACAATTTCTTTAAGGCTCAATTTTTCTTTTTCTATCGAAAACTCCAACCTGTATTTTAAATCCACCCGGATAGAGTACAAACCTTTTTTATCGCCCTTCAGTGCCTCGAAGTTTAAACTCCTTATCTGTTTTAATTCTGTTGTATTTTCCGCATTCTGCAAAATGATAACCTTTTTGCAAAATTTTTCAATTACGTCATCATTGTATTTTGGCTTTCCGCTAACTGGCAACCCCGCATATAACTTTTCCAGATACGAATTATTAAAATGAATCTCCATTCATCTGATTTTAATCTCTTCATTTCATCTGTTGCCGTAATTTCCTGCACGCCGTTGTTTTTTTTATCGGCGGCGATTTCCAAAATTAGGGAATTTACAGAACTAATCAAAACAGACAGTTAAAGGACCAATTCCTCATATACTCCTCTCAACTCGCCATAATTTTTCTCATCCCCAACCTTCTTCGCTTCTTCCATTCCTTTTTTATAAATCTTTACCGCTTGCTCAATCTCTCCAACTCTTTCCAGCAATTTTCCCAAGTGATAATAACTGCCCACATAGCCCGGCTCGCGTTCCAGCAATTGTTCAAAATGTTTACGGGCGCTTGCATCATCGCCTGTCTTCACATATTCCAACGCCAACGCATGCTGCACAAAGCTATCCTTAGGGTTTACCTGTAAAAACTCCGTCAGTTTTGCAATACGATCCATACGGTATAAAAATTTTCCGTTTATTATGCCCGGAATTTGACTTTAACGCTTATCTTTGTTTTAGTTGCATAAACAACCTTTTTCATGACGATAAAAATGCCTGAATGAAGATTCTAGTTTGCATCAGTAAAACGCCGGACACAACGGCAAAAATAGCTTTCACCGATAACAACACGAAATTCGATACCAATGGCGTTCAATGGATCATCAATCCTTATGATGAATGGTATTCGCTGGTACGGGCCATTGAATTAAAGGAGAAAGATGCTTCCGTTATTATACATCTCGTTACAGTTGGTACTGCCGATGCTGAACCCATCATCCGCAAAGCGCTTGCATTGGGCGGTGATGAGGCGTTTCGTGTAAATGCCGACAGTCAAGATAGCTTTTATATTGCTTCGCAGATTGCTGAAATCGCAAAGCAGGGTAATTATGAGTTGATATTTACCGGCAAAGAAACGATTGACTACAATGGATCTTCTATTGGTGGTCTATTGGCCGAACTACTGGATAAGCCATATGTATCACTGGCCACAAAATTTGAATTGAACGGAAATAAAGCAGCGATCACCCGTGAAATTGAAGGTGGTGAAGAAGTTTGCGAAGTGGAACTACCGGTCGTGGTTAGCTGCCAGAAAGGTGTGGCCGAACAACGTATTCCGAATATGCGGGGCATCATGGCAGCAAGAACAAAGCCATTGAAAGTAAGCGACCCTGTTGCAGCGGATACTTTAACCAGCATAACCGGTTTTGGTCTACCTCCCGCAAAAGCCGGTGTAAAACTGGTACCTGCAGATAACCCGGAAGAGCTGGTACGATTACTTCACGAAGAAGCAAAAGCGTTTTAACCTTAAACTTTGAACTTTAAACTTCTTCTATGTCTGTTTTAATTTTTATAGATGTTGCCGAAGGTCATGTAAAAAAAGCCTCACTGGAAGTATTGAGTTACGGAGCAAAGATCGCCGGGCAGTTGAATATAGATGCCGAAGCTGTAGTACTGGGATCGGTAACCGAAGATCTCGCGGCGCTCGGAAAATACGGTGTAAAGAAAATTCACCACGTAAATAATGAAGTGTTGAATCATTTCGATGCACAGGTTTTTACAAAAGTAATCGGCGAAGTAGCAAAAGCTACCGGTGCTAAAGTGATTGTATTTTCGAATAATGTTGATGGTAAGGCTATCGCCCCGCGGCTGTCTGCACGGTTAAAGGCCGGGCTGGTAACAGGCGCTGTGGCGCTACCGGACACCTCTAATGGTTTTGTAGTAAAGAAAACAGTTTTTTCCGGAAAGGCATTTGCCAATATTGCTATTAACACGGATATTAAGATAATAGCATTAAACCCGAATGCATACCAGGTTATTGCCGGGGAAGGAATTGCCCAGGTAGCACCGTTTGATGCAGCCGTAGATTCATCGAAGATAAAAGTGACAAATGTTACCAAGGCAAAAGGTGAAGTTCCGCTCACAGAAGCAGAGATCGTAGTGAGTGGTGGCCGGGGATTGAAAGGTCCCGAGAATTGGGGCATCCTTGAAGATCTTGCAAAAGCATTGCATGCCGCTACCGCTTGCAGCCGGCCTGTGGCAGATGCACATTGGCGACCGCATAATGAGCACGTAGGGCAGACCGGTATTGCAATTGCGCCGAATCTGTATATTGCAGTCGGTATTTCGGGAGCTATTCAGCACCTGGCAGGTGTAAACAGAAGTAAAATTATTGTTGTCATCAATAAAGATCCTGAAGCTCCTTTCTTCAAAGCAGCGGATTATGGCATTATTGGTGATGCATTCGAAGTAGTACCCAAAATAACAGAAGCAATCAAAAAGATAAAGGGATCGGCCTGAGTTAAGTTTTCACATTCACTTGAGAGATACATTTGCGGCTGAGTTTTCGGCCGCATTTTTTTTAATAAAATCCCTTAGTTTCGTGTGATATTTTATGAAGAAAATAGAATTGGAAATAGTGGCGCTGTCGCACAGTATCACCCAAACCCATTCCTATGCTGTAGTATTGGGCGAAGTCAATGGTCTTCGCCGCTTGCCCATTGTTATCGGTGGTTTTGAAGCACAGGCAATTGCTGTTGCATTGGAAAAAATGCAGCCAAGCCGCCCGCTTACCCACGACCTGATGAAAAGCTTTATGAATGCTTTTGCCGTCGATCTTCACGAAATAATCATCTGCGATCTGCAGGAAGGTATATTTTATTCAAAACTTGTTTGTTCCTCCGAAAAAGATACCGTTGAAATAGATTCGAGAACATCGGATGCGCTTGCGCTTGCGGTCCGTTTCGGCTGCCCGATATATACGTACGAAAATATCCTCGAAAGCGCCGGCATTCTCATGGAAGACACATCCGGAACCGGCAAGAAAAAGAAAACACCGGCAACAGTACGCGAAGAAGGGGAATCTACCGGCAAAGAAGACCTGAAAACAATGTCGCTGGAAGATTTGAATTCCCTCTTGAACGAGGTATTGGAAAGTGAGGACTATGTGCGGGCGATTGCGATACGGGATGAAATAAATAACCGGAAAAAAAATCGCTGATTAAAGGATTTATGAGATTGCACGGATAGTGATGATTTGGTACCCGGCTTTTGTACTGCTATTTGACTATCGTTGCGTCGCACCCTTCTGCATTCTGATCCTTATTCAGCTTGTCACGTTTCAATATAATCAGCACGTTCCGGTAATGCGACCTGTTCTGCGAAATCCATTTTAATCAATCCAATCGTGGTCTCTTTCCCCAACTGTAAAATAAATCTCGGCCTGAATATAACTGCCAGGCGCAGTGATGGCTATCATGATCTCGAAACTGTGTTCATTCCCATCAGTTTTAAAGATGCCCTTGAAGTAATTCATGCACAGAATGACAAAGAAACGGTACAGTATTCGTCAAGTGGTATGCCTGTTGAAATAGATCCTTCTCACAACCTTTGTATAAAAGCATATCATCTTTTAAAAAATGACTACCCGCAATTACCAGCAGTAAAACTTCATTTGCATAAAACCATCCCTTCCGGTGCAGGACTTGGTGGCGGTAGTGCCGATGGAGCCTTTACACTCAAATTATTGAATACAAAATTCAATCTTGGAATTTCAGAAGAACAATTAATGGCTTATGCCTTACAGTTAGGCAGCGATTGTCCTTTTTTTATTTATAACAAACCTTGTTTTGCCACAGGACGCGGCGAAATAATCGAACCGGTTGAAATCGATCTGTCAGCGTATAAATTCCTGATTGTAAATCCGGGTATTCATATTTCTACGAAGCAGGCATTTTCAGAACTCACACCCTTTATTCCTTCCATTTCAATTAAAAAAACGATAAAACAACCAATAAACGCCTGGAAAGATTCAATCAAAAATGATTTCGAGTCTGCTGTATTTAAAAATTTCCCGGAAATAAAAGAAATCAAAAATGAATTGTATAAATCAGGAGCTGTTTATGCTTCTATGACCGGTAGTGGCAGTACGGTGTTTGGCATTTTTGAAAAGAAAAACAATATATTTCCATCATTTCCGCAACACTATTTCGTAAAGGAAACAATGGTGTTACCAAATGCCTGACTTTCCACCATACGACACGTAGATACCTATTCGCGTGCCATACAGATAAATGTTTTTCTTGTATGCCTTGTATTTCTTGTATGGTTAATAATCTTAAAAGCAGGTTTCTTAAAATGCAATAAAATTTTTACCTTCGCAAAAATCAATAGTTATCAATACATCTTCTCTCATAGTACACTTTCTCGACATCAACCTCGATTTCCTCAATCATCGAGGATAATTTATCTTTTTACCTGCAATAAAAAGCAGGTGGCAATTCATTTTACTTTTTCCCGTTCACCTTTTACATTTTATATTTTACATTCTACATTTTACATTTCTATGCATTCAACTTTAACCATGTCTGGAAAGACACAATACTATCTTGATCTTGAAGAAAAATACGGGGCTCATAACTATCACCCTCTGCCTGTGGTTTTAGACCGCGGTGAAGGTGTTTTTGTCTGGGATGTGGATGGTAAACGTTACTATGATTTCCTGAGCGGTTATTCGGCAGTCAACCAGGGTCATTGCCATCCGAAGATCGTGCAATCATTTATCGAACAGTCAAAAAAACTGACACTGACCAGCCGCGCCTTTTATAACAACGTTCTTGGCGAGTATGAAAAATATATAACCGCATACTTTGGTTACGACAAAGTATTGCCAATGAATACGGGCGTAGAGGCCGTGGAAACAGCCATCAAGCTCTGCCGCAAATGGGCATACGAAATAAAAGGGATCCGCGAGGGAAAAGCAAAGATCATTGTCTGCGAAAACAATTTTCATGGCAGAACGTCAACAGTTATTTCATTCAGCAGCGATCCCCAGTCCACGAAGAACTTTGGACCATATATGCCGGGATTTGAAATAATTTCTTACAATGACCTGAATGCGCTGGAAACAGCATTAGCAGATAAAAATGTTGCTGGCTTTTTAGTTGAACCTATTCAGGGCGAAGCGGGCGTTGTTGTTCCCGGCGAAGGTTATCTTTCAACAGCGAAGAAACTATGTGAAGAGGCCAATGTTCTTTTTATTGCTGATGAGATACAAACGGGTCTTTGTCGCACCGGCAAGATGCTGGCTTGCGATCATGAAAATGTGCGCCCGGATATTTTATTATTAGGCAAGGCATTGAGCGGTGGCATGATGCCGGTAAGCGCAGTACTTGCAGATGATGAAATTATGTTGACTATTAAACCCGGTGAACATGGCTCTACCTATGGTGGCAACCCGCTGGCTTGTAAGGTTGCGATTACGTCGCTCGAAGTGTTGAAAAGTGAAAGCATGGCGGAAAATGCGGAGGCAATGGGTAAGCTGTTGAGAAGTGAATTAAATGATCTTCATTCATCACATATTAGCATTGTACGGGGAAAAGGTTTATTGAATGCAATTGTTATCGATCATGCCAATAAAGATGCCGCGTGGGACCTATGCCTGCAATTAAAAGAAAATGGTTTACTCGCAAAACCGACGCATGGCGATAAGATCCGTTTTGCGCCACCATTAACGATAACAAAAGACCAGGTGATCGATTGCGTAGACATCATACGAAAAAGTTTATTGTCATTGGATTGAGTATGTATAAGTATTTCTGTTAGCAGATATTTGAATCATACAGACATAGAGCAAACACAGGATTTAACATCTATTACAATTTATTAGATACTATCCAGGAAAAATCTATATGTTCTACGTTTCTATCGTTGTTCAAACCGATCCACGTGAAATAAAACTTATCTTCATCCAATGGATGCTTATTTACAACACGAAGAAAAACATCTTAAAAACTCTGATCTCCTAACGGATATCGTAATAGGTATGAGCGACGGCTTAACAGTTCCGTTTGCTCTCGCGGCGGGATTAAGCGGCGCTGTTTCATCAACAGGAATAATTGTTGTTGCCGGTATTGCAGAAATTGCTGCCGGTTCTATTGCGATGGGCTTAGGCGGCTATCTTGCCGGCCGAACGGAACAGGACCATTATAAAAGCGAATTAAAGAGAGAATATGATGAAGTGGAAAATCTGCGGCATCTTGAGATAAAAGAAACAAAAGAATTTTTTGCGAATATCGGGTTGAGTGAAGAGTTACAGGAACGGGCAACCGAAGAAATTTCCAAAGACAAAAAAAATTGGGTTGATTTTATGATGAAGTACGAATTGGGCCTCGATAAGCCGGATCCGAAACGGGCCCGGAAATCGGCCTTGAACATTGGCTTATCGTATGTTGCCGGAGGTCTTGTTCCGTTAAGTCCTTATTTCTTCGTGCAATCACCTTTAGCGGGTCTTAAAATATCAATCCTGCTCACACTGCTTAGTCTGTTTGTATTCGGATGGTTTAAAAGTAAGCTCACCGGTGTAAAACCATTCAGCGGTGCAATACGTGTCGCGCTTATTGGTGCTGTTGCTGCGGGGGCGGCCTTCAGTGTTGCCAAGTTATTTTCTGTCTAATCTTTTTGTTTCAGCTTTATATCCGGGAACAACGATGCAACCAGCATCAGTGCAGATGCGATGAGTGTTAAATACAGTCCTTGCTTTTTTTCCGGGCACTCTCCCATCTGGCAGGCAGGAATGATAATAAAATTCCGGATGGCCCACGCAAGATTAAAAGCGCAGATCAATAAATTACTTCGTTGCGACCATACTTTCGGAATAAGCGTAAAGACAATATAGATTGCTGCCATCACGAAATGAAAATAGCCGGGCTTTCCGAAATTAGTCCCGCTTGCGTCTACTCCACTTACCGTCAATTGTTTCGAAGGAATAAAAACCCATGCTGTATAACAGGATACAACCAATAA
>Ga0207648_10008177_pt1 | contig 10170 bp, 6 predicted proteins | sample KBSMisM32_FD_184310 | JGI IMG/M metagenome (GOLD analysis project Ga0207648, IMG submission 184310) | Miscanthus rhizosphere microbial communities from Kellogg Biological Station, Michigan, USA - KBS Miscanthus M3-2 (SPAdes) (version 2) | ecosystem: Host-associated > Plants > Roots > Rhizosphere... | reverse complement strand
GTGCGCGGGATCGGTGTCGCGGTCATCACCAGCAAATGCGGCGGATGCTCGGCCTTTGAGGCGAGCAACAGCCGCTGCGAGACGCCGAAGCGGTGCTGCTCGTCGATCACCGCGAGCCCGAGCTTCTTGTAGGCAACCTTCTCCTGAAAGATCGCATGGGTGCCGACGAGAATATCGATCGAGCCATCGGCCAGGCCCATCAAGATGCTGTCGCGGGCCCTGCCCTTCTCACGGCCCGTGAGGATCGCAACGCGAACACCGATGCTGTCGAGCTGGCCAAGCAGGGTCGCGTGGTGCTGGCGCGCGAGAATCTCGGTCGGGGCCAGCAGCGCCGCCTGGGCGCCGGACTCGACCGCCGTCAGCATCGCCAGCAGCGCGACCAGGGTCTTGCCCGATCCGACGTCGCCCTGAAGCAGGCGCAACATCGGCGCCGACTGAGCCATGTCGCCGCGGATTTCCTCGATCACCCGCCGCTGCGCGCCGGTCAGCTGGTAGGGCAAGTTGAGTTTGGCGGTCAGCTCACCGGTGCCGGCAAGCGGCGCCGTCCGGTGCCGCCGCTGCGACTGGCGAAGCAGGAGCAACGCAAGTTGGTTCGCGAACACCTCGTCATAGGCGAGCCGCTTGCGGGCGGCGTCCGCGCCAGGCTCGCGATGCACCAAAGCCAGCGATCCATGCCATGCGGGCCAGCCTTCCTTGGACAGCAGGCTGGGCTCGATCCATTCGGGCAGCTCGGGCGCGCGTTCCAGCGCCTCCCGAACCAGCTCGCCGAGGCGGCGGTTGGTGAGGCCTTCGGTCAGCGGATAGACCGGCTCGCGGACCGCGGGCTGCGGCCCCTTCCCCGGCTCGCTCACCTCGGGATGAATGATCTGCCATTCGTCGCCATAGGCCTCGAGCTTGCCCGAAACAGTGCGCGTCTGACCCATGGGAAGACTGCGCTTCGCCCAGCCCGGATTGTTGAAATAGATGAGGCTGATCGTGTTGCCCTCGCCGTCCAGCGCGAAAACGCGCATCGGCCCGCGTCCCGACCGGTTCTCGCGGATTTCGAACGGCTTCAGATCGAGGATGACGTTGCGACCGAGCAATTCGGACGATGCAGCCGGCGCGCGCACCCGTTCGATCGATCCGGTAGGCAAGTGGTAGATGAGGTCGACGACGCGGGTGAGGTCGAGCCGCTTGAGGAGCTTGGCGACCTGCGGCCCGACGCCTTTCAGGGCTTCCACCTCGGTGAACAGCGGATTGAGGATTTCGGGCCGCATGCTCAACGCTGACCCATGAGCAGCGTCGGATCGGTCTTGAAGTAGGTAGCGATCGAATCGAACAGGTCGCGTGCCGGCGGGCGCCGAAGCACTGCGCGGCGACCGACGAGGTAGATGGGCACATCGAACTCTTCCAAGGGCGGGAAGCAGCGCACCAGCTCGGGATCGCCATCGCCGACAGTGCACGGCAGGGCAGACACGGCTGCGCCCGACACGATGGCGGAACGCAACGCCCGAAAATTGCTGCAGCGGATGGGCGTGACTTCGCCCGTTGGGAGCGATTTCAGCCATTGATAAACCGGCAGGTGCGAGGGCGAACCGTCGATCAGTGCGAGCGGTACATTCGCGACCTCCTGGGGCGAGTGCGGGCGTTCGCTCTCGGGCACATGGGCCGCAGCGTAGACAGTCCAGCCCGTCGGCGGCATTTCGTGAACGACGATCTCGTCGCTCTCTGGCCTGTCGCGACCACGTATGCCGATGTCCGCCTCGCCGCGAGCGAGATCATAAATCCGATCGCTTGCCAGAAGCTGGGTCTGAACGCGTGGCCAGCGCGCTCGGAATTGACGCAAGATCGGGACCAACAGCCGCTCGAAATGGTCGAGGAAGGTGAGGCGGATGACGTTGAGCTCGGCTCCTGTCAGTGCGTCCACCTCCGCGGTGAATTCGCACACCGACCGCTCGATCCGCCGGGCCGAGTCGTAGAGCGGATGCGCGGCAGCGGTCGGGATCAAGCCGGAGGGCGACCGATCGAACAGTGCAAGCTTTAGCGCGTGCTCGAGCGCAGCGATCCGCCGCACAACCGTCGGCTGGCTCACGCCAAGGGCGGCGGCGGCGCGTCCGGTCGTGCGCTCCCGATAAAGCGCCAGGAACACCGCGATGTCGTCCCACGCGAACATCCGTGCCAGCTATTCACATCTGCATAGGCCGTTGCAAGCTTGTTGATTGAGCCAAGGCTTGGCCGGCCTTAATGGGCGCCCCGCAACAGGGAGCACCAGACATGTTGAAAATTGCGTTGGGCTTCGCGGCCGCGTCCGCAAGCGCCCTGATAGTGGCGATTCCGCTGAACGCGCAGACCGCCGCTACGGAGCCCACCCTAGAGCAGGTCCGAGTTGCCACCGAGCGGTTCCGCGACGTCAAGGTGGCGCAGGCCGAAGGCTATGTCCGCGACCCGATGAACATTTGCGACACCGCGGACATGATGGGTCGCCCGGCATCGCTCGGGGCGATGGGAATCCATTTCTTCCGGCCCGACCTCCTGGGCATCAAGGGGCCGCCCAATCCGCGCGTCGACGGCGACGGCACACACACCGACTTCCGCAAACCCGCGATCCTCATCTACGAGCCTCAGGGCGACGGCTCTCTAAAGCTCGTTGCCGTCGAGAACCTGGTCTTTCAGAGATCGTGGCACGCCGCGGGCAATGCGAAGCCACCCAGCTTCCATGGCGTTGAATATGACACCATGCAGGATGACCCGGCGACCAAGATCGACGAGGCCCACATGTTCGAACCGCATTACGATCGTCATGTCTGGCTGTATCGCGACAACCCCAACGGCATTTTCGCCCCCTTCAATCCGAAGGTCAGCTGCAAGGCGCACAAGCAGAATGTCGCCATGAAGATGTAGGCGGGCCGGCCTTCCTTTAGGGGGCCGCCTCCCTTACATCGCCTCCATGCCTTCCGACCCGGACCTGAAGCGCCTCGCCTGGCGCGCGCATCATCGTGGCACCAGGGAAGCCGATCTGCTGGTCGGCGGGTTCTTTGACGCGCACCATGCTTCGTGGGACGAACCGGAGTGCGAGATGTTCGCCGCGATGCTCGAGGAGCAGGACGTCGACATCATGGCCTGGGCGCATGGAACCGCACAGCCTCCGGAGCGCTTCGAAGGACCGATGATCGAGGCCTTGAAGCAGCTCGACTACATCCGGATTGCGCGATGAGTGAGCTGCTGCAGCGCGTCATTCGCGCCGGTCATCCGCTGACGCTTGCCGGGGTGCCCACCGGCTTCCTGCCGTTGCTCGCGGCCGATCTCGCGCGTGCTGCTTATGGGTCCGGCAAAAAGAGCCGCGCCGTTGCGATCGTCGCCGACGAGGCGGCGATGCGCGCGCTCGCCGAAACCGTGCCCCTGTTTGCGCCGGAAGTGGAGGTGCTGACCTTCCCGGGCTGGGACTGCCTGCCGTACGATCGCGCTTCGCCCGCGCTGCGGGTGATGGCCGAGCGGCTGGCGACGCTGAGCGCGCTCCAGGCAGCCAGCGACAAGCCGCAGCTGCTGGTGGCGACGGCCAGCGCGGCGACGCAGCGGGTGCTGACTCCTTTTCGCGTCCGTCAGCTTACTCGCCGCATCGCCGAGGGCGAGCGGATCGAGCGCGAATCGCTCGTTAGCCAGCTCAACGCGCTCGGCTACCAGCGCGCCGACACCGTCGCCGAGCATGGCGAATATGCGGTGCGGGGTTCGCTGATCGACGTCTTCCCGGCTGGCGAGGAGCTGGCGCTCAGGCTCGACTTCTTCGGCGACGAGATCGACAGCCTGAGACGCTTCGATCCCGCCGACCAGCGCTCGACCGACAAGGCCAAGGCGTTCACCCTCATGCCCGCGTCCGAGGCGCTGCTCGACGAAGAAACCATCAAGCGGTTCCGGTCGCGTTACCGCGAAAGCTTCGGAGCGTCGGCGACCCAGGACCCGCTCTACCAGGCGCTGTCGGACGGCCGGAGAATGGCCGGAATGGAGCATTGGCTGCCGCTGCTCGAGGAGCGGCTCGAGACTCTCTTCGACCACCTGGGCGAAGGCGACCTGATTCTCCGAGATTCCGCCGCCGACCAGGCGCTCGATGCCCGGCGCGACGCGATCGAGGATTATTACCAGAACCGCCTGCGGGCGATGGAGAGCGCGCCGGGCAGCTATCGCCCGCTCGAACCGCACGCGCTCTATTTCTCGAAGCAGGAATGGGAATCGACCGAAGCCGAGCGCCCGATCCACCTCGCCTCGCCATTCCCCGAGCCCGAGACCGAGCGCGCCATCGACTTCGCCGTCCAGCCGGCACGCGACTTCGCCCCCGAGCGGGCGCAACAGGCAAATGTCTATGAAGCGGTAGCCAAGCACGTCGCCGAGCTCCGCAAGAGCGGCCACAAGGTCGTGCTTGCGAGCTACACGCGCGGCGCGCGGGAGCGGCTCGCGGGCCTGCTCGAAGAGCATGGGCTCAAGGCCCACAAGGACGTCGAGAGCTGGCACGAAGCGCTCGGCAGCAGGACGCAGCCGGCGCTACTCGTCCTGCCGCTCGACCATGGCTTCACCACGCCGGATGTCGCCGTCCTCACCGAACAGGACATGCTTGGCGATCGGCTCGTCCGCCGCCGCAGGAAGCGCAAGGCTGCCGACGCCTTCCTCGCCGAGCTGGCGGCGCTCTCGCCCGGCGACCTGGTGGTCCACGCCGATCACGGTATCGGCCGCTACGAGGGCCTGACCCAGATCCCGGTCAGCAGGGTGCCGCACGACTGCGTCGCGCTCGAATATGCGCGCGGCGACAAGCTTTACGTCCCGGTCGAGAATATCGAGCTCCTGAGCCGCTACGGCAGCGACAGCGAGGGCGTCAGCCTCGACAGCCTCGGCGGCGAGGCGTGGCAGCGGCGCAAGTCGCGGATGAAGGAGCGGATCCGCGAGATCGCGGGCGAGCTGATCAAGCTGGCGGCGCTTCGCGCGACCCGGCCGGGCATCGTCGCAGAGCCGGATGCGAGCTATCCCGAATTCGTCGACCGCTTTCCTTATGAGGAAACCGACGACCAGGACCGCGCCATCGCCGATGTGCTTCAAGACCTCGAGGCCGGAAAGCCGATGGACCGGCTCGTGTGCGGCGATGTCGGGTTCGGCAAGACCGAGGTCGCGCTACGCGCCGCCTTCGTGATGGCGATGACTGGCAAGCAAGTCGCGCTGATTTGCCCCACGACCCTGCTTGCCCGGCAGCATTACAAGAATTTCGTTGAGCGGCTGCAGGGCTTCCCACTGAGAGTGGGGCGTCTGTCGCGGCTGGTCCCGGCGGCCGAGGCGAAGAAGACCAAGGAGGGCATGGCAGACGGCACCGTCGACATCGTCATCGGCACCCATGCGCTGCTGGCGAAAAGCATTGAGTTCAAACGCTTGGGCCTCGTTATTGTCGACGAGGAGCAGCATTTTGGTGTCGCTCACAAGGAAAGGCTGAAGGCGCTCAGGGCCGACGTCCATGTGCTGACGCTGACCGCGACCCCGATCCCGCGCACGCTGCAGATGGCGATGAGCGGCCTTCGCGAGCTGTCGGTGATCCAGACCCCGCCCGTCGATCGCCTCGCGATACGGACCTACGTCACTCCGTTCGACGGCGTCGTCGTGCGCGAGGCGCTGCTTCGCGAACATTATCGGGGCGGCCAGAGCTTTTTCGTCGTCCCCCGCATCGCCGATCTTCCGAACATGGAGGAATGGCTTCGCGAGCAAGTCCCCGAGGTGAAGTTCGTTACCGCCCACGGGCAGATGAGCGCGGGACAGGTCGAAGAGCGGATGAGCGCCTTCTACGACCGCAAATACGACGTGCTTCTGTCGACCACGATCGTGGAGAGCGGCCTCGACATCCCGACCGCCAACACCTTGATCGTCCATCGTGCCGACCGGTTCGGGCTGGCTCAGCTCTACCAGCTTCGCGGCCGCGTCGGGCGGTCCAAGACCCGGGCCTATGCCTATCTAACGATGCCGGCCGACCGCTCGATCACCGAGGCGGCGCAGAAGCGGCTCCAGGTGCTCGCCGACCTCGACAGTCTCGGCGCCGGCTTCCAGCTGGCCAGCCACGATCTCGACATCCGCGGCGCCGGCAACCTGCTCGGCGACGAGCAATCTGGCCACATCAAGGAGGTCGGGTTCGAGCTCTACCAATCGATGCTCGAGGACGCGATCGTTGAGGTCAAGGCCGGCGGGGTGCCGCAACGCGACGAGTTCACGCCGCAGATCAGCGTCGATGCGCCGATCATGATCCCCGAGGCCTACGTCCCCGACCTCGACCTTCGCATGGGGCTCTACCGCCGTCTAGGCGAGCTCGACGATCGCCCCGCGATCGACGCGTTCGCCGCCGAGCTGATCGACCGCTTCGGCACGCTCCCCGAGGAAACCGCCAACCTCATGAAGATCGTCGAGGTGAAGCTGAACCTCAAGCAGGCGATGGTCGCCAAGCTCGACATCGGCGCCAAGGGCGCGGTCATCACCTTCGCCGAGAGCGGCTTCCCGGATCTTGGCGCGCTGCTCGGCTACATCGAGCGCCTGAAGGGTGCAGCGAAGCTCAGGCCTGACAGCAAGATGATCGTGTCGCGCGACTGGCCGACGCCCGAGGCGCGGCTGGACGGCGCCCTCCAGCTGTCGCGTGGCCTCTCACGCGTCGCCGCGGCGGCCGAGAAGAAGGAGCTGGTTGCCGCTTAGGCAGCTAGCTCGGCGTTGGCCGCGGCGACGAAGCGCGTCAGCTCGTCATGCGTCAGCGCGCCGGCGCCGAGAAATCCCTGGTAAAGGTCGCAGCCCCATTCGGCGATCAGAGCCAGCTGGGCCGCGGTTTCGACGCCCTCGACGACGACCCTGAGGCCGAGCTCGCGCGCAAGGTGGATCAGCGCCTTGACGACGATTCGGTCGCGCTCCCCGCCGACGAGGTCGGCGATGAGCCCGCGATCGATCTTGATCGCATCGAGGGGCAGCGACGTGAGGTAGGCGAGGCTCGCGTATCCGGTGCCGAAGTCGTCGACAGCGATCCTGAGGCCAGCGTCGCGGAGCCGTGCCAGGCGCTCGGCCACCGATTCACGGTCGACCAGGAGCACGCTTTCGGTGATCTCCGCGGTGACGCGCGTGGGGTTGATCCCGGCGGCCCGAATCTCGTCGAGCAGCCACGTGTCATAGCCCTCGCGTGAAATATCGGCGGGGAGAATGTTGATCGAGAGGCCGAGGTCCTTGAGCGCCCCTTCCCACGCCGCCGCGTTTCGCAGCGCCTTGCGCTGGACGAGCCGCGACAGCCGCTCTTCGAGTCCGCCGGCGGACGCCCGAGCGAACAGCAGCTGGCCGTCCGCGATGGGCGAGCGCGCCAGCGCCTCGGCGCCGACGACGCGCCCGGTGACGGGCTCGATCAGCGGCTGGAACAGGACGTCCACCTGCTCATGGGCAATCGCGCCTTCGAGCGTCAGGTCACGCCGTGGGGCGGCGGGTAACGTTGCCCCTGTGTCCGAAGCCCGCCGGCCCCACTTACTCATGCCGTCCCAGGTCAACATATTCAGCCTTACCCCACTAACCATGCGTCCCAGGCGCCACAGGAGCCGGGTTAACTGTCTAGCTAGGGTGCAGGAACAGGGCTCTCAGGCGCGCTCCGAAACGGGACAGTGACCTTGGCCGTTGAACCTCTTATCCTGTGACCCGCAAAGTTGACGAGGAGCGACTGGTTGAACGCCGATGCGGCCAATCCCGGCGGGCAGACGCCGGCGGACCTGAAGAGCCTGGGTATCGGCCTGCTGTCTTCCGGCACGGACGTCGCCGAAGCCGCCGAAGCGCTGCTCCGCCGCCGCTATCGATTCGCCGAGGTGAAAGAGGCGGAAACGCTGGTCGCGCTCGGCGGCGACGGGTTCATGCTCCAGACGCTGCACCGGATGCTCGAGGAAGGCAGCACCAAACCCGTGTTCGGCATGAACCGCGGCACCGTGGGCTTCCTGATGAACGACTGGCGGATCGACGGTCTGCCCGAGCGGATCGCTGCGGCCAAGGCGATCCGCGTCGCGCCGCTGGAAATGCGCGCGACTAAGGTCAGCGGGGAGACCTTCACTTATGCCGCGATCAACGAGGTCTCGCTGCTGAGGGAAACGCGGCAGACCGCGAAGATCGAGATCTCGGTCAACGGCCGCGTCGCCTTGCCCGAACTTGCCTGCGATGGAGTGCTGGTCGCGACGCCCGCGGGATCGACCGCGTATAACCTCTCCGCTCACGGCCCGATTCTGCCGCTTGCTGCCAAGATGCTCGCACTGACCCCGATCAGCCCGTTCCGGCCGCGGCGCTGGTCGGGCGCGATCCTGCCCGACGATACCGCGGTCTGCTTCACCATCCTCGAAGCCAAGAACCGGCCAGTCTCCGCGGTCGCCGACCAGATCGAGGTGCGCGACGTCGCGCGGGTCGAAGTCCGGCTCGACCGAGAGCGCTCGCTGACGCTTCTGTTCGATCCCGAGCATGCGCTCGACGAGCGCATCGCCATGGAGCAATTTGCGACGTGATGACTTGCCTTTAGGGAAGCGTCCGCTATCTAGCCGCCACCTTCCGAAAAAGGCATTCCCCGGTAGCTCAGCGGTAGAGCGTTCGACTGTTAATCGAATGGTCGCCTGTTCGAATCAGGCCCGGGGAGCCATTCTCTGTCAGTCTCAGACGAACGAAGCGGCCGGACTGCGTGCAACCCGACCGCTCCGGCGAGGCGTGTTCGTGTCCGCCATCGGGACCACCCCGCGCCTTCTTCAACTCCAATTCTGACAGCGCGCTCCAGAGGGGACTCGGGCGCGTTTCAACGTGGGACAATTATCCGTCGATCGATGCCATCAGGCTGGCGTTGCCGCCGGCCGCGGTCGTGTCGATGCAGGTCACGCGCTCGATTGCGAAGCGGGCGACATAATGCGGGCCTCCCGCCTTGGGTCCGGTTCCGCTCAACCCCTCGCCGCCGAACGGCTGGCTTTCGACCACGGCGCCGATCTGATTGCGGTTGACGTAGAAATTGCCGACCCGCGCATGCTCCTCGACATAGTCGCGGACCGTGTCGATGCGGCTCTGCAGACCGAGCGTCAGCCCGTATCCGGTCGTGTTGATCGCCTCGACGACATTGTCGAGCTTGTCTCCGGCAAAGCGGATGACGTGAAGGATCGCGCCGAAATTTTCGCGATTCAATTGGCTTAGCGACTGAATTTCATACAAAGCGGGAGCAACGAAACAGCCGTGCGCCGCCTCCTTGGGCGGCTTCAGCCGGCAGATCTTCTTCGCATTCTTGTCGAGCCATTCGAGATGCTCATCGAGCACCTTCTTCGCCGCTTCGTCGATGACCGGACCGACATCGGTCGCGAGGTCCGACGGATCGCCGACTTTCAGCGCTTCCATCGCTCCGGCGATCATCTTGATCATGCCGTCGGCGACGTCCTCCTGGACAAACAGGACTCGCAGGGCCGAGCAGCGCTGGCCGGCGCTCTGGAATGCCGAGGAAATGACATCGCGCGTCACCTGCTCGGGCAGCGCCGATGAATCGACGATCATCGCATTCTGGCCGCCGGTTTCAGCGACGAACGGGATGATCGGCCCGTCGCGCTCCGCCAGCGTACGGTTGATCATCCGCGCCGTCTCGGTCGAGCCCGTGAAGACGACGCCAGCGAGCAGCGGATGCGCGGTCAACGTTCCGCCGACGACCCTGCCCGAGCCGGGCGCGAGCTGGACCACGTCCTTGGGGATCCCCGCCTCGTGCAGCAGCTCTACCGCCAGAGCGGCAATCAGCGGCGTCTGCCCGGCCGGCTTGGCGATAACGGCATTGCCGGCGGCCAGCGGCGCGGACGTCAGGCCGGTGAAGATCGCGAGGGGAAAGTTCCACGGCGAAATGGCCGCGATCACTCCGCGGCCGTGCAGTCGGAGCTCGTTCTGCTCGCCGGTCGGACCCGGTAATGGCATCGGCCTTGTGAACTGGCGCCGCGCTTCCGATGCGTAGAAACGAAGGAAATCGACCGCTTCGCGCACTTCCAGCACCCCGTCGATCAGGGTTTTCCCGGCTTCACGGATGCACAGCGAGAAGAATTCTTCAGCATGCGCCTCGTAGAGGTCGGCCGCGCGCTCGAGCAGCTTTGCGCGGGCTTCGCCGCCAAGCGCATCCCAGTCGACCTGAGCGGCATGTCCGGCGCGGACCATCCGATCGACGTC
>Ga0207648_10008176_pt1 | contig 10170 bp, 10 predicted proteins | sample KBSMisM32_FD_184310 | JGI IMG/M metagenome (GOLD analysis project Ga0207648, IMG submission 184310) | Miscanthus rhizosphere microbial communities from Kellogg Biological Station, Michigan, USA - KBS Miscanthus M3-2 (SPAdes) (version 2) | ecosystem: Host-associated > Plants > Roots >... | reverse complement strand
CGCGGCAGGCGGACCTGATGATCGTTGCCGGTCGGGTGAGCCAGAAGATGGCGCCGGTCCTGCGCCAGATCTACGACCAGATGGCCGAGCCGAAGTGGGTGCTGTCGATGGGGGTCTGCGCCTCCTCCGGCGGCATGTTCAACAACTACGCGACCGTCCAGGGTGTCGACCACGTCGTTCCGGTGGACATCTACCTGCCGGGATGCCCCCCACGGCCGGAGATGCTGATCTACGCCATCCTCGAGCTGCACGACCAGATCGCGTCGATGCCGCTCGGCAGCAACCGGACGGCCGCCGCCCGCGCCGCCGAGGAGGCCGCGATGGCCGCCACGCCGACGGCGGCGATGAAGGGGCTGCTGCGATGAGCGACGAGCAGCAGGAGCCGTCGCTTCCGGCGACCACCACACCCGAGGCCGAGATCGTCGACGTCCGCTCGGGCATGTTCGGGGTGAGCGGTCCCGGCGACACCTCCGGGTACGGCGGGCTGGTCCGCACGGTCGGGTTCGAGTCCAGGCACGATGGACGCGAGGCTTGCCACGTCGTCGATCCACAGCGTCACGGCGATGCCGTGCTCGCGCGCGAGCTGGCGCGCGAGGCGCCACGAGATGCCGGCGTCGCCGAAGTTGTCGACGACGCGGCAGAATATGTCCCAGCGCAACGACGGCGGCATGGGGTTGGGTTCCGCGGGATCGTGCCTCATTATCTCAACTCGGGCGCATTGCGCGGCCTTCGATGGAGAGATGAAGATGCAAGGAGCGGTCGTCGTGGACGTCGTATCGGACGTCGTGTGCCCGTGGTGCTACATCGGCAAGCGCAGGCTCGAGGCCGCGATCGCGCTATTGCGCGAGGAGGAGCCCGACCTGCCGTTCGAGGTCCGGTGGCATCCGTTCCAGCTCAACCCCGACCTGCCGCCGCAAGGCGTGGACCGCAAGGCCTACCTCCAGGCGAAGTTCGGCGGGGCCGAACGCGCGCAACAGGTCTACGAGCGGGTCACGGCGGCCGGCAGGAGCGTCGGCATTCCGTTCGACTTCGATGCGATCGAGCGGCAGCCCAACACGCTCGACGCGCATCGCCTCGTCGCCTGGGCGCAGTCGCGCAACGAGGGCGACGCCGATGCGCTCGTGGAAGGCTTGTTCCGCGCGAACTTCCTCGAAGGGCGCTACGTCGGCAGCACCGACGAGCTCGTCGCCCTCGCCGAGGGGGCGGGCTTCGATGCCGCGGACGCGCGCGCGTTGCTCGAATCGGGCGCGTTGAAGGACGTGGTCGCCGAGTCCGACCGGCGTGCGCGCGAGATGGGCATCGGCGGCGTGCCGTTCTTCATCTTCGACGGCAAGACCGCGTTGTCGGGCGCGCAGGAGCCTTCGGCGATCGTCGCGGCCATTCGCCAGGCGCGTGCCGCAGCGATGGAGACGAGCGATGAATGAGGCATCGTTGCTGCAGTCGATCGCCCAGACGCTCTACACCGCGGTGCTGTCGGATGTGCTGGACGAGCTCGGCTTTCGCGAGCAGGCAATGCCGCCGTCGATCCGTCCGCTCGACGACGACCTCGTGATGGTCGGCCGCGCGCGCACCGGTGTGTATCGCGAGGTCTACAGCGTGGTGGCCGGCGACAACCCGTACGCGCTCGAGATCGCGCTCGTCGACGATCTGAAGCCCGGCGACGTCGCAGTGCTGGGATGCGGCGGCTCGACGCGCATCGCGCCGTGGGGCGAGCTCCTGTCGACGGCGGCCCGTGCACGCGGCGCAGCCGGTTGCCTCACCGACGGGTTCGTGCGCGACATCAAGCCGATTCGCCGGATGCGCTTTCCCGTGTTCCACGGCGGCATTGCGCCGCTCGACTCCAAGGGACGCGGCAAGGTCGCGGAGATCGACGTGCCCATCCGTTGCGCAGGTGTGGCCGTGTCGCCCGGAGACCTGGTCGTGGGCGACGCCGACGGCGTCATCGTGATCCCGCGCGCGGTCGAGGCCGTCGCACTCGACAAGGCATTTGCGAAGGTTCGCGGCGAGAACGACACGCGCGAAGAGCTCGAGCGCGGGACGAAGCTGGCCGACGTGTTCGCGCGGCACGGCATCCTGTAACGCTCAGCGCGACGCCTCCGTTGCTTCGTCCTCCATCGGGGCCATCAGCCAGCTCGAGACGGCGCCGACGTTTGGAAGGCGATAGCGCGCCATCGTGCGGCCGACGCCGACCTTGATGGTCCATCCGCCAAGACGCTCGACCGTTGCGAAGCCATGCTCGTCGGTGAGATCGTCGCCGACGAACACGGGCACGCGGCCCGCGAACGGCGATTCCCCCATGAAGTCGTCGATGGCCGCGCCCTTGTCGCGGCCTTCCGGGCGTACTTCCAGCAGCATCTTGCCGGCCTGCAGCGTGTAGCCCGTCGCATCGCTGATCGAGCGCCGCAGCGTCTGGTGCACGTGCGAGGCGAGGTGCGGCGCGGCACGGTAGTGCAGCGCGATGGCCGCGCCCTTGTCCTCGATCAGCAGCTCGGGATGGCGCTTGGCGAGCGAGCGAAAGAGCTTGCACAGCTTCGCGTACGTTTCCTTGCGCGGCGCATGGAAGTGGATCGCGCCGGATGCGTCGCGGCGCTCGCAGCCGTGCTGCCCCGCCATCGCGAGCTTGAGCCCGGGAAAGAGCAGGTCGGCGCTCGTGATTGCGCGGCCCGTCACCAGCGCGAGCGCGCCGCCCAGCTCGCGCGCAAGACGGGGAAGCGCTTGCGCGACGGTTTCGTCGATGCGCACGGCATCGGGTGTCTGCGCGAGCTCGGCGAGCGTGCCGTCGATGTCGAGGAACAGCGCACAGTCGCGCGCGAGCGCCGGTGGCGGCGGGCGAACGAATCGCGCCGGCCGCGGAGTGGGGGAATCGTCCGGATCCGAGGAAATGAATTCAGGCAATTTGCGTCTCGGTCTTGTCATTGAAGCGCTGGCGGTGGCGCATGGCCGCGGCGTCGAGGAGCATGCGGCCGGCCCACCGGTACACGTTGAACTCGCGCGTGATGTTGCGCATCAGCCGCATGCGGTCGCGCTGCTCCTCGGGCGACATGGAGAGCGCGACGCCCAGCGCCTGCGCGCATTGCTCGGTGTCGTAAGGATTGACAATGAGCGCCTGCGCGAGTTCGCGCGAGGCGCCCGCGAACTGCGAGAGCACGAGCACCCCTTGCTCGTCCTCGCGGGACGCGACGAACTCCTTCGCCACCAGGTTCATGCCGTCGTGCAGGCTGCTCACCACGCAGACGTCGCAGCCGCGCAGGTATTCGTACACGGCATCGGGCTCGTGGTGCTCGGCCAGCAGGATGATCGGCGGATGCGGCGCGTCCTTGTAGCGCGCGTTGATCTCCTCGACGCGGGCGTGAACGCGCGCCGCGTAATTGCGATAGTCGCCGATCGTCGCCCGCGAAGGCGCCGCGATCTGGATGAACGTGAACTTGCCGATCCACTGCGGCTCGAGCTCGAGCAGGCGCGCGACCGCCTCGATGCGCTCGACGATGCCCTTCGTGTAATCGAGACGCTCCACGCCGAGGCCGATCCTGTGGCTGCGCGGCATGCTGAAGCGCACGCGTATGCGCTCCTGCGCTTCGTCGATCGGCGCTGCACGGGCCAGGGGCGCCGGCGGCCATTCGATCGAGATGGGGTAGCGATGCACGGCCGTGCGACGGCCGCGGCACACGACCTCCGACGTCTCGCGATCGATGCGGGCCTCGACGAAGCGGTCGACGGTGTCGAGGAAGTTGTTCACGTGGAACTGCGTGTGGAATCCCAGGATGTCGGCACCGAGCAGGCCGTCGAGCAGCTCGACGCGCCACGGGCAGATCGCGAACGCTTCGGGATTGGGCCACGGGATGTGCCAGAACGCGATGATCGTCGCCTTGGGCAGGCGCTGGCGGATCATGCGCGGCAGGAGCGCGAAGTGATAATCCTGCACGAGCACCACGGGATCGTCGCTCACCGCTTCCTTCACTACGGCATCGGCGAACTTCGCGTTGACTGCGCGATACTGCTCCCAGTCGGCGGCGCGAAAGAGCGGACGCACGTGCGCGATGTGGCACAGCGGCCACAAGCCTTCGTTCGCGAAGCCCTCGTAGTAGCCCGACACTTCCTGCTCGCTGAGCCACAGCCTGCGGATGTGATATGCGGGACTGTCGGGCGGCACCGCGACGCGGTCGTTGCGGTCGACCGTCTCGCGGTCCGCGCTGCCGCTGCCGTGCGCGATCCACGTGCCCGAGCACGCGCGCATGACGGGCTCGAGCGCGGTCACGAGTCCGCTCGCGGGGTGCTGCACCTTGATGCCGTCGGGCGTCCTGACGTGGATGTACGGCTCGCGGTTGCTCACGATGATCACGTCGTTGCCGCGCATCTCGCCGCGCAGCACCGCGCGCAGCGTGTCCTGCGTCCACCGCTGCTGCGTCTCGTCGGTGGGACGGAACTGGTGCTCGAGCTCGCGCAGCAGCGCCTGCACGTCGCGCGCGATCGGACGGAGCTCCGGCGCAGTGCCCGCGGACGGCCGCAGGATGCCCTCGCCGCGCAGCAGCGCGCGCAACCCCGCCACCCATCCCCGCCACGAAAGTTGCGCGATGACGACGGTGATCAGGGCGACGCTCAGGGTTAGGGCTGCGAAGAAGTAGAAGAGGTAGCGCCGCGTCTCCTCGCTGCGCCGCTCGATGAAGCTCATGTCGTGGACGAGCACGAGCTCCGCGGGCGTGACCGTTTCCGCGTCGATGCGGCGGACGGCGACGTGCACCACGCCTTTCGCGGTGCGCAGCAGGTGCTCCCCGGGCGTCATGAACGGCGCGAGCGTCGAGCAGCGGATCTCGGTCGGGAATGCGCCCGTCGCGATCGGGGCCGCGTCGCTCGACAGGCACAGCCCGACGGCATAGAGGCGCTCGTCGCTCAGGAGCCGCTGGAAGAACCCGAGCACGCGGGCGGGGGCGCCCGCCTTGATCATGTCCTCGAGCGGTTCCTGCACCGTGTTCGCGATGAGATTGCTGCGCATGTCGAGGTCGCGCACGAACCAGCGCGTCGTCAGCGCGTCGACGAGCGGGACCGCGGCGTACGCGAAGAGCGCCAGCGCGACCAGCAACGGCACGAGGAATCGAAGGGTGAGGCGCATGCGCGAGCCTCCGCCGGTTGGGCGGTCGACGGGACTCCCATCGTACGCCTGCGCTGCACATAACCGTATCCGTCGGTGACGCGCGCCGCCGCGTAAGACATGTCCTACAAGTGCACCCTCTGAAAACGGCGCGCGGGGACTACAGCGCGCACCATCGCTTGCCGCGTGGGCGCGCGGTGTCTAAGATCGTCGACCACACGCACGGGGAAGCACTCGATGATCGCCAAGATCCTGCTCGGCTACGACGGATCCGCCTCGGCGGAGCGCGCACTCGGCTTCGCCATCGAGACGGCGCAAAAGTACGGCGCGCATCTGCATGTCCTCGCCGTGGCGCGGCCGCCCGACCTCGGCACCGAGATCGAGGTCGAGCCCGTCATCGAGCGCGAGCTCAGGCATTACGAGTCGGTGCTCGCGGGAATGCGCGACAAGCTGGCCGGCATCGGCGTCGAGTCGCACGCCGAAGTGGTCGTCGGACACCCGGCCGAGCAGATCCTCCGCTACGCGGAGACGCACGGCATCGACCACATCATCGTCGGCAATCGCGGGCGCTCGCTGTTCGAGCGCTTGCTGCTGGGCTCGATCGCCCGCCAGGTCGTCGCGCACGCGCCCTGCAACGTGACGATCGTGCGTGCGTGAAGCGTCTTACGCAGCCCCGAGACCCAGCGATCGCAGCCGCGCGATATCACCTTCCTCGAATCCCCAGTCGCGCAACACGTCGCGGCCGCGCGCGCCGCGCCCGGGCGGCGCGTCCGGCATTGCCGCAGGCGTGCGCGAGAATCGTGGCGCGGGCGCAGGCTGCACGATGCCGTCCACTGCGACATGTGCGCCCCGCGCGATCGCGTGCGGATGCGCGGCGGCTTCCGCGAAGTCGAGCACCGGGAACGCGCACGCATCCGCGCCGTCGAACACGCGTTCCCATTCGGCGCGCGTCCTCGTCGCGAACACGCGCGCGAATCGCGCCCGCAGCACGTCCCAGCCATCGCGGTCGTGTTGCGCAGGCAGCGGTTCTCCTGCCAGGCCGAGGCGCTGCAGCAGCTCGGCGTAGAACCTTTCCTCGATGGCGCCGATGGCCATGAACTTGCCGTCGCTCGTCGCATAGGTGTCGTACCACGGCGCGCCTGAGTCGAGGAGATTGACGCCGCGCGCATCGCTCCAGCGATTGGCTGCGCGCAGGCCCCACATCATCGTGGACAGCAGCCCCGCGCCTTCGGCCATCGCCGCGTCGACGACCTGGCCGCGGCCCGACGCGCGCGCTTCCAGCAGCGCGCACGCCACCCCGAATGCGAGCAGCATGCCGCCGCCGCCGAAGTCGCCGACGAGATTGAGCGGCGGTACGGGCCGGCCGGATGCGTGGCCGATCGCGTGCAGCACGCCGGACAGCGCGATGTAGTCGATGTCGTGTCCCGCGCGCGGCGCGAGCGGCCCCGTCTGGCCCCAGCCCGTCATGCGCCCGTAGACAAGCTTCGCGTTGGCCGCGTGCACGGCGTCGGGACCGAGCCCCAGCCGCTCCATCACGCCGGGACGGAACCCTTCGATCAAGGCGTCGGCTTTGGTTGCGAGCAACAGCGCGGCTTCGACGGCGCCCGGTGCCTTCAAGTCGAGCGTGACCGAGCGCCGCCCGCGCAGCATGACCTCGTGCCGGCGCTCGCCGACCAGGCCGAGCCCGGCGTCGGTTTGCCGGTCGACGAGCAGCACGTCGGCGCCCATGTCGGCGAGCAGCATGCCGCAGAACGGAACGGGTCCGATCGCCTCGAACTCGAGGACGCGGATGCCGGTGAGCGGGCCCATCGCCGGCACCTCAGGCCGAAGCCACGATGTCGCCGATCGCGAAGTCCACGGCGATGCCGCGGCGCAACGTGTTCTGGATCTCCGCCACCCGATCGGTATGCAGCATCAGCGCGCGGATGTCGGGTTCGGTCGCATTCGCGGAAACGTCGGCGCGATAGCGGAGCCCGGCGGCGGGCTCGCCGGACGCGCCGAAGTCCGCATGCACATGCACGACCACGCGCGAGACTTCGATGCGGCGCACGGCCGCCTCGCGGTAGACGTCGTTGCAATAGCAGGTCGCGAGCGCGAGGCACAGGAGCTCGCCTCCGTTCGCGCTCGAGCCGAAGCCCGTCGAGCGCGGCGGAATCGCAATCTCCCGCACGAGGCCGTTGGTGGTCACGGCCGCGTGATGCGCGTTGCGCGCGTTATCGACATGCGCCTCGATGTGGATTGTCATGTTCCTCCAATGTATTCATTCCCGCCGCCTGAGCATGCGCGAAAGCGCATTGTGCCGCTCCGCCACGCGTCCCGCCTCGACGGTCGCAAGCTCGCCTGCGCGAACGATGACGCGTCCGTCGACGATGGTCAGCCAGGCGCGCGCCGGCGCGCAGAACACGAGCGCAGCGAGTGGATCGTGCATGGCGCCCGCGAACGCGATGTCGTCGAGGTCGAACGCGACGACGTCGGCGGCCATGCCCGGCGCGATGCAGCCAATGTCGTCGCGGCCGAGAACGCGCGCGCCTCCTCGCGTGGCGAGCCACAACGCTTCGCGTGCGTCGAGCGCGCCGGCATGCGAGCACACGCGCGCAAGCAGCAACGCCTGCCGGGCCTCGGCAAGGAGGTGCGATCCATCGTTGGATGCGGAGCCGTCCACGCCGATGCCGACGTTCACGCCGGCGTCGCGCATCCGGCGCACCGGCGCGATGCCCGAGGCGAGGCGCATGTTCGACGTCGGGCAGTGCGCGATGCCCGTTCCCGTGCTGGCGAAGAGCCGGATGCCGTCGTCGTCGAGCTTCACGCAGTGGGCGTGCCAGACCTCGCTGCCGGTCCATCCCGCGTCGTGCGCATATTCCGCCGGCGTGCATCCGAAGCGCTCGCGGGTATACGCGACGTCGTCGTCGTTCTCGGCGAGGTGCGTGTGCAGGCCGACGCCATAGGCGCGCGCGAGTGCGGCGGATTCCCGCATGAAATCGCGCGACACGGAGAACGGCGAGCACGGCGCGCACGCGACGCGCAGCATCGAGAAACGGGACGGGTCGTGGAACGCCTCGATCACCCGGCGCATGTCGCGCAGCGCGTCGTCCTCGCGCTCGACCAGCGCGTCGGGCGGCAGTCCGCCCTGCGATTCGCCGACGGTCATCGCGCCGCGGCACGCATGGAAGCGCAGGCCGACCTCGCGCGCGGCCTCGACGGTGTCGTCGAGCCGCCCGCCATTCGGATACAGATATAGGTGATCGCTCGTCGTCGTGCACCCGGACAACGCAAGCTCGGCGAGCGCGGTGGTCGCCGAGACGCGCAGCATCGCAGGCGTCAGCCGCTGCCACATCGGGTACAGCGTGCGCAGCCAGGTGAAGAGGTCGGCGTCCTGCGCGCCGGGCACGGCGCGCGTGAGCGTCTGGAAGAAGTGGTGGTGCGTGTTGACGAGGCCCGGCATCACGATCTTGCCGCGGCAGTCGATCGCCTCGTCGGCCTGCGACCCAAGGGTCGCGGCGGGTCCCACGGCCGCGATCTCGCGGCCGCGCACCAGCACCGACCCGCCGGCGATCTCGCGGCGTCCGTCGTCCATCGTGGCGACGAGCGCCGCATCGCGGAGCAGCAGGCTGCGGGATTGCGTCATGGGTGAAACTGTACAAGACCGCGATGCGATAATCACGGCCATCCCATGCGTGCCCTCCGGACCGCACTCTCTTTGGCGTGGCTTGCGTGCGTGCTGGGCGCGTGCGCGACGCGCCCCGTGAACGCGCCGATCGCGGAGATCAAGCGTGGCACGGGCTATCGCCTCGAAGCGCGGCAAGCGCAGGATCGGGACCGCGAAACGCTGATGATCCTCGCGTTCTCGGGCGGCGGCACCCGCGCGGCCGCGTTCTCGTACGGCGTCCTCGAGGAGCTTCGCCGGACCGAGGTGACGCTCGCATCCGGCAGGCGGGTCCGCATGCTCGACGAGGTGGACGTCATCACCGGCGTGTCGGGCGGAAGCTTCACCGCGCTCGCCTACGGCCTGCACGGCGAGAAGCTCTTCGACGACTACGACACGCGCTTCCTCAAGCGCGACGTCGAGGCGGAGCTCATCGCGCGCGTCGTGAGCCCCGCGAGCTGGGGTGCGCTGGCGTCGCCCGAGTGGGGACGCTCGGAGATGGCCGCGAAGCTCTACGACGAGGTCCTGTTCGACGGGGCGACGTTCCGCGACCTCGACGCGCGCCGCGGACCGCTGATCGTCGCCACCGCGACCGATATCTCGACCGGGTCGCGGCTCGGCTTCACGCAATCGGACTTCGACCTCCTCTGCTCGGACCTGTACTCGGTGCCGCTCTCGCGCGCTGCCGCCGCGTCGTCCGCCGTGCCGCTCGTGCTGTCGCCGGTCACGCTCAACAACTATGGCGGCAGGTGCGGCTTCGAATTTCCGGCATGGACGTCGGCACTGCAGGGACGCGACGTCGGCCGGCCGGCGAGCCGCGCGGTGCAACGCACGAAGGAGATGCAGTCGTTCCAGGACAGCGGCGACCGTCCCTACATCCATCTCGTCGACGGCGGGCTCGCCGACAATCTCGGACTTCGCAGCGTGCTCGAGGTCATGGAGACGCTCGAGAACGCTCGCGCAATGGGGCGCCGGACGCGTCTGGACGACGTGCGCCGCATCGCCATCTTCATCGTCAACTCGCTGTCGGTGCCGAAGACCGACTGGGACAAGTCGCCAAGCCCGCCCAGCAACCTGTCGATTCTTCTCAAGGCGACGGGTGTTCCCATCGACCGCTACTCGTACGAAGCGCTCGAGCTGTTGACGGAGACGACGGTGCGCTGGCGGATGATGCGTCAGTTGAATGCGGCGTCGGCCGGCACGCGAAGCGCGCTCGCCGTGCCCGACATCGACGTCTACGCGATCGACGTTTCGTTCGCCGCGTTGCACGACCGCAAGGAAATCGAGTACCTCAACGACCTGCCGACGTCGTTCGCGCTGTCGCCGGACGCGGTCGACCGCCTCCGCACGGCGGGGGCCACGCTGGTGCGGGAGTCGCCCGAGTTCGCGCGATTGCTGCGCGAGCTGCGGACGGGACCGGCGCGATGAGCGAGCTTGCACG
>Ga0207648_10008165_pt1 | contig 10176 bp, 8 predicted proteins | sample KBSMisM32_FD_184310 | JGI IMG/M metagenome (GOLD analysis project Ga0207648, IMG submission 184310) | Miscanthus rhizosphere microbial communities from Kellogg Biological Station, Michigan, USA - KBS Miscanthus M3-2 (SPAdes) (version 2) | ecosystem: Host-associated > Plants > Roots > Rhizosphere... | reverse complement strand
CCGCTCCACGTACACCGGCTTCGTTCGATGCGTCCTCGTTCCATCGCCAAGCTGCCCGTCGCTGTTGTAGCCCCAGCAGAACGCCTCCCCGGACGCTGTCGCGCCACACGTGTGAGAGCCGAACGCGCGCACGCTCACGAAGGTGTGACCGCCAGCCACCTTCACCGGCTGACCGCTGTCCGCCGTCCCTCCATTCCCCAGTTGACCGTACGTATTCCGTCCCCAGCACCATGCCTCACCGTCTGTCGTGACTGCGCAGGTGTGCACCGCACCCGCTGCAATGGCCACGAAATGCTCGTCGCTTCTCACCCGCACCGGGGTCGATCGAGGGGACGTGCTTCCGTCGCCGAGCTCCCCGCTCGCGTTTCGCCCCCAGCAGTAGGCTTCACCGCTCGGCGTGACACCACAGGTGTGCGCGCTGCCCGCCGTGATCGCCCGAAACTCGATGTTCCCCTGCACGGGCACCGGCTGATGCCGATCGCCGTTCGTCCCGTCTCCGAGTTGACCCGCCGAGTTGTCCCCCCAGCACATCGCCCGCCCGCTTTCCGTCAACCCGCAGGTGAAGTTCCACCCCACGTCCAGGCTGTTGAAGCGCTGGCCCCCCGAAACGGCAACGGGCGCAGACCGGTCGGAGGTCCCCCCGTCCCCGAGCTGCCCGTGCGCGTCGGAGCCCCAGCACCACGCGACACCCTCCAGCTCCAGGCCGCACGTGTGTGCTGCCCCGGCCGCTATTGCGCGAAATGCATGCCCTGCTGCAGCACGAACTGGAGACGCGTGGGCGCTCTGCGTGCGGTCTCCCAGCTGGCCGTGATCGTTCTCTCCCCAGCACCAGAGGGAGCCTCCGCGCGCGATGGCGCAGCTGTGCGAGAGGCCCGGCGCGACCGCCACGAAGCGGAGCTCTGGCCCGACGGCGGAGGGGGTCGAGAGCCGGGTGCTCCCCCCGGTGCCGAGCTGCCCCTCGTCGTTTCCACCCCAGCAGAACATTCGGCCGTCCACCGACACGAGGCAGGTGTGCAGCCCACCAGTCATGATGGTCATGCGCGGGCGCGCCGGCGGTGGGATGATCACCGGTGCCGGCGGCGAGGGCGTCACCGCTGGTGACTTCGGCGGCTCCTTTGCCGCCGTGGTCGGCCGCGTCGTGGTCGGCCGCGGAACGGACGATGGAGGGCTCGCGTCGAGCTGAACGCCGACCGGCGCATCGACCGCACCGCTCGGCGAGGCGACGGTGGACGACGACTCGGGCGGCGCGATCGCCGCGGCGACCGTCAGCGACTCCGGGAGAGCGCCCGGGCCGGTGGCGAGCGACTCCGAATCGTCTCGGACCATCGGCGCCGCCGCCACTGGCTTCGCGATGTCTCCACTCGACGCGGCCCGCGTGGCGGGTGGCCGAGTGCGGGCCGCGACGTCCGGACGTCCCTCTACCTGCGTCGCGAGAAAGCCGAGGGCGGCGAGGCCCACGATTCCCGCCGCGGCGAGCGTGAGTTGGCGACGCGTGAACGGGAAGCGCCGAGCCGGCGGCAGCTCCTCCAGCTCACCCGGAGAGAAGTACGCCCCAACGAAGCTCGGAGCCAGCGACGTCGTGCCGACATCCACCGGGTGCGGGTCCACGGGCTGAATCGCCGTCGATTTCGGCGGAGTCGACACAGGAGTCGACGGAGGAGTCGGCGTCGCGGCCTGGCTGCGCGGCGGGGTCGCGCCGCGCACGAAACGCATGGTCTCCGTGCTCACCGGCACGTGTGATTTCGCCGCCCGCGATGGCGCCGCGCCGTCGAGCGCCGCGATCAACTCGTCCATCGTCTGCCAGCGCGCCGACGGGTCCTTCTCGATCGCCCCCGCGATGACATCGGCCATCTCGTCCGACACGTCGGGGCGCATGTCCCGCACGTCGGGCAGCTCGTGGTGCCGCTGGTGATAGAGGACGGCGTAAAGGCTCTCGCCCTCCCAGGGCCGGTGGCCGGTGAACATCTCCCACGCCACGAGCCCGAGACTGTAGATGTCGCCGCGGCCATCGAGATCCGTCCCGTCGATCTGCTCCGGCGACATGTACGCGGGCGTCCCGATCGCGACGCCGTGCATCGTCAGCTGCGTGTCACCCGACATCGATCGCGCGACGCCGAAGTCGGCGAGCAACGCACGACCGTCCTCGGTGATAAAGATGTTATCCGGCTTCACGTCGCGATGGATGATCCCCATCACGTGAGCCGCCGACAGTGCCGACGCAACCTCGCGCAGCACTCGCACGACGAACTCCGGCGCGAGCGGCCGCTCGTCGTGGATCACCTGCTTCAGGGTGCGCCCGCTGATGTGCGTCATCACGAGCGCGATGCCCGCGGCGCCGAGATCGAGGACCCGATGCACACCCACCACGTTGGGGTGCGCCAGCGAGGCGACGAAGCGCGCTTCGCGAGCGAAGCGCGCCATCGCCTCCTCGTCCTCGAGGTACTTGGCGCGAATCAGCTTGATGGCGACTTCCGCCCCGCTCGTCCGCTCGCGCGCGAGATAGACGATCGCCGTGCCTCCACGACCGATCTCGCCGAGGATCCAGTACTCGGATTCGAGCGCAGCCAGGCCGGCCGGAATGGGCTCGCTACTCATCGGCGGATGCCGGACACGTGTAATTGCTGCTGCATCCGCCCGCGGCCGACGTTCAGTGCGCGTGGAAGCGCAGCACAACCTCACCGAGCTCGATGCGGTCGCCATCGGCGAGCTGGCGCTCGCCGTCCACGTTCGTGAGCTCCTGGTCGTTCACAACGACGGGGTTCGTCTTGGAGAGATTGGCGACGGCCCACCGTCCTCCGGAGAAGGCGAGGCGAGCATGCTGGCGACTGACCGTGCTGGAATTGAGCGAGATGTGCTGCGGCGACCGGCCCGGATTGCGGCCGAGGATGAGCTGCGGCTGCTGCCCCTGGACCCGGACGAACCGGATCTCCTGGTGGCGGGTGTCGCCACTGAGCACCTCGAGATGGCCGGGGAGCAGCTGCACCACGTCGTCGTTCGGCCGCTGGAAGCGCACCGTCTCGCTGGTCGCCGCCACCTGACTCTCGGTGTCCGCGGTCGTGGGAATCCCGATCGACCGCTCGTTTGCGCTCCGGGCCGGCACGGCAGTGGACACCGGGGGCGCAAAGCTCGACACCGGTGCCTGCCCCGGGGCCTGACCCGGTGTCTGAATCGCACCCTTTGCCGAGAGCGTCGACTCCCAGGCAATCCCGGAGTTCATCGGGAAAACCAGAGGGATTGGCGCGTATGCCGCGCGACGTCCGGCACGCCACCGCACAAACGACACGGTGGCCGCGACGGCCGCTACGATCAGCACAACGGCGACGAAGATCACGAAATGAGCATGGTGAGGGTTGGTCCGTTAGAAGACTGGCGGCCTCCACCAGAAAGGCAAGAGGTGTTCCCTCTGCCGGATTCGGATACACCACACGTCCCCGCGCGTGCGATTCGTCGCATCGGGGAAGCTCGAGCGGTCGAGCTCGGTTGGACGGGTACGAGCTCTTCGATGCCTTCCTCCCGCGTAGGACCTGCGAAAAGCCGGCCGCGAGACCGCGACTCCGCAGTCCGGCGACGGCGTCACACCGGGCCGAACAGCTCGACGCTCACAGGCTCTGGAGGCGCCACCGCGTCCTCGATCCGCAGCCGAAGCTGTCGGATCGGCGCGACGGATTCGATGCGGCCCAGCCAGCAGTGGCCGATCGTCGAGCCCCCGCCGACGCGCTGCCAACCACGGCCGTCGTTCCCCTCCAGCGTGTAGCGCGCGACGCGCTGTCCGCGGGTGATGTCCTCGGCGAGCCGCACCACCGACGGTGTCGCCGCGCTCCCGAGTGACCACACTCCGACTGCGGTGCGATCACCGGTGCTGCGCCAGCTCGAACGGGTCAGCGGAATCTTCGACGCTCGCATCGCCTCGAGCCGGCGGCGCAGACCAAGCAGCCGCGCCGCGTCGGTCTCGTGGAGCAGGCCGTCGCGGGTCGGAGGGACGTTCAGCAGGAGCTTGGCGTTGCGCCCGACCGAGGTGAAGTAGAGCTGCACGAGGTTGTCCTCGGTGCGAACCGCACTGTCCTGCGCCGGATGGTAGAACCAACCGGGCCGGATCGACACGTCCACCTCGGCGGGACGCCACGCCGATCCCAGAGGATTCCCGTGCTGGAGCGCAGGACCGACCGCGTCGTCGCTCTGCCCGGGAAACCGGACGATTGCAGGATCGACGGGCGCCCAGTTCGGATCGCCCGCGACTCCGCGCTCGTTGCCGCACCAGCGGACGTCCGGACCCGCGTCGGAGAAGATCACCGCGCCGGGCTGCAGTCGCCGCACGATCCCCCACACCCGCGGCCAGTCGTAGACCTGGCGCCGGCCATTCGGCCCCTCCCCGTTTGCCCCGTCGAACCACACCTCGGAGATGGTGCCGTAGCGCGTCAGGAGCTCGGTGAGCTGCGTGGCGTAGACGTCGTTGTAGGCGGGCGAATCACCGTAGGTGGGATGGTTGCGGTCCCACGGCGAGAGGTACAGGCCCGCGCGAAGCCCCTCGGCGGCACAGGCGTCGACGAACTCTCGAACCACATCGCCCTGCCCACCGCGGAATGGGCTCGCGGCGACGGAGTGTCGCGTCGTGCTGGTCGGCCAGAGGCAGAAGCCGTCGTGATGCTTCGCCGTGAGGATCAGCGCCCGGAAGCCGGCAGCCTTTGCGGTCCGGGCCCACTGCCGCGCGTCGAGGCGAGCCGGGTTGAAGATCGCCGGGTCTTCCTTGCCGTCCCCCCATTCGCGGTCGGTGAAGGTGTTGACGCCGAAATGGAGGAACATCGCCAGCTCGTCGCGCTGCCACGCCAGCTGCGCATCGCTCGGCAGTGCAAGCGCAGCGCGTCTCGGGATCAGAGTGGGGACTCCGCCCCCGACGGTGGCGGCGGCGACGGAAAGGGCGCCGGTGTGGAGGAAGGTTCGTCGATCCATGCCCGAGGATAGCGCGGCGCGAGTCCGCCGGGCAGGGTCGGCAGTCGGTCGCGGGGGCTCGCCGGCCCAGCTCAACGTTTCATCTAGCGGGCGCGTTGACTGTATACCAAATTGAACACACCGACGTCGGTGAACAGCTGTGTGTGAGGCGTGGTATCTTCCACCCCTAGCTCTGCAGAGGCGAACACCCGATGAAAGCACCAAACCCATTCCGCCTCGCGATCGCGCTCGCGCTCGCACTCCCCTGCGTCCCCGCCGCCGCCCAGAGCGGTGGGGATGGATACCTCTTCCACCGACCCGTCGCGACGATCGGCATTCGCGGCGGGTATTCCGCAGCCACGGCGGGGAGCGACGTCTTCGACGACGTCACCAGCCAGCTGACGCTGAACAAGCGCGACTTCGGCAGTCTCACCGTTGGCGCCGACATCGGCTTCAGCCTCACGTCGAAGCTGGATCTCACCTTTGACGCCGGCTACTCGCGCTCGAGCCACAAGTCGGAGTTCCGCGACTTCGTCGACAACAACGACCAGCCGATCGAGCAGACCACCACGTTCGAGCGCGTTCCGTTCACCGCGAACCTCAAGCTGCACCTCGCCCCGACCGGCCGCTCTGTCGGCACGCTCGCCTGGATTCCGAGCCGATTCGTGCCGTACATCGGTGGAGGCGTCGGGGTGATGCGCTATCGCTTCGAGCAGCAGGGTGACTTCGTGGACTTCAACACCAACGCGGTCTTCCCCTCCACCTTCGATGCGCAGGATTGGGCGTTCGTCGAACAGGTGATGGCGGGCGCGGAGTACAACGTCTCTCCGATGTTTGGCGTGACGTTCGACGCGCGGTATCTGCACGGCCGAGGCAACCTCGGTGCGGCATTCAAGGGCTACGACAAGATCGATCTCTCTGGGGTATCCGGTTCCGTCGGCCTCTCCCTCAGACTCTAGGCTTCATCCATGAGGACATCCACGATGAACGTCACGATGAAGCACTGCGTCGCTGCGCTCGGCATCCTCGCGATTACCTCGAGCGCGCTCGCTGCACAGCAGGCAACCGTGGGACCGAAGTGGCAGGGCTGGATCGGGTGCTGGTCGGCGTCGCCGGCCGGAGAGTCGGCACTCGCGCCGGCACCGGTGAGCGGGCCGGTCGTGTGCATCACTCCGTCGCTGGGCGAAGCCGTGGACGTCACGACGATCGACGAAGGAAAGGTCGTCTCCACGCAGCGCATCGATGCGAGCGGCGCGGAGCGTCCGCTGGACGCGAAGGGGTGCACCGGCGTTCAGCGCGCCAGCTGGTCGGCTGACGAGCGTCGCGTTTACCTGCGCTCCACGTCGACGTGCAATGCCTTGAAGTCGACGACGACCGCAATCCTGGGGATGACGGCGTCGGGCGAGTGGCTCGACGTGCGCGGCGTCACGAGCTACGGCAACACGAGCGTGCGAGTGGCCCGCTATCGGGACGCCGGAATCCCCGCGGCGCTCCCGACGGAGATCGCCAACGCGCTGCGCGATCGGAATGCCGCCAACGAAGCAGCACGCCTCGCGGCAGGCGCAGCGGTGGGGCCCAAGGCCGTGATCGAAGCTTCGCACGCTGCCGACAGTGCCGTCGTGGCAGCCTGGCTGCTCGAGCGAGACCAGCGGTTCAACGTGGACGCGAAGACCCTGGTGCAGCTCGCGAATGCCGGCGTGCCGGGTGCCGTGACGGATGCACTCGTGGCCGTGTCGAACCCGCAGGTGTTCCATTTCGCGCGCGCGTCGGACCAGCTCGCGCAGACGGATGCGAGCATCACCACCCCGGACGAGCGCCCGCAAGAGCGTCCGCGCGTCTCCACGATGGGAGTACCGTATGATCCGTGGAGCTGGGGCTATTCGGGCTACGGATATCCGTACGGCTACGGGTACGGCAGCCTCGGATACGGCAGATACTACCCCGGCTCCCCGTACGGGTACGGCTACGGCTACTACGGCGGCTATGCGCCCCCGATCATCGTCGTGACTTCCGCAGAAGCGCAGTCGCGCGGCCAGATGGTGAAGGGACGCGGCTACACGCAGACGCAGGGCGGCTCGACCGGCACGGCGTCGGAGCGGCCGCGCAGCACGTACACTCCGCCGCCGCCCACGCCGTCGTCTTCGGGAAGCAGCTCGTCGTCGGGAAGCACCTCGTCGTCGTCCGGCAGTGAGTCGTCGTCGAGTGGACGGACGGCGAAGCCACGGCCCTGAGCCGATCGTCGGTGAGAGCAAGTCTCGAAAGGGTGCCGACGATGTCGGCACCCTTTCGCGTTTTGTGCCATCGCGACCCACGCAGCGCAGAGCACGACTCGGATGCGCAGGTGATCCGGTGAAATTGCGCCGGCGCTGCAAGCCTCGCAGTTTCAGGCGGTGCATCCAACCCAGATCAGCGTCGATCCGCATCCGCTCCTTCGGGTCGCCGTCTTCTCGACGAGCTTTCCGGTCCCACTCGGCGATCTCGCGACGCCCCCTGCCCTGAGCGACGCGCTGCGCCTCGACGCCCCTGCCCCGCTCCAGCGCGACGAGGCGGTACGCGGAGCCGTGCGCGACCTGCTGCGCTTCGGCGGGTACAAACCCACGGGCCGCGGGAAGCCGGCGTCCGAGTATCTCGTGCGCGCGGCAACCGAAGGTGCGCTCGGCTCCATCAACGCGGCGGTGGACGCGTGCAACGTCGTCTCGCTGCACAGCGGGCTTCCGATCAGCGTCGTGGATCTCGATCTCGCGACGGCGCCGTTCCGCATCGGGATCGCGCCCGAAGGAACGTCGTACGTCTTCAACGCGTCGGGTCAGGAGATCGACGTCGCGGGGCTGCTCTGCCTTTTCGACGCAGGAGGCGCCTGCGCCAACGCCGTGCGCGATTCGCAGCGCACGAAGACCCGCGGCGAAACGCGGTCGACGCTCAGTGTGGTGTGGGGATGTACGGGGTTCGAGGAGCGGCTCGCGATCGCGGAGCGATGGTACCGCGAGCTGCTCGGCGCGCTCGGCGCGACGACCGAGGCAGTGATCTCTTCGACAGGAGCTGTGGCGTGATCAAGTCGCTCGACGTGATCCAGGGAACGCTGGATCTCATCATCCTGAAGGCGCTCGCGCTGGAATCCGGTCACGGGTGGGGGATCAGTGACCGGATCAGGCAGATGTCCAACGACGTCTTCAAGGTCGGGCAGGGCTCGCTCTATCCAGCCCTGCACCGATTCGAGAAACGCGGATGGGTCACGTCGTACTGGAAGCCGTCGAAGAACAACCGGCTTGCGCGCTACTACCAGCTCACGGCCGCGGGGCGCCACGCATTGGCCCAGGAGATCGAATCCTGGCGCTTCTATGCGGAGGCCGTGGAACAGGTCATCACCACGGAGTGACGATCGCGCCACTCGCGATGCGGAAGGGTCACTTCGCCTTGCGGAGGAACCGCTCGAGATCGGCGATGATCTTCTTCTGATTCTTCAGGATCGCCTTCTGGTTGCGGATGATCTTCATCTGGTTGCCGACGATCGGACGAAGGCGCTGCTGATTGTGGATGATCTTGTTCTGGTTCGCGATGATCGTGCGGTGGCTCGAAAGAATCTTCTGCTGATTTCTGACTGTGGCATGCGCCATGGACACGCTCCGAGTGTGAGGACTCTGATGAGGCAGAGTTTCGCCGGCGTACATTAAACGGAGGTCGCACGCCGACGGCAAGGTGTCGCGCAGATGGCGTTACGATCTGCCTTCGGCCACGCGTTGCCAGAATCCAGGCAGATAGCCGGCGTGCGGCAGTCGGCGCGCCTGCTCATCGTTGTCGAGCGCTTCGAGCATCGTCGTCAGCGAGACGCCGTGCGTGGGACGGAATACGACCTCGATCGCGTCGCCAGCACCGACTTCACCTTCCTGCACGACGCGCAGGTAGGCGCCCATCCGGCCGACGTGCTGGAATCGCCGCGGAAAGCGCGGATCTCCGAGCCGGATGCCCAGCTTGAAGCACGGCAATCGGATCTGCGCGACCTCGAGCAGCGTCGATCCCACGCTCCATCGTTCGCCGATCAATGCGCTCGAGAGATCGATTCCTTCGACGGTGAGATTCTCGCCAAAGAGCGCCGGCTCGACGTCGAGCCCTTCGTGCGTATGCCAGTAGTCGTAGTCCTCGCGCGCGTAGGCGTAGACCGCCTTGTCCGGGCCACCGTGGACCGTGCGATCCGCCTGATCGTCGCCGGCGAAGTTCACGCCGCGGAGGGCGACACGCCCTGGGACCGGGGCCTTCCAGATCGCTGTCGCCACCATCTCGCCGCGCCATTCGACCTCGCGGACGGTGCCGACGTTGATGGAGAGGACGCGAGCTGAGATGGCCATCCGCGAAAGTTACTCGCCGATGTCGGGTCGCACCGCCGAGCAGCCAGCGTCAGCCGACGACGTCAGCTCGCGTCATTTCACGTCGATCTTGACCGATCCGCTCTTTCCGCCGTTCTGTGCCGTCTGGGCAGTGATCGTCACGCTCCCGGACCGCTTCCCGGTCACGACGCCACTTCCGGACACTGTGGCCGTGTTGGTGTTTGAGCTCGACCAGAAGAATGTCTGATTCGGGATGACGTTCCCCTTGCTGTCCGTCGCGATGGCGGACAGCTGCATGGTCGATCCCGGCTTCAGCTTCTTCGACGGCGCGGTCACCGCGACGCTCGACACCGGTCCCGGAGTGACGGTGATCGTCGCCGTCCCCTTCACGCCATCGACGGTGGCGGTGATCGTCGCGACGCCAGCCTTCGAGGTCGCCACGTGACCGCCATTCACCGCGGCGACGGCAGAGTTGTCGCTCGCCCAGGCAACGGACTTGCCGCCGATCGCGTTGCCCCGCCCATCCTTCGGTGTGGCGGAGAGGAGCTGCGTCTCCCCCGCCTGCAACGAGCTCGTTGCGGGACTGACGTCGACGCGCGCGACGGTCGCTTGCGGGACGTTCGGCGGCGGTGACGGCGGCGGCGAGCTGCTGGCGACCGTGACTGTCGCGATCCCGGATTTCCCCAGCGCATTCGCAGCGACCTTCGACGTCCCGACGGCCAGCGCCGTGACGACGCCGCCGGGCGAGATGCTGACGATCCTCGAGTCTTGTACCGTCCAGGTGATGGCGGCGTCGGGAACGACGCCGCCCGAATCGTCCCGCACCTCGGCCTGCAGGGGAAGTTGGGCGTTGAGCGTGATCGTCGAGCTGGCCGGGCTCACGACGATCGCTCCGACCTTCGGTGTCACGTCGGGCGCCGTGCTCCCG
>Ga0207648_10008164_pt1 | contig 10176 bp, 9 predicted proteins | sample KBSMisM32_FD_184310 | JGI IMG/M metagenome (GOLD analysis project Ga0207648, IMG submission 184310) | Miscanthus rhizosphere microbial communities from Kellogg Biological Station, Michigan, USA - KBS Miscanthus M3-2 (SPAdes) (version 2) | ecosystem: Host-associated > Plants > Roots > Rhizosphere... | reverse complement strand
AGCCGCCTCGCGATCGCGAGCGTGACGTTCTTCTCGTAGGTGCCTTTCGGGCCGACCGCGCCCGGGTCCTCGCCGCCGTGGCCCGGGTCGATGGCGACGACGACGCGCCGCGCCGCGTCGCGCCGTGGGGACGCCGTCGCGCCCTCGGCCTTCGGCGCCTCGGCGACCGCGGCGTCGGGCTTCGCCTTGTCCGCGTCGAGAAGCGCCATCAGCGGGTCCGGCGGCGCGATCGGAATCAGGTCGACGACGAGCCGATGGCCGAACTCGGCGACGGGCTTGAGCGCGAACGTCTGCGCGACCAGCCCCGGCTTGACGTCGAACACGACGCGCAAAGCGGTCGCGGATTTACGGCCGTAGCGGATGGCGGCGAGATGAGGATCGTCGGGATGGATGCGCTGCGCGAGCTGCACGAGCTCGGGCCCGACGTCGACGCCCTCGAGGTCGAGCACGACGCGATCGGGATCCTTGAGCGTCAGGACCTGCCACGCGAGCGGCGCGGGCGACTCGAAGATGACGCGCGTGTACTCGTGGGCCGGCCACACGCGCGCGGACGCGATGCGCGCGGCTTGGGCCCACGCGATCGGCACCAGCAGCTGCGCCGCCGGCGCGAGCACCCACGCGAGCGCGCGGCGCCGGCCGGCCGACACGCGGATCACGGCGCGCTCGGCGCGCCTTCGAGTTCGGCTACGCATCGTTCACCGGCTGTCGTCGTCGCCACGATCTCCAGTGTCCGACCGTCCCCTTCGGTCAGGTGCTCCAGTCGCACGGCGCAGTCCGCCGCGGGGAGGAGCCCCGCCACGCGCTCGGGCCACTCGACCAGGGCCACGCTCGCGGGGGTGAAGAGCTCCGCCGCGCCCGCCGTCTCCCAATCCCGCGGATCGGCGAACCGATAAAAATCAAAGTGATACAAGTATATGTTCGAAAGTGGATAATGTTCAAGCAGCGTATAGGTCGGGCTCTTGACCGGCCCGGTCCACCCCAATCCGCGCAACACCCCGCGCGCGAACGACGTCTTGCCGGCGCCGAGCTCGCCGGACAGCGTCACGACCATGCCGCCGGTGAGGCCGCGCGCGAACGCGCGGCCGGCGCTCTCGGTGGCCGCGGCATCGGCCAATCGGGTGCGGAAGGTCGTGGTCACGGGGAGGACGCTCGATCGCATGCGCTACGCTCGCACGCGTGGCCAGTCCTGACAACGTCGAGGAGGCTCGATCGGTGGACGCGGAAGCGATCGCGTCGCGCCTGCCCGCGTGGGCGCGCGAGCTCGGCTTCGGTGCCGTCGGCGTGTCGGACGTCGATCTCGGCGACGCGCCGCAACGGTTGCGCGACTGGATCGACGCGGGCCGCCACGGCGCGATGGACTACATGGCGCGCCATGCGGCGTTGCGCGCGGATCCGGGCGCGCTCGTGCCCGGCGCCATCCGCGTGATCAGCGTGCGCATGGACTACTGGCCGGCGGAAGCGCGCGACGCGCGCGCGGTGCTCGGCGAGCCGGATCGCGCATTCGTGTCGCGCTACGCGCTCGGCCGCGACTACCACAAGGTGCTCCGCACCGGCCTGCAGGCGCTGGCCGACCGCATCGCCGCCGAAATCGGCCCGTTCGGCTACCGCGCGTTCTGCGACAGCGCGCCGGTCATGGAAGTCGCCTTTGCGCAGAAAGCGGGCCTCGGCTGGCGGGGCAAGCACACGCTGCTCCTGTCGCGCGACGCCGGATCGCTCTACTTCCTCGGCGAGATCTACACGGACCTCCCGTTACCGGTCACCGCGCCGGTGACCGAGCATTGCGGCACCTGCCGCGCGTGCCTCGATGCCTGCCCGACCGGCGCGATCGTGGGGCCCTACGAGCTCGACGCGCGGCGCTGCATCAGCTACCTGACGATCGAGCTCCACGACGCGATCCCCGAGGACCTGCGCCCGCTGGTCGGCAACCGCATCTACGGCTGCGACGACTGCCAGCTCGCGTGCCCGTGGAACCGCTACGCCCAGGCGGCGGCGCATCCGGACTTCGCGAGCGTGCGCCACGGCCTCGACGACGCGTCGCTCGTCGATCTCTTCGCATGGACGCGCGAGGAATTCGACACGCGCATGGCCGGCAGCGCGATCCGTCGCATCGGCTACGAGCGCTGGCTGCGCAACGTCGCGGTCGGGCTCGGCAACGCGCCGACGTCGGACGCGGTGGTGAAAGCATTGCAAGCGCGCACGGACGATCCGTCAGCGCTGGTGCGCGAGCACGTCGCGTGGGCGCTGCGCCGGCATCACTCGGCGTAGCGCGTCAGGAACGCGCGCATCTTCGCGTCGTCGTACCCCTTCCCGCGCTCCAGGACGCCGGTGTCCTGCGAATGCACGAGCTTCCCGTCCGCGTCGAGGACGAAGAGGTGCGGGTAGCCCGCGACCTTCGGCCAGCGCGCGAGGAACGCGCGGTTCTCGTTCTCGCGCGACCAGTTGACCTTGAGCCAGACGTAGCGCGACCGGCGCAGCGCGTCGAGCTCCGCGTTGCCCGCGAAGAAACGGTCGAGGATGTGGCACCACGAGCACCACTCGCCGCCGACGTCGACGATCACGCGCTTTCCGCCTGCCTTGGCCATGTCGAGCGCGGCCGCGAGGTCCGCGGCCGGGTCGCGCTTGGGGTCGAACGTCTCCGGCAGCGATGGCGCGCCGAGCGCCTTCGCCGCGACTGCGCAAGCGATCCATGCGAGCGCCGATCGCCGGTTCATCGGATCAGCTGGTTCATCGTGACGATCGGCAGCATGATCGCGAGCACGAGCACGAGGACGATCGCGCCCATCGCGACGATCATCAGCGGCTGCACGAGCGCGGCGATCCACTGCAGGCGCCGCTCGGCCTCGCGCTCGAGGTCCGCGGCCGCGCGCTCGAGCATCGGCGCGAGCGCGCCGCTGCCCTCGCCGCTTGCGGTCAGGTGCACGAGCACGGGCGGGAAGACGCGCGTCGCGGCCAGCGCACGCGCGAGCGGCATGCCTTCGCGCACGCCGGCCGCGGCGGCATCCGCGGCCTCGGCGATCGGCCGCAGGCGGATCACGCCGCGCGCGGTGTCGAGCGCGCGCAGGAGCGGCGTGCCGCTGGCGACCAGGATCGCGAGCGTCGACGCGAACCGCGCCGTGTCGAGGCTCGTGAGCATCCGACCGACACCGGGAGTAGCAAGCAGCGCGCGGTGGACGGCGTCGCGGAACGGCGGATGGCGCAGGCCCACGGCGAACGCGATCGCGGTGAGGCCGGCGAGTCCAAGCCACAGCCATGCGGTCGCGCGGAAGAACGACGAGGTCGCGATCAATGCCTGCGTGAGCCACGGCAGCGTCTGCCGGCTCTGCTGGTAGACCGAGACCACCTGCGGGACGACGTAGACCAGCAGGACGGCGATCACCGCGAACGCGATGACGGCGACGAGCGCCGGGTAGATCAGCGCGGTCGTGAAGCGCTCCTGCAGCGCGAGCCTCGCCTCGAGGTAGTCGGCGAGCCGGCCGAGCACGTCGGGCAGCCGTCCGGTCTCGCTCGCCGCGGCGACCAGGCCCCGGTACAGCGGCGAGAAGGTGCGCGGGTAGCGCTCGAGCGCGCCCGCGAGCGGCTCGCCGCTGCCGACGTGCCCGCGGATCGCGGCGACGAGCTTCGCCGCACGCGGATCGTCGGCCTGCGCGGCCGCGGCGCCGAGGGCCGCGTCGAGCGGCATGCCGGCCTGCGTGAGCGTCGCGAGCTGGCGCGTCACGAGCGCGAGCTCGCGCGGCGGCAGGCGCATGAACGCGCGCGAGGTGACGACCGCGGGCTCGACGGCGGTCGGCGTCAACCCTTCGGCGCGCAGGCGGTCGCGCAATCCGCGCGCGCTGTCCGCTTCCTGCACGCCGCGTCGCGTGCGTCCCTCGGGATCGACCGCTTCCCAGCGAAACGACGGCAACACGCTATCCCTCGCGCGTGACGCGCACCAGCTCGGCGAGCGACGTGAGACCGCTCGCAAGCCAGCGTGCGCCGTCGGCGCGCAGGCTTCGCTGCCCGGCGCGACGCGCGGCGTCGCGCAGCGCGATCTCGCCGGCGCCGTCGTGGATCAGCCGCCGCGTCGTCTCGTCGACCGGCAGGAGCTCGTAGAGACCGGTGCGGCCACGGTAGCCGGTGTGATTGCACGAGTCGCAGCCGACCGGCACGTACAGCGTCGCCGGGACGTCGATGCCCATCGACGCGACCAGCGCGCGCTCGGGCTCGGTCGGCGGCGCGCTGCGGCGGCAATGCGGGCACAAGGTGCGCACGAGCCGCTGCGCGAGCACGCCGAGGAGGCTCGACGAAAGCAGGTAGGGCTCGACGCCCATGTCGGCGAGGCGCGTCACCGCGCTCGCCGCATCGTTGGTGTGCAGCGTCGCGAGCACGAGGTGGCCGGTGAGCGACGCCTGGACCGCGATCTGCGCCGTCTCGAGGTCGCGGATCTCGCCGATCATCACGACGTCGGGATCCTGGCGCAGGATGGCGCGCAGCGCGCGGGCGAACGTCAGGTCGACGCGCGGATTGACCTGCGTCTGCGCGACGCCGTCGAGCGCGTACTCGATCGGGTCCTCGACGGTCATCATGTTGACGCTGCCGCGCGGCAGCCGCGACAGCGCCGCGTACAGCGTCGTCGTCTTGCCCGAGCCGGTCGGGCCGGTCACGAGCACGATGCCGTGCGGCTCGCGGATCAGCGCGTCGACGTGCGCGAGCGTGTCCGGCGCCATGCCGAGCAACGCGAGGTCGAGCCGGGCCTCCTGCTTGTCGAGCAGCCGCAGCACGACGCGCTCGCCGGGACCGGTGGGCAGCGTCGACACGCGCACGTCGACGCTTCGATCGCCGAGCTTGAGCGCGATGCGGCCGTCCTGCGGCACGCGCTTCTCGGCGATGTCGAGGTTCGCCATGATCTTGAGGCGCGATACGATCGCCGCGTGCAGCGCGCGCGGCGGCTCGAGCACGTCGGAAAGCACGCCGTCGATCCGGAAGCGCACGACGGCGCGCTCGTCGTAGGGCTCGAAATGCAGGTCGGACGCGCGCTCGCGCACGGCCTGCAGCAGGAGCGCATTGATCATGCGGATGACCGGCGCCTGCGCGTCGGCGCCGACGAGCAGGTCGTCGCTGCGCGGCAGCTCCTGCATGAGCCGCGCGAGGTCGGCGTCGCGCGCCGCGTCGACGATCAGCGCGGCCGCCGGCGCGGCTCCCGGGTCGTAGGCGCGAGCGAGCTCGAGCGCGAAACGCTCGGCGTCGACCGGGCGCGTCGCGAGCGGGCGCTTCAGCACGCGACGAAGCTCCGCGAGGCCCTCCGCCGTCGCGTCGGGGCGTACGAGCACGATCACCGAACCCGCGTCCTCGCCCGCCGCGAGCACGCCGTGCGTGCGCGCGAACGCGTACGGGATCGCGGGCGCCGGCGCGAGCGTGGCCATGGCGACGCTACTTCGGAGGCTCGGGCGAGTTGAACGGCGGCAACGGCGCCGGGTTGGTCCACACCGGGAAGGCCGGTGGCGGCGACGGCGGTCCAGGCGTCGCGGCGCCGGGCTGGCCCGGCATCCTGCCTTCGGGCGGCAACGCGGGCGTCAGCGGGTCGTTCCAGAACGGGCGCGGGCCCGGGTCCATGCGCTGCTGCTCGCCTTGAAGGTAGCGGTAGCGCTCCGACGTGAACTCGCGGCCGTCGTTGCCGCCTCGCACGATCGTCGGCTTCAGGAACACCATCAGGTTGGTCTTCTCGCGGCGCCGCGCGTCGTAGCGGAACAGTTGCCCGACGTACGGCACGTCGCCGGCGATCGGCACCTTGTCGGTGCCGTCGGTCAGGCGGTCCTCGATCAGCCCGCCGAGCACGACGATCTGCTCGTCGTCGATGACGACCGAGGATTCGAGCGAGCGCTTCGACAGGATGATGCCGGACGCGCTCGTCGCGTCCTGGATGCGCGACACCTCCTGGTAGATGACCAGGCGCACGGTGCCGCCCTCGGTGATCTGGGGCTTCACGCGGAGCACGAGCCCGATGTCGCGCCGCTCGATCGTCTGGAACGGATTGAGCGACGTGCCGACGCCCGTGTTCGCGTACTGGCCGGTCACGAACGGCACGTTCTGGCCGACGACGATGCGCGCTTCCTCGTTGTCGAGCGTGAGCAGCGTCGGCGTCGACAGGATGTTCGCGTTGACCTGCGTCTCGAGCGCGCGCGCGAGGAATCCCAGGTTCTGGATGATGCCGAGCCCCGGGATGTTGACCGTGCCGCGGATCACGCCGAGGTTGAGGCCCGGCGCCGCGGCCCCGAGGTTCGCCGCGATGTCGATGATGTTGGTGCCGTTGCCGCGCGGCGTGAAGTTGGTGCCGCCGATGACGCGCGTCTGCGTGCTGTTGACGCCGTTCAGCACCTGCCACTGGATGCCGAACTCGGCGGCCTTGTCGGCGGAAATCTCGACGATCAGCGCCTCGACGTAGACCTGCGCGCGCCGCACGTCGAGCTTCTCGATGACGGCGCGCAGGTTGTTGTAGACCGGCTCGGACGCGAGGATGACGAGCGCGTTGTTCGCGGTGTCGGCGGAGATCGTCGCGCCGCCCGCGTTGAAGCTCGTCGGCGCCTGCGCGCTCGAATAGGGCAACGGTTGCGTTCCCGTCGGCGACGACGCGACGCTCGTCGTGCCGAGGGCCATCTGTCCCGGGGGCTGCTGCGACAAGCCGCCGGTCGACGGCGCCGACGAGTCCTGGCCGGTCAGCAGCGCGCGCAGCGTCTGCACGACGCGCGCGGCCTCGGCGTTGCGCAGGTAGACGATGAACATGTTGCCGCCCGCGCGTCCCGGCGTGTCGAGCTGCTCGATCAGCTGGCGCACGCGCACCGTACGCCCCGGGTTGTCGGCGCGCACGAGCACGCTGTTGCTGCGCGCGTCGGCGACGACGGTGACGCGTTGCTGCGGATCGGCTGCAGCCGCGCCGGACGGATCGGCGAGGAGCCGCGTGAGCGTCGGCACGAGATCGATCGCCGAGGCATGCCGCAGCGGCACGACCACCGGCTCGCCGCCGGGCGGCTGGTCGAGCGACGCGATCACCTTCTCGAGGCGTCGCAGGTTGTCGGCGTAATCGGTGATGATCAGCGCATTGGCGCTCGGAAACGCCGCGATCGTGTTCGACGGCGTGATCATCGGGCGCAGCACGTTGACGAGCTGTGCCGCGGACTCGTAGCGGAGCGGGATCACCTGGGTCACCAGGCGGTCGCCGGTGGCGCTCACCGCGCCGCTCCCGACCGGCCCCCCCTGCAGCTTCGCCTCGGATTCGGGCACGATGCGCACGACGTTGTCGCTTTCGACCGCGGTCACGCCCTGGGTGCGAAGCGCGGACAGGAGCGTCGGATAGACCAGCGAGCGCGGGACCGGCCGCGCGGAGACGATCGTGACGGTGCCCTTGACGCGCGGATCGACGATGAAGCTCTTGCCGGTGATCTCGGCGACCGCCTTGACGACCGCCTCGATGTCCGCGTTGGTGAAGTTGAGCGTGACCGGCTCGTCCTGCGCCCTGGCAGGGGCCACCGCCAGGCCGATCGCCAGGAAAATCGCGAGGGCGGCGAGCAGGCGACCGGCCCCGGTTCGGCGGGCAGTCGTGGACGGGTTGGCGTGCAGCGGGGTCATCGGAAGACCGCGCTCCGTAACGACCCGGTCGGCGGGCCGGGCGATGATAGCACCCGCTCCCCGGGCCCCTGCCCGGGCGGGCCGCCCGCGCGAATCCAGACCGGCCGCTCGCCGCATCCAACCCCCGTTACCCTTGTTGGAGCCGTCATGCCCGCTTTCGCCTCCCGCCTCGCCCGCCACCGCGTCTGGGTGCTGGCCGCCGCCGTCCTGCTCGGCGTCGTCGCCGCGGGCGGGCTGCGCCCTGCCCCGACCGTCATCCCGGAGGCCCTGGGCGCCCCGATCGAGATCCGCATCGCCCAGAACGCCGCCGCGCCCAAGGCCGCGGAGCCCAAGGCCGCCGACGACGCCGAGGCGGACGAGCCTGCCGAGAAGCCCAAAGGCAAGCGCAAGAAGGGGGCCAGCGTCGGCGTGACGGTCGACGACGAAACCGGCCGCGTCCGCATCCAGGGCGCCGGCGGGGCGCGCGAGTTCGACTCGTTCGAGCAGTTCATCGACCAGGCGCCCTGGATCGCCGGGCTCGTGTTCTCCGTGACCTTCCTCGTGTTCCTGACCCCGATCCTGATCATCGCGCTGGTCATCTGGTACAAGATGCGCAAGGCGCGGATGCTGAACGAAACGATGATCCGCCTCGCCGAGAAGGGCGTGGTGCCGCCGGCCGAGGCGTACGCCGCGGCCGCGGGAAGCAGCGCGAACGTCGCGCAGGCCGCGCCCTCGACCGCGCCGCTGTACGCACAGGCGAAGGAGGCGCGCCGCAAGGCCGTGTGGTCGGACCTGCGCAAGGGCTTCATCGTCGGCGCGGTCGGCCTGGGATTCACGTTCTACTCGATGCTCGACGACGGCTCGCCGAACTTCGTCGGCCTGATCCTGCTGTTCGTCGGGCTCGCGTACATCGTGCTCTGGTACTTCGAGGATCGGCAGGTCGAGGCCAACGTGCCGCCGTCCCCGCCGCCGCCGGCCGCGTGACGCCGAAGCTCGAAGGCGATTACCCTCGCGCCGGTGACCGATGCCGAACTCATCGCTCGCGCCGTCGTCGGTGACGACCGCCATGCGTTCGCCGAGCTGGTGCGCCGTCACCAATCCGCGGTCCGCGCGTGCCTGCGCCGCCTCACCGCGGGCAACCACGCGCTCGCCGACGACCTCGCGCAGGAGACCTTCGTGCAGGCGTGGCGCGGGCTCAAGTCGTTCCGCCAGGAAGCCCGCTTCTCGACCTGGCTCTACCGGATCGCGACCAACTGCTGGCTCGCCGATGCACGCAAGCGCAAGGAAACGCTGCTCGGCGACAGCGACGACGCGATCGCCGACGAGGACGACGACGACGGCGCGCCGTCGGGTTCCAGCGGCGGCGACCACGCGCGCGGCACCGCGCTCAAGGTCGACATGGAACGCGCGCTGGCCGTGCTCTCGGAGGGCGAGCGAGCGGCGATCGTGCAGTGCTACCATAATGACCTGTCGCACGAGGAAGCCGCGTTCGTGCTCGGATGCCCGGTCGGCACCGTCAAGACGCACGTGCACCGCGCGAAGCAGAAGCTCAAGATCGCGCTCGCCTCGTGGGCACCTGACTGAGCACACCAAGGCTGCATCGTGAACCCGACTCCCGACATCGACCGCGACGACTGGCTCGAGCGCCTGCTCGTCGACGACGCGCGCGATGCGCGCGAAGCGCACGTCGACGATGCGGGATTCACCGCGCGCGTGATGTCGGCGCTGCCCGCGACGCTGCTCGCGCCGCGCTGGCGCCGGCCGGTCGAGTGGGCGCTGTGGGGCATCGCCGGCACGGCGATCGCCGCGACGCTGCCTTCGATGGCGACCGACGTCGCGCGCGAGCTGTTTCGCCTGGTCGCCGCGCAGCCGATCACACCGATGCACGTGCTCGCCGCGCTCGCCGCGATGGGCGCCGCGACGTTCGGCGGCGCCGCGTTCGTCCTTCGCCGCGAATAGACGTCTCGCGTCTTCAATGCAAACGGCCGCCCGAGGGCGGCCGTTTCACTTCGTCAGGCTGAAGCCTGACCCACAAGGTACCCGCGACGTTGCCGATCCTTGTGGGTCGGGCTTCAGCCCGACGACTTTCTATTCGTCCTTGAGCGTGAAGTTGACCTCGACCTCGCCGGTGTACTTCTCGCCCTCGGCGCGGAACTTCCAGTCGCGCAGCGCACTGGTCACGGCCTTGTCGAAGACGCGCGGCGGGTCGGACGACACGATGCGCACGTCGGTCACGTTGCCCTTCTCGTCGATCTCCAGCCGCACGACGACACGGCCCTTCGACACTTGGGCGCGGATCGCCTCGCGCGGGTAGGTCGGGTCGTCGCCGGCGATGCGCGAGATGCCGCGGCGCACGGCGGGCTTCGGCGGCGGCGGCGCAACGACCGGCGGCGGCGGCGCGATCACGTACTCCTGCTTCGGCGGCTCCGGCGTCACGGCGGTGATCGTCGGCGCCTCGACCACCTGCTGCGGCGGCGGCGGGATGTCGGGCGGCGGCACGTACGTCTGCACCGGGACCTCGACCTTCGGCGGCTCGATCTTGCGCGGCGGCGGCGGCGGGGGCGGCGGCGGCGGCGCCTTGATCTCCTCGATGATCGT
>Ga0207648_10008158_pt1 | contig 10182 bp, 9 predicted proteins | sample KBSMisM32_FD_184310 | JGI IMG/M metagenome (GOLD analysis project Ga0207648, IMG submission 184310) | Miscanthus rhizosphere microbial communities from Kellogg Biological Station, Michigan, USA - KBS Miscanthus M3-2 (SPAdes) (version 2) | ecosystem: Host-associated > Plants > Roots > Rhizosphere... | reverse complement strand
GCCCGTGACGGCGAAGAGTCTCGAGGGTGGAGCGCGCGGGCAGGTCTCCGGACGCTTCATGTATTCAGTCTCGCTCTACGACATGCACATCGAGAACGACATCCTGACGATCCTCGATGCGCAGGGTGCGCAGACGACGTCAAACGCCGGCGAGACGCGGCACCGCGGCGTGGAGCTGAGCGCCGGCGCGATGATCACGCACGACCTCCGGTTCGACGCCGCCTACTCGACGTCGAAGCAGAACTACGTCGAGTGGGTAATCCCCGTCGCCGGCCAGAACGTGAGCTACGCGGGCAAGACGATCGAGACCGCCCCGCACACGCTCGCGAACCTGCTGCTCAGCTATTCGCCTAACGTGCTGAACGGCGGCCGGTTCGCCGTCGAGTGGTCCAAGACGGGCAAATACTACGGGGACCCGGAAAACACGCAGACGTACGAGGGGTTCGACCTCTGGACGCTGCACGGGAACTACATGATCCGGAACATCGGCGAGTTCTTCGTGCGCGTGACGAACCTGACCAACGAGAAGTACGCCGAGGTCGCGACGTACAACGCGTTCAACAAGTGGCAGTACACTCCTGGCACCCCGCGGTCGGTGTTTGCGGGGCTCCGGTATAACTGGCAGAAGTAGGCCACGGGCGACGGGCGACCTCACACAATGGCCATGCAAACCACGGGCATCTCAATTTTTCTGATTCTTGCGGCTACCGGCGCGTGCCGCGACGCGGGAGCTCGGACGACTCTTTCCGAGCCCGAAACCGTCAGCGCCGCAACGAGCGTCGGCGCTGCGCCCATGTTCGCGATGTCACCCGCCGGCAAACGAGCGGTGGCGTGGGTGTCGGCGCCCGGCGGCGGAACCGACGGGCGGCTCTACGTCAGTACGGGTGGAGCTCCGAGCGAGCTGCGCGACTCGTTAGGGCCCATCGAGCCGCACGGCGAAGCGCCGCCCAAAATGGCGTACGGCGGCGACGGAACGCTCTACGCGCTGTACGCGGTGGGCAAGGTCGTGCCGGGTCGCCGGTTCCCGATGAGCTCCCTGCGGCTCGCGAAATCGGCGAACGATGGCCGGACATGGACGACACCGGTCACCATCGCGTCGGACAGCGCGTTCGGGACACGCAACTTCCACGCGCTGCACGTCGGGAGTGACGGGAGCCTCTACGTTGCGTGGCTCGAGTCCAACCAGGGCAGGTCGCAGACGTTCCTCACGCGATCCACCGATGCAGGCACCACCTGGACGGCGCCGGTGCTCGCCGACACGAACCAATCCTGCCCGTGCTGCCGAACGGCGATCGCCACGGCGCGCGATGGCACCCTGTACCTCGCGTGGCGAACCGTCTTTCCGGGCAACGTGCGCGAAGTCGTGGTCGCCCGGTCCGACGATCACGGAACGACGTGGGCTCCGCCCGTGCGGGTCCACAACGACAACTGGGTCTTCGACGGGTGCCCGCACGCTGGTCCGTCCATGCAAGTGGACTCGGCCGGCACGGTGCACATTGCGTGGTGGACCGGCAAACAGGGATCGGCGGGCGTGTTCTACGCTCGGTCGAGCGACCGCGGGGCGACGTTCGCCGAGCCCGTTGCCCTCGGCGCCGCCGAATTCTCTGCCCCGGCCCATGTGCAGCTCGCGTTAGGTCCCGATCGCACGGTGGTCGCGGTCTGGGACGACGGGACGGTGAAGACGCCGAAAGTCGTGATGCGCATGTCGCACGACAACGGTGCCTCCTTCGGGCCAGCAACGCTGGTCAGCGCCGAGGGGCGCGCGGCGACGTTCCCGGTGCTCGCCCTCGCCGACAAGGACCTCACGATCGCGTGGTCCGAACAGTCCCAGTCGGAGCACGATCACGAAATGGCGATGGCTCCGAACATGAAGGACCCGAAGGCAATGAAAGGGCTGTCGCGCGTGGGCCAGTCGGCGGTCCGAGTACGCAGCGGGAGACTGCAATGATCCGAATTCGGTCAGCGCGCCACGTTCGCATCTCCGCGGCGCTCGCCGGCGTCGCGGTTGCGGCCGCCGTCGGCTGCAAGCCCAAGGCGGACCGCGACGAGGCATTCCGGCCAATCGCCATCGGCCAGCCCGTCCCCGAGTTCACGGTCCGGACACTTCAGGGCGACAGCGCGCGGATCGCCGCAGGCGAACCGGTGACGCTCTTACACGTCTGGGCAACGTGGTGCGGGCCCTGCCAAAAGGAGTTTCCGGAGATCGAGGCGATTCAGCGCGAGTTCGCTCCGCGCGGGCTTCGCATCGTGGCCGTCAGCGTCGACGAAGGCGATGACGATCCGGTGAGAGCCTTCGCCCAGGACAAAGGCGCGACGTTCGAGATCGGCCGAGACCCGGAGGGATCCGTTCGGCGACTCTACCAGGGCATCGGCGTGCCCGAGAGTTACCTGATCTCCGCGGACGGGCGTCTCCTCGTCCGACAGTTCGGCGCCATTCCGGAAGGCGCCGCGTCCATGCGCGCCGCGATCGAGAAGGCGCTCGACGCTTCGGCGCGGACGAGGCGTTCGGGTGAGCCCAAGCGTGCGTCGATGTAGCGCGGCCGGTCAGCGATCGTTAGGCTTGTCGAGCGGTGACAGCGCGTCGCGCACTTGTTGGCGGCGCGCTTCGTCGTTCGTGATGATGATGGCCGCCAGGTTGCCGTCCATGATCAGGCTCGGCTGCGCCCGCCACTTGATCATCATGTTCGGCGGCGCGACGCGTTCTCTATCGAGCTTCGATGTGTCCCTGGCGCGGCTCGCGGAATCCGGGTACAGGAAGACCTGCAACTCGTCTCCGGCCAGCTCGTACCTTCGCGCGGGAATGGACATGAAGATGTGAGGGCCGGTGGGCGGCAGCGGGCGCGCCTGGATGTTGGCCTCGCGAAGACGCCGTTCGACAAGCTCCGATGTCCATGTCGTCTGTGGCCGCGGAGCGGGCGTGACGGCGCGCCCGCCCATGTGATCGGCGCTCATCTCCTCCGCCATGTCGCGCCACTCCGCGACCGTGATCACCGATGACGTATCGTCGCGATATCTGGCGACAGCGCGAAGGATTTCGGCGCGCTTGCGGGACCGCGGGACTGCGCTGTCCGCGAGCACGTCGGAGATCACATCATGCATCGCGTGCAGGTTGTCGAAGATGATCGCGATCTCGGGATATCGCCGCGAAAACTCCGGCGCGACGGCCGCCGTCATTGGCATGACCGTCGGCATGCTTCGAGGAGGATCAGCCAGCATCGCCCGAAAACGCGCAACTGCGGCGTCCACGCCGGCCTGGCGCGCCTCGCGCGACTTCGCGGTCACCAGCGGCTCGTAGAGCCCGACCTGAAGCCAGTGGTAGGCCCAGATCAGGCCATTGAACTTCGGGTACCGGCGGCGGAAGGCGAGCGAGTACGGCTGCCCTTCCATCAACTGCATGTCCTTTGGCCGAGTGCTGAACGCGGCGTTCCGCCGCGCGAGGTAGTGCTTCAGAAGCCGATTGACCTCGCGATCCTTGTCCTCGGTGGAGAGCCGCTCGTCAGCCCAGATGTCGTAGACCTGGCGATGCAGCACGTGCGCCCACTCGAACATCTCCTTCGCCTCGGGGACGAGCTTCGCGTACTCGACCTCGATCACCGACTCCTCGAGCGGGAGCCGAGGCGGCGTGACGAGCAGACGCTGCGTGATGAAGTCGTACTCTCGCTGTTCCAGTCGGGACGTGGGCGCGTTCGGCTCGGTGAACAGCGTCTCGTAGAGAATCGCGTGACCGTAATCGAACGCGTTGAACAGTCGGTCCGCCGCCGGGTAGTTGCGTCGGAATTCCCAGTTGTGCGACGCCTGACGATAGAACTGGTGATACGCCGTCGACCACTGCGCGGCTGCGGGCCGAGGGATCGAGAGAGCGACGAGGAGGAGGGACGCGCAGATCGTCAGGCCGCGAGCGCACACGTGGCTGCAGGCTCTCGTCATCGAAGGCCTACGGCGTAAGCCGATCCGAAGGTGACGTACCAGGCGGGATCGTCTCCGCTGAAGCGACGACCGATGCCGGCGTCCATCGTCCACCGTGGGTCCAGCTGATACCGGAGGCCGGCGCCGGCGCTCCACGCCACCGACGCCCCGTTACTGATCGGCTGCTCGGCAAACGACTCGGCGGTTACGAGGAGCGAGTGAAGCGCGAACGTCTTGTCGACGGCGATCCCGGCGAGCCAGCGCGACAGATCGCGGCCCTCATTGGCGGCGGAGGTCGCCGGGTCATCCGAGCTCGTCGAGGGCCCCGCCGTGAACTGCGCGTTGCCGTGAAACCGCGCCCACGGAAGCGTTCGCGTCATGATTCCCTTGAGGGTCCCGTAGGTCGCTGTTCCGCCTAACGGTCCAACCGGGAGCGAGATATCGCCGGACACCGCGAGCGCCGGGATGGACGTTTCCATGTTCAACGCGCGCAGGACCGAGACGTCGAGGCCCGCAACGCCGACCGTTGACGTCGTTGGCGCGTCGACGTACCCGATCGGCATGGCAAACTGAAGCTGGGTCCGTGGAAGAATCCCTATCGTCGCTTCCGGGTGAAGCGACCAGAACCGCGTGTCCTCGCGCATGACGTCGAGCCGAAGCGGTGCGACGTTCAGGTCCACCGCGCGGTACTCGACCGGGACCGCATCCTCTACGCGAAGGGGACGACCGGGGCTCGTGTTGTAGAAATCGGTCTGCGCGTCGAGCGCTCCTCCCGCGCTCACCGCGAGTGCGGCGACAAGCGCAATACGGCGGCCGATGCCGCGCCTAACGTGCTTCACCCGCCACGAAGGAGGATGCAGCATCACCGCACGTGCTTGTACATGAGCTCGAGGAGCTCATCGTACATGGCGTCCGCCTTCCCGGAGCCGGCGGTGATCGCGCTCGCGGCGCAGTGCTTGAGATGGTTGCGCATCAGCTCGCGGCCGACCGACCGAAGCGCTTCATGGACGGACGAGATCTGCATGAGGATATCTGCGCAGTACCGATCGTCATCGACCATCTTCTGCAGCCCTCTCACCTGCCCCTCGATGCGTCGAAGCCGCTTCACGTTGCGTGCCTTGATGTCGGGGTCCACCGCGACTGCGTGGCGATGTTCGCCGCTCTCATCCAACGCACCGCATGGACATTCGACCACGAGGGTCTCCGATGGGCCGACGTCGTCGCCGTTGCGCGTCCGATTGTCAGTTTCTCGCATGAGACCTTCCCGTATGTGAGGGCCCGTCGTGAAGTCAGACGGCCCGCGGGTCATACCGCCGGAGCCGGAGGCTGTTCGAGACAACGCTCACCGAGCTCAATGCCATCGCCACACTGGCGAGGATCGGGCTCAGGAGGATACCCGCGATCGGATAAAGCAGCCCGGCGGCGACCGGAATGCCGACGACGTTGTAAACGAACGCCCAGAACAGGTTCTGCTTCATCGTGCGCATGGTTCGCCGAGACAGCGCCACGGCCTGCGCCACGCCTCGCAGGTCTCCGCGCACGAGCGTCACGTCGCTCGCCTCGATGGCTACATCGGTTCCGGATCCGATCGCCATTCCGACATCCGCCTGCGCCAGCGCGGGCGCGTCGTTGACGCCATCGCCGACCATCGCGACGACGCGGCGTTCCTCCTGGAGCCGGCGCACCTCCGCGACTTTGCCTTCCGGCAAGACGCCGGCGACGACACGCTCGATTCCAACCGCCCGCGCCACGCTCCTCGCGACCACGTCACTGTCGCCCGTCAACAGTACGACGTCGAGCCCCATTCGGCGCAGCGCGGTCACCGCGTCTCGTGACCCGGCCTTGATGGGATCGGCGATCGCGATGAGACCGGCCAGCCGACCGTCGGCCGCGACGAGCACGATCGTCTTGCTCTCCGCGGCGAGCCTCACGACGTCCGCCGACGCGGCCGACGTGTCCACCGCCCACTCGGCCATGAGGCGGGGGTTGCCGGCTGCCACAGCGATCCCGTTGGCGACGCCGGTGACGCCACGCCCGGGATACGACTCGAAGGACTCCGCGGCACCTAACGTCGAACCGCTGCCATCCGCCGATGTCACGATCGCCGCCGCGAGCGGGTGCTCGGATCGACGTTCAACCGCGGCCGCGAGCTCGAGGATCTCGACATCGGCACGGTCAGGGTCGTACGACACGACATCCGTGACGGTCGGTCTGCCCTCGGTCACGGTACCTGTCTTGTCGAGCACCACCGTGTCGAGCGATCCGGCACGCTGGAGGGCTTCCCCGCCCTTGATCAGGACTCCGAGCTCGGCGCCCTTACCGGTCGCAACCATCACCGCGGTCGGAACAGCCAAGCCCATCGCACACGGACATGCGATGACGAGGACCGCTACCGCAGCGGCAAATGCACGAACCGCCGGCGCCGTGTCCACCGCGACGTACCAGATGGCGAACGTCGCGATGGCAAGTGAGATGACGATCGGAACGAACACGGCACTCACGCGGTCCGCGAGGCGCTGCACGGGGGCTCGCGTGCCCTGCGCCTCCCGCATCAGCCTAACGATCCGTGCCAGCACGCTGTCGGCGCCCAGGGTCGTAGCGCGATAGCGGAATGCCCCGGTCGCGTTGATGGTCCCACCGATGACCCTGTCGCCAACGGCTTTGACCACCGGAAGCGACTCGCCAGTGAGCATCGACTCGTCCACCGCGCTCGAGCCGGCCATGATCTCGCCGTCGACCGGCAATCGCTCGCCGGGACGCACACTCACGACGTCGCCCTGCCTGACGTCCTCGATGGGTACGTCGACGTCACCACTATCGCGCTCGAGGCGCGCGGTCTGCGGCTGCAGATTCGCGAGTCCGCGCAGCGCCGCGGCCGTCTGCCGCTTTGCGCGCGTCTCGAGCGCATTCCCCACGAGAACGAGCGCGATGATGAAGATCACCGCCTCGTAATAGGTGTCGGCCGCGACGCCTCGTGTGACGAAGAACGATGGTGCGACCGTCGCCGCGAGGGAAAACAGGAATGCCGCGCCCGTGCCGACGGCAATGAGCGTGTTCATGTCCGCGGCGTGGTGGCGGAATGCCGTCCAGGCGCGCGCGTAGAAGGTGCGCCCGCTCCACATCATGATCGCGGCGGTCATCGCAAGCAGAGCGAATGACAGGACGCGCGGGTCGATCGAATAGAGCCGCGGCAGCGCGCGCTGCACGATCGGTGTGAGCGAACGCGACACCCAACGCATGAACGGATCCGATGCCGGCGGCATTTCCGCGTGGCCGGCCGGGGCCATGAGCGGCATGGACACGATCATCGCGACGACTCCAGCCGCGAGGGTAACGCCCGCCTTCGTGGCGAGCCCACGGTACTCCTCGGCGTAGGCGCGATCCGACGCTTCCTGTTCCTCCAGAATCGATCGGTCGATGGGCAGGTCCGCGCCGTAGCCCGTGGTTCGGATCGCGTCGACGAATTCCTGCGGCGACGCCTCCTTCGGATCGTACGTAATGGAGGCCGTTCGCGTCATCAGGTTCACGGCTGCGTCGCGTACACCGGGCTGACGCACGAGCGTGCGCTGCACTCGTGCCTGGCAGGCCGCGCACGTCATCCCCGACACCGGAATGTCGATACGGACGACTGGCGCGTCCGCGTTAGCTGCGAGTCGCGCGGTCACGCTGCCCGCTCCCGCGGCCATCGGCCCGGCGATCGCCGGCGACGAAGAAGTACCAGTTCACCCAGCCGATCGCGGCGATGGCCGCAATGACCACCGCAATGTCGTCAGGACGCATGTCGCTCACGCTTTGGCGTGTGCGGCGTAGCCGGCGTCTTCGATAGCCAGCGCAATCTGATCGGGCGAGACCTGGCCCGGATCGTACCGAACGTCCGCTCCACCAAGGCGCACCTCGTCGACGCTGACGCCGGGAAGCTCCCCGAGCGCCTCGGTGACGGCGGCGACACAATGCTCGCAGGACATCCCTTCGATCTCCAGCTCGATCTTGTTCATCGCTTCGCTCCCGTAGTGTCCAGGGGTATAAAGCTAGATACCCCCCTACCCTATGTCAACCTGGTCGGTCTCCGAGCATCGGTCGACCCCTACCGGCTTGCGCGTGTTTGTGGGTGGCCCTTTCCTTCCGGGAAACGCAATGCTGCGAGACCCTTGAATGGCTCGACTCAGCCTCGTGAGACCCGCTCCGTGAGCCCAGATCGACTCCGTCGCCGATTCCGTACCCCGAACGTGCGCCCGCTGGTGCGTAGGCTCCTGCAGATGGTTCTCGTCGCCGCGCCCGTGACGTTGGTCGCGCAGACCGTGCCCGCGATCGCGTACGAGAAGTACACGCTGCCGAACGGGCTCGAGGTGATCCTCTCGGAGGACCACTCGGTTCCTCTCGTCGCAGTCAACACCTGGTACAAGGTAGGCTCGGGCGATGAGGTAACCGGCCGGACCGGGTTCGCGCACCTGTTCGAGCACATCATGTTCATGGGCTCGGAGAATGTGCCGGTCGGCAAGTTCGACCAGTGGCTCGAGGCCGCTGGCGGGAACAACAACGGATCGACGAACGCGGACCGGACGAATTACTACGAGTGGATGCCGGCCAACGCGCTGCCACTCGCGCTCTGGCTCGACGCGGACCGGATGGGACGCCTCCTGCCGACGATGGACCAGGCGAAGGTCGACCTGCAGCGGGACGTGGTGAAGAACGAACGTCGCCAGAGCTACGACAACGTGCCCTATGGCCGAGCGTTCGAGACGATCCTCGCGGCGCTCTATCCGGCGACGCACCCGTACTCGCACTCCACGATCGGCTCGATGACGGACCTGAGCGCGGCGTCGCTGGAGGATGTGAAGAACTTCTTCCGGACATACTATGCGCCTAACAACGCAACCATCGCGATCGTCGGCGATTTCCAGCGCGACTCGGCGAAGCGGCTCGTTCAGCTGTACTTCGCCGGGATTCCGCGCGGTCCGGCCATCCCGCCCCGGCCCCAAGTGACGTCACAGCCGGTCCCGAAAGACACGTTTCTCGTACTCGAGGACAAGGTACAGCTGCCGCGTCTCTATTTCGCGTGGCGCGGCGTGAAGGCGTTCCACGACGACGACGCGGCGCTGGATGTCGCGGCGTACGTGATCGCGGGCGACAAGAACTCCCGGCTGTACAAGCGCCTCGTCTACGACATGCAGGTGGCGCAGGATGTCAGCGCGTTCAACAACAGCCAGCGACTCGACGGCGGATTCCAGATCGTGGTGACACCGAAGCCCGGACACACGCCCACAGAGATGGCGAAGCTCGTCAACGAGGAACTGCGAAAGCTCGTGACCGATGGCATTACCGAGCGGGAGCTCGCGCGTGCACAGAACTCGACTCGCGCGCAGTTCCTCGATCGCCTCGCGAGCGACCTCGGGAAAGCCGACCAGCTCAATTACTACAATTACTTCACCGGGACGCCCGACTACACGCGGCAGGACGCTGCGCGCTACGACAAGGTGACGGCGGACGACGTGAAGCGCGTCGCGGTCGCGTACCTCGGCAAGCCGCGTGTGACGTTGACCGTCGTGCCGGAGGGCAAGCGCGACCTCATGGTGACGGGAGTGGTTCAGTGAGCCCGCTTCGCGCCTACCGTGCTTTGCGCCGCGCCACCGCTCTCGCGAGCACGGCGGCGTGGCTTGTCGCGGCGGCGTGCTCACACGGCGGAAACCCTGCTTCGACGACCCCAGCGACGCCAGCGCCGACGCCCGCCGCGGCGGCACCGGCGGTGGATCTGACGAAGCCGCCTGTGCTCGGAGCTCCGAAACCGCTCACGCTGGCCGACGTGGTGTCGCGCACGCTGCCTAACGGGCTCCGGCTCCTGGTCGTCGAACAGCACGAGCTCCCGCTGGCGGATTTCGTTCTCGTCGTCAAGAACGGCGGCGAAACCGACGAACCGGGCAAGCTCGGAACGGCAACGCTCGCGACATCGCTGCTCAAGGAAGGCACCACAACGCGCAACTCGCTTCAGATCGCCGACCAGGAGGCGTTCCTCGGCGTCGAGATCATCGCCAACAGCGGGTGGGATGGGACGACCGTGCAACTGCACACACCCACCGCTCAGCTGGACAGCGCACTGGCGCTGTTCGCTGACATCACGCTGCACCCGGCATTCCCGCCGGCCGAGCTGGAGCGGCTGCGCAAGAATCGCCTAACGAGCCTGTTGCAGGTGAAGGACCGCGCGCCAGAGATCGCGAACCGCGCGTTCGCGGCGATCGTGTTCGGATCGGCTGCGTACGGACATCCCCTGACCGGAGACGA
>Ga0207648_10008157_pt1 | contig 10182 bp, 13 predicted proteins | sample KBSMisM32_FD_184310 | JGI IMG/M metagenome (GOLD analysis project Ga0207648, IMG submission 184310) | Miscanthus rhizosphere microbial communities from Kellogg Biological Station, Michigan, USA - KBS Miscanthus M3-2 (SPAdes) (version 2) | ecosystem: Host-associated > Plants > Roots >... | reverse complement strand
GAGCCCCGCCGAAGGTCCGTCGGTGCTGCCGGTTCTGACGCGTGCCCACAGTGGCAAGTGGTCCGATTCGGTCGAACGATTTTCCGGCTCGACCACTTCGTTGGCCAGTCGCCACGCGATGGCCTCGATCCGCATCATGTCCGACTCCGGACCCACCGTCGCACTGGCAGAGTGCTCGAAGACTTGCAGGCGCGTGCCCCCGTCAACGTAGGCAAGCCGGTACCACGCCGACATCCCGTCGTGCGGCTCGGCAGCCTCGAATTCGATTCTGGCGGCCTGCCCGCCGCGCACGACGCGATCCTCGCTGTCCCAGAAACCCGGAGACGGCACATCTACAGCTGGACGAATCTGAGTACCGACGGATCCGGTCGCGGCGTTCGTCGCCAGGCCGTCACCGGCGAGCAACGTGAACAAGGTTGCGACCGAGAAGAACATGGATGCCATGCCCGCACTGTCGAGAGCGGGGCATAAGGGCGACGGCGAGCGCCTTTATTCGGCCTTCGCCCGCCTTAACGGCAACTAATCGGGCGGGGTGCTACCCGGTGCTCGGCTGATCAGCAGACTTCTCGAGCTCCACCCAAGCTGCTTCGATGTCCCCAGCGATCTCCCGTGAGAGCTGGTCGACGTTCTCCGCGGTTTTGGGCATCAATGCCCTCGCGCTACACCTGAGTCGCCAGCGACACGCGCCGCCGATTGCTGCCTGACCGAGGCTGATTCGATCGACACGTCTTCGGCGCGCAATCCAGCGTCGTCGAAACCGCAAGTTGAGGCAGAATCGGCTACTGGCCACATGAGACCGACCCGATAATCTCTCCCACCGGGCTCCGGGCCGAATCGCCGGAGGGTTTTCTTCCACCTTTTCAACCGGTCCCGCCCCTCTAGCTCAACGGTAGAGCAGCGGACTTTTAATCCGTTGGTTCGGGGTTCGAGACCCCGGGGGGGCACCGCATCGTTGTTCCTTGTGCGGTTGTACTGATCCCTTTCGGGCTCTCGACCGTATTCTTTGTTCGTGAGGAGCAGTGGTGCCAGCGGATACCAGGACGACGCGTCCGACGAGGCGCTGCTGTCCGGCATGGCCCTCGGCGACGAACGGGCGGGGCTCGTGTTCGTCCGCCGCTACCAGCATCGGCTCTTCGGTCTGGCAATCGGCATCGTCGGCGAATCGCGCCTCGCCGAGGAAGTCACGCAAGAGGCGTTCATTCGGATCTATCGGCACGCGGAGGTGTTCGATGCACGTCGGGCGTCCGTCGCCACGTGGGCGTTCACGATCACTCGCAACCTGGCGATCGACGTCCTGCGCGTCCGACGCGACGTGCCCACCGATCCGGAGGATCGCGTGTTCGCGGCGTTGATGAGCAACGAACGCGTCGCCGAAGCTGCCGAGAACACCGACTCCCTCGGCCGAGTACGAGCCGCGCTCGCCGACCTGCCGATCGACCAACGCCGGGCCGTGTTGCTGGCGGCGATGTACGGATGGAGCGCACCGGAGATCGCCCGAGCCGAGTCCATCCCGATCGGCACGGCGAAGGGTCGGATCCGGCTGGGCATGGCGAAGCTCAGGGGAGCCCTGGAGATCGAGGCGACATGAGCGGCGACTTCGAGCTCCCATCGCAGTGTGCTGCGATCGATGACGATCTCACCGAGCTCGCCTTGGGCACGCTGTCCGGTCACAGGCGATCCGAGGTGTTGGCGCACGTCGCGTCGTGTCAGCGGTGCCGCATCGAACTGGACCAACTCGCGACGGTGGTCGAGTCCGTGCAGCAGCTGGCACCGAGAGTGCAACCTCCGCTCGGCTTCGAAACCCGTGTGGTCGAGAAGCTGCAGGCGATCGCTACTCCTCGGTCGCGCCGACGCCCGCGTATCGCCGTGCTCAGCGCAGTCGCCGCGGCCGTCGTGTTGCTCGCGTTCGGGCTGGGCACCCTCATCGCTCCCGAGGCCGGCGACCGTCAGGAGTCGGCCCCGGCCCGAGTCGTCAGGGCGGACTTCATGGCCGATGGGGAGGTCTTGGGTGACCTGTTCGTCTCCAACGGCAGTCCCGGATGGGTGGTCGTCACGATCCACGACGAGGGCCAGGAGTTGCGAGGCACGGTCACCTGCAACGTGATGCTCGCCGGAGGACAGGTGCAGACGGTCGGAGTGTTCCAGGTCAACGGCGAGTACGGGGCCTGGTCGGCTCCGCTGCCGATGGCCGCCGGAGAGGTGCGCTCGGCTCAGCTGATCGCCTCCAACGGCACGGTCGTCGCCAACGCGCAACTCGACGTGTGATCCGTTCGTCCAGTTTCGTCGTATCTATGGTGTAGACGACGAACGTCTCTTTGGCCTGAGAGGTTGCTCTGACACTCATAACCGTTCCTGATGATTCTCGTTCGCAGGCGCCGGTCGAACGACGGGATCGGGGAACGACGGGGCGGCGCACCTTGTCGTCGCGGGTCTACCTTCCGGCATTCTCCGTCGCGGCCGTCGCGGTTGCCCTGATCGCCATCGGTTGGTCCCGCCGGTTCGGCGGTGCGACGTTCTGGTCATCGGTGACCGACCTTCGGGTCATCCTGGTCGGTCCGCTCAGCCTCGTGGCGATTTGCATCTTTCTCGTCGCCGAGCGGGTCCGACCGGCGCAGCGGCGCGCGCTGATCGCACGCGGTCATCGCCATGACCTCATCTTCACGGTCTTCAACGTGCTCTTCGTTGCACCGCTCGTCACAGCGCTCAGCCTGTCGTTCTCGCAGATCGCCCGCACGTCGCTCCCCTGGATCGTCCTACCGAAAACGGCAATGCCACGTTGGGCTGCGACCGCCCTGATCTTCGTGTTGATGGACTTCTGCAACTGGTTCGCCCACCTCGCCAATCACCGAGTTCAGATGCTGTGGCGCTTCCACGAGCTCCACCACTCGCAAGAGGACATGAGCACGCTGACCGTCTTCCGCACGCATCCCCTCATCCACGTGTCGTACCTCATCGCGCTGGTGCCGGCGATCGTGCTGCTGGCCAACGGCGCGTTGACCACCACGCTCCTCGTCCTCTACGGAGCCTCCGTGGCGTTCGCGCACTCGAACACCAATCTCGGGTTCGGTCCGCTGGAGCGGATCTTCGTCAGCCCGAACTTCCACCGCATCCACCACCAGTTGAACGGACCACAAGACGTCAACATGGGCTTCGCGCTGACGATCTGGGACCAACTCTTCGGCAGTGCGATCTTTCCGACGGAGGAGACGATCAGGACCGACACCGGCCTTCCGGGCCGACCGCTCATCGTCGAGCATTCGGGTGCCCGCCCACATCACTTCAAGGTCTTCGCCGCGCAGCTCGTCGCCCCGTTCCGCCCGATGAACGACCTCACCGACCTCCCGCCGAGTCGTACGGACAGCCCTCCGGCGCACCGAGAGTAGGGTTTGACCTCATGGTGACCACAACGCAGCAGACATCCCAGTCCCGTAGTCCGGCGTGGTTGGCGGTCCTGTTCCGCACTCACAACAACACTCGCACGGTCGACGTCGCTCTTGTCGTAGTCCGCATTGCGCTGGCGTGGATCTTCTTCGTCTACGGAGCGCAGAAGCTGTTCGGATGGTTCAACGGTGGGGGCATCGACGGAACAGCGGCCTTCATGGCCGATGGGGCGGGACTCAAGCCGGGCAAGTTCTTCGCCTACGCCGCCGGCATCATCGAGTTCGGCAGTGCGATCGCGTTGGCGCTCGGGATCATCGCCCGCCTCGCCGGTGTCGCCCTGCTGGTCGACATGGTGATGGCAATGATCACCACCACCTGGTCGCAGGGGCTGCATCAGACGACCGGTGTCGGGTACGAGCTCAACGTGGCGCTCGCCGCGCTCGCCGTCGTCATGGCCCTGTTGGGCGCCGGCACGTTCAGCGCCGACGCCGTCGTCGAACAGCGGCTCGGCGCGACGGGGCAAGGTTCCGACACCTGATGTGAAGTTGGTCGGCACCCGCGATCAAGCGCCGGCGCACCCGGCGCGTTCGTCGCGACTGATCCGCATCGCCGCCAATGTCGTCGGAGCCGTCGGCGCCGCGTACTTCGCGAAGGCGAGTCTCGACTTCTACGTCGACACCCATCGCTTCATCGGAGCGGCCCTCCTCGTCGAGCAACTGTGCGTGGTGATTGCGTATCTCGTTCGCCGTCCCGCACGGGCCGTCACGACCCGCATGGGCGACTGGCTGCTGGCGTTCGGCGGAACGTTCGGTGGTGTGCTCTTGCGTCCCTACGGCGCACATCCGCAGTGGGGAGTCCGCATCGGGCTCGTGGTCCAGGTGATCGGAGTGTTGATCGGCGTCCTCGCATATCTGACCCTGGGCCGCTCGTTCGGCTTCGCCGCCGCGAACCGAGGCCTGGTGACCCGCGGCCCGTACTCGGTCGTCCGCCACCCGATCTATGCGTCCTACCTCTTGGCCCTCTCCGGCTACCTGCTGCAGAGCATCTCGGTGCGCAACGCGCTGGTCGTCGTGTTCGTGGTCAGTTGTGACATGGGCCGAGCGGTTGTGGAAGAGCGGGTGCTCGCCACCGGCGCGCAATACGAGGCGTATCGCCGGCACGTCCGATGGAGGTTGGTGCCCGGTGTCTGGTAGCGCCGTGCACGGGCTGCGAACTTCTTTCGGAAATGATGATCCGTTCGCCGAATTCCTTCGTAAATCCTTCTGAAGATGATCCAGGAGGACCAGATGAACCAGGTCAAGGTCAGGACCACCAACAAGATGTTCCGGCGCGTCGCAGCAGTTGCGTTCGTCGCCATCATCGGTGTCGGCGCCACGGCTTGTGGTGACAACAGCGTCACCCCGCAGTCGCCGAACACGACTCCCGCCGCGGGCACGACCAAGGCGCCGTCCGCTACCACGCCGTCGGCGACGACGAATCCCCAAGGTGGCGGCGCAGGCTTCTGATCAGCTGCTTCGACGTACCTTCGCAGCCCAGCACCCACGTCCCGCGTTGTGGACGTGCAAGTACTCGATCGCTGGATTCGCGAACAGATCATTGATCGTCGCTTCGAGGTCGCGACCGTCGATCACCACGCCGTCCTGCATCATCGCGGCGCGATCGAATCCGCGCACCGACAGGTTTCGACATGTCAACTGTTCGGGCAGTTCGTCGGCATCGTCGAACGCGGCGCATGACGAGGCGTGGAGGAAGATCGGGCTGGCACTGCGATAGGGCGACGACTGCTCGAACGGATCGTATGAGACGAGGATCGTTTCCTCGCCGATCTCGGCGTCGCGTAGACACTGCCGACATGGGAAACCCGGCTTGTCGTCGGCGACGTAGGTGATGCCGCCGGCGGCGCGGAGACGGTCGGCCTCGGTCGGATCGATACCGGAGACGGAGAACCTGACGGTTGTCGTAGCTGTGGTCATGTCGCCATTGTGAGCACGCAATCGTCACCGCACTAGCGGGAATCGGACCAAGCTGTGCGAGGCGTGAAGTGAGTTCGCCGTGGCCCGATCCGATCTGCCGTGGCACACTGGCGAGGTGACCTACCAACATGTGATCGTCGATTGCGACGGGCCGTTCGCAACCGTCACCCTCAATCGGCCGGACAAGCGAAACGCACTTGCCCTCGACGTCATGCTCGAAGTGACGGAGGCGTTCCGCGCCATCGGTTCGAGCGGCTCGATCGGGGCGATCCTCGCGGCCAACGGACCTGTGTTCTCGGCCGGCCACAACTTCGCCGACATGGCCGGCGCCGATCTCGACCACATCACCAATTTGTTCGAGGTCTGCACGGAGATGATGAACACGATCCAGGAGATCCCGCAGCCGGTCGTCGCCCGCGTGCACGCGCTCGCGACCGCGGCCGGGTGTCAGCTCGTGGCATCGTGCGACTTGGCGATCGCGGCCGAGAGCGCGTCGTTCGCAATTCCTGGTGGCAAGGGCGGCCTGTTCTGCCACACGCCGCTCGTCGCCGTGGCACGCAACATCGGCCGGAAGCGGGCCCTTGAAATGGCCCTCACTGGCGATCCGGTCGACGCCGCAACCGCGGCTGCGTGGGGACTCATCAACTACGCGGTCCCCGATGACCAACTCGACACGGCAGTGCACGATCTGCTGTCGAGGGCGACACGCGGCAGCGTCGCGTCGAAGGCCCGCGGCAAGCGAGGCTTCTACGCTCAAACCGAGCTCGGACAGACCGACGCGTATGCGTACGCCGTCGACGTCATGTCGAGGTCGGCAACGACGCACGACGCCCAGGAAGGCATCGCTGCGTTCCTCGAGAAGCGGCGGCCGACCTACAGCGACCGCCCGTAGCCCGCGTTGCAGTTATACCCCTAGGGGGTATCATGCAACCATGGAGTCGACGAAACCGGGTTACTCGGACGACAAGCAGCAGTTGTTGGCGCGTCTGCGGCGCATCGAAGGGCAGGTCCGCGGCCTCGGGCGGATGATCGAGGACGGCACCTACTGCATCGACGTGCTCACCCAGGTTGCCGCGGTCAGCAAGGCATTGCAGGGCGTCGGCGTGAAGCTGCTCGACGAGCACCTGCAGCACTGCGTGGCGGGCGCCGCAGCGAGCGGCGACAGTGAGCGCACCGAGGATCTCGTCCACGAGGCATCGCGGGCAGTCGAGCGATTGCTGCGTGCGTGATGGCGCGCGCGGCATTTGTCCGACTGCTGGCGTTCGTGCTGGTGCTGTTCGGTACGTTCGGCACCGCGTACGGATTGGGTCGACGTCTTCCTGGCAACCCGGAGAGCAAGCCGCACACGCACGGGCACGTCAAAGCGAGCCCGGTGCCGCCGGGATTCCACGCCGACGGCTACACCCTTGTCACCGAGGCGACACAGCCATCGGCAGCGTCGATGGCCTTGCACATCACCGGGCCTGACGGCGCGCAGGTCGCCCGGTTCGTCGAACAGCAAGGCGCTGCCGTTCATGTCGTGTTGATCCGATTCGACGCCAGCGGCTTCGAGCATCTCACGCCTCACCCGAAGGCCGATGGCTCGTTCGTCGTGCCGCTCGACCAACCCGGTAGGTGGCACATCATCGTCGACTCCCAGCCGGAAGGTGCGCTGTCGCCAGTGGTGCTGACGACCAACGTCGACGACGAGGTTCCGGTGAAGGAGGTGGCGTTGCCGGCGCCGCACGACACGGTCGAGGTCGACGGCTTGACCGTCACGCGCGATGGGTTGACGTTCGCAGTCACGACAAGCGACGGATCTCCGGCAACCGGCCTGGAGTCGTACCTCGGGCAGCCGGCCCACCTGTTCGCCATCCGCCAGGGCGATCTCGCCTATACGCACCTTCATCCCGTCGCCGCCGCCCCACCGGCGACCTTCGCCTTCGACGGCGAGCTCGCACCCGGCACCTATCGGTTGTTCCTCGAATTCGGGTACCACGACGACGTCACCACTGCTGCGTTCACGGTGGTGCAGCCGTGACCGGTTCCGCGCTCACACCGCTCGCTGAGGTCGAGCACGTCGACCTCACACTCACCGGCATGAGCTGTGCGGCCTGCGCGGCCCGGATCGAACGGACGCTGAACACGTTGGACGGCGTCACAGCGACGGTCAACTTCGCGACCGAGAAGGCCGCCGTGGACTTCGACGTCAAACTGCGCACGCCGGACGATCTGCGCATCGCCGTCGAGTCGATCGGCTACGGCGCGTTGCTGCCGACGACCAAGACCGACGACGACGCCGACGTCGAGGCAGAAGGTCGACGGCGGGCCGTGTTCCGGCGCCTCGTCGTGGCCGTCGCACTCGGCGCGCCCGTGTTGGTCCTGTCGATGATCCCCGCGCTCCAGTTCCGAGGCTGGCAATGGGTGGCCCTGGTCCTCGCCACACCCGTGGCGACGTGGGCCGCTGCGCCGTTCCATGCCGCGGCGTGGCGGAACCTGCGTCACGCCGAGGCGACGATGGACACGCTCGTGTCCGTCGGTGTGCTCGCGGCCTATGGCTGGAGCACCTACGCGGTGCTGTTCACGCCCGCAGGTGATCTCGGGATGAAGATGTCGATGTCGCTCGTGCCGAGCCGGGGAGACGCCCACCACTTGTATTTCGAGGTCGCGTCCGCCACCGTCGCCTTGATCCTGCTCGGTCGCTACTTCGAGGCTCGGGCCAAGCACACCGCGGGCGGCGCGTTGCGCGCCCTGATGCGATTGGGTGCCACGACGGCAACGGTCGTGCTGGCCGACGGTCAGCACGTCGAGCGATCCATCGACGAACTTCGCGTCGGCGACCGCTTCATCGCACTTCCTGGAGAACGCATCGCCACCGATGGGTGCGTCGAGGAAGGGAACTCGGCAGTCGACGCATCGCTGCTGACGGGCGAGAGCGTGCCGGTCGACGTCGGCGTCGGCAGCGCGGTCACAGGCGCGACGATCAACCTGTCCGGGCGTCTGATCGTGCGCGCCACTCGAGTCGGGGCGGAGACGTCGCTGGCGCAAATGGCGCGTCTCGTCGAAGCAGCCCAGACCGGCAAGGCGCCCGTTCAACGACTCGCCGATCGAGTCGCCGGTGTGTTCGTACCCGTCGTGTTCGTGCTCGCCGCGGCCACGCTCGGCTTCTGGGTCGGTCACACCGGCTCGTGGACGGGCGTGGTCGCCCCCGCTATGTCAGTACTGATCATCGCCTGCCCGTGTGCGCTCGGTCTGGCGACCCCGACCGCGTTGCTCGTCGGAACCGGCCGAGGTGCCCAACTCGGCGTGCTCATCCGGGGCCCCGAAGTGCTCGAGAACACCCGAACCATCGACACGGTCGTGCTGGACAAGACCGGCACGGTGACCACTGGTGTGATGGACGTCGTCGACGTGATCGCCGCGCCGGGCGTCGCTGTCGACGACGTGTTGCGCGTGGCGGCAGCCGTCGAGCGCGGCAGCGAGCACCCCATCGCCGCTGCGATCGTCCGCCACGCGACGGCGAGTGGGGGAACGGTCCAACCCGCTGGTTCGTTGTCGATCGAACCTGGCGTCGGTGCCAGTGGCGTGGTCGACGGTCGTGCGGTGCGCGTCGGACGCGGTGACGCCGGCACGCTGTCGGCCCCGAAGGCTGGTCACGAAGCCGAGGGCCACACCGTGGTGACCGTGTCGGTGGAGGATCATTGCATCGGCCTCATCGCCGTTGCCGACACCGTCAAACCGAGCTCGGTCGAGGGGATGGCCGCTCTGCGCTCGCTCGGCCTGCACCCCCTGTTGTTGACCGGCGACAATCGAGCGACTGCCGCGGCGATCGGAGCAGTTGTCGGAATCGCCGCCGACGACGTGATTGCCGACGTGTCGCCCGCCGGCAAGGTCGAGACCATTGCCCGGCTGCAGGCCGAGGGTCGCGTCGTCGCCATGATCGGCGACGGCGTCAACGATGCCGCGGCCCTGGCCCAGGCGGATCTCGGAATCGCCATGGGTGACGGCACCGACGTGGCGATCGAAGCCAGTGACCTCACCCTGATGCGACCGGACCTGCGAACGGCCGCCGACGCGATCCGTCTCAGTCGCCGAACGTTCGGCATCATCAAGGGCAATCTCTTCTGGGCGTTCGCCTACAACGTCGCCGCGATCCCACTCGCAATGGCCTGGCTGTTGTCGCCGATCGTTGCCAGCGCGGCCATGGCCATGTCCAGCCTGTTCGTCGTCACCAACAGCCTGCGGTTGCGCAACTTCACGCCAAGTCGTTAGCTGTCGTCGATGCCGCAACCTATTCGCGTCCTGTTCGTCTCACAGGGCAACCACTGCCGTTCACCTGCAGCCCAGGCGGTGGCGACGCACATCGCCAGACAACGTGCATCCGAGCACGTCACATTCGACTCGGCGGGGACGGGTCGCGACCACGTTGGCGACCTTCCCCATCCGCTCGCCTCGCACGAAGGTGGGCTGCGCGGCTTCCACCTCAGCCACGTCGGTCGTCAACTGCATCCTGACGACTTCGCGCTCAACGATCTGATCGTGGCCGTGGACCGCGACACAGCCGACGACCTCGAGCGTTTGCGTGGCGGCGAAGAGGCACGACGCGGTTTCTACGTTTCGGTCGAGCCGCTGCAGATCCAGTTGCTACGTCGCTGGGATCCGTACGCCATGCCAGGCGACGAAGACCTGCAGGACCCCGCCGGCCGTGCCCCAGGTGCGTACGCGGACATGTTCGACGTCATCGAACGATCCGTATCGCCGCTGATCGACCATCTCGAGTGGCTGATCAGCGAGAGCGGCTGAGCGCCGATCAGGCCGCGCCGGCCAATTGGCGCAGTTGGTGGACGAC
>Ga0207648_10008156_pt1 | contig 10182 bp, 7 predicted proteins | sample KBSMisM32_FD_184310 | JGI IMG/M metagenome (GOLD analysis project Ga0207648, IMG submission 184310) | Miscanthus rhizosphere microbial communities from Kellogg Biological Station, Michigan, USA - KBS Miscanthus M3-2 (SPAdes) (version 2) | ecosystem: Host-associated > Plants > Roots > Rhizosphere... | reverse complement strand
GTCGGCGCCTCGTCGGGGAGGAAGCCCGGCTGGTCGGCGACGTACCGAACGCCCGGGACTTTGGCCGAGAGCGCCTTCTTGAAGCCCGCTTTGCGCTGACGGCATGCCTCGTAAGCGTCGCAGTTGAGGATGGCGACCAGGGGCGCCTTGACCTGTCTCTTGAGGAAGTACCGCGCGGACAGCTTGCCGACCTGCTCGCCCATCTTGACCTGGTCGGTGGTCACGAGCGCCTTGACGAACTTCCTGGCGGCATCGCCCGAGACGCAGGTGTTGTAACAGACGACCGGAATGCCGGCGTCCGCCGCCTGGCGCACGAGCGGGACAGAGCCCGTGTCGGAGACCGGCGACATGATGATCGCGTCGACCTTGCTGCCGACGAGCGTCGCCATGAACGACGACTCGCGCGCGGCGTCGCCCTGCGAGTTCTGACCGATCAGGTCCAGGCTCTCCGACGCGGCGCCGACCTGGATGCCCTTGCGGATGCCGCCATAGAAGCCCTGTGCGTCGAGGTAGAGCGCGCCCACGCGGACGCGCTTCTTGGCGCCGCCGTCATTCGACCGCGCCCCGCAGCCCGTCACCGCGCCAAGAGCCAGCACGGCGATCAGGGAGGCGGCGAGTGCGAATCGCCGGATCATCGACTGCACGTTGTTCCTTCTCCACTGCGGTCGCGATGGCCGAGGCACGTCCCTCGAGCAGCGCGCGCTCAAACCTATCGGATGGCGATTTAGGCTCAGCTACCTCCCGCGGACTTCCGGGTCAGGCGGCGACGTCGAGGCCGGCGACGCGCAGGAGGCGGTGGATCCGCGTGCCTCGTTCCTGACCACGACGAGCCGGCGGCCCGCGCCCTCTGGTGGGCGCCCACGAGCTCGCCCCCACGCCCATCTCCTTGAAGTCGCGGGAGCTCAGCGTCGCCGCGATTGAGAACACGCCGATCATCACCGCCGCCGCGCTCGTCACAGTCGCCCGGATCCCGGGCGACACCGCCCCCGCGGTCACCAGCCAGCGCTCGAGGCCCTCCCGGAGACCGCGTCCGGCGTGCAGTTCCGGCGCCTGCCTGCTCGGCCTCGACGCATCCGCTTGCACGCTTGCCATGGCTCAGGCGGTGCGGCACGATGTACCGAACCCTTGAACCACTCTCGGCCTCGCTCCGCGGGCTCGTTCGGGTTCGCGCTTCCCCTGCTCATCGTGCTGTTAAGCCTGGTGGGGTACGTCGTAACGAGTGAGACGATCCGTAGGGATCGCGACTCGGACGCGGCGCGGCGTGTCGAGGTCGACACCGTGGGGACGCAGGTCATCCTCGGGCGTGCGCGGGCGTACGTCGCGGGCTTGGGGAACATCCTGGCCGGCGAGCCGGTCCCCGGCCAGCGGCGCTTCGTCCAGCTGGCAGGCGGCACCGCCGGGGGTGTCGGCCTCCTCGACGCGATGTGGGTCGAGCGCATCCCCGGCTTCGCGCGCAGCACGTACGAGGCGCGCGTCGGCGCTCCCATCACGCGGCTGACGCCGGCAGGGAGCTTCGAGCCTGCTCCACCGGCAGCGTCGTACCTGGCTGCGACCTTCACGACCAATGGCAGCCCGGAGCTGCCGCCGGGGGTGGACGTGTCCCGCTGGCCGGCTCTCGCCACCGCCATCCGTGACCGCTCGTCGGCCTCCGCCGTCAGCGCCAGCGAGCTCGGCTCGCTCGGGGGCCGGCCTGGGTTCTATCTCCTCGAGGCCGGCAGCTTCGGCCATGGACCGAACTCCCGCGGCTACCTCGTGGTGTTCGTCCCGCAGGGTTGGTTGACCGCCTCAACCGGGGGGGATCCGCGACGTCTGGCGGTCAGCCTCGACGGCCGGCACCTCGAGGGGTTCGACTCTTCGCCCGCCCGCAGCGCGAGCTTCGGCACGCTCGGGCGCCGGTGGCGCATCGACGTTGCGACCGCGCCCTTGACGGGGCTCCAGACGCTGCTGCCCTGGCTCGCAATCGCATGGCCCATCGCGGCGGCGCTCATCGCGGTCCTCGTCGGGCGCGGGATCGCTCGGCGTAGGCGGGCCGAGCGCGAGGTCGAGCGGATCTTCGATCTGTCGCTCGACCTGCTGTGCATCGCGGGCCTCGACGGCCACTTCAAGCGGGTCAACCCGGCCTTCGAGCGGACCCTCGGCTATACGATCCAACAGTTGCTGTCCCGGCCGTTTCTTGACTTCGTCCACCCCGACGACCGCGCGCGGACCGTTGAGGCGATGGAGATGCTCGAGCGCGGCGAGAAGTTGGTGCAGTTCGAGAACCGGTACATGTGCAGTGACGGTTCCGCGAGGTGGTTGCAGTGGAGCACCCGGCCGATGCCGGACGAGGGCCTCCTCTACGCCGCCGCCCGCGACGTGACCGACCGCCGGCGTGCCGCCGACGAGCTGCGCGAGACCCAGCGGATGGTCGAAGCAAGCCGCGACGAGCTGCGCCTGGTCGCCGACGAGCAGGCGGCGCTGCGGCGCGTAGCGACGCTGGTCGCGGAGGGCGTCTCCGCCACCGAGGTCTTCGATGCCGTCGCCGCCGAGATGTGCGAGCTCCTCGGCGCCGATTCCACGCACCTGTTGCGCTACGAGTCGGACGGCACAGCCACGGTCGTTGCGGTCAACGGCGACCCCGGCGTAGAGATGGCGGCGGGGACGCGCATGGCGCTCGCGGGCGAACATGCGGCGTCCAGAAGCGCGCCGGACTGCCTCGCCGCACTTCGTCACCTCGGCCTGGGCTCGGAGCTCGGAGCGCCGATCGTTGTCGAGGGCCACCCATGGGGTCTGATGGTCGCCGCCTGGACGCAGCAGCAGCCGGTGTCGGCCGGCGCCGAGGCCCGCATGGCGCAGTTCACGGATCTCATGGCGACGGCGATCGCCAACGGCGAAGCGCGCACGGAGGTGGCGGCGTCGCGGGCGCGGATCGTGGCCGCGGCCGACGAGGAGCGCCGTCGGGTCGTCCGGGATCTTCATGACGGCGCGCAGCAGGGGCTCGTGCATACCGTCATCACGCTCAAGCTTGCACACCGCGCGATGCAGAACGGCGACGAGGGCGCCCCGGCTCTGCTGACCGAGGCGCTCGACCACGCCGAGCGGGCGACGAGCGAGCTGCGCGAGCTCGCCCACGGCATCCTGCCGGTGGTCCTCACCGAGGGTGGGTTGCGCTCGGGAGTGGACGCGCTGACTTCCCGGATGTCGGTACCGGTGGAGACCGCCGTGCCGGCGGACCGGCTTTCTCCCGCAGTAGAGGCGACCGCGTACTTCGTCGTCGCCGAGGCTCTCACCAACGTCGCCAAACACGCTCGGGCAGCGCACGCCGCGGTGACCGCGCGCGTCACGGACGGAGCACTGGTCGTCCAGGTGCGCGACGACGGCATCGGCGGCGCCCGGGCCGCCGGGACCGGCTTGTTGGGCCTCCGGGACCGGCTTGCTGCCCTCGACGGCCGGCTCCGGGTCGAGAGCCCTGCCGACGGCGGCACTCTCGTCGCCGCATACATTCCGCTCTCAGGCGCACGGGCAGAGGCTCGACGAGGGGCGAAGTTCGTGGAGGCCGGTGAGAGACCAGGAACGCGGACCAGCACGGCGGCGACAACTGAATGCTCGTCCAGCTCACCGAAGGCATGAGGTGGCCAAGCGGCTCGTCCACGGGCGGCGCGGCCGCCGGGGCGCGCACCTCAAAGGCCGTCAAGCGGCAAAGCAGCGCGGCAGACCTCGAAGCCCCAGCGATCTGCGCTTTAGCTCGTCGGTCACCCGCACCCGCCACGCGCCGCTCGGCGATCCCCTCTCGGCCGCGCGCGGAGAGCAGGACCGCGCACCGCCCGCTACGGTCTGGCCCACGGGAGGAACCGATGAGCGAACTGGCCGTCATCACCATCCAAGCCGACACCTACGAGGTGACCGAGATCCCGGTCGGCTACGCCGTGATCGTCATCGACGAGTCCGGGGAGGACGGTCCGGTCGCGGTGCGCTACACCGACTCGGGAAGCGACGAGGGCGAGCGCGTGGACCCTCGCACCCAGCCTGAGGACGAAACCACCGAGATCGTCGTCACCCTCGACCCCGACCTCGACCCGACCGTCACCCACACCCCGGCCGGCGTGGACGTTCGCTTCGACTGACGGCGGCCCGGCCGCCACCTGCCGTGCGCCCTCGCCTGGACCTCCGGAAAAGCATGGCTCTGGACGTGACCGATCTGGGCGTTCGGGGCCGCCCGGACCGTCGTCATGATGCTCGGCGTTCTGACCCAGCTCGCCGTCGCGAATGAAGGCCTGCGTCACCGAAGGCGTCGGGGTCTGTCAGCGCGAGGGCGCCGCGATCGAGGTGATCCGCCCCGGCGACCGCGTCTTCTTCGAGCACGGCGAGAACCACTGGCACGGCGCGGCCCCGAATCGCTTCATGGCCCACGTCGCCATGCAGCAGAACGACGAGACCGGCAGCCCCATGACCACGGGCGAGCACGTCAGCGACGAGCAGTACGGCGCCGCGCCGCGGGACTGAGGACAAGCAACGCCTCTCTTGTCCATCGAACTCGGCGGTGTGCACCGGCCGCCCGCCGACCGCTCCTTTCTCGGGGGAAGCGCCAACGGAGTACCGGGCGATCGTAAGCAGTCGGAACGAGCAGCGCCGGCCTCAGATCACCCGCACCGTCGCGGTCCGTTGCGCGAGTGGACGCTGCGTGATCCAGTGGCTCCACTCGAAGGTGACCGGGAAGGTGTCGCCCGAGATCGCACCGTCCGGCGGGCGCAGCCGCACGTCGTAGCGCTCGGCCGCGCCAAACGCCAGGACGGACGTCAACGCCGACACCGGGGGGCTCGGGTTCTTCGACGTGTCGCGCAACGGCCGGCCGTCGTGGGCGAAGACCTCTGCCTTGAGGTCGCCCTTCTTACCGCTGCCGAAGCGGATGGTCGCCGGGAAGTAGCTGGCGTTGTTGACCCGCAGGAGGCCCGGCGGGCCTGAGCCGGGCTTTGTCGCCAGGATGTCGCCGACCGCATGGACGCCGACCGTCTTAGGCGGTGTGTTCAGGTTGCCGCCGAGCAGGTAGAAATTCGTCGGCTCGAAACGGTTGAGGCCGACGTCCTCACCGTCCAGGCCGGCGCCGTGATTCATCGTGTGCCAGCGCGGATCCGCGGCCCAGGTCACCAGCAGCGTCTCGGCGGCCTTGTCGTATCCGACGGAGTCGTCGATGAACGCCTTGCCCCGTCCGCTGGCCGGGTCGTAGATCATCGGGCCGAACATCCCCATCTGGACGTGCAGGACCGTGTTGACGTGGCAGTGGTAGAAGTAGGTCCCGGCCGCGCCTTTGTTGGGGTTGCCGGCCTCGCCCGGCTGGACCCTGAACTGGTACGTGTAGCTGCCCTTCACCTCGAAGGAGCTGTGGCCGACCCCGTCGTTGCGCGGGTCGGGCTCGATCCCGTGATGGTGGATCGTGTGCGCCTGCTTGGACGGCTTGAGGAGGACGTGGACGATGTCACCCTCCTTGGCGCGGGTGAGGGGAGCGGGGAACGAGCGCCCGGACGTCTCGTCCTCGAACGACCAGATCTCGAGCTCCTGCCCGTCGGGGAACCTCAGGCGGTCGTTGAAGAACTTCCGCACGAACGACGCGTTCGGGGTCTGCCTGAACTCGGTCTCCGGGCTGCCGGCCTGGTTCTGGTGCGAGGCGAACTCCACCTGCGAGTGCAGCACCTCGGGAGCGCACGACGCGACATTGCTATTGGCCATCGTCTTCTCCCTAGGGCTTGAGGACCCAGTCGGACACCTGACCGCCGGGATACAGGCCGCCGCCGGCGGTCTGAGACATCTCGGCGTGGCAGTGCATCGGGTAGATCCAGTCGCACTGCTGGGCCTGCCGGACTTGGTCGATGACGTCCGGCGGAGGCTTGATCGGCAGCATCACCGCTTTGCTGTTGAGCGGATCCATCTCGACGACGTCCTCCCAGTGCTGGAGCGCGATGTGCCCTTCCTGGACGATCACCGGGTTCGAGCGGCTGAGGACGACGTTGTTGATCGCCTGCGTCCACACGTGGTTGCCGTGGAAGTGCGGCTGGTGGACGGCCACGCCGGCGTTGACGATCCGGATGAGCTGTCCGGTTCCGAGTCTCGTGTCGGCCGCGAAATGCGTGTCCCGCACATCGACGTTGCGCTGGAAGCCCGACGGCTTGGTGTCCTCGTGCGTGCGCCGGTTCTCCGCCGCGTCCGGTGACACGGCGAGCGAGAACACGCCGGCCCGGTCGTTGAGCGTGAAGTAGCGCGGCAGGAGCGGGGTCTTCACCGGGTCGATCGTCACGCCCATCCGCGCCAGGCGACTCCACTCCGGGTCGATGTCGGCCAGCAGCCACAGCCACTGGCGCTCGAACTCGGCCTCACCGTCCTTGAACGTCCACCAGTTTTCGCGCCCGGCCGGGACGACGACGAGCGCGCCGTAGAGGCCGAGGACGCGATTGATCGGCGCGTCGGTCGTGTCGTGGAACAGGTAGGTGCCGGCCGCGGGGGCGATGAAATCGACCGGCTTGCTCTCGCCGGGGCCCACTGTCACGTCGACCGTCCCGTCGATCGTGAACGTGTGCGGCGTCCTCAGCCGGTTGGTGACCTTCAGCCGGATCTCCGCGCCGCTCTCCGCCACGATCGTGCGCCGCGGGAAGAAGCTCGCCGAGTGCTTGCGCGTGATGAAGTGCAGATGCGGCCCGCTCGGGTCGATGTCCGGCGCGGCCGGCGTGCCCTCCTCCGGGACCTCGGCGTCCAGCGGGAAGAAGCGGCTGTCGACCGGGCCGCGACCGTCGCGCAGGAACACCTTCGGGCTGATGGTGAGGCTCGGCTTCGGGTCGTCCGCCGCGAGCTCCCCGTACCCGCGCATGTACACGAGCGCCCCGTCGACCATCGCGACGTGGCCCTCGTTGATGAAGAGGTCGAGGCGGTCGGTCGCGGTGACGGCGCGCGCACGTGACGCCGGACGCGTGACCGTGCCCACGACCCCGGCTGTGGCCAGGCTCCCGGCGCCGACACGGATCAGCGTGCGCCGGGTCACGCCCCGCTCCGAGAGGATCGTCGGCGGCTCGGCCGGGTCGGGCTCGACCACGCGCGCCGCGGCGGGGGCACGCCGAGCCCGCGCCCGGGCCGCGAGCATCATCGCCGGCCCCGCGAGCGCCATCACGACCACGGCGACCGGGAGGGCGACACCGAGCGCGATCAGCGCGTCGCGCCCGAGGTGCACCCCGGCCGGAAGCCCGTTGGCCTCCTCAGCGTCGAAGAAGAACGCGTGGACCGGGCTTCCGGCGGCGAGCACGACAGCGCCCGAGACGGCCGCCCCGGCGGCGATGAGCGCCGAGCGCCAGCGTCCGGGCAGACGCCCCTCGCGGTCCACGACGCCGAGCAGCAGCACGGAGCCGAGCCAAACGGCGGCGACGACGCCGGGCAGCGCGAGGCTTCCATCGCGGAGCCAGTGGACGACGAACGCCGGCTCGTTGTGCTCGTGGCCGCCCTCCGCCTTGTGAAGGAGGACGAGCCAGAAGGTGCCCGCGTAGGCGATCGCGGCCGAGAGGGTCGCGACGATCGGGAACGAGACGCTTCGGAGGCGCAGCAAGAGCGGTCAGTCCTTTCTCGCGGTGGGCAGCGAGCCCAGCGCGATCGACAGTGGGCGCGGTCGTCCCAGGTCGTCGAAGAGGAGGGTGTAGGCGGAGCGGCGGGCCGGCACGACGAACGTGAGCTGCTGGCGCACGGTGTCGCCCGCTCCGATCGAGTCCGGCGGGGGGTTCGGCCGGACCGAGGTGAACGTGATCCCGCCGAGCCGGACGCGGAACTGCCCGGGCGAGTACGGAATGCGGCGGTCGAGGCGGTTCGCGATCTTCACCGTGACACGCAGCTCGTCGACCTTCTCCTGCGCGGTGTGGTGGCCGCCGGTGAAGTCGTCGTTCGCGACACGATTGACGTCCTCGACCCGGATGGGGCCGAAGCTCGCGTCCGCGTTCCACGCGCCTGCGAACGGCGGTCTGCCGTTCACCGTCGGGTCGTGCGCGTTGAGGCTTCGCACGCCGAGCGCAGCGCCGACGATCGCGAGCAGCGCCACAACGATGACGACCGCCGCCGCCGCACGAACGGGCGGCACAGGCGCCGCGCCCACCACGGAGGCGTTCAAAGTGGAGCGGAGAGGTCGAGGGTTGACGGGACGGCGACGAGCGCCGCCAACAGGTCAGCGGACGCGTCGAAGTGGGGGGCCTGAGCCGGCCGCAGGGCCGGGACGAGGCGCATTTGCACAAGAGAGACCGGGTTGCTGTCGGAGCCGCGATCCTCCCGGCGCAGATGTTGCCGTTGCAATAGGTAGTTTGTGCAAAAACTGCACACCGGTGTATTGGGCTGACCGGGCTCGTCGCGACTCGCCCGGTTGCCCCCGCGACCGTCCGCCTGTGTCGTTTGCGCACGCGTTCTCCGGTCAGCAAGGCAGCACGAGAGGAGCCGGGCACGAGTCGGTCGGGTCAGGCGGCCCGGCCCGCGGCGCACCGAGCCTTCGCAAAGCGCCCCCCAGCAACCGTCGCTCGTCGCGCGAAGCGATAGCGCGGTGACGGAGTTCCGCACGGTCGCACGCGGGCGATTTGCAACAGCCGAGGGCGTGACGGGAAGGCCGGCGCGTTTGGCCGGCGCGCCCATGCTCTGCCTATGCAAGAGTCGGGCCAGGAGAGGCTTCGCCGCGCGGATGCTCGTCGTCCGTCGGGAGTGCGTCCGACGCCCAGCGCGCGCCCATCAGGCGCCCGAGCGTAGAGACGCGGGACCCCTTAGGGTTCGCATCGACCGATGACCTGCACGGGCCGCGAATGAGCATGATCGCGGGGGATTCCTCGCCCGCGGGTCCGGCAGGGGAGCGAGCGACGCTGGCGTCGGTCTGGCAGGCCGTGTCTGGAGTCGGGTTCACGGACGACCTGCTCGAGTGGCCGCCCGACGTGTTCGCTCTCACCAACGTGCTGCTCGGTCGTTCGGAGGCGTTCCGATTCGCGTTGTCGCCACCGGCGGGGGCGCGGTGGCCGCCGGCTGGCGCGGCTGACTGGTCGGAGTCTGTGATGGACGCGGCTCGGGACTGGAGCGCGTGGGTCGAGGATCGCCGGGGCTCTGCGCCCGGTCTGCTGGCCGAGATATGGCGTGTCGCGGTGGAGCGCGCCGATCTGCCGCTGGAGGCTCTGGCCGAGGGGCGGGACTGGGGCGTCTGCGAGGCGCTGTTGACGCTGCACGCAGTCGCGGACGAGGCGTGCGCCGGGGTTGGCAGCGCCAGCGCGCGTGCGGACGGACGGGGAGCCGCGTATCGCGGTCGAGCGCGGGAGTTGCTGGCCAGGACGGGGTCGCTGGCTCGATTCCCGCCGCGGCTCCTCCGGGTGCTGCCGAAGATCCGTACGCCGCCGACCGGCCGCGCGTCGTTCGCACGCTATGCCTGCGTGGAGGGATCCGGAATCGAAGCCAAGTGGCACAAGCTGCCGGCCCGTCACGCCGGGACCGACCCACGGGCGGAGTTCGTCAACTTCGTGCTGCTGCCGTGGCCGCTGCGGGTTCGCGAGTCCGACTTCCGTCCCGTCGAGCGATCGGTGCAGAGGCTGGAGCGCGAGCCGTTCGGATTCTTCGAGTTCGCCCCCTCCGAACGGCTCGATCTCGACCTCCTGGATCGCGTCCTGACCGCGGCCCGGGACGAGGTCGACAGCGTCGATGTCGTCGTGTTGCCCGAGAGCGCGGTCGAGGCGAGCGAGATCGACGAGCTCGAGGCCGTGCTGGACCGCCACGGCGTGATCTTTCTCACCGCCGGGGTGCGTCAGAGCTCACCGCATCCGGGGCGACTCGGCGAGAACTGGGTGCACATGGGCGTGAACCCGAGGCTCGGGAAGGGCGGAGGGCCGCCCGACGGCCCCGGCCGGGAGTGGTTTCACATCCGCCAGAACAAGCACCATCGGTGGTCGCTCGACGAGACCCAGATCTACCAGTATCACCTCGGGGGCGCCCTGCACCCGCGCGTCCTGTGGTGGGAGGCGATGGAGGTTCCACGCCGGTCGGTGCAGTTCCTGACACTCGGCGAGGAGATCACGGTCGTCTCGCTCGTGTGCGAGGACCTGGCGGAGAACGACCAGGTCGCCGAGGTCATCCGGGACGTCGGCCCGACCGGCGTCATCACCGTCTTGCTCGACGGACCGCAGCTGACATCCCGCTGGGCGGCCCGCTACGCGAGTGTGC
>Ga0207648_10008149_pt1 | contig 10188 bp, 11 predicted proteins | sample KBSMisM32_FD_184310 | JGI IMG/M metagenome (GOLD analysis project Ga0207648, IMG submission 184310) | Miscanthus rhizosphere microbial communities from Kellogg Biological Station, Michigan, USA - KBS Miscanthus M3-2 (SPAdes) (version 2) | ecosystem: Host-associated > Plants > Roots >... | reverse complement strand
GGTCATGCCGAGGATCGCCGGCCACATCAGCGCTCCGCCGATGCCCATCAGCGTCCTCGTCGCGATCAGCCAGGTCTCGGTCTGCGCGGCGCCGCCGAGGGCCGACATCGAGGCGAAGATCGCGGTGCCGAGGAAGAAGGCGTTGCGGCGTCCGAACATGTCGGCCAGGCGCCCGCCGGTGACGATCATCACCCCGAAGGTCAGCGCGTAGGCGTTGACGACCCACTGGATCGTGTTGACGTTGGTGTCGAAGTCGCGCTCCATCGTCGGCAGCGCGACGTTGATCGCCGAGAAGTCGTTGGCGATGACGACGACGGCAACGCCCATCGCGAGGAGGGCGAGCCAGGTGCTGCGAGGGATCGCGCTCGGGGATGCTTCGCTTGCGATGCGGCCAGCCTACGGTAAGCTGGAGCGGCGAATGACGCACCGGCTCGACAGCCTTGCGCTCCTCCTTCTCCTCCCCCTTCGGGGGGAATAGCGCTGGGCGGCGCGACAGCCGCGAGAGAAAAGGTCATTCGAGCGAAGTAGAGAAGGAGGAGTAACGGTGTCACCCAGCAACGACGCAAACCGCGTCCACATCTTCGATACGACACTGCGAGACGGCGAGCAGTCGCCGGGCATCTCGCTCAACACCGCCGAGAAGGTGGAGATCGCCCAGCAGCTGGCGCGCCTCGGCGTCGACGTGATCGAGGCCGGCTTCCCGATCACCTCGCCCGGCGACTTCGAGGCGGTCGAGGCGATCGCCCGCCAGGTCGAGGGACCCGTGATCTGCGGTCTGGCGCGCACCCACAAGGCTGACATCGACGCGGCCTGGGGGGCGATCAAGGACTCGCAGCGCCCCCGCATCCACACCTTCATCTCGACCTCCGACATCCACATCGAGCACCAGCTGCAGACCGATCGCGAGGACGTCAAGGGCCAGGCTCGCGCCGCCGTCACCCTGGCTAAGTCCTACTGCGAGGACGTCGAGTTCTCGCCGATGGACGCGACCCGCGCCGACGTCGAGTTCACCGCCGAGGTCTGCGCAATCGCCGTCGAGGAGGGCGCCGTCGTGGTCAACATCCCCGACACCGTCGGCTACACGACGCCGGAGGAGTACGCGGACTACTTCCGGCGCCTCTACGAGCTGGTGCCGGCGCTGCGCGAGGTCGAGACGTCCGTCCACTGCCACGACGACCTGGGGCTGGCGGTCGCCAACTCCTACGCCGGCCTGCTGGCGGGCGCCCGCCAGGTCGAGTGCGCCGTCAACGGGATCGGCGAGCGAGCCGGCAACTGCTCGCTGGAGGAGATCGTGATGCTGGTCCGCACGCGTGAGGACGTCCACGGCCTCACCACCGGTATCAATACCCGCGAGCTGGCGCGAACCAGTCGCATGGTCTCGCGCCTGACCGGCTATGCGATCCAGCCCAACAAGGCCGTCGTCGGCCGCAACGCCTTCGCCCACGAGTCGGGCATCCACCAGGACGGCGTGCTGAAGGAGCGCACCACCTACGAGATCATGGACGCGACCGAGGTCGGCCTGGAGTCGAACTCGATCGTGCTGGGCAAGCACTCCGGCCGCCACGCGCTGCGCGACGCGCTGGAGCAGCTCGGCTTCAAGGTCGAGGGCAATGCGCTCAACGCCGCCTTCAAGCGCTTCAAGGAGGTGGCGGACCGCAAGAAGCAGGTGACCGCGCTGGACCTGGAGGCGATCGTCTCCGATGAGATGCGCGAGAGGGCCGACGCCCACGAGCTGGCCTGGTTCGAGGTCGAGGCCGGATCGCGACGCGAGCCGCTGGCCCGGGTCGCGGTGAAGATGCCCTCCGGGGAGGAGTCGGTGGGCGAGTCGAGCGGCGACGGTCCGGTCGACGCGATCTTCCACGCGATCCAGAAGGCAACCGGGACCGAGTGCGACCTGCGCCAGTACACGGTCGAGGCCGTGACCGGGGGCGAGGACGCCCTCGGCCAGGTGACCGTAATGCTGCGGGCCGCCGGCCGCCTGGCGACCGGGCAGGGCGTGGCGACCGACATCCTCGAGGCGTCGGCGCGCGCCTACGTGCGGGCGCTGTCGAATGCTCTCGAGGGCGCCGCGATCCGCGAGGCGGAGGCTGCGACGGCCGAGGCTGCCGTCGAGCGCACGCCCGGGCCTTGAGCCAGGGGGGCCGGCGAACCCCCTTCCGCGCCTGGCGGCGACGGTCATACTCCGCATCCCGATGGACCGCATCCGGAACTTCTCGATCATCGCCCACATCGACCACGGCAAGTCGACCCTGGCCGACCGCATCCTCGAGATAACAGGCGCCGTCGACCCGAAGAAAATGCGCGCCCAGGTGCTCGACTCGATGGACCTCGAGCGCGAGCGGGGGATCACGATCAAGGCCCAGGCGGTGCGCGTCGACTACAGGGCGGCCGACGGCGAGACGTACCACCTGCACTTGATCGACACCCCGGGCCACGTCGATTTCTCCTACGAGGTCTCGCGCAGCCTCGCCGCCTGCGAGGGCGCCCTGCTCGTCGTCGATGCGGCCCAGGGCGTCGAGGCGCAGACCGTCGCCAACACCTACCTTGCGGTCGAGAACGGGCTCGAGCTGATCCCGGTGATGAACAAGGTCGATCTGCCCGGCGCCGAACCGGACCGCGTCGGCGCCGAAATCGCCGACCTGCTCGGCGGCGACTCCGGGGACGCGATGCCGATCTCGGCCAAGACCGGCGAGGGGGTGGTCGACGTGCTCGAGGCGATCGTCGCCCGCGTGCCGCCGCCGGAGGGCGACGCGGCGGCGCCGCCACGGGCGCTGATCTTCGACTCCGAGTTCGACCAATACCGCGGCGTGATCGCCTACGTGCGGATGGTCGACGGCGCCTTTCGCAAGAACGGCCGCATCCTCGCGATGCAGAACGGCACCGAGGCCGACATCGACGACATCGGCTTCTTCCGCCCCGAGATGACGCCGGCGGCGGGCATGGAGGCCGGCGACGTGGGCTATCTGATCACCGGCATCAAGGACGTGGCCAAGCTGCGGGTCGGCGACACGCTCACCTCACTCGACCGCTCGGCCGGCGAGGCGCTCGAGGGCTACCGGGAGGTGCGGCCGATGGTCTTCTGCGGCCTCTTCCCGATCGACACCGACCGCTTCGAAGACCTGCGCGAGGCGCTCGAGAAGCTCGCTCTCAACGACGCCGCGCTCTCCTGGGAGCCGGAGACCTCCGAGGCGCTCGGCTTCGGCTTCCGCTGCGGCTTCCTCGGCCTGCTCCACATGGAGATCGTGCGCGAGCGACTGGAGCGCGAGTACGACCTCGACCTGCTGGCGACGACCCCCAACGTGCGCTACCAGGTGCACCTCACCGACGGCGAGGAGGTCGAGGTGCGCAGCCCGACCGAGCTGCCGGACCCAGGCCGTATCGAGGCGATCGAAGAGCCCTACATCCGCGCCACGATCATCTGCCCGACCGAGCAGGTCGGGGCCGTGATGGAGCTCTGCCAGATCCGTCGCGGCACCCACGTCGACATGCACTACCTCAGTCCGCAGCGGGTGCAGATCCGCTACGACATGCCGCTCGCCGAGATCGTCCTCGACTTCTTCGACCTGCTGAAGTCGTCGACACGCGGCTACGCCTCGCTCGACTACGAGCCGATCGGCAACCGCGCCTCCGACCTGGTCAAGGTCGACATCCTGCTCGCCGGCGAGCGGGTCGACGCGCTGTCGATCATCGTCCACCGCGCCTTCGCCTACGAGCAGGGCAAGAAATTGGTCGGGCGCCTGAGGAAGACGATTCCGCGCCAGCTCTTCGACGTGCCGGTGCAGGCCGCGATCGGCTCCAACATCCTCGCCCGCGAGACGGTCAAGGCGCTGCGCAAGGACGTCACCGCCAAGCTCTACGGCGGCGACGTCACCCGCAAGCAGAAGCTGCTGAAGAAGCAGAAGGCGGGCAAGAAGCGGATGAAGTCGGTCGGGCGGGTGGAAGTGCCGCAGGAGGCGTTCCTGGCGGTGCTGGAGATAGACGAATAGGCGAAGGAGCAGGCGGGGCGGGTCCTGTCGCCGATTTGGCGCCACCATCCTGCGGGCGCGGCTGCGCCGCGTCCTCGGACGGTCCCCCAAATCGGCGCCACCCACCCCGACAGGCCGCTTTTCCCAGCTCGCGGAGCTCCTGGCTCATCAGCCAACCGCCCGGCTCTTTTCTGCGGAGCTGATTAGAGTCCGCGCCATGGCGATAAAGACAGATGCGATAGGCAGGGAATGGCCCGCCACGACCTACGAGGTGGGCAAGGAGAAGATCGGCGAGTACGCACGGGTGGTCGGGCTCGACAACCCCGTCTACTTCGATCGCGATGCGGCCAGGGCCGCCGGCTACCGCGACGTCGTCGCGCCGCCGATGTTCGCCGTCGTCTACAGCTCGCCGGCGGTCGGACCGGCGATGCTCGATCCCGACGTGGGCATGAACTTCGCCGCGATGGTCCACGGCGGCCAGGAGTTCGAGTGGGGCGAGCCGGCCTGCTCGGGCGACGAGATCACGACCGCGGCCAAGTGCCTGGACATCTCCGAGAAGGACGGCAAGGGCTTCTACGTCTTCGAGACGAATGCGATCAACCAGAACGGCGACCTGGTCGCGCGCGGCACTTGGACGCTGATCGTGAGGGGGGTCTGAGATGGCGGATTTGAACGCCGGGGACGCGATCCCCGAGCTGAAGGTGACTCCGGACAAGTACCTGCCCCACCGCTACGCGGGCGCGTCCGGCGACTTCAACCCGATCCACATCGACCCCGAGCTCGCCAAGGCGGTCGGCCTGCCGGGCACGATCCTGCACGGTCTCTACATGATGGGCCTCGTCGCCCGCGCCGCAACCGACGTCGGCGGCGGCGAACCGAAAGCGCTGAAACGGCTTGCGGTCCAGTTCCGTGGCATGGGGGCGCCCGAGACCGAGATCGTGGTCTCCGGCACGGTCAAGTCGGTCGACGACGGCAAGGCGACGATCGACGTCGTCGCGGCGCAGGGCGAGAATCAGACGATTCGGAACGCCGAAGCAGAAGTCGTAGTCGAGTAGGGACGCCGGGTGCCCCTCCCAAAACACTCAAGCGAGGCTCCTGCCGAGCGTTTTGGGAGGGGCACCCGGCGTCCCTTTTAGACTTCGAAGCGTGCTTTCCGTCCGGCAGGAGCTGATCCTGAAGCTCGTTGTTGACGCTTACCTGGCGTCGGGGAAGCCCGTGCCGTCGAAAGAGCTCGTTGAGCTTCCGGAGATCGAGTGGAGCGCCTCGACCGTGCGGGCCGAGCTTTCTGCGCTTGAGGCAGCTGGATATTTGACGCATCCGCATACATCGGCGGGAAGAGTGCCTACTGAGACGGGTTATCGGCTTCATGTCGATGCCCTGATGGCCGCGGGTGGGCCGCCGGCGCAGAGCGCGGTGGAGCTGGAGCTGCGTCGCGAGATCGACGAGGCGATGCGGGAAATGACCGCGGCGCTGGCCCAGGTCACCGACCTCATGGCGGTGGTCACCGCGCCGCCCGAGACGCTCGCGGCGACGATCCGCCGGGTCGAGGTCCTGCTCCTGCAGCCGAGCCGCGTGATGGTGATCGCGATCGCCTCCAACGGCGCCGTCGCCAAGCGCGTCTTCGACTTCGCCGGGCCGGTCGACCCCGGCCTGGTCGAGTGGGCGTCCAGCTACCTGAACGAGACGCTCTCCGGGATGGGGCTCGGCGCCCGCATGATCGCCAGCCGGCTCGCCGATCCCGACCTTGGCCGGGTCGAGGCCGAGTTCGTCGCTGCGCTCGGCGCCGTCTTCACCGAGCTCGAGCATGAGGAGTCGGGCGACGCCATTTACACGGAGGGCGCCTCGCGGCTGCTCTCCGAAGAGCACTCCGCGGACCTTCCGCGTGCGGATCGCCTGATGACCGCGCTCGAGGAAAGGGCGAGCCTGCTCTCGATGCTCCGCTCCGCGCTCGACGAGCGCTCGGTCTTCCTCTGGATCGGTGGCGAGAATCCGCGCCCTGAGCTGCGCTCGGTCAGCGTCGTCGGCGCCAACTATGGGCTGGCGCACCGCAATCTGGGCTCCGTCGGCGTGGTCGGCCCGCTGCGCATGGACTATGCGACGGCGATCGCCTCGGTGCGCAGCGCCGCCCGCGAGCTCTCCCGTTACTGCGAGACCGTCTACGACGGTTGACGAGCATGCCTCGCGACTACTACGAGGTCCTCGGCGTCGGGCGCAACGCCTCCGAAAAGGAGGTGAAGCAGGCCTTCCGCAAGCTCGCCCGCGAGCTCCATCCCGACGTCAACGACCACGATCCCGCCGCGGAGGAGAAGTTCAAGGCCGCGGCGGAGGCCTACGAGGTCCTCTCGGACGCGGAGCGCCGCGCGACCTACGACCGCTTCGGCCACGAAGGCCTGCGTTCCGGCGGCTTTCCGCCGGGCGGGGGCTTCACCACGGTCGAGGACATCTTCCAGGCCTTCTTCGGCGACGCCTTCGGCTTCGAAGTCCGACGCGGGCCGATCCGTGGCCAGGACCTGATGCACGCGATCGAGCTCTCGGCGGTTCAGGCGATGCTCGGTGCGACCGTGACGATTCCGAGCCACGAGGGCGAGCGCGAGGTGGAGCTGCCAGCCGGCATTCAGCACGGGGCCCAGTTTGCGCTCCGCGGGCATGGCCTTCCCGGTTCTAACGGAGGGCCTCCGGGCGACCTGCGGATCGTCGTCCACGTGATCGTCCCGAGCGATCTCTCCGAGGAGCAGCGCGAGCTGGCCGAAAGGCTCGAGGAGTCGCTCGGGCCACACAACCTGCGCCGCGAGCACGACGACGGCTTCTTCTCGCGCATGCGGCGCGCCTTCCACTAGACGTCGTGATCCGTCTCGCGGTCAGGTGCACGCCGGAGCAGGCGGAGATCGTCCTTGCCGAGCTGATGGTGCTGGCCCCAAACGGAGTCGAGGAGGAGCACGGTCCCGGCTTCGTCGAGTACGCGATCTACGGTGGCAAGGGCGAGTTGCCGGAGCTGGGCGAGATCGAGGTCGCGGCCGGCGACGGGCTGGTGGAGGTGGTGGCAACCGAGGTGCCCGACGACTGGGCCGACCGCTGGCAGGACTTCCACAAACCGATCCTCGTCGGCGAGCGGCTTTGGCTGCGGCCCTCCTGGGAGCCGCCGCACGAGCACGCGGTCGACGTCGTCGTCGATCCGGGCCAGGCGTTCGGCACGGGCGCGCATCCGACGACCCGCCTCTGCCTCGAGCTCCTGCTGGAGTTGGCCGACGCTGGCGAAGCGACCGGCCCGCTCACGGACCTCGGCACCGGCTCCGGCGTCCTCGCGATCGCCGCCGCCAAGCTCGGCTGGGCTCCCGTCAAGGGCTACGACCAGGAGGCGCCAGCCATCGAGGCGGCGACCGCGAACGCCGCCGCCAACGGCGTCGAGGCCAGCTTCGAGCGCATGAACCTGCGCGAGCGCCTGCCCGACCTCGCCCCGACGACCGTCGCCAACATGACGGCTCCAATCCTGCGGGAGATCGCGAAGAGGCTGGCGGAGGGGGATCGAGGGGGAGTCCGCCGGAGCCTCCCCGCTGTTGCTCCGCCGGGCTCCCCCTCGATCCCCTCAATCCTGATCCTTTCGGGGCTCCTGCCCAACGAGCTGGACGAGGTCGCGGCAATCTTCGGGGGCGCCGGTCTGCATGAGGCGAAGCGTCAGCAGGACGGCGACTGGGCCGCTCTCTTGCTCCGCCGCGAGCTGCCGTAGGGTTCCCTCCCGATGGTGGCGACGATCACCGCCTACGGCGTCGGTCTGTTCATCCACGTGCTGGCCGTGGTGCTCGCCTTCGGTCCGACCTTCGGCTACGGCTTCTTCGTCGCGACCGCGGAGCGCGACGACCCGCGCAGCGTTCCGACCGTCCTGCGGGCCATCCAGCGGGTCGACCGCTTCCTCGTGCAGCCGGGACTGCTGGTCGTGCTGATCGCCGGCATCTACCTGCTGGCCAAGGCCGATATCTCCGCAGGCGAATCGTGGGTCGGCGTCGGCTTCTTGGCGATCATCGTCCTCTTCGGGCTCTCTCACGGGCTCTTCCGGCCTCAGACCGCCAGAGCCTTGGAGATAGCCGAACGCGACCTGGGCGCCGACGACACGCTCAGCGACGAGTACCTCGCGATCTCGAAGAAGCTCGAGACCGCCGGCAAAATCGCCGGGGCGATCGTCGCGATCGCGATCTTCTTCATGGTCGTCAAGCCCTGACGGGGCCCGTCGCCAACCGCGCTATCGATGTTTCCCTGCCGATAGCGATGTTCGATTCGGGCGTCGGCGGATTGACGGTCCTGCACGAGTGCCTGGTATCGCTGCCCGAGGAGGACTTCGTCTACCTCGGGGACACGGCCTGGTTTCCCTACGGAGTCAAGGAGCCGGCCGAGCTGCGCCGGCGGATCCGGACGGTCGCCGAGCTGCTCCTCGGTCGGGGCGCGAAGCTGCTGGTGATCGCCTGCAACACGGCGACGTCCGTCGGTGAGGACGTCGCCCGCGAGATCGCCGCCGCGCACGGGGTCGAGGTCGTACCGGTGGTCGAACCGCAGGCCGAGATCGCCGCCGCGATCACCGACAGCGGCCGCGTCGGCGTCCTGGCGACCCCGAACACGGTCGAGAGCGGCGCCTACCGCCGCGCCCTCGAGACCCAGCGGCGCGAGCTCGAGGTCACCGAGGTCGAGGCGCCCGACCTGGCGCCCTTCATCCAGGACGGCTCGCCGTTCGACGAGGGCGTGCTGCAGATGGCCCGCGCCTACTGCGCGCCGCTGAGGCGCGCCGAAGTCGACACGCTGATCCTCGGCTGCACCCACTACCCGCTCGTGGCGCCGATGCTGCAGCGCATCCTTGGCCGCGACGTGCGGCTGGTCAGCGGCGGCCACGCCGTTGCCGCCGCCGTCCAGCGCACGCTCGAGCGCCAGGGGCGGGCTCGCGCATCCGGCGGCGAAGGGGACTACCGCTTCCTCTGCACCGGCGACGTCGAGTCCTTCCGCGAGCTGGGCACCCGCTTCCTGCAGATGCCGCTGGGGGACATTGGACGGATCACGGTCCCGGTCATCTGATTCCCCCAAAATTTACGGTTTCGGCCTTTTTGTCGCCCACGTGTGCGTCGAGACCTGGAACGCTGGCCGCATGACGACAGTGGCGTCTGGCAATACCGTATATACTGATCCCGTGGCGAAGGTGATGATCTCAATCCCCGACAACCTCCTCGAGCGCCTCGATGCCAGAGTGCGTGCCAACAGTGAGACGCGCAGCGGCTTTCTGAGGCGCCTCGTCGAGCGGGACCTGGATGAGGCCGGCAGCCACATGCGCGATGAGGTGGATCGGCTGCTGAACGAGATCGGTCCAGTCGATCTCGGCGGGCTCAGCGCTGCCCAGCTCATCCGCGAAGACCGCGAATCGCACTGACGTGCTGCTGCTCGACGCAAGCGTCTGGGTCCTTCTGGTCGATCCTGAGGACCCGCATCACGACAGGGCCCTCACGTTGATTCGTGACGAGGCCGGATCGTTGGCGGCACTCGACCTCACTCTGCACGAGGTTGCCAACGCGATAGGGGTGAAGCGAGGCGACGCTCGCGAGGCCGCCAACGTCATTCGCCTGCTGCTCACCTGCTGCCGCGATCGCGTTGTCTCGGCCGATCAGGAGTTGATCGAGTCCACCCTCGAGATCGCCGCCGAGCACAAGCTCACGGCCTACGACGCCGCCTACGTCGCCGCGGCTCGCCGCTACGGCTGGACGCTGGTCAGCACCGACATCGCCGATCTGGTCTCGAAGGGGCTGGCGGTGGCGCCCGGCGCCGCCGACTACCCTTTGTCCGGATGAGCGTCCTAGACCAGGTTCAGGCCGACGTGCGCGCCGCGATGAAGGCGGGCGACCGCGAGCGCGCCGCCGCGCTGCGGATGGTCGTCGATGCCCTGCAGAAGGACGCGAAGCTGGGCGACGGCGACGAGGTGGCGGTGCTGCAGCGCGAGCGAAAGAAGCGTCTGGAAGCTGCCGAGGCCTACCACGAGGCGAGCCGGAGCGACCACACGCCGCCGCGGGTGGCGCAGCGCGCGCCGAGGACGGGCGCCGCCGCCGCGATCGCGGCGAGCGTACCCTCCGGCGGACGCACGAGCACGACGCCGCTGCCGTTCAAACGCTGGCGTTGGTGCTCGAGCGGGGTCGTGACGAGCTCGGCGACCGTCGCCGCGAGCCCGGCGGCCTTGCAGCGCGCGATCATCGCGTTC
>Ga0207648_10008147_pt1 | contig 10191 bp, 7 predicted proteins | sample KBSMisM32_FD_184310 | JGI IMG/M metagenome (GOLD analysis project Ga0207648, IMG submission 184310) | Miscanthus rhizosphere microbial communities from Kellogg Biological Station, Michigan, USA - KBS Miscanthus M3-2 (SPAdes) (version 2) | ecosystem: Host-associated > Plants > Roots > Rhizosphere... | reverse complement strand
GTGTATTCCATCGTCACCAGCGGATAACCGAAAATGTAGGCGTCGGTTGCGAGGATGAAATCTTCGAGCCCTTCGCCAATCCCGAGGAACGAACCGAGCTCTGCGTGGCTGACCGCGCTCATCGAAGTGCCAGCGAGCAGGCTGAGCCCGCCCAAGGTCACGGAACGACGGGTGATATCCATCAGGATGCTCCCCAGTGTTCAATGAAAAAGGAGGTATGACCATTGACGTTGCGGCGCTATGCGGATTCGGCCAAGGCGACGTAGCCATGTCAGCCTCGGGTCATTCACGCCGCTTTCGCGATGTCCGCGTCACGTCCGCTATTCCCCCAATCCCAGCCACCGCGCCGTGATGTCCTAGCATCTATTCTGAAAGTAGATGATTCAAATTATACAAGTATAAGTTACGTTTGGCAGAACGAACCCAATCACGGCTGTTTCGTCAGAACAGCGGAGCGGCGAGGTGCTCCACCTTCGCGCCGGTACGCTCGCAGATCAGCTCGGCGATGCGCTTGCGGTGACAGTGACCGGCGTCGCGCTCGTAACACAGCAGGCACACCGGCCGGCCTGATTTCACGATCGCGGTCAGCTCGTCGAGCTGTTCGCGTGCCTCGGGCGTCGCGAGCTGCTTCTCATAGAGGTCGAACAGTTTGGCGAGATTGCCGGAGCGCGCCGCGTCGCGGCCTTCCTTCGGCGTGCCGAGCTTTTGCAGATGCAGATAGCCGATGCCGGCTTCGTCGAGGCCCGCGGCAAGCTGGCGCTTGGAAAAGCCCGGGCGGCGCGATGCCGCGACCGCGCGCGTGTCGACGATCAATCTCACGCGGGCGCGCTTGAGCTCGTCGATGACCGCGGCGGATTTCGCCTGCTCGTAGCCGATGGTGAAGAGTGTCATTAGTGCCGCTCGCCCTTCGACCGGCTGCGCTCCAGCGCGAGGCCGACGCGCGAAAGGCTGAAGCAGCCGAGCCAGTAGAGCAGGCCGGCAAACGCATAGGCCTCCTTGTTCATGCCGACCCAGTTCGGATCGGCAAGCGCCGCCTGCGCGATGCCGAGCAGGTCGAGGATCGAGACGATCAGCACCAGCGTCGTGTTCTTCACCAGCGCGATGAACTCGTTGGTCATCGCGGGAAGCGCAATCCGGATGGCCTGCGGCAGCACGATGAAGCCGGTCGAGCGCCAGTAGCCCAGCCCCAGCGCGGTCGCGGCCTCGTGCTGGCCTTCGGGCACCGCCTGCAATCCGCCGCGCACGGCCTCGGCCATGTAGGCGGCGATCACCATGCCAAGCCCGATCACGGCGCGGGCGAGACGGTCGACGCCGACACCCGACGGCATGATCAGCGGCAGCAGGATCGAGGCGAGGAAGATCACCGCGACGATCGGTACGCCGCGCCAGAACTCGATGAAGATCACCGAGATCATGCGGATGACCGGCAGTTTGGATTGTCGCCCGAGCGCGAGCAGGATGCCGAGCGGGATCGCGATCAGGCCGGCGTAGATCGAGATGAAAATGGTGAGCATCAGCCCGCCCCATTCGCGCGTCTCGATATAGCGCAGGCCGAAGCCGCCGGAGAGCAGCCAGACGCCGAGCGGCGGCAGCATGATGAAGGCCGCGACCGCGAACGCGCGGCGGCAGGGCAGCGCCTTCCATGAGAGCGCCGCGACGCTGACGACGAGGATCACGCCGGCGAGATCGACGCGCCAGCGCTCGGCCGATGGATAAAGGCCGTACATGAACTGGCCGAAGCGCGCCTTCACGAACACCCAGCAGGCGCCGGCGCTCACGCAGTCCGCGCGCGTCGTGCCGGTAAAGGTCGCGTCGAGCAGCATCCACTCCATCACCGGCACGAACGCCCGCCAGAGCAGGAACGCGATCACGAGCGTGATCACGGTATCGAGCGGCGTCGCGAACAGGTTTTCGCGGATGGTTTTCCAGCGCGGGATGAACGTCATCGCGTCACCAGCGCCATCCTGGCGTTGTACCAGTTCATCAGCGCGGAGACGCAAAGTCCGATCGCGAGATAGACGCCGAGCGTGATCGCGATGATCTCGATCGCCTGGCCGGTGTTGTTGAGCGCCGAGCCCATGAATACGCTGACCAGCTCGGGGTAGGCGATGGCGGCGCCGAACGAGGAATTCTTCAGCACGTTGAGATACTGGCTCGTCATCGGCGGGATCATCACGCGCAGTGCCTGCGGGATGACGACGAGGCGCAGCGTCTGGCTCGGCCGCAAGCCCACCGCCGCCGCCGCCTCGAGCTGGCCCTTTGGCACGGCAAGGATGCCGCCGCGCACGATCTCGGCGATGAACGCCGCCGTGTAGGTCGTCAGTGCGGCGAACAGCGCGACGAATTCCGGCACCAGCACGAAGCCGCCGCGGAAATTGAAACCGCGGAACGCCGGGATGTCCCATGAGGTCGAGAGCGTCGCGAGAGTGAGTGCGACGATCGGCAGCACGACGAGCAAGAGTGTGCCGATGGTCCACACCGGCGCAGGCTTGCCGGTGCGATCGCGCCGGCGCCGCGCCCACCACGCGAAGGCGATCTGGATGACGAGCGCGCCGAGGATGACCAGCGCCGCCTTGCCGAAGGGCGAGACGTAATTCGGCAGCGGAATGGTGAGGCCGCGGTTGTTGAGGAACGCGATGCCGAAAATGCCGATCGACTGGCGCGGGCCGGGCAGGGCGGCGATCACGCCGAAGTACCAGAACAGCACGAAGAACAGCAGCGGGATGTTGCGCACCGCCTCGACGTAAGCGCCGGCGATCGTGGAGAGGAGCCAGTTGCGCGACAGCCGTGCGATGCCGATGACGAAGCCGAGCACGGTCGCAGCCGCCGCCGAGATCAGCGTGATCAGCATGGTGTTGACGATGCCGACCCAGAGCAGCGCGAGATTGTTCGATTGCGCCGTGTAGTCGGTGAGAACGAACGGCACTTCGATGCCGGCAGTGCGGAACAGGAAGTCGAAGCCCGACGCGATGCCGGCGTCGCGCATGTTGCGCGAGGCGTTGACCACGAAGAAGGTGATCAGGCCGAGCACGCTGGCAAGCACGAAGGCCTGCCAGAACAAGTCGCGGACCTTTTTTTGGTAGATGAAGGAGAACATAGCTGTCATTCCGGGGCGGGCCGAAGGCGCGAGCCCGGAATCCATAGCCACAGGCCGGTCGTCTTTCTCTCGCTCAGCGTTTCAAACTCGCTGTTCGGTGGTTATGGATCCCGGGCTCGCCGCTGCGCGACGCCCCGGGATGACCATTGATTCCAAGCGCGTGCGCGTCAGCCGCTCATTGAAACGGCGAGGTGAACAGCAGTCCGCCCTTGGTCCACAGCTCGTTCTTGCCGCGCGCGAGCTTGAGCGGCGAGCCCATGCCGACGGTGCGCTCGTAGGATTCGCCGTAGTTCCCGACCTGCTTGATGGCGTTGTACATCCAGTCGTTCGACAGGCCCATCATGGCGCCGAAGCCGCCTTCGCTCCCGAGCAGGCGGCGCACTTCCGCGCTGGTCGACTTCGCCTTCATCTCGTCGGCGTTCTTCGAGGTGACGCCGAGCGCTTCCGCTGCGATCATCCCGTTGAGCACCCAGCGCACCACTAGCTGCCAGCGCTCGTCGCCCCAGCGCGTCACCGGCCCCTGCGGATCGTTCGAGATCAGGTCCGTCATGATCAGGTGGTCGCCCGGGGTCTTCAGCTTGATGCGCTGGCCGGCGAGCGCGCCGACACCCGCCGTGTAGGCGTCGCAGCGGCCGGAATCGTAGGCCGAGATCGCATCGTCGTTCTTCTGGAAATTGATGATGGTGATCTTCTTCTTGCGCTCGGCGAACCAGTCGCCCGCGTTCTTCTCCTCGGTGGAGCCGGCCGCGACGCACACGGTCGCGCCGTCGAGGTCGTCGGGCTTCTTCGCGTTCGCCGACGTGCGCACGATGAAGGTCTGGCCCTCGTAGAAATTGATGCCCTGGAAGTTGATGCCCAGCGTGGCATTGCGCGAGAACGTGATCGTGGTGTTGCGCGAGAGCAGGTCGACCTGGCCGGATTGAAGGATCGGCCAGCGCTGCTGCACGGAGGTCGGCGTGAACTTCACCTTGGTGGCATCGCCGAGCACGGCGGCGGCAAGCGCCTTGCAGTAGTCGACGTCGATGCCGCTCCATTCGCCCTTGTCGTTGGCGAAGGAAAAGCCCGGCAGGCCAAGATGCACGCCGCATTCGAGGTGGCCGCGCGCCTTGATGGCGTCGAGCGTCGGGCTCGGCGCGAGCTGCTGGGCGGAGGCGGCGCTCGCAAACGCGACGAGGCCGGCGGCGAGAAATCCGTAATGACGCATCGATCGTTCCCCGTTATGGCCGGCTGCGGGCCGGCTTCCTGCTGGCAGGTTCCCGGGGAGGGGGCCGCTTGTCAATGTTCGATCGGCGCCCGCGGCGAGGCTGCGGGCGCGCTGGCTTCAGGACTTCAGCCGCTCGATCAGCGCCATCGCGGCCGCCGGTGCGCGCACCTTGCCCTCGTGGATCACGTAGGCGAACACGTCGCGTGCTGCTGCTTTCGGCGTGCTCTTCGGATCGACCTGCTCCAGATCCTTCGGCACGCCGCCCGATGCGAATGTCTCGAAGCGCCGGGCCCAGGCGTCCAGTTCCTTGGGCGGATAGCCGGTCGCGATCGTGTCCTTGCCCTTCTGCAGGCGCAGATAGACGAAATCGGACGTGACGTCGGCGATGCCCGGATAGGTCTCGTGCTCGGCGCACACGACCGCGACGTTGAATTCGCGGACCAATGCAATGAACGCCGGGGCGCGGAAGCTGTCGTGACGCACCTCGACGACGTGACGCAGTTTCAAACCGTCCTGCGTTCCGGGCAGCAATTCGAGGAACGAGCGGAAGTCCGCTTCGTCGAATTTCTTGGTCGGCGCGAATTGCCACAGCAGCGGACCGAGCCGGTCGCGGAGCTCGGTCACGCCGGAATTGAGGAAGCGCTTGATCGAGTCCGCGCCTTCGGCAAGCACCCGGCGGTTGGTGGAGAAGCGGGAGGCCTTCACCGAGAACAGGAAGCCGTCCGGCGTCTCGCGCGCCCATTTGCGGAAGGTCTCGGGCTTCTGCGAGCCGTAATAGGTCGAATTGATCTCGATCGCGGTCAGCTTCGAGGCTGCGTAATTCAGCTCTTTCGCCTGCGGCAGCTTGTCCGGATAGAACACGCCGCGCCACGGCTCGAAATTCCAGCCGCCGATGCCGACATAAACCAACCCGGAACTTTTCGCTTTGTTAACCATTGCATAACCACCCTCAGCCTACCATATAGGTTCAGACGGCGGTGTTGAGCCCCCAAAAAGGCTCCGTCGCCTGGGCGGCCACGATTTGAGCAGATGACGCCGGATGTACGCGCATCTCCTCGTTCGTGGTCGTAGCTTTTTAGGGCGGTTGCCGCCGACATATCCCTGTCACGCAATCAGTCTAGAAGGATCCGCACCGGAGCCGAAAGGCGCCGGTATAGACGGCCACATGAGGCGACGCCGGATGTACGCGCGCCTTTCGGTGGCCGTTTCGCGTTTGCGGGATCGTTGACAATCGGCTGCGGCGAGCACCGGGCGGCGGGACGGCGGCGAACGCGGTCCCGACCGACGGGCCGGTCGATCTCACCATCGCGCGCTACACATTGGCGGCCAACGCCAACGTGATGCTAGACTAGCGGCGGCGAAGATGCAGAAATCGGTGCTCGACATCTCCGCGTGAGATTCTTCTTGCGCATGATCTGATCCGAAAACCGGTTCCCACCCCGGATCAAGTTCGGGGCAGGCTTTTCGGGATCATGCCCCCGGCACGCTGCCGGGCGGGAGGAAATCGACCCCGTGCGCGGCCGAGCGCCGCACGACCTCCTCGGGATCGCCGAGATCGTGCAGCTGATCGAACAGCGCACGCAGGTTGCGCGCCGGCGTCACCCAGAACAGCGCGCGCGCCGGTTTGTCGGAGCGATTGTAGTAGCCATGCGGCATGCCCTTCGGCATGCGCACGAGGTCGCCCGGGCCGGCCTTGGTCCACGCGCCGTCGAGATAGAGATCGAACGCGCCTTCCAGCATGTAGATGAATTCGTCCTGCGTCGGGTGGACGTGCGGTGGCACGAAGGTGCCCGGCGGGTCGAGCGTCTCGAACGCGAAGCACTCCTCGCTTTGCGCCTTGAGCCAATAGGTATGGCCGAGAATATTCCATTTGACGTCTTCCGACCGGTTGGCCTTGCCGGTTCCGGCCGGCGTGATGCCTGCGGGCAGCGCACTCATGGTCGCCTCCTGTTGTTCGGCTGTCGTCTTGGGCATGATGGCATCGCGGCGCGGCAGAATGAAAGTGGCGCCGAGACAGGAAGGGAAGATGCCGACGCGCCGCATCGCGCAGGAGCGCTTCTATTGCGATCCGGCGCAGCGCAAGCCGGTGTAGCGCGAAACAAAACGAACGAGAGCCCCGTGCTGCGCGTCCATGAAATTTCGCGCACGATGTTCCTGCGCGATATTTCATTGCTTTTTTGCGCGCGCGCATCCGAAGCTCTTGCGCTCAAAATAAAATTCAATCATAAGCCCGCACCCTTCGCTCGGCCTTGTGTCCGGGTTCGAATGCCCGGCTGGCGCGGGCCGCTCTGCGGTTTCGTGTTCCGTCGAATCGAAGGAGAGGCCGTAGCTCAGTGGCTGAGCGCCGGGGCTGAAAACCCCGGAGGACGCAGGTTCGATTCCTGCCGGTTTCACCGCACGTGGATAGCTCAGTGGTAGAGCAGATGACCTGTAATCATCCGGCCGCGGGTTCAAATCCCGCTCCAGCGCTCCGTTTCAGCCTGAAAAGCTGAATACCCTGAAGGGGACCGGACGCGCGCTTCAGTCGCGGTCCGGCCGTTTTGCCGCAAGGCACTCCGTCCGAACCTGACACCGTGAGACCGGCTTGCGCCGCGGCGGATACCGCTTGCGCGATGCCGGGTCCGCAGTCCGTCTCGCCGCGTTTGCGCGGCGGTGCGCACGCGCGTGCCCGCTGTCGCGCAGGCTCAAGCCCCGGCCCGCCGCACCTGACGGGAAGCCGCGTCCGGGACTCACGTCCTCGAACGAAAGCCCGGCGTCGCGGAATGGTCCGCGCCGCGAGCCAAGGAGATGTGTCATGAGCCGGCTTTTCCTGACGCTTGACGTCACCGTGAAGGATGGCGAGCGCGCCATCCTGAAGCGCGACGGCCGGTTCGAGCGGGTACTCGAGCCGGGCCGCCACCGCCTGTTCGACCCGATGCGCACGCTGACGGCCGACGTGTACCAGGTCGTGCGCACCGAGTTTCGTCTCGACGACTACAACGTGCTCAAGGCGGCGCGGCCGGATCTCGCGAGCGCGCTGTTCGAGACCGTCGAGACGCAGGCGGGCGAACTCGCGGTCGTGAGCTTCGACGGCCGGCCGGTGCATCTGGTCGGCCCGTGGAGCACGCGCGTGTTCTGGAAGGTTGCGACCAGGGTCGGTGTCGAGAGCATCGACGTTGCGAGCGATCCGAAGGTACAGCCGCGCCATCTCGCGATGGTGTCGCGCGAGCGCAACGCGTATCTGCTCGAGCCGGTGATCGAGAACCACGAGGCGGGCCTGCTCTACGTCGAGGGCCGCTTGGTGGAGCGCCTGGCGCCCGGCCGTCACTCGTACTGGACGGTCGATCGCAAGGTCGAGGTGAAGCGCCTCGATCTGCGGCCGCAGGCGGTCGAGATCACCGCGCAGGAGATGCTGACCAGGGACCGCATCTCGCTGCGCGTGACGCTGACGGTGCTGCGCCGGATCGTCGATCCGGAGCGGGTCGCGGCCGCGATCGCGGACGTCGACGGCTGGCTCTACCGGCTGGTGCAGTTCGCGATCCGCGAGGCGGTGGCGTCGCGCACGCTCGACGAGGTGCTCTCGGCCAAGGGTGCGCTCGACGCGGAGCTTCGCGCATACGTGCGCGAGCGCGTCGCGGAGAGCGGCATCGAGGTGACGGAGCTGGGCGTGAAGGACGTGATCCTGCCCGGCGAGATCCGTGAGCTCGTCAACAAGGTGGTGGAGGCGGAGCGGGTCGCGAAGGCGAACCAGATCCGCCGCCAGGAGGAGACCGCGGCGACGCGTTCGCTCCTGAACACCGCCAGGCTGATGGAGGACAACCCTCTGCTGCTGCGGCTCAAGGAGCTGGAGTCGCTGGAGCGGCTGGTGGAGAAGGTCGGCCGTATCGACCTGCACGCCGGCGAGGGCCAGGGCCTCGATGCGCTGCTCAACAAGCTCGTGCGCTTCAAGACGAGCGAGACGGCATGAGCCAAGAAGAAGGGCCGCGGCGAAAGCTGCGGCCTTTCGGCTTTCGCTCCGCCGCTCAACGTCAGGCGAACTTGATGTCGGAGTAGATGTCCGACAAAGCCAATTCCAACCCTAATGCGGTGATCCGCAGGACCGCTTCGATCCCGGCGTAGACTTCCGCACCTGCGGCGAATTCGCCAGCGCTTCGCGCCCAAAGCCAAGCCCTTCGGCTCGTCCTGCGACAGGACAAGATAAGCCATCAGGCTTGGAAGTTTCAGGTATTCAGCTGCCTTGTCCCCGAGATCGGTAGCGGTGGACGAAGGTGACAAGACCTCCGCCAAGAACGCGGGTTCGGTCGCGGTGTAATCTTTGCCTGCGCCGTTGACGCGATCGACTACGATATCCGGATAGCGCAGCGTATCGGGCCCTGAGTCTAACCCAAATTCTGCAATGACCGACCATTTCGATCGCTCCAGTTGACGTCGAAGTTCGACATACAAATTCCCGACAGTCATTCCGTGATCACGGGAGGTTCCCGGCATCATGACGACACGGCCATCAACGAGTTCATAGCGCTCTTCGCGTCCCTGGACCCAAGAGAGGAACGTAGGCTTGTCCAGGTGAACTGGTAGTTGGACATTCATGGGCGCCTCATGGCTACGGAATGTAGCGACATTCGCGACATGAAAAAAGGGCGCGGCTTGCGGCCGCGCCCTCCGAACTGCCGATCGGGTTGAACCGATCAGAAATCCATCCCGCCGCCCGGGGGCATGCCACCGCCGCCGCCCGAACCCTGCTTCTTCGGCACTTCGGCGACCATCGCCTCGGTGGTGATGAGCAGGCTGGCAACCGACGCGGCGCCCTGGAGCGCCTGGCGCACGACCTTGGTCGGGTCGATGATGCCCTTGGAGAGCATGTTCACATACTCACCGTTCTGAGCGTCGAAGCCGAAGGCGTACTGATCCTTTTCCAGGATCTTGCCGACGATGACCGAGCCGTCCTCGCCCGCGTTGAGCGCGATCTGGCGCGCCGGAGCGGAGAGAGCCTTGCGCACGATTTCGACGCCGGTCTTCTGGTCGTCATTCTGGGTGCGGATCTTCTTGAGGCCTTCACCGGCGCGCAGCAGCGCGACGCCGCCACCCGGCAGGATGCCTTCCTCGACCGCGGCGCGGGTCGCGTGCATCGCGTCATCGACGCGATCCTTGCGCTCCTTCACCTCGACTTCGGTCGCGCCGCCGACGCGGATCACCGCGACGCCGCCCGCGAGCTTGGCGAGACGCTCCTGCAGCTTCTCCTTGTCGTAGTCCGAGGTGGTCTCCTCGATCTGCGCCTTGATCTGGTTGATGCGCCCCTCGATGTCGGCCTTCTTGCCGGCGCCGTTGACGATCGTGGTGTTTTCCTTCTCGATCATCACCTTCTTGGCGCGGCCGAGCATGGCGAGCGTCACGTTCTCGAGCTTGATGCCGAGATCTTCCGAGATCGCCTGGCCGCCGGTCAGGACCGCGATGTCCTGCAGCATGGCCTTGCGGCGGTCGCCGAAGCCCGGAGCCTTCACGGCCGCGACCTTGAGGCCGCCGCGCAGCTTGTTGACGACGAGCGTGGCGAGAGCCTCGCCTTCCACGTCCTCGGCGATGATGAGCAGCGGCTTGCCGGTCTGCACCACCGCTTCGAGCAGCGGGAGCAGTTCCTGCAGTCCGGACAGCTTCTTCTCGTTGATGAGGATGTAGGGGTCGTCGAACTCGACGCGCATCTTGTCGGCATTGGTGATGAAGTAGGGCGAGATGTAGCCGCGATCGAACTGCATGCCCTCGACGATGTCGAGCTCGGTCTCGAGGCTCTTGGCCTCTTCCACCGTGATGACGCCCTCGTTGCCGACCTTCTGCATCGCCTTTGCGAGGAAGTCGCCAATCTCCTTGTCGCCGTTCGCCGAGATGGTGCCGACTTGGGCAATCTCTTCGTTCGACG